>Ga0307990_1001522_pt1 | contig 19534 bp, 15 predicted proteins | sample EllFjometagen129_FD_203168 | JGI IMG/M metagenome (GOLD analysis project Ga0307990, IMG submission 203168) | Marine microbial communities from Ellis Fjord, Antarctic Ocean - #129 | ecosystem: Environmental > Aquatic > Marine > Unclassified | place: Southern Ocean | collected 2014-10-08
TGAATTCAATGATTTAGAGTCGGTTGCTGCTGCGGTCAATGAACGTACAGTTGCCATTATGGTTGAGGCTGTACAAGGTGAGGGCGGTATTGTTCCTGCTGACAAGGATTTCTTTGTCGGTATTCGCAAGCTTTGTGATGAGAAGGGGCTGTTAATGCTTTGTGATGAGATCCAGTGCGGTATGGGACGCACGGGTAAGTGGTTTGGCTGGCAGAACTTCCCTGTTAAGCCGGATGCATTCACTCTTGCAAAAGCCCTTGGTGGTGGATTTCCTATTGGTGCTTTGGTTGCAACATCAGAGCTTGCCGATAAATTCACACCTGGTAAACATGCTTCAACATTTGGCGGCAACCCCTTGGCATGCGCGGCAGCGTTGGCTGTGATTGAAGCTATTGAAGAAGAAGCCATGGTCAAAAGTGCCGAAGAGAATGGCAAGCTGTTGATGGCCGGTCTGAATGGTTATGTTGATCAATATGAACAGGTGCAGGCTGTACGTGGCATTGGCTTGATGGTTGGCCTTGTTGTTGAAGGTCAGGCCAAAGAGGTTGTTGAGACCTGCCGTGATATGGGATTACTGCTCTGTAATGCCGGTGAGCATGTGGTCCGTTTTGTGCCGCCTCTGAATGTAAAAGAGGGCGATCTTGAGGAGGCCATGGAAATGGTCAGCGATGCATTAGATCAGCTTTTCGGTGCAGAAGAGGAGTAGGGGCGACATTCTTGTTGCTCGTATTTTGGAGAAAATATATGAATTTATCAGATTTGAAGGGATTGACTGTCGGTGTCTGTGTTTCGGGTGGGCTGGACAGTCGCACCATTTCCAAGGTCATGGTAGAGGCCGGTATTAATGTCGTTGCTTTTTCCGCTGATTTAGGACAGCCGGATGAGATTGATATTAACGATATCAAAACACGTATGGCTCCCTGTGGCGTGGATACATTTATTGTAGACCTCAAAGAGCCAATGGCGGAAGCCTGTTTTGAGGTAATTATAGCTCAGGCAATGTATGACGGCGGATATTGGAATTCAACCGGTATTGCCCGTGCGGTAACCGTCCGTGGCCTTATTGCCGAGATGAAAAAGCATAACTGCTCTGTGCTCGTTCACGGTGCCACCGGGCGTGGTAATGATCAGATGCGCTTTGAGCGCTACACCAATGTGCTGGCTCCTGAAATGGATGTCTATGCACCCTGGCGCGATGCCGGCCTGCTTGAAAAATTTCCTGGACGGACCGAGATGGTTGCCTATCTGGCGCAGTACGGCATGAAGTCTTTTGTCGGAACAAAAAAGAAATACTCGACTGATTCCAATCTGGCCGGTCTTTCACATGAGGCTGAAGATCTGGAAAGCATGGAAACATCAATGCTGATTGTAGAGCCTACAATGGGAGTCTGGCCAGCCGATGCACCTGACAGCACTGAAGAATTTACCGTTCGTTTTGAAAAAGGGCGCGCTGTCCAGATTAACGGTGCGGATGTGACCCCACTCGAAACCATGGTTCAGGCTAATGCGATTGGCGGACGCAATGGTATCGGTATGAGTCACGCATTGGAAAACCGTATTATTGGAACCAAGAGTCGCGGTGTCTATGAAGCACCTGGCATGGAACTGCTGGCGACCTGCCTGCGCTTTGTTTATCAGGCAACGATGGACCGTCGCGCCGGAGTGCTATTCGGGCGGCTCTCCACGCTGGTTGCCGACCAGATCTATGACGGCCGCTACTTTGACCCGGCCACCAAGGCAGCCCGTGCTGCTATTGATGTCTTTGCGCAGTATGCTTCAGGCATCGTTGAGGTTGGTCTTTACAAGGGTAATATTTTATTTAACTCTCTGACCGGATGTAGTGCTTCGATCTATAATGAAGCGGATTCCTCAATGGAGGCCAGCGATGGATTGAATCCTGTCAGCTCGCAGGGTTTTGCTGAGATTCAAAGTGTTGAAGCCCGTTCATTGGCACAGGCAGGACAGATAACGAATGCGTAGGGGCGACATTCTTGTCGCCCACTCTAACCCACTCTAACCCACTCTAACCCACTCTAACCCACTCTAACCCACTCTAACCCACTCTAACCCCTCCCAACCCCTAACCCCTAATACACTATGGCTGATTTAAAAACAACATATCTTGGACTTGAACTTAAAAACCCGCTGGTTGTCTCCAGCTCTCCCATAACCAACTCACCTGAGGGTGTTGGCAAACTGGAAGAGGCCGGCGCGGCGGCAGTTGTGGTTAAATCAATATTTGAAGAGCAGATTCAAAACGATATCGGCAGCATGTATGATGTGCTTGAAGGTGATACAAGCGGCGTCGCAATGGCATATCTGCAGGCCGACCTGCCTGGCCGCATGGGACCCGAAAAATATCTCAAGAATATCAAGGCCATGCGTGAGCGGGTTGACATTCCGATTATCAGCTCGGTGAACTGCGTTAAGTCATCTGCCTGGGTTGCCTATGCCCGTAAGATTGAGGATGCCGGAGCGGATGCTCTCGAGCTGAATCTCTATCAAATGCCGGTTGATGCACGTAAAAGTTCAAATGAAATTGAAAACGAACATGCTGAAATGGTGCAGGCGGTCAACAATTCAGTTAAGTTGCCGGTCACAGTTAAGTTGAGCCGACATTATACCGCTCTTTTTCACTTTGTCCGTAATCTGGATCAAGCCGGGACCAAGGGCGTTGTTCTTTTTAACCGTTTTCTGCATGCGGATATCAATCTTGATGATGAATCGGTTTTCTATGCCCCTAACTACTCCACAGCAGCGGTATTTCCATCACAGCTGCGCTGGGCTGCGGTCCTGCGCGACTGGGTCAAGTGCGATATTGCAATCAGTGGCGGAATTCACTCAGGCCTTGAGATGGCCAAGGCGCTGCTAGTTGGAGCAAATGTCGGTTATGTCTGTTCAGCGATCCTCAAGAACAATGACCTCGGGGTTATTCATGAAATCCTGGATGACCTTGAAAGCTGGATGGAATCAAAAGGGTATGCTGATATAGCTTCTTTCCGTGGCAAGCTGCGCGAAACTGAGCTGCATGATGGACACGGCTTTGAAAGAGCTCAATACATCAAAGCCGCTACCCAGCTGGATTAGCCGTTTTAGGGGTTAGGGAGTTGAAGGGGATAGGGAAGTTCTAAAGTTTTAACGCGGGCTTTACGCGCAACCCAACTGACGGATACAGATGATTGTTACTACGTCAATAGTATTTCTCACAGAGGCACAGAGTTCACAGAGAGTAATATAGTAAATCAGGACTATTACTCTGTGATCTCTGTGCCTCTGTGAGAGATAAAAAACGTACATAACTAACAAGAACTTGGTTTTATAGCAACTAACGCACTAACGAACTAACGAACCTCTTTGCCATGTTTGATGCTCATGCCCATCTACAGGATGACCGTTTAAAGACACACCTTCCGGAGGTGCTTAAGTACGGTCATGAAGAGCATATCACAGGTATCAGCTGCTGTGCAACTTCGCCCTCCGATTGGCACTCTGTCAAAGATATTGATCGCAGGTATAATTCAAAGAAACTTGTGATTGTTCCTGCTTACGGAGTACATCCCTGGTATGTCGAAGGTCTGCAACCCGACTGGCCGGGTGAGCTGGAAGACTACCTTGGAAATAAGCTGGTGGCATCGGTCGGTGAAATCGGGTTGGATGGAATCCGTAAATCGGTACCACGCAAAATCCAGATTAAGGTATTGCAAACCCAGCTTGAAATGGCGCTGAGATTAGAGCGCTCAGTAATTCTGCATGGAGCCCGAGCCTGGGGTGAGCTGGTGGAACGAGTCACACCATTTGCATCAAGGCTCCCGTCAATTATTGTTCATGGTTTTTCTGGTTCATCTGAGATCATGAAACGATTTGTTGAGATGGGGGCCTATATCTCGATTGCCGGATCTGTTTGTAATCCAAAGGCCTCCCGTGTCAGAGAAGCTGCTGTTCAGATTCCTGACGGACAGCTTTTGATTGAAACCGATTCTCCTGACCTTTTTCCATATGGAGGAACTCCGGCGGCTCTGGATGAAAAAAACCGTCCTCTCAATCAACCCGGCAATCTCAAACTTATCTGTGATGAGGTAGCTGACCTTCGCGGTGTCTCACCCGAAGTAATTGCTGATATTACCGCATCAAATGCCCGCATGGCTTTCTTGTAGAGACCTAAAGCTGCTTTTAATCGCAACCAAATTAAGCGCTTGTGATGTGCCGACCCTTTTTTTTATAAATGTCCCGTTGTTTGTTAAGCACCGCAGCTTTAGAAAAAAACACTACGTGTTTTGGAAATAAGGGAGTACAGATATTATTTTTAAAAGTAGGTCCGGTTTCCAACCGGACAATCCCGATAAAATCGGGATCTACAGCGCTGATATTACTTTTTTCATCTCAAAAGGTCGAGAGTTTCGAATGTTCCAAAGCTAGCTTTAGTGACTTTTTATCAACATCTTATCGCACAACTTTTCAAAGAATATGACATAAAAATGTACATCATTGGAAGAAAGTTTGGTTGCGACTCCGCTGCGTTAGCTCTATACTGATGATATATTTTCAGGAGGTTTTTATGAGAAATAAAAAAAATGTTTGTTTTCCATCAATAGGTTTTTTTGTTTGTTTGGTTTTGATTGTTGGATTTATTTCTGCGTTGAGCCCTTGTGGATGCAATATGTCTAATTCAATGGTTAGAGCTAAGATGACAGCTGTTGGTGTCCGCGGGAGAGATATCTATGTTGCAATCGTAACTGCTAACACAGAGCGTGAGTCTTTGGGGCTTCCGCCCATCTGGCCATCGGATGCACCTCCGTACACAAATCATGTGACAGGATGCGTCGAGTGCTTTGATTTTGATAACAGCACTGATTATTTTGCGTATATCTTTGATGAAGCGAACTATGGGACCGATAATTGGAAACCTTTAGTATCTGGATTTGATTATGGAAAGTTGGCGGGAGCAGGTGTTAAGGCTCATTCTGGGGTGGGACCATTGGTTGCTGAAAATAACATGTGGACGATTGCGAAGAATGTCACTGAGGAAATGGAAGATGTTATTCCCATTCTGATTACCCGTAATCTTGATCCAGCGTATTTATTATCGGAGGTTAAAAGAAAACCGGCGTCGAGCAGAATTCCCCTTGGTGAAACCTGGGAAAACCCATTTTCGAACAAGGGTGCTGTGTTAATTCGTAAGGGTGGTGGCTTGTTCATGTTCCGCGCTAAATACGCAACACCGCAGGTGATCTACAATGTTCAGAGCGCCTATGTAATAAAAGCCGGCAGCAAATATCCGCTCAAATACCTGACACCGAATAAAGAGGTTGTGCCTGTTGGAAAAACGAATTGACGCATTAAGCAAAAAAAACATGTTTCCGGCCCATTTGTTTCTACCAATACAGCATTCAAAAAATTCGTGCTATTCGCGTAATTCGTGATCAAAAAAAACTGCGGAGTAAAGTAATACAAGCATCCTGCTTGCTTTCCAGAATATAAGTCACGCAGCACACAAGTGTGAACTACATACAGGTCAGGGGTACGTCAGGTATGTAGTTCACGCTTCAGCGTGTTGTAAATCACTGATATGGGAAAGTTCAACTATATTGAATCATACCCGTGAAAAGTCAGGTAAGAAACATGGGGTTGCATTAATGCATAAAATATGATACATATTTATGCATGAGAACAACCATAGATATGCCTGATAAATTAATGTCGAGGGTTAAACAGGTAGTAGCACAGCGCAATATTACGTTTAGAGCTTTGGTAATTGATGCGTTGGAGCAGTCGCTGAAGGAGGAGAAGGCTCCTTTCGTATTACGCGAGGCATCAGTTGGATATGATGCTCACGGCAAAGGGGGAGTATCCTCTGAGATTATTAATAATGCAATTGATGAAAACAGGGAGTGAGTTTCTGTAGTATGATTGCAGTTGATACAAATATTTTAGTGTATGCTCATCAGCGTGAGGCTGATTTTCATACTACCGCTAAAGAACTTATGCGGCGGCTTGCTGAATCACCAATCCCTTGGGGTGTTTGCTATCATAGTTTTATTGAGTTCTATGGTGTCGTTACCCGAAACAATATCTGGAAAGTACCCTCCCTGCCGGAGCAGGCCATAGATCAGATAGCAGCTTGGCAGGAATCTCCGAGTATTCGAGTATTGTTTGATGATTCATCTAGCTTTAATGAGCTTTCGCAAATAGTTGTTTCTGCAAATGTCAGGGGACCCTTAATTCATGATGCTCGCATAGCTGCCTGTTGCCTCAATTCAGGTGTAAGTGAATTGTGGACTGTAGATCGTGACTTCTCTCGTTTCATTAAATTAAAGACAAAAAATCCATTGGTTTAGTTTCTGAATTTTTTATGACTAAAAAATCAGGAATATCATTAATATGGGTTCTGGTAACGCTTTTTTTCTACCTCAAGAAAACACTTAAGTTCCACCCCGTTAACTCCCCGCCCTACAGATTTACAGACATCAAAGCTTTTATTGAAGCTGAGGTCCGTGACCTTGGAAGAGTTACCCACACAAAAATCGGAATAACCAAACTTAGACTCATTCCATAAAAATCGATGAAGAGCCTAACAAACAAGAAACTTAGACATCTGCTTTCATAAGTTGTTGTCTATAAAATCTACTTCAGCAACAAAACTATTTTGTTGTGGCTCCGCAGCTTTAGCACTTTAGAACTTTAGAACTTTAGAACTTCTCTCACCACCGGGTTGGTCAGCTTGCCAATCCCCTCCACTTCAATCGTAACTACATCGCCCTCTTTCAGGAAGATCGGCGGTTGACGGGCAAAGCCCGCACCGGAGGGGGTGCCGGTAAAGATTGCGGTTCCGGCGGGCAGGACAGTGCTACCACTTAGGAAAACAATCAGTTCGCGCACACTAAAGATATGATTGGCGGTTGTGGAGTTCTGACGCAGTTCTCCATTGACGGTTGAGGTCAGCTTAAGTGACTGCGGATCAGTAATCTCATCGGGTGTCACCAGGCAGGGTCCCATGGGGGCGAAGGTGGCAAATGACTTGCCGCGGCAGAACTGGCCGCCACCGAAATCTTTCTGCCAGTCGCGAGCGGAGACATCATTGCCACAGGTGTAACCCAGCACGTAGTCCAGCACACTCTCAGGTGTTGCATTGCGGCACTCTTTCTTTAGTATTACCACCAGCTCAGCCTCGTAATCCACCTTGTGGCTGGCCAGATGGGTTGGAATCTCAATTGGATCACCTGGATTCTGGAGTGCGGTTGGGATTTTCATGAAAAGAACAGGGTAATCGGGGATTGGTTTATTGAACTCAGCGGCATGGTCGGCAAAGTTAAGACCAATGGCCAAGATCAATGGGGGGGTGACGGGGGCCAGCAATTTCTCAATCTCAACAGTTTCTTGTGTGACTTCGAAATCGCCAAAGATATCTCCCGCAATTAACTTAGTGCTATTATCATCAATCAAAGCTCCGTAAACCGGTTTGTTACCACCTTTTTGTATAAATCGTGCAATCTTCATAATTCTCCAGTGTTGTTTAGTGATACTTTAACAGAGTAAGTTTGGTTTTTCAATAATCTGGTTCTTTTTGACAAATATTATTAATTATGTAAATATACTTTTTTAACTGATTTGTCACCAAACGTGATCCAGAAGCAGAAAGGTCTTAAGATTGAAAAAACTAACACTTGCGGTTGTGGCTGCGCTATTCATCTGCACTTTTACTGTTGCAGCAAAGCATCCAAATATAGTTGTGTTTCTCAGTGATGATCAGGGGTGGGGGGATCTGAGCGGCAGTGGAAATACAAACCTGAGCACTCCCAATATCGACTCGATTGCCCGTGATGGAGTTAAGTTCGAGAGCTTCTATGTATGCGCGGTCTGCTCACCTACCCGTGCTGAATTCCTGACTGGAAGGCACCATGCGCGTGGTGGGGTCTATTCCACCTCCGCCGGCGGTGAACGACTTGACCTCGATGAAACCACGATTGCCGATTATTTCAAAGCAGCCGGTTACCGCACTGCGGCCTACGGTAAGTGGCACAACGGCATGCAGTTTCCTTATCATCCCAACGGACGCGGTTTTGATGAGTTTTATGGATTCTGCTCGGGCCACTGGGGCAACTACTTTGATCCGATGCTGGAACACAATGGCAATATCGTTAAAGGCAGGGGATTCTGTATAGATGACTTTACAAATCACGGTTTAGAGTTTATTGAAAAGAGCGTCCGTTCGACCACTTCGACCACTTCGACCACTTCGGCAAGCTCAGGGCAGGCAGGCGCCCCTCGACAAGCTCGGGGCAGGCAAGGACAGGCAAAACCATTCTTATGCTACTTTGCCTACAACACACCCCATTCACCGATGCAGGTGCCTGATAAATACTGGGATAAATTTAAAGAGAAAAAGCTGAATTTGCACAACCGCGATCCTAAGAGGGAGAAGGATCAACACCTGCGCTGCGCCCTGGCTATGTGTGAGAATATCGACTGGAATGTCGGACGCGTCCTTAAAAAGCTGGATGATCTTGAAATTGCCGATAACACCATCGTAATCTACTTCAGCGACAATGGGCCCAATGGTTATCGCTGGAATGGAGATATGCGCGGCAGGAAAGGCTCTACCGATGAGGGTGGCGTGCGCTCCCCACTGGAGATTCGCTATCCGGCTCTGATTAAACCCGGCAGCCAGATCAGACAGATTACATCGGTAACCGATCTGCTGCCGACCCTTATCGAGATCTGCGCAGTTGATGCCAAGATTAAGTTGCCACTTGATGGCATAAGTTTTGTTCCATGGCTGAAAAATCCTGACGCGGCATGCACCGACCGACTGATTGTGAACAACTGGAGAAGACAGGTCAGTGTGCGTTCACAGCGCTACCGTCTGGATAACAAAAAAAAGCTCTATGATATGCAGAACGACTTTGGGCAGCGCATCGATATTTCAAAAAAGTTTCCGGATGTGCATAAACGGCTGGTTGCAGCTGCGAACAAGTTCCGCACCGATGTTTATTCAGAACTTCCTAAGCGAGACATGCGACCATTTGTGATTGCGCATCCCGGCCATATATACACTCAGATTCCGGCACGCGATGCAAAAGGCAGCGGCGGTATTAAACGTTCCAGCATACACCCCAACTGCTCCTACTTTACCAACTGGACCAAACCGGAACAAACCATCTGCTGGAATGTTGAGGTTGCCGCCAATGGCGTATATGAGGTAGAGCTTTTCTATACCTGTCCCGAAAAGGATCTCGGCTCAACCGTTGAGCTTGAATGCGGGGAAAGTAAACTTAAGTTCAAAGTTACAGAGGAGCATGATTCGCCCTTTATCGGAGCGAAACAGGATCGTTTTAAACGCATTGAGTCCTATGTCAAGGATTGGAAACGGGTTACAGTCGGTGCACTGAAACTACGGGAGGGTAAGCAAATTCTCAAACTGCAGGCATCCGATATTCCCGGTTATCAGGTGATGGACTTCCGACTTATCCTCTTAAAGAAGATGAAGTAGGTTAAAGGGGTTCAAAGGTTCAAGCGGTTCAAGCGGGCACAGTTGCTGTGCCCCTCTTCTACTCGGTCACTCAGTCACTCAGTCACTCGGTCAAAAACTTGTCGTGCGTCAAACCACTAGCTTGTTTTAGTCAGAGCGCAGGCAAAAGCACCATCGGTGCCGCTGCGGGTCGGGATCTGTTCCACGCTCTTGATAACACTGAATCTTGAATATCTTTTAAGGAAGGCCGCGATCAGCTCTGAATTTTCCTCCGGTTCCAGAGAGCAGGTTGAATAGACAAGTATACCACCGGGGGCCAGCAGCATGGAAGCATGGGCAAGAATTGATTTCTGGGCCTTGACCAGCTTCTCCATACGACGTTCGCTCCAGCGCCAGCGTGCATCAGGTCGCCGGCGCAGTACTCCGCTGTTGGAGCAGGGTACATCCAGCAGAATACGATCAAAGAGTCCGTGTTTTGCTGTAATTTCATCTGCAGGTTCCATCAGGTTTGCCTGCTCGACTTCAACCCACTCCAGTTTAGTGCGCTTCAGGTTCTCTTTTATGGTTGCAATACGGTCTTCGTGCAGGTCGATAGCCAGGACCTTACTGCCCTTTGCCGGCGGATTGCCCATACGCCAGGCTATCTGAATGGTTTTACCACCGGGAGCCGCGCAGGCATCCAGTACCGATAAACCCGGTTTAAGATCCAGAAGCTCAATTGCGGAGGCTGTGGCAGGATCCTGTACGATGAATTCGCCTTCGCTGTAGCCCTCAATATCCCGGATTGATTTTCCGCGTGGTGCTTTGGTAAAGATTGTTCTTCCCTCAGAATCAGGTTTGCCGGCGATAAATGTCTCCGAGGGTGTGTTATTCCAATCAAAAAGTTTTGATGTTTCCTCTTCGCCAAAACGTGCAATCCAACGCTTAGATAAAATTTCCGGGTGTGATTTACGGATGTGCAGCGGCTGTTTTTCGAGATCACTGAGAATTTCATCTCGTGTGCGGATGATGGTGCGCAGAACACCATTAATAAAACCTGCCGATTTCTTAGAGCTCTGTTTTGCCGCGTCGACGGTTTCATTAACCGCTGCGTGGTCGGCAACATCATCCATAAAAAGAATCTGTGTTGCTCCAACCAGCAGAGCCGCCCGAGTCTCTCCTCCCGGCATTTTTTCAACCATCCTTTCAAGCAGCCAGATCAGGGCAGAGTAGTTGCGGATAGTTGTATATGTCAGGTCAGTTACAAAGGCCCGGTTGGGAGAGTCAGAGATTATTCTGTCAGGAAACTCGTGGTTCAGCAGCCAGCGGCTGATAATAAAAATTGTTTCTCGTCTTGTATTCATGAGCATGACTATAGAGTAGTGACGGATTTAGAGCAATGATAAAAATGTGGCAGGTTTTTGTTTTATCTCTTGCAAAAACAATATATATTATTGTATAATTCTGACCAGTTAAGTATTTAACATGGAGGTCTGCAATGCACATTGAACCATTGATCGGTCATAAATCATACTTACGCTTATTATGTGTGATTATAATGCTGGCATCAGGTGTATCAGCATGGACAAACAAACTTGTCGTAGCTGATTATCTGGTCCGCCTGCCTGGAACCCAACCGGGCTCCGTAACGTTGACAGCTCCAGGCAACTGTATGAACTGCCATTCCGGCTATGATCCCGCAGTTGAGCCGGGGTTCAACTGGCAGGGCTCTATGATGGGACAGACTGCGCGTGATCCGCTGTTCTACGCTTGTTTTACAGTGGCAGCTCAGGATTCTATCTGGGCGCTGGGAAATCCAAATGCCGCCGACTTGTGCATGCGTTGTCACTATCCCAAAGGATGGCTTGAAGGCCGCTCTGATCCGCCGAACGCCTCTTTAATGACCGCTGCCGATTATGACGGGGTTCAATGCGATTTCTGCCACAGCATGTATAATCCTTTTTTTGAAGCCACGCATAATGATCAGCGAGAAGGCGTTGACTGGGTAAATTACTGGGATGAAACCGATACCGGAGTGCCTTCATCTGCAAATGCCGCTGCTGGCACCTATGACAGCGATGTGCTCGCCGCAGCGGGATTAAGCTGTTTTAACGGATCCCTGTTTTTCATAACCAATTATCCGGCTGGTCCGTTTTATACAGAGCATGGAGCGGGTGCATTTTTTGTAACAACTGCAGATAATGCCGCTAAGCGTGCCTCATTTACTGATGCACCTGCAAGACACAGCAAGCTTTACAGTCGCTATCATAAAAGCAAATATTTCTGTCAGACCTGCCATGATGTATCCAATCCTGTGTTTGAAAATATGAAAGTCATTGCAGGTAACCCCAACATCCGTCTTCCCTCAGAGACCAAAGCTCCCTTCCGGTTCAGTCATGTGGAACGTACATTCTCTGAGTTTATGCTCTCTGATTTCGGACAGCAGGGGGGCTCAGCAGGCACCAATAATTATGCACCAGGCTCTTTTGATACATCGCACACTGATAATCCGCTCGCCACCTGCCAGGACTGTCATATGCGTGACCGACTAGGCGTCGCTTGCAATAAACGTGATGGAATTTTACGCCCCATCGGCAGCATTGAGCACCCCTTGAGCGGACAGCCGGTTCATACCATGACCGGAGGCAACATGTGGATAACTGCAATTCTGGCCAGTATCGTCAACGGCTCACCAAACTTCAGTGAAACAAATAAAGTTTTACTGACGCAGGGTCCTGCGGTATTGACACTTGACTTCAGCCAAGGCCTGAATTTAAACAGCGATGCCCTGCTGGCCGCAGTTGACCGTGCTCATACCAATCTGTTGTGGGCCTCCTCAATTAACAATTTCAACTATGATTTCACAACGGGGGAGTGTAGCTTCCGAATCTATAATCACACCCCTCATAAACTCATTTCCGGTTTTCCTGAAGGCCGGCGTATGTTTGCCAATGTAAAGATGTATGTAGGCGAAGAGAAGGTGTATGAGATTAATCCTTATGATGAAGATATTGGCACTCTGCGCGGATTAAGCGGTCCTTTAGCAGGCAACAGCCCATCCCTTGAAGCCGCCGAGGTGTATATTGATGAACTGGTTTACGAAATGCATGCCTCAAGCTCAATCACCGGAGAGTCCGAGTCTTTTCACTTTGCTCTCTCAGACGGTCGCTACAAGGATAATCGTATTCCGCCACGAGGATTCAGAATTGAAGAAGCCGCGGAACGAATTTGTGAACCGGTCTGGCACGGCTCTGTTGCTCCGGATTATTTCACTGCGGCGGAGTATGCAGGGGGCTATGATGAACATGCACTGGACCTGCCTCCCGGCTGCGATCGTGTTGAGGTAAAGCTCTTTTATCAGATTACCAGTCGTGAATATGTTGAGTTTCTTCGTGATGAAATCAATGGAAATGAACCTACGCTTCTTCGTAACGGAGTAAGCGGCGATCCCGCATATCTTATTCAGAGCGATCCATGGTTTTCGAAAATTAAAGCATGGGGAAATACAATCTGGTCGCTCTGGGTCAATAACAAGGAGTTGCCTGGCGCAGCACCGGTAATGATGTCATCAGCAACGATGCAGCTGAATATCAGTGATGACGATAATGATGACATTCCTGCATACTGGGAGATCAAGTATTTCGGAGGGCCAACCAATGCCACCGCTCATGCTGATAGTGATAACGATGGTGTAACTGATTACTCCGAGTTTGTTGCCTTAACAGTTCCAACCAACCCAGCCTCATACTTCGCGATTAGTGTAGCTGATTTCGACAGCTCTTTTAGCGGCAATCAAGCTGACATTTCCTTTACATCAGAAGTTTCACGGGTATACCAGATGCAATATTCCACCAACCTGACACCCTCCGCACTCTGGTTCGACCTACCTCCCTGGCGTCCAGGAACATGGGGGGTGATGAATCTGATCCATACCAACGATATGAAGCAGGGTTTCTATCGCATAAAAGTTGATCTGCCATAATTTATGATTTGTTCTGATTGCTGGCATATTATTTTGGTCATAACTTTACATATGCTTGACTATTGCAATTGATGCTTGATATAGTTTTGTGTCTTTAAACGTATAACTGGACTTTTGATTTTAGATTTGCAACTTGTCGTTTTTGACATTGTTTTTTAATTATGGAGATATTTAGTTTTTTATTTGGGAGGGATTTTATGAATAGTGCAATTGTAGTTGCCGCAGGCAGAAGTCAGCGTATGGGGAATAATACGGACAAAGCTTTTTTAAACCTTGGACCCAAACCCGTGGTTGCATGGTCTTTGTTGGCCTTTGAGCAGTGTCATGAGATTGACAGAATCATTCTGGTTGTTCGCAAAGACCAGGTTGTTGCTGCTAAGACAGTGGTGCAGATGTTCGGTATTTCAAAGATGCAGTCGGTGGTTGCCGGTGGTGCCAACCGTCAGGACTCTGTGCTGAACGGCATGAAAGAGCTTGATCCTGAAACTCGTTATGTCTGCATACATGACGGTGCCCGTCCCTGTGTAAAACCTGATCTGATTGAGGCTACCCTGAGATGCGCCAAACGTAACGGCACAGGCATTGCTGCTCAGAGAATCTGGGATACAGTTAAGTACGTTGAACGTGGCACTACAGTTGGTCATACGGAGGATCGTTCTAAATTATGGACAGTCCAAACTCCTCAAACATTTAATCTGGCTCTTTTGGTAAGAGCGTATGATGAAGTTAAGAAAAAAAAGGTCTCGATTACTGATGATGCCAGTGCCGTTGAACTGCTGGGTGAATCTGTGCGGTTGGTTGAGTGGATGCATCCTAATATCAAGATAACAACTGCCGATGACCTTCCTCTGGCAGTTGTAGCCACACAGATATCCTGATCTTAGTTTTAAGTTAAGAGAAACCAATATATTAATTATATTTTTATAGGGATACAAAAAAACTATGATTGAGAAGAAGTATGCTGTTTTGGGGGATGTACACGGCAATATAGATGCGTTGAATGCAGTTGTTGAGGATGCTCATAAAAGAGGCGTAACTGACTTTGTCTGTGTTGGCGATGTAGTGGGCTATAATGCATGCCCGGTTGAATGCATCAGGGTTATCCGTGATCTTGGATGTGTTATAGTTCGAGGCAACCATGATCACTACTGTTCTTATGATGAAAGCCTTGATGATTTTCAGCCGCTGGCGGCGAGTGTGATTGCCTGGACGAGACGACAGCTGACAGAGGACTGTGTTAAGTGGCTCCACGATCTGCCTTACAGCAAGTCGTATGGCGGTTTCATGCTGGTGCACAGCACTTTGGATATGCCTGAAAACTGGGGTTATGTTTTTGACACACTGGCTGCTGAGGCACACTTCAACTACCAGACGCTATCACTCTGTTTTCATGGGCATACCCATGTGCCGATGATTTATAAGAAAGAACACGACTCTATTATGCGGATTGAACCTTGCAAGATTAAGGTCTCTTTTGGGCCCAAGTACTTCATAAATGTTGGAAGTGTTGGACAGCCACGTAACAATGACCCCAAATCCACCTACGTCATATATTCAACTAAAAGCAGAGAGATTGATTTCGCAAGAGTTGAATATGATGTGGATGCGGCAATTGAGCGCAACCGCAAGGCAGGACTACCGGACAGGTTGTCTTTGCGATTAAAACAGGGGCGTTAATTACTATAAATTAAGGTCTCGAACTGATGTTGAGCAAACAGGCGCAAAAAATTTGTTTTTTCAGTGCGGTTCTTATTTCGGTAGCTTCCGCGTTGCTGCTATGCACATTCAGCTCTCTCTATGCTAATATTAATCAGGATGAGGGCTGGTACTTATATGCAGCTAAAAGTGTCGCTGCCGGATTGCATCCATATAAGGATTTCTTCTATACTCAGGCTCCGGTGATGCCATGGTTCTATAGCTGCTTTGAATGGCTGTGGGGTGATTACGGTGTGTTTGGCGGCAGAGTGTTCACCGCTGTACTTGGTTTTATATCATCAATATGTGTTGCCGCAATGGCTTTCAGGGCGGCACCGAAACAGCGTTCAAATGAGGCCGGTGTAATTGCTTTTGCCCTCGTGGCCTGCAATCTTTATCATATTTATTTTACTACAATTCCCAAGACCTATGCTCTGGCTGCTCTATTTTTATACTCCGGTTATCTGCTCTTGTCGTTCTGTTTTTGCAGGGAAAATAAAAGTGCCGCACGCAGCCTGCATATGTGGGCTCTGCCCGCAGGGCTTCTGATTGCACTGGCGGCAGGCACCCGTCTTTCATTAGTGACTGTGCTGCCTGTTACTACTCTGGCTCTGATGTTTTATTACAAAAAATGCGGCAGTACATTCTTCTGGTTTGCTTTAGGCGGTTTGATTGGGTTACTTCTGATCTTTGCACCTGTTTTTCTATATTCTAAAGATGAGTTCATTTTCAGCCAGAGCTTTCATGTTTCGCGTTCGGGCTATGACTTGTTCATGATAGCCGGTTCACTCTCGCGTTTGATTAGAGCTTATCTGACACAGTTCGCTCTTTTCAGTATGCTGGTTCTGGTATATCTCTTTCTGAAAGTAAAGGTCAACATATCCGATGAAGAGAGTTCCAGCTGCAGTGTAGATCACAATTCCATTTGGCCTTTGATCTGGTTTTCAGCGTTTCTCGCTGTATTTTTTGTACATATTTTGAGTCCTCATCCCTATGATGACTACCATGTGCCGGTTATGGGCCTTTTCAGTGCAGCGCTGGCTGTATGGGTTGTAAATCTGTTTAACAAAAAAAGGCAGCTTTCGCTTATGGCGCTTGTTGTGGTTATTACGATTAATCTGTGCAGCTTCAGCTCGCCTTTGATTCAAGAGTGGTTTACAGAGGGACAGGACCGTTTCTGGGTTCTAAAAAAGAGTCAATCTGATATCAACGAACTGAAATCTGCAGCAGCGGATATAACAGCTCTTCTGGATGGGGAGAAGATGCTCCTGACGCAGGACACCTACTTGGCGGTCGAGGCTGACCTTAAGGTGCCACGTGGTCTGGAGATGGGACCTTTTGGATATTTCCCGGATCTCAGCGATGAGGCAGCTGATAAATATCATGTGTTTAACAGAGCTGGTATGCATAAATTGTTATCTCGGGCTCCTTGTGAGGTGGCGGCTTTCAGCGGATACGGACTTGCTATAAGAGCTCCCGTAATGGACCATGTCCCTTATAAGGAGTATCAGATATTTATGCGTGAACTGAGTACCAACTATGACTTTGTGCAGGAGATACCAGATTTCGCTCAGAACGATACTCTGCTGCAAATATTGAAACGACGTAAAAATCTTGCCGAATAAACCGGCGCAATTTGGAAATTTTTAATGATGAGCAGTATTTTAAATAAGATTTCCGGACCACCTGATGTTAAATCTCTAGCGGCCGAAGAACTTCCGGCACTGGCACAGGAGATCCGCGAGACTATTATGACGACAGTCAGCCATAATGGAGGACATCTGGCCTCCAATCTTGGTTCAGTTGAACTGACAATTGCTTTGCTGCGTATTTTTTCACCTCCTGATGACAAAGTAATCTGGGATGTCGGCCATCAGACATATCCATGGAAGTTACTGACAGGCAGAGTGGCACGCTTTAAAACACTACGTCAATACAACGGTCTCTCCGGTTTTCCAAAGCCTGATGAAAGCGAATGCGATTTGTTTATTGCGGGACATGCCGGCACAGCACTCTCCGTGGCGCTGGGATTTGCCGTAGGTCGCGACCGCAGAAATTCGGACGAGGAGGTTGTTGCTGTTATTGGCGATGCCGCCATCTCAAATGGTATTGCACTGGAGGCCCTGAATAATCTTGAAGATCTCGGCAGCAAGGTAATCGTTGTTTTAAACGATAATGAGATGTCGATCTCTGAGAATGTCGGTGCACTTTCACGCAGACTTGGCAGCCTGCTGACCGATGTTCGCTATAACCGCATTAAGGCTGCGGCTGAGCAGGCCGGTCACAAGCTGCATATGACCTTCATGCGCAGAATCTACCATCAAATTGAACATGTCTTAAAGAGCTTCTGGCTAAAAAATGCCTTTTTCGAGGAGTTTGGTCTGCGTTATATAGGTCCAATTGACGGACATGATATGCCTGCTCTTGAGAGTGCACTGCAATCAGCACATGAATTTAAAGGTCCGGTTTTACTGCATGTTGCTACCCGGAAGGGTCGCGGGTTTAAACCGGCAGAAATGTATCCGCATGTCTGGCATGGCGTCGGGCCTTTTGATCCTGAAGAGGCCTTGAATAATAAAAAACTGCTTGCATCTTCAAAGATGAATTACTCTGCAGCTTTCGGTAGTATACTGACTTCTATGGCTGAGCGTAATAACTCAATCATGGCAATTACGGCCGCCATGTGTGAGGGTACCGGCCTGCAAAGTTTCTGCAATAAATTTCCTGATCGTTTTTTTAACGTAGGAATCTGTGAGGCGCACGGAGCTGTTTTTGCGGCCGGCCTGGCAGCTCGCGGATTTCGTCCGGTCTTCGCCGTCTATTCAACATTTCTGCAAAGGGCGGTCGATTGCGTCATGCACGATATAGCTATTCAAAAACTCCCGGTTTTGATCTGTGTCGACCGGGCCGGCATTGTCGGCAGCGATGGTCCCACCCATCATGGAGTTTTTGATATTCCGATGTTGCGTTGTCTTCCAAACCTGGTAATTATGCAACCAGCTGATTATCTGGAGCTAAAAGCAATGATGCAAACGGCATTGCAGTATAATGGACCTGTTGTGCTTCGCTACCCACGTGGCGGCTCTAAGTCCGTTGATCTTTTGCAATCAGTCGAAAACATTTCAGTGGGCAGCGCGCTTGTCAGCCTGGTTCCTGAGAAAGAGGGTAGTGATGTTACCTGGATCTGGTCTTACGGAGACATGCTCCCGGTAGCGGAGGAGATTGCCTGTAAACTTAATAATGCAGGCAAACCAGCTGGGGCTGTGAACGCCCGGTTCATAAAACCGATTGACCGCAACCTGTTAAAGGAACAGTGCTCTCATGGGGCATTCAGATTTGTCACGATTGAAAACGGGGCTCTAGCTGGCGGCTTTGGTTCGGCGCTGCGCGAGTCGCTCGCCGAAATGCATCTGGATACGCCTGTGCGGTCATTTGGCTGGAAAGATTTTTTTGTTGAACAGGGTTCGGTTGATGAACTTCTGCAGGATGGCGGATTAACCGCAGATGCCATATTTAAAGATCTAATGGAGAGCTGAATGATGCTTAGGTTGATTCTGGATAGATCATGTGCGCTTACATCCTTTGCGCTGGCTGCTGGAGATCAGATACTTTGTAAAATGCAGTGGGGGGGCTCCATGCGCTCTCCAGGATGGTTTGCTGAGATGGCTGAATCCATTCAAGGGGCGGGTCGCAGTGTGGCGGAGGTTGATGAATTTATATGTGTTACCGGCCCCGGTTCTTTTTCCGGTATCCGCTCCGCTCTGGCAGCACTTGAAGGTATGGCACTCCCCGGTCAAAAACCGCTCTATGGCATCTCAAGTGCTGCTGTTCTGGCTGCGGAATATTTTCGGGGTGATGCTGATTTGGTGTCTGTAATTGGAGATGCGCGCCGATCAAGACTCTGGTGTGTCAACTTTAAATTGGATCAATCCGGTATTAAAATTGATGCGGGAAAGGATATTACCAACACAGCCTCCGACTTCAGGTTGATTAAGCCGCAGGAGCTGGCCGGGGAAGTTTCCGCTGGAGCGCTGGTTATATCACCCGACTGGGACCGCATTGAAGATCAGTTAACTGCGACATTTCCGGCAGATCGTCTGATTAAAAAAAATGTTTCTCCCGGAGTTGAAATTATTGTTGCTCTGCTTGCAAAATTCCCTTCTGTATGCACTCTGGAACCTTTGCCTGTATATCTTCATCCTGCTGTTGCAGCAAAAAAGTTGTGTTCTTCCTCGGTTTTTATGGAGCGACTCTGAGTTTAGGTTCGACGAAGCCTCTTATAAAATAGGATCTTCCGCAGAATCTGTGGGTAGATGAAATCGCTGGTCGACGCGAATCTGGCCTTTTAAGGGAGGTATTAATTGCAATTGTTGCGTAGAATAGGCAAAGTTATCTCGTATCGGGATTACTTG
>Ga0307990_1001523_pt1 | contig 19533 bp, 18 predicted proteins | sample EllFjometagen129_FD_203168 | JGI IMG/M metagenome (GOLD analysis project Ga0307990, IMG submission 203168) | Marine microbial communities from Ellis Fjord, Antarctic Ocean - #129 | ecosystem: Environmental > Aquatic > Marine > Unclassified | place: Southern Ocean | collected 2014-10-08
CGAGTATACCGCCTTGCTCTATATCCCTTCTAAGGCCCCTTTTGATATATTTAATCAGGAACGTCGGCACGGGGTCCAGCTTTACTGTCGCCGCGTTTTTATTATGGATGACTGCAAGGAACTGATCCCTGAATATTTTCGATTTGTTAAAGGCGTTGTGGATGCTGCTGATCTGAATCTGAATGTCAGCCGGGAGATCCTTCAGCAGGATCGACTCGTGATGAACATCCGAAAGAACCTTGTGAAAAAAATATTCGAGTTGTTAAGCGGTATGGAAAAAGATCAATATGAAATATTTTATGCTGAATTTGGCCCGGTACTCAAGGAGGGAATTCACAGTGATCCGGCCAAACAGGATAAAATTGCTGAACTGATTCGATATAAAACCACCCGATCAGACGGTAAATTCGTGGCATTGAAGGACTATGTCGCGAATATGAAATTCGGGCAGAAACATATTTATTATATCACTGGTGATAATCTGTCCGCTATCCTCAACAGCCCTCACCTTGAAAAACTCAAGGAAAAAGATTATGAAGTCCTGTTGATGACCGATCCGGTTGATGAATGGGTCGTTCAGTCGCTGACCGAATACGACGGTAAAAAACTCTGCAGTGCGGAAAAAGGCGATCTGGATATCGATAAAATCGACGAGAAGAAAAAAGATGCATTCAGCGATTTGTTTGATTTCATTAAATCCAACCTGGAAGATAAAATAAAGGAAGTCAGACCTTCCCTGCGCCTCAAGGATTCCGTGGTCTGCCTGGCCGGAGACAATCATGATATGAGTGCCTATATGGAAAAAATCCTCAAATCTTCCGGACAGGAAATGCCGCCGGTGAAACGGATTCTGGAATTGAATATGGATCATCCGGTGCTTGTGGGGATCAAGGCGTTGTTTGAAAAGGACAAAGACAACGCGGTATTGAAAGAGTACAGTAAACTGCTGCTGGATATGGCTGTGATCAGTGAAGGCGGTAAACTGGACAATCCGGCCCGTTTTTCCAAAAAGGTCGGTGAGATGATGGCCGGTGCACTGGAAAATCGTGTATAATTTTTATTTTTAAAAAAATTACCGGTATCTCTTGACAGCAGGATTACCGGTATTAATTTCCTGATAAGGATATTTAGCATAGACGCATGATGCGTTTTTTATATAGATTTTAATTTCTTTTTTCTGGGCGGTCGCCAATGCGACCGCCTTTTTTGTTTCTGCAGTCTTTTCTCTTCTGATGACGGCCATGTCGTCAATCTTTTAAAGCCTTTGACCGCTATTTAGCTATCCCCATTGAAACAGCGGTCAAATCCTGAAATATGTTGGAAAGTTGTTTGGCAGGCCGACCAATACCATAAAGAGCACAAAAGCGGTTACTGGAAAGATCTTGTGGCATATGAAAAAAGAGAAAAAAGTCGTTATATATTCAGACAGGGGCGGGTAGAATTTCTAACAAGCTTCAGTCCCGGCGAAATTCTCATACTGTTTAACGGAATTCACATTCTTGACGATATCACCGACGATGACTGGCAATCCTTTATCAAGGGTCTTATTCGGGTATTGAAGTGTTTTAACCGCCTGTTTCTTGATCAGTTGAACATGACGCTGCTGCTGAACCTGAACAGAAATTACAATTTCTGCGTGCAGGCCCGCATCATGCCCCGGATGACCATGCCGCCATGGGGTACCAGTGATGTCAACTATTTTGAAAAAGGCCATGATGAAATCGTCGTGGCAATTTCACCCGAAGACCTGGCCGAAGAAATAAGCGGCACGGCATAGTATATAGACTGAAGGTTAACGGTATTCTTCCTATTTTGACAGGGGGAGCCTTCTACCTTCAGCCTTCTACTATTACATCGTATGCACGGCACAAGGGTCAAACTGTATGAAGGCCCGGTCGCCGTTGGACAATTTCATATGGAATAAAGTGCTGGACTGGAGCATGACCTGGAACTGGACATTTGCCTGTTTGAGTGCAATTTCACTGTAAAAACCATGGTTCATGATTCCCGAGATCACTCCGCTGGCGGCATTGGGTGAATCTGTCGGGAATTTTTCGGGACTGATCTGAATGTTTTCCGGGCGGATGGCAATATATTTTCCAGACCCGTTAATCGGCGCAGACAGCGTGACGCAAAGATCATCTACCCAGGCCTGATCCTGATGGAAAATAGCCGGGAAAATATTTTTTATGCCCACGAAACCGGCCACAAACGGTGTCGCCGGTTTGGTGAAGACTTCTTCCACATCCCCCACCTGCTCTATTTTGCCCTGATGAATAACGGCGGCCTGCTGGGCCAGAAAATGGGCTTCGGCAAAATCATGGGTCACCATCAGCACGGTGATTCCGGTTGCCGTATGCAATCGTTTCAATATACCCCGAATCTCTTCCCGGAAGCCGGGGTCAAGGGCTGACAGGGGCTCGTCAAGCAGCAGTACCGCCGGATCCACCGCCAGGGCCCGGGCGATTGCTACCCGTTGCCGTTCGCCACCGCTGAGGTTTTCCACAGAGCGGTTCAGCAACGGTTCCAGATTCAACTGGTCAATCAGGTCGGAGAGATTTTTTCCACGGTCCCGGTTTGTTTTTTTATGATATCTGAGGCCAAAGGTAATGTTCTCCTTCACCGTCAAATGGGGGAACAACGCCGTGTCCTGATACACGATGCCGATGCCGCGATTCTCAGGGGCAACCCGGGTTATATCTATGCCATTTAAGATGATGTTGCCACTGGTGGTGGGCAGCAGACCGGCAATGGATTCCAGTACCAGGGTTTTCCCCGAACCGGTGGGCCCCAGCAGCGTAAAGAACTCTCCCTTTTTAACGGTCAGGCTGACCGCTTGAAGGCTGAAGCCGGGTAGTGCCACCGTCAGGTTTTCCAGGCGAATCATGTGGCCCCCTTTTTGGGCACCGAAAAAATTCTAAGCAGCAGAAACAGGAACAGGCAGACGATAATCAGCCAGACCGCAACCGGCTGGGAATATTTGAGACCATAAGCGGTAAATCGTTCATAGATCATTACCGGTGCGATCATGGGATGGTAGGCCACGATAACCACGGCGCCGAATTCACTGACCGCGCGGGCCGTGCACATGATTATGCCCACCACCATACTGCGCCATGCCAGGGGAAATGTAACCCGAAAAAAGGTGTCGGTATTCGATGCGCCCAGACTTCGGGAGACCTTCTCAAGGCGGGCCGGAATCGCTTCAAAACCGGCTTTGGCCGTATTGACATAAAAAGGCAGTCCGACGAATGTCAGCACCACGATGATGCCGGTGACACTGCCCATGATGCGCAGGCCAATGGCATTGAAGATCTGGCCCAGCCAGTGGTTGCGTCCGGCAATGCTCAAGATGGCGATGCCTACAACCGGATGGGGGATCATGATGGGCAGATCAATGATGCTTTCGACTATTTTTTTTCCGGTAAACTCGTGGCGGGCCAGCAGATAGGCAAAGGGGGTTCCTAAAACAAAGGAGATCAGGGCGGCCGATCCGGAGGTGTATATACTGAGCCAGATCGATCGGATGACATCCGGATCTTTTATGGTCTCCACCAGGTCCGCCAGGGATGGCTGGACCGTCATCTCGATGAGCGGAAAGAGGATAAATGCGACAATGACCGCACTGGCTGAAAATGCCAGTGCGGTAAAGGGGTCACATTTTTTTGGGATTTTTACAACCATTATTTCTTGATGAACTCGTAAACGTTATTTGAGATGGTTAAGTAAAAATTTTCACATACAAGGCGTAGGGGTTATCCAGGGACGAAGGCATACATATGGTATGTCGAGCCCATGGACAACCGCTATAACGCAGTAGGTGGAGACTTTTTACGACGCCATTAATTCTTGATTTCCACCAGCTTCTGTATTTGTGCGGGAAGACCCTGCAGGACCGTTTCGGTAGAAACGCGGCAGGGCACAAAGGGGGGCTGGCCCATCTCTTTTAATACATTAAGTCCGTCATCCGGATTCAGCAGGTATTCGAGGAACATAATAGCGCCTTTTTTATTGGGTGCGGCATTGAGCAGGGTAATCCCGTAGGTGCAGGATTTTCCGGTGCGCGTAATCCAGGTATTGGGCTGCTTGCCGGTCACCTTGACCTTGGCCTGCTTGTAAAACGCGTCATATTTATAATTTCCCAGATTGATATGATCATCAAGTTTGATGTATTTGAGCTCGTGCTGAACCGCCACGCTCAGATATTCCCAGGCATAGTCCATATTGCCGGTTTTCAGCAGAGACACCAGTTCAACCGATTTGGGCCGTATATTTTCCTTGGGGCGGTTGGCGATGAGCCGGTCGAACAAGCCCGGCTTCTGGTAAAATTTTTCAGCCAGTTGCAGAACCATCACCGTACGATAACCGCAGGGATCCAGGTTTGGATCGGAATGCCCCCAGACAACGCCTTCACGACAGAGAATGTCGGTCCAATTTTGCGTGTTCACCTCACCGGCAAATCGGCTTTGATCCGTATAGCACAGCACAAGCTGGTTGGTGGCAAAACGGATATTCCACTCAGCAAATTTCGGGATTAAATTTTTATCAATTACCTTGAAATCCGCAGACGCCATGATGTCGGCGGGTTTGTCCAGCTCGGAGATCATACGGGCCATTTTGGTGCTGCCCCCGGCTTCCCGCTGGATGTCGATGTCCGGATGGTCGTCTTCAAATTGTTTTTCGATTTTCGCGAACGGCACCGTCAGGCTGCCGGCATGAAAAATGGTTACTTTTTCTTTGGCTGCCGCGATGGACACCAGGGACACTGTCAGTATCAGTACCGCCAATACCCCTACTACCATTGTCATTAATTTGGAACGACGCATTTTCATCTATTCCTTATCTTTTGACGTGTTGCTATTTAAATCGGGAAAAACCATTTTCCCGCTTAGACTCAAATCATATCCTGTAAAAGTGTTTGCTGCCGCTGTAAAATCATTTTCATGCAGCATGCCGATAAACAGCTGAACGCCCTGGTCAAAAAATCTGTTTTTGTCGACGAGCAGGTCATAGCGTTCCCAGCGCAGGGGGATAAAATCAAGATCCAGCAGGGCCGCCACATACCGTATCGCCGGTCCGGCATCGGCATGGCCGCTTAAAATTTCAAGACCGATGTCAATGTGTTTGGCCACTGCATGGTGATAGCCCGCGATATCGTTTCCCTTGATGCCGGCCTTTTCCAGTTCCCGGTCCAGCAGCAACCGGGTCCCGGTGGTGTTGGACCGGTTCACGATCTTCAGACCCGGCCGGGCCAGGTCCGCTATGCTGTGGATTTTTTTCGGATTGCCCTTTGCCACCAGCAACCCCTGTTCCCTTTTACAGAAGTTCACCATGGCGGGCATGTTATCGAATTCCCGATTTGCAAAATCAAAATTATACCCTTCTCCGTTATCCTGCATCAGATGACTCGATGCCATGTGGCACAGGTTTCGGCGAAGGGTCTGGAGTCCGCCCATGCTTCCCAGATTGGCAAATACCGCAATATGTTCGGGAGAGTTGCCGTTAAAGATGGATATGGCCTTGTCCAGAAGCGGGTCGTTGCTGCCGGTAATGATAAGCAGGCCGTCATAGGCCGGCAGGGATGTGCGCTGCTGCGGGTAGTTGCTGGTATTGACATCGATCCATTGTTCCACCAGGTGCAGGGGGAAAAGCCATTTGCCGGTTATCTTTGTGGCTGGAAGTCCCTTGTCCGATATGAGTGAATAGATCATTTTTTCATTGACATCCAGAAATTGAGCGACGTCTCTGGTTGAAAGCAGCTTTTTCATTTGTCCTCCCGCTGTTTCCATTATAGGTCTGCCTGAAAATTGTTTTTTCTTCTATCTTCTTTGTTATTTTTTGTCAATATATTTATTTTTAAAATATTTATGGTTTTAAAATAACTAAAGCCAACCCAAATATATTCGCCAGCCCATTGCCTCTATACGTTGACTTTGGACCGGTACAACCGCAGGCTGTTGGTGACCACCGAAATACTGCTGAACGCCATGGCAAAGGCAGCCAGCATGGGATGCAGTTGCCGTAAAAAGGCCGGAACGCCGTCAAAAGGCTGAAGAATGCCGGCGGCAATGGGGACTATGAGGATATTGTAGCCGAACGCCCAGAAAAGGTTTTGCCGGATGGTCTTCATGGTGGCACGGCTGAGCCGTATCGCCCTTGACACGCCGGTCAGGCTGCCGCCGGCAAGGATGACATCGGCGCTTTCAATGGCCACATCGGTGCCGGTGCCGATGGCCATGCCCACATCGGCCCTGGCAAGCGCCGGGGCGTCATTTATGCCGTCCCCCACCATGGCCACGTGTCGACCGCTTTGTTGCAGTGCCTGGATCTTTGATGCTTTTTCAGCCGGAGGCACACCGGCAAGGATTTCTTCGATGTTTAGTTCGGCGGCAATGGCGCGGGCTGTTTCAAGGTTGTCACCGGTGAGCATGACCACTCTCAGATCACTGCTGTGAAATTCAACCACGGCTTTTTTGGAATCCGGCTTGAGGACATCGGAAACCGCAATCAGACCCGCCGGCTTCTGATCCTCAACCACCATCATAACAGTTCGGGCTTTGACACGAAGAGAAACAATTTTCTGCCGGACAGGGCTTTGAATATCTATTCCAGATGCATTGAACCATCCGGGTTTGCCCACCATCACACGCCTGCCGTCGATTACCCCTGTAACCCCCCGGCCACCGGATGACTTGAATTCCAAGGGATCAACAAGATCGATGTCCAGCGCCAGGGCTGCATCAACAATGGCCCGGCCCAGGGGATGCTCAGAGCCCTGCTCCACCGAGGCCGCTATTTTCAGCAGATGTTTCCGGCTATTGTCACCTTGTTCAAACGGCATCACATCGGTCACCACCGGTTTTCCTTGGGTCAGGGTACCGGTTTTGTCTAGGACGATGGTATCTAATTTTGCAGCCATCTCAAGGGCGGCACTTTTTTTGAATAAAACCCCGCTTTCCGCACCTTTGCCGGTGCCAGCCATGATGGCGGTGGGCGTTGCCAAGCCAAGGGCACAGGGGCAGGCAATCACCAGTACCGCCACCAGTCGGATCATGGCAGTGACCCCTTCGCCGGTGAGGCTCCACCAGAGGAAAAAGGTCACTAGCGCAGCAGCGATCACCAGGGGCACAAAGACCGCTGCTACACGGTCGGCAAGGGCCTGGATGGGGGCCTTGCTGCCCTGGGCCTCTTGTACCAGACGGATGATATTGGCCAGGGCAGTTTCATGGCCCACCCGGGTTGCTTCAAACTTCAGCAGCCCTTCCTGATTGATGCTGCCGCCCACCACTGTGTCTCCGGATTTTTTGTCAATGACCATGGACTCCCCGGTGAGCATGGACTCGTCTACGGCGGATTCACCCTCTGTCACAACGCCATCCACGGGAATTTTTCCCCCCGGCCGGACAAGGACGGTATGGCCGACCTGTACACGGGCCAGGGCAATTTCTTGGGGGTTGCCGTTTTCAATGATGGTGGCGGTCTTGGGTTGAAGGCCCATAAGCTGGCGGATAGCGCCACCGGTTTTACCCCGAGTTCTGGCTTCAAGCATTTTGCCCAGTTTTATCAGGGTGATGATGACCGCCGAGGTTTCAAAATAAACATGGGCGCCCAGGTTCGGGGAAAAAAGCACCCCTATGGAATAAAAATAGGCCACGGATGAGCCCATGGCCACCAGCAGATCCATGGTTGCACTTTTGTTTTTGAGGCTCTTATACCCGCCGACATAGTAATCCCATCCGGTATAGAACTGGACCGGCGTGGCCAGGGCAAAAAAAAGCCAGTTAACCCACGGCGCATGGCTCCAGCTGCCCACAAGTCCAAAATCACGGGTCATACTGAGGAGAAACAGGGGCAGGGCAAAACCCAATCCAAAGACAAATTTTTTTGTCTGCCCCTTTATCTCGGCCTCGCGGGCCGCCTGTTCGGCGTCTTTTCCGCCCATGGCTTTATCCGGCAGGATTGCATTGAAGCCGGCTTTTTCGATGCCCGCAATGATATCATTGACTGTCGCGACACCGGGGATATACGCCACGGATGCGCTTTCTGCGGCAAAATTGACGCTTGCATTCACGACCCCTGATGTCTTTTGGTTTAAAAGGCTTTCGATACCGGCCGCACAGTTGACACAGGTCATCCCGGTGACCGGCAGGTCAATTTTGGCGGTGGGAACGGCATACCCCAGGCCACGAACGGTTTCAATCAGGTTTTTTACCTTAAGCAACTTCGGATCAAACGCTATGATAGCCTGTTCCGACGCAAAATTGACGTTGACCCCTGTTACACCGGCCATCTTTTTTACACCCCGTTCAATGTTCATGGCACAGTTGACGCATGTCATCCCGGTAATGGGCACTGTGATTTTGCGCAGGGATGTTTTATTACTTTCGAAAGTTCATTCTCCTTCCTGCACCGGATAGTTGATCTCTTGTAGCCGGTTACAGATTGCCGTATAAGTTGTCTCGGCGGTCCATTCAACGGTTATCGTTTTATTTTCTGAATTTCCCGTGACAAAATTCACCCCTTCCAGTTCGTTCAATTCACTTCGGATCGACGCGATGCAATGATCGCAGGATATGTTGGGTATCGTTATCGTCTTTTTCTTCATTGCAATCACCTCCGTGCCTGCAAAAGAACTATTAAATGAAACCAAGGAACATACGAAAAGATTTTTCAAATTGTTTTTTCCGTGGTTTCAGAGGGTAAGATCAGTGTTTTTAGATCGGCGATGGCTATTTCAGAAAATCGGACATGGTGAATATCTCAGCAAACCGCTCACCATGGTGGCTGTTGACCTTGTAAAATATAACGCATCGCCGGACAAGGTCAACCATCGCGTCTTCACTGTAAATGCCATGCAGTTCTTGTGCCAACTGCGGATGACGGCCCAGTTTGCCGCCCAGTTGCACCCGGAAACCCTTTTTATCCAGGGCAATGGTTCCGGTGGGGCAGACATCGATACATTTGCCGCAGGCAAGACAGCGCTTATAATCGATTTTTATCCTTTCCTCTTTACCATCGATTAAGATGGCCCCCTCCCGGCATTGATCGACACAAGCATTGCAGAGCGTGCAAGCCTCATTGGTAATCACCGGCAGGGCGGCGCCGATAATCCCGATATCTTTTATCTGCACCTGGGAGCAGGCATTGGGACAGTCTGCCAGCGCAATCCTGAATTCATGATGAAATTTAAGCTCGCCAGTGACTGTCGTTTTTAAAAAAGAGCGCAGATCTTCGGCTTTGAGCAGGGCCTCTATCTTTTGGTTGAGAGCGTCGCTTCCAACACTGCGGTTGGGACAGCCGGCCGGCCCGAAACAGGTGTCCAGCTGATATCCTTTTACCTCGGATGCCATATTCGAAAAATAGCGGGTCCGGACAGCCGTTACTTCGGTGAGGGTTACAATTACGCTGCCGGCGTCAGAGGCTGCCTTTTCCACACGGGTCTGCACTTTTTTTCGAATAAAAAAAGGGACTTTTTTTATGGCGGCCTCGGCCTCATCTGTCCATTTCATTATTTGTTCTCCGATGAATTATTTTGTTGATTTTCAGTTCCCACATCGATCCGGCTGTGGCTTTTGACTTGCTTTTGCCCTGTCACCTGACAGGTGTTTTTCATTCAGGTGGAAATACCCATCCCGGGCAGGACATAAAGCTGCATGATAAAAAAACCGATCATCAGTAAAACAATCAGGATCTCTTTCATGGCGTTTTCCTGTTTTTAAAAAAGGTCTTCGGGGCAATTGTTTTGACATAAATCCATTTTACTTTTATGATCTGATGTTAAAGCTATAGATAAGGGTTTGCGTTAAACCGTTACAAGAAATTGACACCTGAAACGCTTTTTTAATACAATCTGCATAGCTGGCATCCCATACCAGAAAATTAAGTTTTCATCTGTCAACGAAAAATTTGTACTAAAAAAGTATATCCCTGTTTCATAGCCATTGTCATTCGCCAAATCAATGAATTAAGCGAAAAAGCTGTTGGAAAATATTTTTCTTCCTTTTTTTTATCTTTTTGACTTAAATCAATGAAAGATTTCAAGTCGGGAGGTAAAATCAGGATAACATTACAACAGGCCTGTTTGAGGCCAACTATCAACAAACCAAACAAGGAGGTTTATCATGTTTTGTTTTCAATGTCAGGAAACCGCAAAAAATACCGGCTGCACCATCAAGGGTGTCTGCGGCAAACCCGAAGAGACCGCCAATCTGCAGGACCTTTTGATCCATGTGCTGAAAGGCATTGCCGTTTACAGTGAAAAACTTTCCGAATTTGACATTATAGATAATGAAACGGCTCTATTTGCGGCCCGATGCCTGTTTGCCACCATTACCAATGCCAACTGGGATAATGACCGTTTTGCGGCTATGATCCGGGAAGCGCTGAGCCGCCGGGACCGGTTAAAGGACAAATTTCTTGCCGCCTACAGGGAAAAAAACGGCAATGATTTTGACGGCACCCTTCATGATTCGGCGACCTGGTTTTCCGATGATGAGGCCGTGTTTGCGGAAAAAGCGAAATCCGTAGGTGTTATGTCCACTGAAAACGAAGATGTCCGTTCCCTGCGGGAGCTTCTGGTTATCGGCCTTAAGGGGATCGCGGCCTATGCGGATCACGCAGCCGTTCTGGGCAAGGAAAAAGACGATATCTATGCTTTTATTATGGAAGCCCTGGCGTCCACCACTAAAGATTTGTCCTTGGACGAAATGGTCGGGCTGGTCATGAAGGCCGGCGAAACAGCGGTTAACACTATGGCGCTGCTGGACGAGGCCAACACCACGGCTTATGGTCATCCGGAAATTTCCGAAGTCAACATCGGCGTTAAAGGTAATCCGGGGATTTTGATCAGCGGCCATGACATGAAAGACATGGAAGAACTGCTTCAACAGACAGAGGGCACCGGCATCGATGTTTATACCCACGGTGAAATGCTGCCGGCCAATTACTATCCGGCTTTTAAAAAGTACGATCATTTCGTTGGTAATTACGGCGGCTCCTGGTGGCATCAGAACAATGAGTTCGAGTCCTTTAACGGGCCGATTCTGCTGACCACCAACTGTCTGGTGCCGCTGAAAAAGAAAAACACCTACTTAGACCGGCTTTACACCACCAACAGTTCCGGTTACGTCGGTGCAAAACATATCCCTGAAAGACCCGAAGGCGGCGCCAAGGACTTCTCAGAAATCATCGAGCGGGCCAAAAAATGCGCTTCGCCCACGGAAATTGAAACCGGCAAGATTGTCGGCGGATTTGCCCACAACCAGGTGCTGGCTCTGGCCGACAAGGTGGTGGATGCCGTAAAGAGTGGGGCCATCAAACGTTTTGTGGTTATGGCCGGGTGTGACGGGCGTCAGAAAGACAGAAACTATTATACACAAGTGGCTGAAAATCTGCCCAAGGATACGGTGATCCTGACGGCCGGATGCGCTAAATACCGTTACAACAAACTGGACCTTGGCGATATCGGCGGCATTCCGCGGGTGCTGGATGCGGGCCAGTGCAACGACTCCTATTCCCTGGCGGTGATTGCCCTGAAGCTTAAAGAGGTCTTTGGCCTTGACGATATCAATGACCTGCCCATCTCATACGACATCGCCTGGTACGAGCAAAAAGCGGTGGCCGTGCTCCTGGCACTTTTGTTTCTCGGCGTCAAGGGCATCCGTCTCGGGCCCACGTTGCCGGCCTTTTTGTCTCCGGCCGTGGTCAATGTACTGGTGGAAAAATTTGATATCAAACCCATTGGAACCGTGGAAGATGATATCGCGGCGATGATGGCCGGTAAATAAAAAAATCGTGCCTATCTTAAAAAAAACAGGATGGGCACGAATACTTTATAATGAATTTTTCCGTAAAAACATTGCGGAAAAGTTGATGCGATAAAACTTTCACAACGAAAGTAACTATTTAAATCTCTTATCGCACCGTTTGTGTACTATTTGGAATGACACTGAGAACATTTTGTTGGCCCGGTCCTTTCTCCGGCTTTTTTTCTTTCTCTGTGGCATTTGAGACAGGTTTTGTTCATGACCTGCTTTGATTTCAGTTTTTTCTGCACTTTTAATTTTTTTATAATTCCGGGTTTTTTTGGAAAGACCGCATGGCAAATAGCGCAGTCGCCGATGGTATCCTGGTGAATATGGTGTGGGAAATTAACCGTACCTTTTTTGCCGCCATCAAGCTGAATATTCTCATTACCGTGGTTTTGAACTGCAATCGCGATTGTTCCGGTAAAAATTAGGGCTGCCACTACCGACACGACTGTTCCTGCTTTCATACGATTCCTCCCGGCAAATTGATGGTTTCCTGAATTTTTTAAAAAAATGCGATATATTCTAAAATTTCAGATTTTTGGCTAATGTGAATCACTAAAAAAGTTTAACCGAAACGATCAGGAAAAGCAAGCAAAGACGGTGCCCTGTTTCATATTTTTTTTGACACAAACTTGTCTCTTAAGACAGGTTTGTGTCAAAATGCCTTCCTATAGAGGATTTAGATCGGCATCCTTCGCCACCCTATTCGTTCATCCGGCATTCCTTATCCCATTCAGGGCATGCGGTTTTCATATCCGTGGCAAATTTAGCCATGCACTCGCCACATTCCAGTTCCACGTTGGGGACATCGCCGTAACGTGTCTTGATCTCCTCGGGGGATAAAACCTGAGCAAAACTACATCCGCATTGAGGGCAAGCTGTTTTTATGGCATATCTTTTTTTTGGCATGATCCACCTCCAGGCTTTAAAAGTTTATAAAAAATACAGTTATAACCAGCAACAATTATACCAGAACTTTTTTACCGGGCTATTTTGCGCCATATGGTCTGGTGGGAAATATAGAAAAGTTTGGCATCCTTCATGACAAATCAAAAATTTCAATATTCAATGACCCGAACCTTCCAGGACGAAACATTGTTTGGATTTTTGAATTTGGGTCATTGGAAATTAAAAAAACGCAAAATGTAAATACGGTACTCAATTTTTAATTTCGGCATCTTGAATTCGACAAAAAACAGATGTCTTTTTAAAAAAAGTGCAAACCGGCAAATGAAAAATGCCCAAAATTATCAGCACTGTTTTATGGCACATTTATTGAATAACTTTTATGCAATACTTAACCGTAGCGCAATATGAAAGGGTCAGCCATGAATATATTTATTACCGGTGGATCCGGCTTTGTGGGAAAGGAACTTTCATATTATCTGTTGAAGCAGGGACATCATGTTACTGCAGTCGGAAGGTCCTCGTTCCATAAATTGTCCGGACATAACAATTTTCAATATATTTTCGCCGATACCACTCAACCGGGGGCCTGGCAAAATACGGTCCAGGAGATGGATGCGTTGGTAAACCTTGCCGGAGCAACAATTTTCAGGCGTTGGACAAAAAGCTACAAATCTCAAATTTATGACAGCCGAATTTTGACCACACGCAATCTCGTGGAAGCCATACCGGAAAACCGGGAGGTAACACTCTGCAGCACATCGGCAGCAGGATATTACGGCAACCGGGGCGATGCAATGTTAAATGAAGATTCGCGCCCGGGTGATGATTTTCTGGCCGATATTTGTGTTGCCTGGGAAAAGGAAGCCTATCAGGCTCAGGCAAAAGGGAGCCGGGTCGCAACAATGCGTTTTGGTGTCGTGCTGGGCTACAGCGGGGGCGCCATTCAAAAAATGCGTTTGGCTTTTGAATTTTTTGCAGGTGGTCCCCTGGGAAATGGAATGCACTGGTTTCCCTGGATTCATATGGATGATCTCACCGCCGCAATCCTTTTTGTTCTTGAAAACCCGGAGATCAAAGGACCTGTAAATTTCTGCGCCCCCGGGCAAGTGAGAAACGCGGATTTCGCCAGAGCCCTCGGAAATGCCTTGAACCGCCCATCTTTTATGCCCGCACCGGCCTTTATAATCCGGCTGATGATGGGGGAGCTTGGCGCATCCCTTTTAAACAGCCAGAGAACCGTTGCAGACAAGCTTGCCAGTTATGGGTTCAGGTTTCGGTATCCTGTCATTGACAATGCCTTGCGCGCAATAGTAAAATAAAGAAGCTTCTTAACCATCAGGATGAGATTATGGGATCATTTTATGTCAAAAAAGGGTATGATTTAAAGATTGCCGGAAAGCTTTCGCAGGAAATCGAAGTATTGGAGAAGCCGGATCATGTGGCGCTCTGCCCCGAAAGAATACCCTTTATCAAACCCAGGCTGAAAATTCGGCTCGATGATACTGTTAAAATAGGGTCGGTTCTTTTCGAAGACAAACGGAATCCGGATGTTAAGTTTTTATCTCCCGGCGGCGGCAAAGTGGTTGAAATCAACTTCGGCCCTCGTCGGGTGATTCGGGAAATCATTATACGCCTGGACACCGATGAACAGATGGAAACCTTTGAGGCGATTTCCCAGGAGCTGCCGGCGGCAATTGAAAGAGAGGCGCTCATTGCCAACATCATGACCGGCGGGCTCTGGCCTCTTATCCGGGAGCTGCCCTTTAGGGACCTGGCCCGGCCCGGCGTAATGCCGCCGGCCATTTTTGTAAACCTGTGCCGCGGGGAACCGTTTCAACCGGACCCGGATGTGTACCTGAATGATCGGATCGATCTTTTTAACTTCGGTCTAAAGATTTTAAAAAGGCTTGCAGACAAAAAGGTTCACATCTTCAGATCACCTGATTTTGCCACGGCTTTAAACGATTTAAACGGGATCACGGCCCATGTCGTGCACGGTAAATATCCGGCCGGCGATCCGGGTGTTTTTCTGTATTATACTCGAACATCACCTGCAGACAACCATGCCTGGTACATCCAGGGCCAGGATGTGCTGTTGTTGGCCCATTTGCTGAAATACGGCACTTACCCTCTGTTCAGAACCGTTGCCGTTGCCAAAGATTCTCTTGAACACGGAAAACATGTGCAAACCAGGCTCGGCGCGCCTGTTGCGGATATTGTGCAGGGCCATGTCCGGGAGAAAGGAACAAGATTTATCGCCGGGGGGGTTTTCAGGGGCTATACCACATCCAGGACATCCTATCTGGGGTTATACGAGACATCCGTCACGCTGCTTCCCGAAGGTGATAAGCAGGCGTTTTTAGGATTTGCAAGACCGGGATTTTGCAAACCCAGTTATTCCAGGACCTTTTTATCCGCCTTTAACACCGCCGGGCTGAATATGGATTGCGGACTTCACGGGGAGGCGCGTGCCTGCGTCAACTGCGGGTACTGCAGCAATGTTTGCCCCGTGGATATACTGCCTCAGTTTACGTTGAAGAGTATCATGGCAGAGGAGGTGGAAGAATCCCTGGCCCATGGTCTTCTGGATTGTGTGGAATGTGGTCTGTGTACATACGTCTGCCCTTCCAAAATAGAGATCTGCGATGTCCTTGCAGCGGCAAAGAAAGCCTATTATCTGGAATCGGCATGATGGACGGGGGAGTGGATTAAAGAAACTTATGAAACTTATTAAAAATTTTTTTAAACGGCATCATCATCTTTTCGCCAAAGGCGGAAGGTTCGAAAAACTCGGGCCGGTTTTTGAGGCGACCGAAACATTTTTCTTTATCCCCGGCATCCCCACGGTTAAAGATAGCCATGTCCGGGACAGCCTTGATCTGAAACGCTTTATGAGTATGGTGGTACTGGCACTGATGCCGCCACTTATTTTCGGTATTTACAATGCCGGGTACCAGTCCAGCCTCGCATCCGGACTACCCCTTGGCTTTGGTGCAGTATTTTTAAAAGGGCTTGCCATTGTTTTACCGATTATTTTCGTTTCATATGCTGTGGGATTTTTCTGGGAAATACTGTTTGCCGTGATCCGACGGCATCCGATCAGCGAAGGATTGCTGGTCACCGGTCTTTTGTTTCCCCTGATTTTGCCACCCACCATCCCCCTATGGCAGGTCGCCGTGGGCATCTCTTTCGGTGTTGTTATCGGAAAAGAGATATTCGGGGGGACCGGACGTAATATTTTAAATCCGGCACTGACGGCCAGGGCCTTCCTATTTTTTGCCTATCCGGCCAGGATGTCCGGGGATACGGTCTGGGTGGTTGTGGGTGGCACCGGGGGAAAACTTGTGGATGCGGTAAGTGGTGCCACACCGCTGGCCATTGCCAACATTTCAGAATTTCATGAAAAAATCGATATTTTGCTTACAAAGGGGGGCTATTCATTCACGAAATTGTTTGTCGGTAACTATCCGGGCAGTATCGGGGCAACCTCGGCATTGTTATGCCTTATCGGTGCCGCACTGCTGATTTTATTGGGAATCGCGAGTTACAGAATTATTTTCGGAGGTGTTCTGGGGGTATTGTGTACGGGATTTTTTCTGAATTTGATCGTCACTGAGACTTCTATGGCCTGGCTTTCCCTCAATCCATTTTACCATCTGGTCATGGGAGGATTTGCTTTTGGTATCATCTATATGGCGACAGATCCGGTTTCTGCGCCCGGAATGAACCGGAGTAAATGGATCTATGGATTTTGCATCGGCGCCTTAACCGTTTTGATCCGGGTGTTTAATGCGGCATATGCGGAAGGGATCATGCTGGCCATTCTTTTTATGAATCTGCTGTCCCCCTTGCTGGACCATTTTGAGATCAAGCTGAGGCTGAAAAAAAGGATGGAAAATGCCTGATCCTATAAAATCGTTTCTTTTTGCAGCGGCAACCTGTTTGATTTGCACGCTTTTTCTTACGGCGGCATCCACCGGTCTGAAGGGGATTCAGCAGAAGAACATTGCCATTGACCGACAGAAAAATATTTTAAAATCTGTGGGCCTGCTGGATGAAGCCGTTCAATACACCCATACGGGAATAAACCGACAATACGCTGACAATATCAAATGTATCCGGGTCGATGAGACAGGCGCCATACTGACAAAGGACCAAAGGGCAACCAAGGGGCTGCCGGTCTATCTTTATATGAAGGACCGGCAGATCGAGGCCTATATCCTGCCGGTTGACTCCAGAGGCCTGTGGGGCCGGATATTGGGATATCTGGCATTGAAAAATGACGGAGCCACCATTGCCGGCTTTACCGTGTACAAGCACTCCGAAACGCCGGGACTGGGTGGAGAGATCGAAAGACAATGGTTTCGTAAAAATTTTAATGGAAAGAAAATCGTGGACAGTGACGGCAATTTTCTTTCCGTTGCCATTGCCAAGGGAAATGTCATGGACACGGTGGATAAGGACAGACAGGTCCATTATGTGGACGGAATCAGCGGGGCCACATTGACCGGCAAATATCTTTCCTCAGGATTAAAGGATATCCTGGCCGTCTATGAACCGGTATCCTTGAAATTTCGGTCCAGACAGCTTTTGCGACTGTCCGGTAAAGAAAAAATATGCCCAGCCAAGGAAGAAAAATGAAAATTACGCAAACAAGGCAGTTTAAAATATTTTCAGATCCTTTTCTCAAGAACAATCCCATTTTCATGCAGATGCTCGGCATCTGCAGCGCCCTGGCCGTGACAGTACAACTGAAAACCGCATTTGTCATGGGGTTGTCCCTAACATTTGTGCTTGCATTTTCAAATCTTACGATATCGCTGCTGCGCAATGTTATTCCCAGAAATATTCGAATGATTGTGGAACTCAGTATTATTGCAACGCTGGTCATCATCGCCGATGAAATGCTCAGGGCGTTTTTATACGATATCAGCAAGCAGCTTTCCGTTTTTGTGGGATTGATCATCACCAACTGCATCGTCATGGGCCGGGCTGAGACCTTTGCCCTTGGAAATCCGCCTGGCCTTTCATTTCTCGACGGGCTTGGAAACGGGATCGGGTACGGTACGGTTCTGGTTGCGGTAGCTTTTATTCGGGAACTTCTGGGCTCGGGCAACCTGTTCGGCTACAGCGTTATTCCCCAATCTTTTTATGTGGCCGGTTATGAGGATATGGGGTTCATGCTACTCGCACCGGCTGCGTTTATCATCATCGGCCTTTTGGTATGGCTCCAGAAATCCATTGTAAAGGATTAGGTAACTATGGAAAATCTGATCAGCATTTTTTTAAACTCCGTCTTTGTGGGTAATATCCTGCTGGCATATTTTCTGGGGATGTGTTCCTTTGTCGCAATTTCCAAAAATATGGACACTTCCATTGGCCTGGGGCTTGCCGTGGTCTTTGTACTGACCCTTACCGCACCGATAAACTGGCTGATATACAACTACCTGCTGGCGCCGGGGGCCCTGGCATGGGCCGGATTTGAAGATGTCGACCTCAGTTTTTTAAAATTTATTACCTTTATTGCGGTTATCGCGGCAATGGTGCAGGCGGTTGAAATGATCATCGACCGGTATTCCCAGACCCTTTATACCTCTCTGGGGGTCTTTCTTCCTTTAATCGCTGTAAACTGTGCTATTCTAGGCACATCGTTATTTATGATTGAACGGAATTATTCATTTGCCGAGTCAATTGTTTTCGGCTTTGGCTCAGGCACCGGCTGGTTGCTTGCCATTGTTTCCATGGCTGCAATAAGAATGAAATTAAGATATGCCGACGTTCCAAAAGGGCTTGAAGGATTCGGTATCACAATGATTGTTACAGGGCTCATGGCGATGGGGTTTATGCTTTTTTCAGGGATTACGCTTTAGTAAGGTAGGCGGTGGAAGGCCAAACAGGCAGAATGCCTTTCCCCTTCAGTCTAAACAACCTTCACCCTAAACAACCTTTTAAGTAGAAGGTAGAAAGTGGATGCTTGAATCTCAGGGTGGGCGTGCCCACCAGATAGACGGATTGTCTTCAGCCTGAATTCAAATAACATCAATTATTAAACCGTTAAAAGGGACCTGGTTTGATTTTTATCATCAGCACAGTCGTGTTTTCATCGGTTATTCTTTTTCTCGTCGCCCTTCTTTTACTGGTTGAGGCAAAGATCGTAAAAAAAGGCCGTTGTGAAATTGTTATCAACGATGACCCGGAGAAAAGCCTACACACGAAAGTCGGTTCAACGCTTTTAGCCGCCCTGATGGACAATAATATTTTTATTCCTTCCGCTTGCGGCGGCGGTGGGACATGCGGCATGTGCAAGTGCAGGGTGGATAAGGGCGGCGGCGACGTTTTGCCCACGGAATTCGCCCATTTGAGCAGGAAGGAAAAAAATGGTCATATCCGTCTGGCATGCCGTTTAAAGATAAAGGAAGATCTGCACATCCATCTCCCTGAAGAAGTTTTCAATGTCAAAAAAATTCAGGCGAAGGTGGTATCAAACGAGAATGTCGCCTCATTTATCAAAGAATTGGTACTTAAAACAGATCCGGATCAGGTCCTCGAATTCAAGGCCGGTGCCTATATCCAGATTGATATACCCGAGCATGAATTGTCTTTTACCGAGTTCAGGGCCAGGATGGCAGAGCGGTTCCGGCCGGTCTGGGATCGCTTCAATCTCTGGGGCTTGCGGTCCAAAATCGAAAAGCCGATTTTCAGGGCGTATTCCCTGGCAAACCCCCCTTCTGAAAAAAATACCTTACGGTTCACCATTCGAATTGCAACCCCACCGCCGGGCGCAGCAAAAGCCCCTCCGGGTGCGGGGTCATCT
>Ga0307990_1001525_pt1 | contig 19526 bp, 14 predicted proteins | sample EllFjometagen129_FD_203168 | JGI IMG/M metagenome (GOLD analysis project Ga0307990, IMG submission 203168) | Marine microbial communities from Ellis Fjord, Antarctic Ocean - #129 | ecosystem: Environmental > Aquatic > Marine > Unclassified | place: Southern Ocean | collected 2014-10-08
TGATCACAATATCAGTTAATGATGGTCAGGAAAGAGTTACAGCCTCTGACGATATTCAGATAATTGTCAATCCGGTCAATGATGCTCCATTACTAAATCTTCCAGCTAATATCAATTTTGATGAGGACTATACAGCAGTACTTGATCTTGGATTATATGCAAGTGATATTGACGGTGATGATCTATCAGCAGTGTTAATTAATTCTAACAATATTGAAGTGGAATTTAATGGTTTAATGGCTACTTTCTCAGCTCCTTTAAACTGGAATGGCAGTGAAAACGTTACTATTGGTGTGACTGACGGGATTGTTTATTCACCAATCTCAGATATGATTGTCGTATTGGTTAATCCAGTTAATGATGCACCTGAACTTGTATTGCCAGATGAATTGTCATTTGCTGAGGATGGAAGCCTGATTATTGATTTCTCATTGTATCTTGAGGATGTAGATAGTGATGAATTCATTATGACCATTGAGACCTCTGAAGGTCTTAATTACTCTATAAATGGTCTAAATGCAATTATTACTGCCACTCAGGACTGGAATGGTACCGGTAGTATCGATGTAAATATCAGCGATTTAGATGAAGGATTTGCTGATGATAATATGGATATAGTTGTTACTCCGGTTAATGATCCACCATATATTGTTCAAACCCCAGAACCAGATTCACTGTATGAGGATTTTGATAGTGTTACTTTTGACCTTGATAATTACTATGGTGATGTTGATGGTGATGATCTGAGTTATGAAGTTGATTTTGATGAGAATAATATACAGATTGATCTTACCGGTTCAATAGCAACAATCTCGTCTGTTCCAAACTGGTTTGGAGAAACTACAATATCTCTCACTATCAGTGACGATCAAGGTAGAGCTCAGATTGAAGACAGCTTCCTGCTAATAGTAAATCCAGTAAATGATCCGCCTACATTATTAGATTTACCTGATGGAGTAAGTTTCAATGAAGATGGCTCTCTTGCCTTTGATGTAAGCGAATATGCTAATGATATTGACGGTGATGAGCTCACGTGTACAATAAGTGGTAATACAGAGGTTATTGCTAATATTTTTGGCATGACGATTATATTTACTGCAACACCAGATTGGTATGGTAGTGAAATTGTCTCGATTTTAGTAAATGATGGTCAAGCACGGGAAATCTTCCGAGAAGATATGACAGTAACTGTAAACCCTGTAAATGATCCTCCAGTGATTGTCTCATTTGAACCAATGGAAACAGAAATAGACACACTTCAGCATTCCATAGTTGATTTCCATGTTGAAGTTACTGATATTGACAGTTACCCCCCCGTATATAGCTGGAGAGTTAATACTCAGCCAGTTGGTGATGATTCTCCTGATTTATCATATCTATTTGATGAGGATGGCACTTTTGTGGTTCGCTGCATAATTACTGACGGCAATTACTCATATAATGTCACCTGGACTGTTTATGTAGAAGAAACTGACAATAATGGAGAGGAGATAATACCTTCAGTTACTGCGATAACAGGAAATTATCCAAATCCATTTAATCCTGAAACAACTATAGGATTTACAGTCAGCTCAGATCAGTTTATCAGTATTGATGTATATAATTCTCGAGGACAGCATGTAAAAAACCTGGTGAAGAAAGTATATCAAACAGGAATTTACAAAATAAACTGGGATGGAGAGGATGATAGAAATCGTTTACAACCAAGTGGTATTTACTACTTCCGAATGATTTCAGAATCAGGATGTAATATTAACAAAGCCCTGCTTTTGAAATAGCAGGAAATTGATATAAAAAAACCCGGGAGTTGATGCTCCCGGGTTTTCATTTATTAAGAACAGAATTATATTTCTATAACGAATTCTGCGCCATCATCGTGATTGATAAGATACAATTTTCCGTTCATGTTTTTTTCTATGATTAATTTGGCAATGTATAATCCTATACCAGTATTATTAAGATTCTTCTTTGTCGAAGTATAAAGATCAAATATTTTATCTTGGATCTTGTGATTCACTCCACCAGCATTATCACGTACTGATAATCTTATGTGATCATCAATCTCGATCAGTTTTACTTCTACTGAAGGATTTGCTATTTTTCTATCCAGTATTACATCATAAGCATTATTTAAAATGTTAAGAAATACCTGTGAGAATTCACTTTCATTTCCGGTTATTATACAATTTTCACTTATTTCTGTTTTAAGAGCAATTTTGCTGTCTTCAAATTTACTTTTTATTGTATAAATCGAATTAGAGATCACGTTATTAAGATCAAAATCAATTGTTGAATCATCTCTGCTGTAGAAGAAGCGGAAAGTATCAATAGTTTTGGAAAGAGACTGCAGAATACCCATGATTATTTCCGTCTTTTGTTCCATGTATTCATTGGTAAGTTCTTCAAATTCAAAAGCTTCTCGTACTGATTGAAATGTTACGCCAATAATATTTAAAGGCTGACGCCAGTGATGTGCTATACTGGAAATCATTTCTCCAATTGCTGCCTGACGAGATTGCTGCATAATCACATGATCCTTTTCTCTTGATTCTGACACTGCCTGTTTTACTTTCTCTTTTAGGCTCTTATGTAATATGATCAATTCCTCATTTGTTCTGCGGAGATTATCTTCAGCACGTTTTTTATCAATTGCAATCGCAATCTCGTTTGAGATGATGGATAATATCGGAAGGTCTTTTCTGGTGTACAAATTAGGATTGTCATAACTTTGAACTACAATAACTCCGATAATTTCATCTTTAACCTTCAAAGGGGCTCCCAACCATACCTTTGCTGGTGTACCGATAAGATCAATTTCACCCTTATCGGCAAGTGCAAATATCTCTGATTCAATGAGCATTACAGGTTCTCTTTGCTTGATTACATATGATGTGATAGAGTTTCCTGCGGGGAAAGTTTCAAAATGATCCCTTTCATCTACCTCAAAAGGAAGACTTAACTCATCATTATCTTTATTATACATTGCTACAAAAATGTTTGTAGTATCAATTATTGTTCCCAGAGATTCTTTGATTTTGAGATATAAATCATTTATGCTCTCGGTTGAACTTATTGCCATAGATATGTTATAGAGTGCTGACTGTATTGCTTCTCCCTGCTTTCTCTCTGTTACATCCCAGAGAAATGCCCTTGTTCCTACAATATTGAAATCATCATCAACTACATGATCCACTGCTATTGCCAGATAAATAAAACTACCATCCCTTTTTATACCACGGATTTCATAATTGGAAGGAGATTCCTGACCTTTAATACGTTTATTGTGATATTCTTGTATTATCTCTATTTGTTCTGGATGGAATATATCTTTATAAGTCAATTCTGTCATTTCTTTTTGTGAATATCCTAATAATTCAGCAAATTTCTTATTGAAATAAGTAATATTTCCTTCAACATCATCGGTAACAATTCCAACATTCGCTTTTTCAACCAGACTTCGATATAATTCACGGCTTTCCAGTAATTCACGAGAGGCTTTCATCCTGTCTGTGCGATCTTCTATTGTTCCATCAATATACATTAGCTCATTTTTTGAATTTAAAATCGTTTTTGCTGTAGTTCGCACATAGATGTTCTTGCCATCAGTTCTTGTCCAGCTGGCTTCAAATTGATTTGTTTGATCAGGATTTAACCTGATATTGTTAAATAATTTTCTGATAATTCTTCTGAAATCATCAGATGGCGGAAGAGTACTTGTAGAATATTCATCAAATGAGCTATAACCCAGAAAATTGAGAAGACAGGGATTCATCATCAATATCTTGCCTTGATTAGATATCCTGAAGATACCCATCACAGAGTTCTCAAAAAGGCTCCTAAACTGCTTCTCACTTTCTATTACTTTCTGCTCAGATTGTTTTCTTTGGAATGCTATTGCTATAGTGACTCCAATTTCTTCCAAATGCTTTGTCAATTCTGCCGAAAAGATATTTTTTCGTTTATCATTTAATTGTATTAAGCCTACCGTTTTATCATCAGATATCAATGGTATCAGTGCCATCGATTGAAATCCTTCTCTCTCACAGCGATGTCTGCTGATTATTTGATCGTTTTGAAATTCAGGGTTTTTTACCAGTTCTGCAAGGTCATTTGTCCAGAAACTGCCATTTTCTGTTAAATATGGAAAATCACCTTTTAATTTCTGCTGGATTATTTTTCCACAAAGGCATTCCAGATTTATTTTAGTCTTAGATTTACTATTACTACTGTGTGAGTTTAGACTATTTAGAAAAAACTCGCTTTTTATAAATTCATCACTAAAACCAAGTGTTTCATGATAGGGAAAATCACCATCCTGATGAAATCGGATCGCAAGACATTCTATATCAAACGCTTGCTGGATTTCCTGTAATATCATTTTCTGAAGCAAGTTCCACTCGACATGGGTATTCAATAGCTGCAAAATTTTACTGGTGAGATTCTGCTTCCTTTCATTGTTTTTCCGCTCAGTTATATTTTCTGTGAGGACAACTACTTTTCCTACCTCATTATCACTGCCTTTCAAAGCATAAAAATGTTGGGAAATCCATTCAGTCCCTTTTATTACTCGACCTTTTAATCTCAACTCAGGAATATATAAATCCTCTCCTTCTTCATAAACTTTTTTTACTTTTTGTTGATATTTATCAAGGTACGAATCTTTGTGATCAAAATGTAATTTTGTTCTTAATTTTTTATATTCTTCAATCTCCTCATTGCTCATTCCCCAGATATTCTTCCATGATTTATTGTGAAGTTTCAAAGTTCCATTTCTATCACGAACCGATATCCCAATTGGCGAACCTTCAATTACTGCCTGGCTAATTGCTTCACTTTCATCAAGGGCTTTACTGGTGATTATATGTTCAAGCCTGAGATTCTTTTCAAAAAGTTCCCTTTCAATTGCTGGTACTAATCTATGAAGTTTGTCTTTTAAAATATAATCTTGAGCTCCAGATTTCATTACAGATACTGCGACATCTTCTCCCATTGTACCTGAAACCATGATAAATGGCAGATCAAGACCACTTTCTTTCAAAATCTCAAGTCCATCAACACCAGTAAATTGGGGCATCGAATAGTCAGATATAATAAGATCCCAGTCTTCTGCAAAGAGAAGCTTTTTCATATCTATGCCAGAATATACTCTTTGATAAGATACTTTTTGCCACGCTTTTCGCAATTCTCTAAGGATAAGGGCTGCATCTGAAGGATTGTCTTCAAGCATCAAAATTTTTATCAGTTTTTTCATATCTTCTCTTTTTATTCCTAATATATTTACTCTTTGACAAAAGAGTATTTTGTTAAAAATAGTCAATGAATTAATAAATTCACTAAACTTATATATCGATGAACTTTTCAAGAAATATGTTATGATATATTACTTATTCTCTCTAAAAAAAATGAGAAATAATATTAAATGAATTGATTTTTGCCAGAGATATAAATCCAGAAAAAAAGAAAGCCAGGATTCTTTCCAGAAAGACATAGCACTATCTAACAAAAAAATGTCACTATGTGCTAAGTTGATCTTATAATTCTCCTAAGTATAGATTTCAGATAGAAAGTTGGAGTCTAAAAAGATAATCTTTGGCAGGATATTTCTTCTTATATCAGCATATTAGGTATATGATTATATTTACATTATATATATAGCAGAACTACTCGATCAAATTATTATTTTAAATTCTGCTCCCTCCTGGTGATTTATTACTTCTATGGTTCCCTTCATATTTTTTTCGATCAGAATTTTAGTCATATATAGCCCAATACCGGTATTATTCAGATTGCTTTTGGTGCTTGAGTATAATTCAAATAAATTATCTTTTACTCTGTCATCAATGCCTTCACCGTTATCTCTTATCGAAATTACAGCCTGTTTATTTTTAATTAAGTATTTTACCCAGATTTTTGGTCCAGATATCTGCCGGCTAATTAGTACTTCATAAGCATTATTGAGAATATTTAATATCGCCTGAGAAAAATCAGAAGGAATTCCAGTTATGACAAAATTATCAGCAAGTTCTAATTGAAGGTCTATATTACTGTTGGTAAATTTATCTTTTATTAAATTTATATCTTTGAGAAGGTACTCTTTGAGATCAAAGTCGCAGATTTCTTTGCCTGGTTGATATAGAAATCTGAAGTCATCAATTGATTGCGAGAGATTTTTAAGTAGATTCATAGAAACATCTATTTTTTCCTGTATAAATTCTTCAGTTAATTCATCAAATTCATATGCATCACCTATGGACTGAATCGTTACTCCAATTGTGTTTAAAGGCTGTCTCCAGTGATGAGCAATACTGGAAATCAATTCTCCAATTGATGCCTGGCGTGATTGTTCCATAATAATATGATCTTTATCACGTAGATCTTTGACGGCAATCTCTACTTTTTTCTCCAAATCCCGATGTAGAATTCTCAAATCTTCCAAGGCTTTTTGTAGGTTATCTTCAAACTGCTTACGTTCAATAGCTTGGGCAATTTCATTGGATACAAAACTGATCAGCTCAAGGTCTTTTTCTGTGAATTTCTGAAGAGCATCTGTGCATTGCAGAGAAATAACCCCAATAGTTTTATTTTTGGTCATCAAAGGAGCTCCTATCCAGACTCGGGGGACAGGTTCTAATACATCTATAACTTTGTCAGAAACCATGGTGTTGATATCTTCCTCTTGCAACAGGACTGGCTTCCCTCCTTTTAAAACATAAGATGTTAGGGAAATCTGGCATGCTCTACGATGATCAGATTCAATATCATCTTCAAATGGAAAGGTAATAGAATGAGTTTCTTCATCATATAGAGCAACATGGATATTTGAGGTATTAATAATATCAGATAAGTATTCTTTTATATTATTATAAAGACCTTTAAGATTTTCTGAACTGCGTACAGCAGTAGAAATATTATATAGTGTCTCCTTTAGTATACGCGATTGCATCAGATCGGTGATGTCTTTCATAATATGGACAGCTCCGAGGAACTTATCGGATTCATCAAATATGGGATCCAAAGTAATTCCATACCAGTTATCACAAAATTTGAGTTGCTTCCAAACACGCTTTAGTTTTTTTTTCATCAGTCCAAAGGGACAATTATCTTTATCGGGAAGATTCAAAATGTCATAACAATATTTACCTAAAATTTCAGACTCAGGCAGATTAAAGGTATTAACTGTTGCTTTATTAATTTGTTTTACTATACCTTCAGAATCAACCAGCATAATACTATCGGCAATTGATGAGAATGTTTTTGCCCAGGCAGTTTCAGAAATGCGTAGTTCTTCTTTAGTTTTTTTATGTAGTTTTCTGGTTTCCCACTCACTTAATTCTCGTTCAATAGCCGGTATCAATCTGGCGAGTTTATCCTTGAGAATATAATCCTGAGCCCCAGCTCTCATTACTTCTACAGCAACATCTTCACCCATTTTTCCTGAAACCATGATAAAGGGAATATCCAGTTTTGATTCCTGCAAAATATCTAAAGCTTCCAGTCCTGTAAATTGTGGCATGGAAAAATCTGAGATAATGATATCCCATTCCTGATCAGATAAAGCTTTATGCATCTCTTCAGCCGAAAAAATTCTCTTGATATCAATATTTTGCCATCTCTTAAAAAGGCTTCTCTCCAGTAACTTAGCATCTGATGCGTTATCTTCCAGAAGCAGTACATGAAAACTATTATCAGCCAAAATAAATTCCTCCCAAATTCACATTATGAATGCTATAATTTAAAATAGATAGTAGTACCTTTTTCTGGTTTGCTTTCGGCAAATACTTTCCCACCATGTTTATCTACTATTCTTTTAACGATTGCCAATCCAACACCAGTTCCCTTGTACAATTCAGTAGAATGCAGTCTATGAAAGATCTTGAAGATATGATGAGCATGATCCATATTAAAACCTATGCCGTTATCTTTCACATAGTAGTATTTTTCTCCATCCCGTTCAGTTAATCCCACTACTATATCCAGTTTGTGATCAGGATGGCGATATTTAATGGCATTTTCAAAAAGATGAGTAAAGAGTAATTTGATTTGAGCAGCATCGCCAGAAGCCGATTTTAAATCTGCGATTGTTAAATCAATATCTTCTTTTTTACTACCGGATTGAAGGTGATTATAAGCATTCCAGGATATTAATCCCATATCCAGCTTACTGACTTTCAAAGGAATCCTGCTTAATCTTACATAGTATAAGAGGTCTTCTATCAATTGTCCCATCATCCTGATATTTGCTTCTATCACATCCAGAAGCTTGACAGCATCTTCATTAAGATCCTGACTATGGTCTTCCCTTAATATCTCAGAAAATCCTCCTATAGCACGTAATGGAGCTTTAAGATCATGCGAGATGGAATAGCTGAATTCCTCTAGTTCATGAATTGTTTTTTCCAGTTCATGAGTTCTTTCCAGCACTCTTTTTTCTAAATCTTCATTTAAAATATTCAATTTTTCTTCATTTCGTTTTCTGTCATCGATATCAATGTGACTGCCCAACATCAATTGAGGTTTTCCATCATCTGTCCAGTTGACGATCTTTCCCTGGCTTTGAATCCATTTCCATCCACCGGATTTAGTTTTAAGCCTGAATTCTGCTTTATAATTCTCAGGTCTATTTTTAACATAATCATACAGATCTCTAATCGTTTTTTCTTTATCATCGGGATGCAAAAGTGCTTCCCAGATATTATCATATCCTTTAAGGTCAGTCATTTGCCAGCCTAACATAGATAACCAGTGATCATTAAACGTGGTATGATCATTGGTAATATTCCATTTCCACATTCCAATTTCTACACTTTCTATTGCCAGATCAAGCTGATCGCTTTTACTCCTTAATTCCTGGTTCAGATAAATTTTACTTATCACAGCACTGGTATAATTCATCAAAGTTTCTATTATATCTACATGCTGGGGAATATTGCCAGATGTGACAAGAAGTGTTAGACCTCCAGAAGCGTTCTCATTTAAGCCAAAACTAACATGGTAAACTTCTTCCACACCCAGAAATCTCAAGAATATCTTGCATACTGTTTTAGATAGCTTCCTGCCCAGAATATCATAGATCCCATTATCCAATTTTACCAATCTGCGCATATTTACTTCGGGTACATCCCGAATCACTGATTGATCAACTTCCAGTTTAAAGGTGGAGATATCTATTCCTGTAATCCTTGCGATCTCATCACGGAAACGATCAAATCCTTTATCTGATTTAATTCTAATCGCTTTTTCTTGCGGGTCATAAAGACTTAATATAATATAGCTGTCAGGATTTAGTTTATAAAGCTCCTCACTTAATAAATTGCATATTTGACCAGTATCGCTGATCTTATTAATTTCCACAGCAAGACGAGAGATGGTTTCCAATTCTGATATGCTTGATTGCATCTGTTGCTTTAGTCTTTGAGGTTCATTAATATCCTGCATAGAACCACTCATTCTGACAGGTTTATTATTTTCATCCCAAAGTGCCTGTCCTCGAATTCTAAACCAGCGGAAATTCCCTTCTTTTATTTGCAGTCTCACACTAATGTCATAAGGCTGGTTATTTTTCAGATGATCTCGCATAGCGTCTTCTTCAATACTCAAATCCGTTGGATGAATTATCTTCTGGAAACTTTTTCGGCAGGGCTTCAAAGTTGTTTCAGTGTAATGCAGCAATTGAAACAACTTTGGTGACCACCATTGCTGGTCAATATTCATATCTTTCCAGTCCCATAACCCATCTGATGAACCCTTTATTGCCAGCTCAAAGCGTTGCCCGGTTTCCTCCAGCAAAGCCAGAGTTTCGTTCTTTGCTTCTACTTCATTACTCAATGAATGCATTAAGCCAATAATTTCTTCTCGACTTTGTTTTAATTTCTCAAGGGTGCTGGATAGCTCTAATTCAATTATCTGCTTTTCCGTTTCTTCCAGCTCAAGATGCGTCATTATCCGATTAAAACCACTATAAAGTCTGCCTATCTCATCATTACTACCTTGTTCCAATCGACGACTGTAATCTCTGGCACTGGACACATTCTCAGTAGCTTCAAGCAATTTATCCAGTGGCTCTGAAACTGTTCTTTGAAGATTCAGTGTTACAAAAAAGAATAGCAGGATCAATAATATTGCTATCAAAAGAGTGATATAGGTAAATCTGAGGACCTGCTTATACATGGCTGATGTATCTTCACAGAGATACAAAGTGCCATAAATTTCCCAGTTATGCTTAATAGGCAAAAATAGATGTAAATGGTCTTTGACAAAAAATAATGAGTCCTGATAAATTTTACCTGTATAAGGAATAATCTCATCACTTTGAAAGTAATCAGCTACTGCTTTTCCATTATTATCATAGACTATGCATTGACGGATAGAATGATATATGCGAAATTTTTCCAACTTGGCTTCAACGCTTGCCATATCAAGATAAAAAGCTAAGGGTATCACACAATTATCACTCATTAAATCTGCTTTTATTATGCTGCTTTGCTTAAAACCCTCTTCAGAATCATTCTTATAATTATTTACTAAAAAAAGCCCCATTGTTACAATTACTAAACTAGTGATCACAAACACCCAGAATGATATTCTGAATTTTAAGGAAAACTTTTTCATGGATTTTCTTTTTTTATCGGGTTAATGATCTCAGCAGATTCAAGAAGTAAATAGCTCGCATTTAATCCAGATCGGGCAAGGGCTGATTCATTAATACAGAATCCTAAATGTTCTTCTTTTTTGTAGATCGTGATCAAGACTCCACTTTCTTTATGTTTTTGCTCATCACTGATAGTAAGGATTGGTTTGTTACTCACTACAACAAGTACATCATGCAATTTAGCATCTGATACTTCTGAAATAAAAAGTAGATCACAGCGTAAATAATCTTCTTCAGTTCTTGGAATGATAACTTTTGCTTTTCTATCTTTGATCAGTCTATTTGAAAAGAAGCTTTGAATTTCAGGATAAATTTCATTTTTTCCAATAGTTCCAATTATAAATTTATTATTATCAGGATTTGTTATCTGGGTAGGATTCCAATCTATAAATTGAGTGAATCTCTCAATAAATACTAATTTGAGCTTTTGCTCATCTACCTGTGAGTATAAAGAAATCGCATTTGTGACGATAAATAATAAAAACAGTATATCACTAAAATTTATCTTCGATTTCATCTCTCCCCAGGTATGATATTTTTTTCCATACATTACCCATTCTTAAAAACGACTTTTATCAAAAAATTAGTCAAGTAAAAGGTTAAAATGTGTCTGTTTAATTTATGTAATTTATTAGAATTGTAGTAACCAATCAGTATAACAGCTTTTTTATACGGTTCACAGGTACTCTTTCTTCTCTGGAAATGGTTTCTATGATTTCTCGATTTGAAACTCCTTTGGAAATGAGAATTTTTATTTGCTCCAGGATATGCTCATTAGTTAGTTCAACCTGTTGAGAACCAGATACAACTGCAACGAATTCCCCTTTGAGTTTTATATCTTTTCCGTCTAACAATTCCTGAAGTGTTGTGCGAATGTATTCCTCATGCAGTTTTGTGAGTTCACGTGCCAGAGTCACTTTCCTGTCACCAAATGCACTAAAAATATCAGATGCAAAAGACATAATATCATGTGGTGAAACATAAAATATCATTGTATCGGGACATGTTTTCAGGTTTTGCAGAAGATTATTTTTATCCTTATTTTTATCAGGTAAAAAACCAATGAAGTAGAAATGATCATTAGGTAAGCCAGAGGCAATAAGAGCTGGTATTAATGCTGTAGCACCTGGTAAAGATTCCACTATTATGCCAGCATCAATTGCCTGTGAGATTATTTCTGCCGCAGGATCACTGATCCCCGGGCTTCCTGCATCGCTGATAACTGCAATATTTTCACCCGACAGCAGCCTTTTAATAAATTCGCTGCTCCGTTTTTTCTCATTAAATTTATGATAGCTTGTCATAGGAGTGGAAATATTATAATGCTTAAGCAGATAACCAGATGTTCGAGTATCCTCAGCACCTATGATATCTACCGTTTCAAGCACTTCCAAAGCTCGAAGTGTGATATCTTTGAGATTGCCGATCGGGGTCGGAACCAGATATAGTTTTCCCTTAGTTTTCATTAATAAAAAATCCCGCCCTGATTATAGCGCGGGATCCTTAATTCAATATAATTATTGTTCTTTGTACTTATTGAGTGCTTCAAGTACAAAGTCAATATCAGCCTCAGTATGATTTCCATTGACCTGGAAACGAATCTCTTCGTCACCTTTGGGTACTACTGGGAAGTTCAAGCCTGTGCCTAAAATACCTTTATCTGTAAGATATTTCACTAGGTCAGCAGTCTTTGGTGTGTCGCGAACCATCAGAGGAACCACAGGATGTGGACCAGGAATGGTTTCATAACCCAGATCGATCAGTCCTTTCTCAAATTTAGCAGTCATTTTTGCCAGATGAGCAATTCTTTCTTTTCCTGCTGGAGTATCTACGATTTCTAATACTTTCAATACAGCAGCAGCTTCTGAACAGGTAATCGGATTACTGTAAATATACATAGGAGATTTCTGACGCAGATAATCAAGTACTACCTTGGAAGCTACAACGTATCCACCATTAACGCCATAAGCTTTACCCATGGTTCCGATCAGGATATCTACCTTGGCTCCGGTATATTCCTCAGTTCCACGACCAGTAGCACCAAAGGCTCCTACTCCGTGAGAATCATCAGCTATAGTGATCACTCCCTGTTCAAATTTGTCTTCAAATTCTTTGCAGATGGGTACCAGTTCATCAAATGGACAATGGTCTCCCCGCATGGAAAATATCCCATCAGTGATTACCAGACAACGTTTTCCCTTGCCAACTGCTTCTCCCAATTTTACGCGTAAATCTGCCATATCATTATGTTTATATATAAATTTACCTGCTGGACGGCAAAGACGCATTGCCTGAATTATGCAATTGTGATTCAATTCATCAGATACCAATACGGTTTCTTTATTAGTGAGTGGATAGATCACACCCAATGAAGTTACGTAAGCTGATGAGAAGATCATTGCTGATTCTCTGCTATGAAATTCTGCCAGTTTCTTTTCCAGCTCTATATGAGGGGAATGTGTTCCGCTAATGAAGCGTACGGCACCAGGACCAACACCATATTTCTGAGCTGCTGCTTCTTCTGCCGCTATCACTTCCGGGTTCATACTCATGCCAAGATAAGAATTCGCATTCATCTTGATGAATTCCTTATCTCCATAACCATCAATTAAATATCGCGGTCCCTTTTCACCCTTGGGCTTGATGATCTCAGTGATCACGAGTTCATCACCCTTAGCGGTTCCTTTTGCAAATAATTCGTCAATCTCTACCTGCAAGGCTTGATTTAATTTTTTTAAAGCCATCGTTTCCTCCGATTATTTATTTTTCCAGAATAACTGTTGCTCCTGCTATCTCCTTTAAATGAGATAGAGTTACAAATATATTAACTACTTTCAATGCTTCCGCACGAGCCTTTGTGCTCCCATGCAGAATGATTTCCGGTGCGCCCATACTATTATTTAGTATCTCAATATCTTTAAAACTCACACCTTCTGCCCAGCCACTGCCCAAAGCTTTCATACAGGCTTCCTTGGCAGCAAACCTGGCTGCAAGACTTTGCACCTGCGATTGCTTGTGCTGGCAAAGCTCAAGCTCTTTCTTTGTAAAGACCTTATTCAGAAACTGGGGTTTAATGATATTTTTCTCAATGCGTGATACTTCGATAAGATCACTACCAATTCCAATTATCATCTTATTTAAGTTTCTTTCCCAATACTTCCAGCATATCGGATGTCATGGTTGCCAGATCATAGCTTGGTGACCAGCCCCATTCTTCTCTCGCTGCACTGTCATCCATGGAATTGGGCCAGCTGTTAGCGATTCCTTCTTTCACTTTGTCCACATTATAATTCATCACGAATTCTGGTATATGCTTCTTGATCTCTGCTGAGATGATTTCTGGATCAAAGCTCATGGCAGTTACGTTGAAGGCGTTGCGGTGAATAAGTTTGGCTGGATCAGCTTCCATAAGGTCAATGGCTGCCTTAAGTGCATCAGGCATATACATCATGTCCAGGAATGTGCCGGCAGGAAGATTACAGGTATATTTCTTTTGCTTAATGGCTTCATAATAGATTTCCACTGCATAATCAGTGGTTCCGCCACCAGGAAGCGTCTCATTGGAGATAATGCCTGGATACCGAACCCCGCGTGTATCTACACCAAATCTTTTATAATAATAATCGCATAATAATTCGCCAGCCACCTTGGTTACACCATACATGGTGGAAGGACGCTGAATAGTATCCTGGGGAGTGTTGTCAAGTGGGGTAGAGGAGCCAAAAGCACCAATAGAACTCGGAGTGAATACCGCACAATTTGCCTCTCTGGCTACTTCCAATACATTATAAAGAGCATTGATATTTACATTCCAGGCAAGATTTGGTTTTGCCTCTGCTACTGCTGAAAGAATTGCTGCCAGATGATAAATAGTATCTATATTGTATTTTTTTACAACGTCAGCTACCTGCTTGGCTTCTGTACAATCTACTGTCTCGCAAGGTCCAGATTCTTTTAATACACCTTCTGGTTTTGTTCTGTTAACTCCGCAGATCACATTATCTGCTCCATACACACGCCGCAATTCCATCACAAGTTCAGACCCTATCTGACCTACTCCGCCAGTTACTAAAATCTTCTTCATAACTCATTCTCCTGCAATATTATTTTCAGAAATAAACTTTCCCACCCTGTTTTTTGTCAATAATAAAGTAATTCCAGGCTGATGTTACCCCAAAAATACAGTTAACGAAGTAGAAAAGTAAACATTGTAACTAAATTCTCTAAGTCCGCTAAGTCCGCTAAGTCCACCGTTCACAAGGTAAAAAATCTCGCCACCCAGCTAAGTGGACGTGCACTGCCGGAGTACTCTCAGGTGGGGCGCGAACACCACAGTATTTACCCAGTCAAGTCAGGACTTTTGAACGGGCAAGAGTAACGATAGTTTAAACTATCCATTTCCTGCTAATCAAATTCTATTTCTGTTCAATTTTCTCGCATCTATAGTCAAGAGTTTCGGCTTTTTACGTATTCCTCAGGCATTTATATAGTGTACCTGAAAATCAAAGGATTGACCTGCCAGACAAAGAAAATACACTGCTGAAATAAAGAATTTATTAAAGCAAAAGATTTTGAACCACAGAAGGCACAGAAAGACACTGAATGAAGAGAATAAAAAGAGAATAAATAGGAATTTATTTAGTGATATTAAGATTTTGTGTTTCTTTTTAGTGCAATTCAATGCTTTCAGTGGTTAAAAAAAAGTTAATTGTCTGATAAATTTGTCCAGTCTCAAGTATCTGTACCATTTATGATATATTAACCGTTTGTCTCATTTCAAAACAATTTAAATCTTGTAACTGCAAATATTCCCATTTTTCACTAAATTTTCAGTATTTGTCATCCTTATCCAATGCAAATAAAGTAAATACGCAATAATTGTACGCTCTCTTATCCTTCCTGCACCCTCTCCGTGGGTTCCCTGTGGCTTTCAAGAAGTTATGTATCACTTATAGGTCAATTATGTAACATTAGTATTGTTCCATGAGAACTATTTTATGGCTCATGTTCAATGTGTTGATCTGCACTCCCAGTGTGATAAATACCTGTTACAGGTTCCTCACTGCCATCAAGGCAATTCCTACTAATCTGCTATCCTGGAGCATCTCCTCAGATAGCAGTAATGGTGAAAATTCGGTATTATAAGGAGAGAGTAAAACTTCTCTGCCATCTTTGAACATGGAAACTTTCTTTAGCGTTATCTCACCTTCCACATTAACTACGCAAACATGACCCTCAGCTTTGCGCCAGTCATTATCCTGGCGAACTACTACTACATCTCCATGTGAGATGTAAGGATGCATAGATTGTCCCTGAGCAAAGAAAGCAAAGTAATCATCCCCTTTCCCCGGCAGATCTTTACGATTTACCAAGACATGATCCAAAGGCTCAGCGCTTTCTATCTCCAAAGGACTTCCACAACTTACTGCAGCAACGATTGGTAAATTATAATAATAGCCATCTTTCAATTTACGAACATCGTCCTCTCCGGAATAAAACATGGAACCATCACCATTTAACACCCAGTTAATATTAATATTATAATTCAATGCCAGTTTATTAAGAAAATCTGCGCTGGGTGTAGTTTTATCCTTGCAGTAGCGATTGATAACCACAGACGAAATACCGAGCTTATCAGCCAGTCTGGCTTGCGTAAGGTGAAGCTTCTTAAGCACCTCATAAAGTCTTTCTCCTACTATCATCTTTCCTCCTGAATATATCATAGATTATCTGGGCAGATAATTAATTAACTTGCATTAACTGTCAAGTTAATTATAACAGTTTCAAAAATATTTATTTCTATTGACATAAAACCATGTGCTCATGATAAAGACATTCAGCTTTGAATATAGGAGTGTAAATGTACATAGTATTATTAGTTTTGCATGTAGTTGTCGCAATTGCGACTCTAATGGTCATTCTGGTTCAGTCCAGTAAAGGTAGCGGTTTGGACAGCACTTTAGGTGGTGCAGCCAGCCAGGTTTTAGGTGGTCAGGCAGCCCCTGCTTTCCTTAAAAAAATGACTCGCGTACTTGTAGCTGCTTTTTTCGTAATCTGCGTTCTTCTGGCTTTCCAGAATAATAGACAGCGTCATACAAGGACTTCTTCCGCAGTTCAAAAATTGCGTGAACAGAGTCAAACAGAAAACGTACAGCCCATGGAAGAGAATGCTCCTTTGGAAGAAATGCCATTGGAACTTCCAGCTGCTGCTGGTGATAGTATATAAATTATTTGCAGAAGTGGTGGAATTGGCAGACACGCAAGACTAAGGATCTTGTGCCCTCTTTCGGGTGTGCGGGTTCAAGTCCCGCCTTCTGCACCAAATAAATAAAGAGCTCCGTTTGGAGCTCTTTTTTATGTCTTGATTTGCAATTTGATCTTGCACTTGAGCAGATCAATATTTCTTATTACCCTTCTTCAATAATTCATCCATATCATCTTCTTGATCAAGATTATATCTTGGATGATATTTCCCTAATGGCATTGTTTCATAAGCGTTTGTAGAAGCCATCTTAGCAATTGGCACATAATCCGTGGTAGCAGTCTGAATAGCTGTTTCGATTAATTGTCCTAAAAAGTTATCACTGTCACTTGAAGTATCCATTTCAACTCTGCTCTGACTATTCCAGAGCACTTCACTTGTTGTGGTTGATTTCAAATAGAATTCCAGAGATACTGCCACGTTACCTGATAATCCACTATAGTCTTTATTCCATTCCGTGATCTTGGTGATCAATACGGCATCAGCACCGAAGTACTCCTTAAATTGTGGAAGTACACTTTCAGAAATTATCTCAGAATCATACAGACCTTCAGATTTCAGAAACGATGTTGTGACTTCCAGAGGAAGGATATAATATCCCGTTTGAGATGATGTTTCACTCAAAGTTGACATAAAGTATTCTTTTGCTTCGGGAGCAGTAGAATAATTCTCAGGAGGTAAAATCAATATTGTCAGGGGTCTCTGGGAGTACATTAATGGATAATAATCAGCCTTTGTTCTATGATTCACGCTACAGCCAGATAATAAAATCAGCAATCCTGCCAGTATTAGTATATATTTCTTATTCATCAGATTGCTCCTTTTCTAATTTTAACTGTGATTTAAGTGTATTGATAAAAGTCTCAGATTCAGGATAAGCCATAACTTCCTTATCAAAATACTCAAGTCCCAGTGTAACATCCCCTTCCTGGATGAGATAATAACCATATTCACAATAAATTCCCGGAGGAACTCTTTTTTCTTTCTTTTCTGATTTGCGGATTATCTTGTCCACGTTATGTTTGTGTTTTGCCAGAGTTTCATCTGTCTGAGCCTTTTTATATTTATATAAGGTATAAGAATAATAACCCCAATAATATTGCGATTTTACGCATCCTGTTAATAATATCACACCCAGTATCAATAGTACTATTGATTTCTTCATTTAACTTCTACCTCTCTTGTTATTTGATCATCAAAATATAATTCTCTCTTCATAAGCAGCTTACCATCTCTGGTTACTGTGATAATATGCGTTCCAGGTGTTAATTGATAGACAAAGTCCTCCAGAGGCTCTTCTATCAGCACAGGAGGATTATCATCAATTGCCAGATAGGCATTTTCAAGATTACCAGTCAATTTCAAATAAGCCGCTTCTTCATGCTGAATCACACCTTGCTGAGTAGTTGCTGCACAACCAGCTAAAAATATCAGCAGCAGCAGCATAATTCCTATTATCAGCTTTTTCATTTGTTCTCCCCGGCTTCCAGTTCTGTGATGTAAAGCTCTGATATGTCTATTTCACCTAAATCACCTTCAACCATTGAACAGATAGATATCTCATCAGTAAGGCTGTTGCCCATCAATGTATCAACCTGAATAATTCCCAGTTTTTCACCGGGTAATTCTATCTTTATTCCGGTTTGTGGGTTCTTGACCATTTTGCCTTTTTTAATGACAGTAAATTTGTCTCCTGATTTGATGTTCTGAGATTTACCACCAGACATGATGATCTGCCCATCACTATTATCCAGGATATATGCCTTCCATGGTTCATTTAGCAGATTTTCCACAATATTGCTCACCAACTTGGAGATAGCTGCATCAATTGCCTTATCATTTAACGAGGAATCATATCCAGCTTTTGAACCAGTTCCTAATACTGTGCCTGTTTCAGAAAATGCTTCTCCGCTCCCTTCCTCAGCATAGATCACCTGACCTGTCTTAAGATTGATCAGCCTGATATTCACTTTGGCATGAGCATTCTGCTTCTTGGTTCGCGAAAGCAAACCCACATCACTGGTATTTGACCTGCCAAATTCGGATACAGAACCTACTACAATATAGTCTGAAGCCAAAGTGAAATCACTACTGTCAAATTCAGCAAAATTAAAACCTTCCAACTCTGGAAGCTCAAACATCAGAAATTTACCTGTCTTGGTTAATTTCGTGCTCAAAATATCCATCGCCTGTCTGCCAATTTGCTGATCATCATTTTTAAAAAGGTTACCTTTACCATAGCGGGTCTCATTAGAAAAGCGTACTATCGTAACTTTTCGCTTTAGCGAAAAATCATCCACTAACTCTAATGTTTTGCTTATCACCGGCTCATTAGACTCAATCTGCCGGATTTCAGGTTTGTCAACTGTGGCACAACCACCCAGAAAAATGGCTATAATTACCATTAGAAAAATAAATCTCTTCATTAACTACCTCCATTGTATATACTTCAAAAATCGATTTGACTTAAAGTCATTCTACGAAATCGATTGTCAAGTAATTATCTAAATAATTTTACTGACATTCAAAAAAAACTATTTTAAATTTCTTGCGTTACTTGCACCTTAAACTTATTGTATATGAAACAAACCATCGACTTATATCAGGCTGTTTTCC
>Ga0307990_1001526_pt1 | contig 19517 bp, 18 predicted proteins | sample EllFjometagen129_FD_203168 | JGI IMG/M metagenome (GOLD analysis project Ga0307990, IMG submission 203168) | Marine microbial communities from Ellis Fjord, Antarctic Ocean - #129 | ecosystem: Environmental > Aquatic > Marine > Unclassified | place: Southern Ocean | collected 2014-10-08
CCTGATTCATCGCTGATTTAATACGAGCATCCTTGGCTCGATTAGGCGCTCCTCGCAAAGAAACAAGAACAATGGCAGCTAAAATGCCAATAATAGCAATAACCACCAATAATTCAATTAAAGTAAAGCCTTTTTTAGATTTCATATTCTTATAATTTAATATTCTCTTTACGACCTTTAGTTTGTTTTTAATCTCACTTATTAATTTTACTCTAAATCTCCTTTTCAAGCAATTGCCACCTGTGTATAACTTAAAATCCAGATGACATCCCTTTATAAACGGGAACGATAATTGAAATCATTAATCCAGCAATCATTCCTCCCAAAAATACTATTAAAATTGGTTCAATAATATCAACCAATCCATCTATTCTTCTGTTAACCTCTGCTTGATAAAAACTAGCCACATTCATTAGTGCTTCATCTAATTGACCAGTTCTTTCTCCAACACGCATCATTTGAATCACTAAATTAGGAATATATTTAGGATTTTTTTCTAGAACAGAGCTCATTGCCTCCCCTCTTCTTACGCCCTCTTGGGCATCTAAAATAATTCTTTGATAAATTACATTGCTGGTAGCACTACCTATTATTTCTAACGCTTGGGTGATTGGAAGTCCAGCCAAAATCAATGTAGAAAGGTTTTCGGTAAATCTGGCCAATTGAATCTTTTTTGCCACAGGACCAATTAAGGGAATTTTTAAAGATGAACGACCAAGAACTTCTTTTCCTTCTTTCGTCTTTGAATATTTCCAAACAAAAAGAACTATTAAAGTTATAACTAATAACATGGCCCACCACCATTTTGTTGCAAAATCTCCAAAACCCAAAACCATTCGTGTTATAATTGGTAACTCTACATCTAGTGAACTAAAGGTTTCCTTGAACGAAGGCAAAACAAAGAAAATGCCGAAAACACCCATACCCAGAAAAATAACCGAGATAAAGGCAGGATAAGTCATGCCACTTTTTACCTTACTCACAAGCGTATATTCTCTCTCTAAATGTTGGGCAAGATAGTTAAGTGTTTCTGAAAGCTTGCCCGTTGCCTCCCCCGATTTTATAATATTAATAAAAAAATTAGAAAAAACTTCTGGAAATTTCGCTAATGCTTCAGAAAAATAGACACCACCTTCAACCTCTATTGCTACTTTTAAAATCTGTCCTTGAAAACTTTTCTTTTCAACCTGTGTGGCTAGAGCTCTTAATGATTCAACTAAACCAACTCCTGATTTAAGCATCATAGAGAGCTGACGACAGAACATCATTACGTCTTTTTTCTTAGCCTTTCCAAGAAATTCAAACTGACGAGAATAAAAGGGCTTTAATTCTATCGCCTCTAAATGAGTAACAAAGAGCCCCTCTTTTTGTAAAAGAGATACGGCTTCTTTTTTTGAATTAACATCCATAACGCCAGCCTGAACTAATCCATCTTTTGTTCTCGTTTGATAATTAAACTTCATAAAATATGATTTATAATCTTTCGCCGATTAAAGCCTTCAAACCATCAGGATTTACAGAAAATTTAAAAGCCGACTCTTTAGTAATCTCTTTACTCTGAATAAGTGACGCTAACGATCTGTTAAGAGAAATCATTCCCTCTTCTAAAGAAGTTTCTATTACAATCGGAATCTCATGAATTTTGTTCTCTCTTATCAGATTTGCTATAGCCGAATTATTAAAAATAATTTCTGTGGCCGGAATCAAACCACCCTTTATTTTCGGAATCAACCGTTGTGAAATAATGCCCAGTAAAGAACTCGATAATTGCGCCCTAACTTGTCTCTGACTAGGACCGTCAAAGCTATCAACAATACGATGAATAGTCTGTGATGCTGAATTAGTATGAAGTGTGGCAAAAACTAAGTGTCCTGTTTCGGCCGCTGAAATAGCTATTGCTATCGTTTCTGGATCGCGCATCTCTCCAACCATAATAACATCCGGGTCTTGACGAAAGGTGGAACGAAGAGCGCGAGCAAAAGAAAGTGTATCGCTGAAGACCTCTCTTTGGTCAATGATAGATAAATCGTCTTCAAAAATATACTCAACTGGATCTTCAATCGTAATAATATGGCTTCTTCTGCTATGATTAATAGAATCAATTAAAGCAGCTAAGGTCGTAGATTTACCATGACTAGATGGACCAGTAATTAAAACGAGGCCTTGGTGAGCTTTAGCAAATAAATCTAAAACTGGAGGTAAGTTTAATTCATCAATTGTGCGAATTTTAGTTGATATTAGACGCAAAGAACAACTTACTTTGCCCTGTTGGAAATAGGCATTGCCACGAAAGCGTCCCATTGTCAGTCCATTCTTAACCGATAATGATGCAGATTCATCTTCTTTCCCGTTTTTCCATAAATCAAAAGAAAAATCAATTTCTCTTTCTCTCAAAAATTTTTCAAACCTATCTTCAGAATAATTCTGTGATAGTAATAATTTCACTAAGGATACAACATCGTCTGAAAAAATTGTTTCCTCTTTATCTAAAACAACAAGTTCGCTGTCAATTCTTAAAATTGGCTTTTTACCAGAAGAAAAATGTAAATCGGAAGCTCCCTGTTCAATAGTTAAAAAAAGCAATTTTTCTAAAATTTTCTTGTAATCTTTTGGCATAATTATAAAAGCTTCTTAATCTCTTTGACTACCTGACTCGGAGTAAAATCAGATTTTATTAAATATTTATCAGCCCCTAAGCTAATTCCTTTCTCTACTTCTTCCTTTTGGCTAAGGTTAGACAAAATGATAATTTTCATTTCTTTCAATTCATCTTCTTTTATTTGTTTCAAAATTTGCCAACCGTCAATATGAGGTAAAACAATATCTAAAACAATAAGGTCTGGTTTATTCTTTTTTGCTGCTTCTAATACTAATGCTCCGTCTTTGGATATAAAAACTTTAAAACCACTTTCTGTTAATTTAGTAGAATAAATATCTATCAAAAATGGATCATCTTCTACTAAGAGTATCTTTTTCATATGATTAGTAATGAATAATTAATTATCGTTTATGACCCACTTCTATTGCTCTGATGTGGTTCGTGCTACTTCTGCCATTGATGTTTCTCCTCGCAAAACTTTTAATATGCCGTCTTGTCTAATAGTTACCATGCCTTGTCGCTTAGCTTCCTCGCTAATTTTTTTCTCCGTAGGTTCCGACAAGATAATATCTCCCAACTCTTTATTCATTTCCAAAACTTCAAAAATACCAAGGCGACCCGAGTATCCTGTGCCACCACATTGACTACATCCAACTGGCTCCCAAATATATGGATCGTTGACTCTATCAAAACCCTCTTTAGCTTGAGAAGGTAAGCTTTCGATATCTTCCATAATTAATTTCCTAATTTGCTCACCCGGTCTCACTTTCTTGCGACAATGAGGACAAAGACGACGAACTAATCGTTGAGCAACAACTACATTGATAGTTGAGGGTAAAAGAAAAGGTCTCACGCCCAAATCCATCATCCTCGGGACTACGCCCAAAGCATTATTTGTATGAATCGTAGAAAGAACAATATGTCCAGTAAGAGCAGCGTGCGTTGCCAAGTCGGCCGTTTCTGCATCGCGGATTTCACCAACCATAATAATGTCTGGGTCTTGTCTTAAAACATGTCTTAACCCAGTAGAAAAACTATAACCAATATCCGGCTTCATCTGGGATTGACTTACTCCTGCAATAAAATATTCTACCGGGTCTTCTAATGTAACAATGTTAACTCCTTCCTTATTGATTGAATCCAAAATAACATAAAGTGATGTTGTTTTTCCTGAACCGGTAGGCCCAGTAGCCAAAATCATACCAAACGGCTTACTCACTGCCTTTTTGATAATTGCTAAATTTCTTCCCTCTAAACCAAGTTTTTCAAAACTGGCAAGTCGGCGAGAGGGATTTAAAACCCTCATTACAACCTTTTCACCTAAAGTAGTCGGAAAAGTAGAGACCCTAAAATCAATGTCTTGGCCATCCATTGTTATAGAAAAACGCCCATCTTGAGGAACGCGTGTTTCATCAATTTTTAATTTGGAAATAATCTTTATTCTTGCCACAATTGACGGATGAACCTCTGGAGGCAGGAATAAGCTGGAATGCAGAATTCCGTCTAAACGAAATCTCACCCTTGTTTTTTGTTTTAGCGGTTCAATGTGAATATCGGAGGCCTTGCCTTCTACGGCATGCTTCAAAATAACAGCTACTGTTTTGCTTATCGGAGCTTCGCTTCTCTTTTGAATAATCTCTGAAACGCTTTCTGGGCTTGCTTGTTTAGTCCCCGGTTGAAGTTGTTGTTCTAATTCTTGTAAAGCAACTTTGACCTCCCCACCTAATGTTCTGTACTTTTTTAAAAAAGCATAAAATGCACTTATGGTAATTAGTTTTACACTATAATTAAAGTTCCTCTGTCTGGCTAAAAAGTTTAGAGCTTCTTGCGCCTTCAGATTTTCGGGATAAACCATTCCAACTTCTAGTGTATTATCTTTCTTTCCCAGGGGAATCATCTTGTAATGTTCTGCTGAATCTCTCGGGATAAATTCTAAAATCGCTGAAGAAATATCTAAAGAAATATTTTCTTGGAGCGGAATATTTAAATTCTCGCTTTTTATTTTGAATAACTCTCCCTCCTGTACAATATTTTTCTCTAAAATAAGCTCCTCTATCGTTTGCTTAGAGGTCTTCAGTTCTTTCTTGAGCGAGGTAATCGTTTTCTTGTCAAGAATTCCATTTTTTAATAGCTGATTGATAAAAGTCATCGTCTCTCTGCCAATATTATCTTTAATTTTAAAAATGATTATATATTTGAAAAGCCATGTCCCTATGAAATCTCAAAATTTTCTTTTCTGAATTTCCGTAAAAATTTCTACTTTTTTATTCCTCCGGTAAAACAGGTAAAATCACAGTGGATGTGGCTATGTATGGGGCAAAAGGATTTTCTCTGCCAAACTTTTGGTCAGATGGTAAAATCGGAGCAAATGGACGAAGGTCTTCCAATATTTCGTTTTCAAGTTTTTCAAAATCTACTTGAATCATTTTATTTCTTTTTTCTAAAAAATTTGGGATTACAGAAGATGGCTCTTCGGAATTATTACTAAATTTAATCCAGATGAAAACAAGAACCAAAATCAAAACAACGGCAATAAGCGCTAAATAAATTTCTCTTTTTTTCTTTTCGTAAAATAATATTGCCATACTCTTCTCGCCACTCCTTTCTCTTACTCAAGAACAAGAAATGGTATTAAATGTTGAATTAATTATTTCTCCTTGTTAATAAGAATAAATTCGTAAAGTTATCTTAAAGGGCATTGATTGTTCTTCGTCTTCAAGAAGGAAAAAATCTATATCCATAATATCTATTAACCGAGCGCTTTTTTCTAAAGAAAAAAGAAAATTCTTAAAAGCAAAATATGAACCAGAAAGTTCCAAGTTGACCGAATATTCTTTAATCCTCGTTTCCTTTTCTTGCGGAGAAGACAATTCTTGCCAACTCACTCCCTCTAAACTCATGCCCGTCTCCATACAAGTTGTTTGCAAAAATTCTAACAAAGAAGACATGTCTAAACTTTTCGGCAAAATACTATCAACCTTGTCTGCAAACTCTTGTTTTTCTTTAAGCTGTTGACTTGTTGTTTCTAACTGTTGATTATATTTATGTTGACTCTCTAATTGGACATCTTTCTTGGCAAGCTCTGTTTGCAAGTCATTCATTTTTTTGTATTCCGGCCAAACCAAAAGTGCTCCCACAACGAAAGAAATAATTAAAGCTACACTAATAATGATAATAGAATATTTCATTGTAAATTTTCTTTACTTGTATCTTCTGACGATAGAAGAATTTCAATAGAAAATTCAATCTCGCCCTCTTCAGAAAAATCAATATTAGACAGAGTTGCTTCTTTAATAAAGGGATCTTGCTTAAAAACAGAGATTTGTTGTCCTATATCAGCGAATCTTTTAGATATTCCCTGCAATTCCAATGTTCCTTGACCCATACTTGAAGAAAGAGAAGTAAAATAAATATTTGGATGAATAAATGTTTCTAAAAATCCAAAAATATTAGAAGATTTTTCTCTATTTTGAAGTAGTTGAATAGCATCATCCACCTTTGTCTTAAAAGTTAAAATTTTCTTTTCTAATGCGCTTTGCTCCTTAGTTTGAATCTTAGACAATTCTTGTTTCGTTTGCTTTATGGCTACTTCTGTCCTATTTATTTCATTTTTCAAAATAAAATAAACTCCAACTATAATTAAAATTAAAAGAAAAGAAAGCCATGGCAATATCTTTTTTATTGCTGATTCCTGTTTAATCGCTGCTTTTGGAATTACTTGAACCATAAATTATTATTAGTATTTTATTTTGTGAAACCGCGAAGAGCCATTCCCACTGCTACCGTAAATCCCGGTCCTAATTTTTTTAAAGCTCCTTCTAATGTCGGTGGATAAGCTATATTGATAAAAGGATTAGCTAATTCTACTGGCAAATCCAACTCTTTAGATAAATAATCAACAAATCCAGCCAAAGTTGCTCCGCCACCTGTAAGAATAACTTTTCCTACTTTTTCTTTATCTTCTAAATAGACTTCATCAAAAATGTTTTTTATTTTCCCTAAAATTGCTTCCGCTTGGGGCATAATAATCTGTCTAATCTCTAATTTTTTGTTTGTTAACCCGTATGCCCTTTTAATTGTTTCGGCCTCTCTCTCCTTAATTTCTAAGTTTTGAGAAAGAACTTTCGTAAAATTCTCTCCAGAAATATCAAAACTATAAGAAAGCTTTAAAATTCCTTGAGCTACTATATTAATAGTAGTGCTTCTCTCTCCGATATCAACCAAACAAATTGTGTTACTTTTGTCTTGATATTGAATCAGTGCCCTGACTAAGGCGAAAACCTCTGCTTCTAATGCAACTATCTTCAGTCCAACCGAAGCAGCTATTTGCTGATATTGAGAAATAACTTCATTCGGAACAGTTACTAATAAAATTCGTAAAGGACTTCTGCCCTCTTTTGATGGACCACCCTTAATAACCTGCCAATCTAATGTTACCTCTGATAACGGTAAAGGGATACGGCGTGGGGCCTCGTACTTAATTGCTTCAGGAATTTCTGCTTCCGACATTGCGGGTAAATTAAATGTAGTAAAAAATGTTGCAAAATCAGGTATAGCAAAAAAGGCCTCTTTTGATTTTATCCCTGCTTCTTTAAGAATAGTTGACAACGCTTCTGCAATATTAGATTCACTAATAGAAAGAGTCCCTTTTTCGCGCGTCTGAAAAGCTTGTCCCCCAAAATAATCAGAACCTAAAACTCCGTAATTAGACAGCGTTTTCCCCTTGCCCTTTTCAAGCTCTATTACTTTAATAGAGGAAGTTCCGATGTCAACGCCTATAAAATTTTTAGAAAATAATTTCAAAGAATTCTATAATATATGTTAAAAATAATACAATGCAAACTGTTTTTGTATTATACTCTATTATACTATCTATTCCTAATTGTATCAAAACAATATGTGGAAAAGTCCAAAAGAAATAATATTAGATATTCTTTGGCCAAAACATTGTATAAATTGTGGCAAAGAAGGAAAATATCTTTGTGATGATTGCTTCGCTTTGATTGACATATCAAGAGAGCCACCTTGCCAAGGATTTAAGTTTTTAAATGGATTATACTTTCCTGCCACTTATAATGAAAAAATAATTCAATCAGCTATTCATCTTTGTAAATATGGATACACAAAGGAAATTTCCAAAATCCTGTCTGACTTAATTATAGCTCATTTCAAGTTACTAGACAATCCGAATTTATTCACTCCCTTATCTATGAGCGCTACAAAAGAAGAAAAAGCTAATTGGATTCTCTGTGCTGTGCCTCTGCATAAATCAAAATTAAAACAACGGGGATTTAATCAATCAGAAGAAATTGCTAAACATTTATCCCTGTTTTTTGAAGTTCCTTTTATCTCAGAAATTTTATTGAAAACAAAAAAAACCTCGCCCCAAATGTTTTTAAATAAAGATCAAAGATTAAAAAATGTTCTCAATTCTTTTCAAATTAATCCTCAAAAAAAGAACAAAATCTTAAATAAAAATATTCTACTTGTTGATGATGTTTTTACCACCGGAGCCACTATGGAAGAGTGTGCCAAAGTCCTAAAACAAAACCACGCCCAATCTGTCTGGGGCGCGGTTGTCGCAAGAGATTAACCTGGCGGAGAGGGTAGAATTCACCCGATTAGATTATATATTAACGCCTCTTAATTCTTTCCAATATCCCGGATGATTAATTCTATTGTTTAGTGTTGTATTTTTATTTTTCTTTGTTTTATTTTTTTGAATATCCTCTTCTTTGCTTTTGCTAAAAATAATTTTAAAAATATCATTTTTAATAAAAAGTGATTTTTTATTTTTACCTATCTTCTCTTCTATCGTCGGTAAAAATTCTTTATTGATTTCATAACCAATAGAGCTCCTGCTCATCTCTCGAGCCACTTTAGAGGTTGTTCCGCTACCAAGAAATGGATCTAATATGGTTTCGCCAACAAAACTAAACATTTTAATTAATCGTTTTGGTAATTCGTCTGGAAACATTGCCATATGTTTGCCTTGTTTAGCTCCAGCAAAATTCCAATGACCAGTAAAATATTTCCTCCACTCTTCTTTTGTTAGTTTTGATTCTTCCTTTAACTCATGATTTATATTATTTGGATCTTTCCCTAATTTTTTGAATAACAAAACAAATTCGTAATCAATTTCAACTATTCCATTGCGTGGATATGGAAAAGAGCCCATTACCGAAGCTCCGCCAGTTGTATTCATTGTCGTCTTTTTTTGCCAAATAATAGCACCCATATAGTCAAAACCGATTGACTCACAAAATTTAATTATCTCTGTTCTTATGGGTATTACTTTATATCTACCATAAGTAACGGCTCTAGCGAATTGATCCCCGATATTTATACATAACCTGCAACCGGGATATAAAACGCGATAGCTTTCTTCCCAAACCTTATTTAAGCCATTTATATAATTGTCATAACTATCATAAAACCCAATTTGCTCTTTCTTGCCGTAATCTTTAATCTGCCAATACGGCGGAGAGGTAACAATAAGGTGAACCGATTCCTCTTTAACCTCGGCCATGTTTCTTGAATCTCCAATGATAATTTGATGTTTTGTAGACATAATTAGTTTAATAGTTCGCTCGCATCAATGTTTAATCCATTTTTTGTCTTCTCGTAATAAATAATTTTAGCTTCAATGTTTTCTCTTAATGAGTTTTTTATTTTATAAGTAATTGGCTTAATGGAGATGGGAATATCGCCGATAAAACCATCTATTCCTTTAGATTCTTCTTCTATGATTGATAATCTATGTTTTTCTTTTTTAATATTTGCCACTTTCTTTAGGATAGCCTCTTGGAACCTTAAACCGATAAAAGTTTTTTCTATTATTAGATCTTCAACCCATCTTTCTATCATCGGTTTGTCTATTTTCCGTATCGCTTCTTCTAAGTTATTAACCATTGTCTTTATCTTTTCAGAAGCACTTTCAATTGCTTCTGGATTTTTCATTAAATACCATCTCTTCCAACCCTCATAAGTTCTTTCTGGGCATTCTTTTATTAATTCGGAAAGTTGGCCAACTACTCTTGGTCTTGTGCCTTGCGCATTCTGATTGGCTAAATTTAAAATTTGAGTTGTATAAAGAGGAAATTCCTCAACTTTACCAATTAGTTCTTGAATCAATTCTTCATTTTTTATTTTTATAATCATAAACCTTATTTAACAACTGCTCTAATTTTATCATACGCCAATGGCAAAAGCCAACTCAAAAGAATTAGCTTTTCAACAAGTTTTTCCTATCCAATGATTCAAACATGGACATCTGGCGGAGAGGGTGGGATTCGAACCCACATGTCCTTGCGGACGCCACTTTTCAAGAGTGGTGGAATAGCCGTTATCCGACCTCTCCAAAACAAAAAAATGCACGAACAATCAATGCGGAGGAGGTGGGACTCGAACCCACAGGACCCCGAAGGGTCACACCTTAGCAGGGTGTTGCGATACCATTACGCGACTCCTCCTGTCTGCGCATATTTTACCTTAAAAATTGAAAATATCAAGGTTTTGTGCTAAGTTTAGGGATAGCGCCCGTAGTTCAATGGACAGAACATTTGATTGCGGATCAAAAGATTGCAGGTTCGAGTCCTGCCGGGCGCACATGAAACTTTCTGATTCAGTCGGAAAAATTCCTAAAGTTGGTCCTGCCTATATTAAACGACTACATAAGCTTGGGGTCAAAACAATTTATGACCTTCTTTTTCATTTTCCTCATCGCTATGAGGATTTTTCTAATATAAAAAAGATATCTGAGGCAAAAATCCATGAAATTGTCTGTATCCAAGGAAAAATAATAACAATTGAGAATCAAGCAACATTTAGAAAAAGATTCGTTATTACAAGGGCTGTTGTAAAAGACAATACAGGAATGATGCAAATAACTTGGTTTAATCAACCTTATCTAATTCAATCTCTCAAAATAGGAGATATGGTTTCTCTGGCGGGAAAAATAAGCACGGGTAAAGACGGCACACATATATCAAACCCTATTTACGAAAAAATTTGGCCGGGACACAATTTGGTTCATACTGGAAATATTGTGCCTATTTATGGTGATACTAGGAGTATCAGTTCAAGGTGGTTAAGGTTTATTATCAAACCCTTATTAGAACAATTCCAAAACGAAATTGTAGAAATTTTGCCTGCAGAGATAATAAAAAAAAATAAACTTCTCCCTATAAAAAAAGCGATAAAAGAGATTCATTTTCCGAGCTCGCTGAAAACAGCTCAAAAGGCAAAAGAACGATTTGCTTTTGAAGAACTCTTTTTGTTGGAGCTATTTGTCTTAAATAAAAAGCAAGAATTAGCGCGTCTTAAAACAACTGCTATTCCAATCAATCTTCAAAATGTTCAAAAATTTGTTAAATCTTTGCCGTTTAAACTAACAGATTCTCAAAAAAAATGTACTTGGAGAATCCTGAAAGATTTGGAGAAAGACCATCCAATGTCAAGATTGCTTCAAGGAGATGTTGGGTCTGGAAAAACAGCTGTTGCTACTTCTGTGAGCTTAAACGTTGTTAAATCAGATCACCAAGTTGCCTTTATGGCTCCAACAGAAATTCTATCCAAACAACACTTTCGAACCGTAGCTTCATTTTTAGAAGATTTTAATGTAAATGTTGGATTACTTACCTCTAAAACAGATAAATTTATTTCTAAAAAATTAAAACGGCAGGTTATTGAAATCTCCAGAAAAAAACTTTTAGAGAAAACTTTAAAGGGAGAAATAAACATTTTGATAGGCACGCATTCTTTAATTCAAGACAAAGTAAAATTTAATAAATTGGGATTAGTAATAGTTGACGAGCAACATCGTTTTGGTGTAAAGCAACGGGCAAAACTTTGTCAGAAGAAAAATGGTTTATCAAAAGAAATACTCATTCCTCATTTACTATCAATGACGGCTACACCTATCCCCCGTTCTTTAGCGCTAACTGTTTATGGTGATTTGGATTTGTCTATCATTGATGAAATGCCAAAAGGAAAACGAAAAGTAAAAACATTGTTGGTCTCTCAAAAAGACAGAAAAAAAACATACAAGTTGATTGAAAAAGAAGTTAAAAAAGGGAAACAGGTTTTTGTTATTTGTCCTCGCATAGAGGAGAGAGAGCTTGACGAAGGGGAAGAAGATAAAACTGGTTGGTCAGAAGTTAAGGCAGTTAAGACAGAATATGGACGACTTTCAAAAGATATTTTTCCGCAATTTAAGTTGGCAATGCTTCACGGCAAAATGTCAAGCACGGAAAAATCCCAAATAATGAAAAAATTCAAAAACAAAAAAACGGATATTTTGGTTTCCACTTCTGTAATTGAAGTGGGAATAGATGTTCCCAATGCCACGGTTATGATTATTGAAGGGGCGGAAAGATTTGGGCTTTCACAACTTCATCAATTCAGAGGAAGAATAGGTCGGACTGGGGAACAGTCGTATTGTTTTCTTTTCTATAATGCTCGTTCAAAGAATGCCCGCGACAGATTAATAGCTTTGTCTAAAATAGACAATGGGCTGGAATTAGCAGAAAAAGATTTAAAAATTCGTGGACCGGGACAATTTATAGGAACTAAACAATGGGGCATTCCAGACATTGCTATGAATGCCTTGACTAATTTTTCTTTAGTAGAAAAAACTCGGGAAGCGGCAAAAAAAATTCTCTCAACGAACACAGGACTAAAAAACTTTCCCGCATTAAGAGAAAGATTAAAAAGATTTACTCAAACAATACATTTAGAATAGTCACTATCACTGGGCCGGGTCTATTGCGCTATTAACGATGTTTTGGCGTTGGCCAAAAACCCATATATTTACCAAGAAGCCAACGGGTCTGCGCATCAATTGCTGGCAACGCAGTAAAGAAAATCATTGTTAATGGAAGAAGAAACCATTGAAGCGAGGACAAAAAGACATTTAAATCTCTCTGTTTCTTTCCGGGCTTTGGTGGAAGCAAATAAAAAGTATAATAGATAGAGCTAAACAACCCAATCATAGCAATGGCTAAAATTCTTCCCGTAACCCTTGGAAGATTGTAGGAAAAAAGAGTTTGAGAAAATTCCTCTCCGCCAAGAAAAACTGGCAACCAACCTAATGTCGCCAATAAAATTGAAGCGCAAGCCCAATTCCAGTGTCCTTCAATTATTTCAAAAGCCAAAGAAAATTTCTTTTTAAAAGGAATTTTTTTATTCTTCATAAAACCAAAAGTAAAATAGGCAATATCGCCCACTCCATAAGCCCATCTTCTTTGTTGTTTATACATATTAAGAATCGTTTGCCAAAAAGAGCGAGCCACATTGGCGTCCATTGAAACGGAACAATAAAGCGGTTCAACCCTATAGTCTCCGTCAAACAACAAAAAGCATTGCCAAAAAATTCTTGAATCTTCAGATACAACATTTCTTTGTTTAAAACCCACCTCAACTAAGGCCTTAAAAGACATAGAATGAGAAGAAAAAGTAATCAATTTCTCTCGTCTTTCTTGATTTGTTATATGCCAAAACGACGAAGAAAAAGAAAAGAGCCGAGAAATACTTGGCGCTTGCCAAACATTGTTTAAAAATAATGGAATAGGTTGGAAACTAGTCCTCGTTGGCTTTGCAGTAGTCAAATAATGATAAGTCAAACAACTGAAATAATGAACCGACACTACGGTATCAATATCAAGTGCAGAGAAAATAACATTTTCATAAGGAATCTCTATGCTATCTAAAAAATTCTTTGCTTTCTCGGCGGCCCATGATTCGTTAGAGCCCTTACCCGCGATCTCGTTAGGCAAATCCGCAGGATGAATACTAATTAAAAACTTAAAAAAATTATCTTTAAATTCTTGTTTTATTCTCTCGCCAATTATCTTTATTTCTTCTCCTGCTTTTTCCTCCTGCGCTAAAACAACAATCATTTTGTCTTTAGGATAATCAGTTTTTAACAAAGCTTCTATAGATTCTTTCACTATGGCGTATGGCTCCTTATACATAGGTAAAATAATCAAATGATAAATTCCTTTCCAATCATCAACCAATAATCCATTAGAAATTTCTTTAAGGTCTTTTAATTTTGTTAACCAATCAATATTTTCTTCTTCTTTCATCTTCTTGTATCCAGCTCTCAAATGAAAAGAAAAATATATTGCTCTAAAAAACCAATAAAGAACAAATATTAGAATAAAAAATGCTGCTAATTGGGGACGGAAATAACAAAGCGCAATTGCTCCCAAAAGAGTAAACCATGTCAAAAGTCCGGGCAACATTTCTAAAAATCTAAATAAAACCCTCTCTTTAGGGTTTTTCAAATCACAAGCATGAGAAATTTTTAAATAATATTTTTCATCCATAAGTTGTCTATATTTCTAATGCGACCCCACGGGGAGTCGAACCCCGGTTTTCAGGATGAAAACCTGATATCCTAACCACTAGATGATGGGGTCTATTACCAACATCATAATCTATCTTAATTGAAAAGTTGTAAAATTTCAAGAGGACTGATATTCTAAATGAATGATAATATTAGGAATAGAAACATCTTGTGATGATTCGTGCATTGCCTTAGCAAAAGGTTCCGCTAAGAAATTTGAGTTAATTTCAAATTTGATTTCCTCACAAGTTAAAATCCATCAAAAATGGGGAGGAGTGTATCCGTTAGTGGCAAGAAGAGAACATCAAAAAAATTTGACGCCACTACTCGCCAAAGCATTGAAGGAAACTAATCTAACACAAGATGTCAAATTAGCCTCAAAATTCAATTGTCAAAAATTAAAAAAAATTTTAGAAAGAGAAGCCGTTCTTTATAAAGAATTGAAAAGATTTTTAGCAACGAATCAAAAGCCTAAAATTGATTTAATAGCAGTAACAATGGGACCCGGACTGGATCCTTGCTTGTGGACGGGAGTGAATTTTGCTAGAGCCCTTGCTTGTTGTTGGAAAATTCCAATAATGGGAATAAATCATATTGAAGGACACATTCTCGCTAATTGGTTAAAATCAGATAGCAAAAAAACAAAAAACAAAGCGCAAGAACCAAAAGAAATTAAATTCCCTGCAATTTCTCTTATTGTATCGGGAGGACATACTCAAATTATTCTAATGAAAAGTTTTGGGAAATATAAGATTTTAGGTGAAACGCGAGATGATGCAGCGGGAGAAGCTTTTGACAAAATTGCTAGAATTTTAGGACTCCCATATCCCGGAGGACCAGCTATTGCCAAAGAAGCAGCGAAGCCATTAGCCAATAATAATCTGTCAATAAAATTGCCTAGACCAATGCTTTATTCTAAGGATTATGATTTTAGTTTCTCTGGACTAAAAACAGCAGTATTGTATGATTATAAGAACCACGCTTCGTTTCACTCGGCAGAACCTTGTCTCCCCGTTAAGCTCGGAGATAAAAAGAAAACAAAAAAAGAAAAAGAATCAAAACAATACATTCAAGCAATGGCTCGTGAAGCCCAACAGGCAATCATTGATGTCTTGATAAAAAAAACAATAAAGGCAACAAAAGATTATAAAGCAAAATCAATTCTTCTCGGTGGCGGAGTAACGGCTAACAAAGAATTACAAAAACAATTCAAAGAAAAAATTAAAAAAGAAAATTTAAATATTATCTTTCATTTCTCTGATTCCAAGTTTTGCACAGACAATGCAGCAATGATTGCTTTCACTGCCTGGATGAAATTTATGAAGAATCAATCTCCTGACAATTGGCAAAAAATTAAAGCACAGCCAAATCTTAGAATAGATAATAAATAATTAATCAATCTATGTTTCTTTATCCTATCTTTATTGTTTTAGGTCTAATTCCCAGCACTATCTGGTTACTTTTTTATTTAAGAAAAGATAAAAGACCAGAACCGAACGCAATGGTAATAAAAATCTTTATCTATGGAATGGCTGTTACCCTGCCCGCTGCTTTGATTGAGTGGAAATTCGTCGCATTACTTCAAGGCCTAAATTTTTCACAAAATATTCTTCTAGCAATTTACTTTTTAGCGGGAGTTGGGCTTGTAGAAGAGCTCGCGAAATATTTGGTTATAAGATTGAGTGTTTTAAAAAATACTGAGTTTGATGAACCAGTAGATGCTATGATTTATATGATTATTGTTGGCTTAGGCTTTGCAGCGTTAGAAAACATTTTAATTCTATTTTTATTAAAAGAACCATACCTCATAGAAAAAACTGCGCTTGCTTTAAGTGGAAGATTTATCGGGGCGACATTCTTACATGCTCTTTGTTCCGCTAATGTCGGATTCTTTTTAGCGCTATCTTTATTTAAGACCAAAAAACGACGACGGCTTTTATTTTTTGGATTATTAATTTCAATTGCCTTGCACGGATTATTTAATATTGCTATAAAGATAGAAGGGTGGCAAGGAACAACTACTATAATAACAATCCTTGCCAGTTTATTCATTATTGTCTTATTTGAATTCAAAAAAGTAAAAAAATTAGCAAGCGTTTGCAGGGTACGCAGGGTATCCTGAATCGCAAATAAAATATGTCTATTTTCAAAAAAAATAAAAGTGATGCGGACTTAATGGAAGAAGATAAAAAAGAAAATCCTGAAAAACAATGGCCGTCACAAAAAGCTGAAGGAGAGTTAGCTGTAGATATTTATGAAACAGAAAAAGAATTTGTTATTGAATCACCTATCGCTGGAATAACCGCTAAAGATTTAGATATTTCTGTAGAAGAGGATATGCTAACTATTAGGGGGAAAAGAGAGAGGCCTCAAGATAAAGAAAAAAGAAATTATTTTCTACAAGAATGTTTTTGGGGACCTTTCTCCAAAAAAATCATTCTTCCAGAAAAAGTTAAAATCACTCAAGCAAAGGCAACGGTAAGGCGTGGCATTTTGCGCCTAAGCATTCCTAAGGAAAACGAGCAATTGTCTAAAAAAATATCTATCAGCGATAAATAAAATGATAAAAACATAGCTCCTTTCTAATTTGTGCTCTGGGGCAAAGTTATATAATAGAATGCAAATTTCTTTAGAAAAATTAGAAAAGATTTGTTTAAAGATTATTAACACTTCTTTTTATTTATTACTTCTATCTCCGCTCGTAATTATTCCTTCTCTTTTTTACCCATTCACGGTTGCCAAATCTTTTTGTTTTATGGCTCTTACGGAGCTTATTTTTTTTACTTGGTTGTTTTTATCAATTTTTATCTCAAAATATCGACCTAAAAAAAATATTCTTTTAATATCTTTTGGTATTTTTCTAATAATATTAATATTATCAACAATCTTCGGAGTTGACCCTTCTCGTAGTTTTTGGTCTAACTTTAGAAGAATGGGCGGTCTTTTAATGTGGCTTCACCTTTTTGCCCTTTTTGTTTCCATAACTTCTGTTTTCAAAAAAGAAAATTTACTAAATTTCATATTTTTTTCCATAGCTGGAGCTACGATCGGAGCATTATCTTTCTGGATGGATAAAATTGGTATGTCGGGTCTTCCTGATGCAAAATCCGGTTCTTTTATTGGAAATAGCTCTTTCCTCGCGACATATCTACTTTTTAATTTATACTTTGCCATATACGCTTTATTCGCGCTAAAAGAAAAAAAAGAATTTAGGTTTCTCTTTTTTGATAAATCTAAAGATCTCTGCCAAGCATTAGCTGTAACCGGTCTAATGGTTATGCTTCTCACATTATTGTTTAGTACGGGAAGAGCAGCAATCGTATCGTTTTTTGGAGGATTGATCTTACTTTGTATCATGCGATTGGCTTTCCAAGCAAAAAGAAAAAGAAGAAGAATATTCGGAAAAATTGCATTAACTTTTTTTGTAATATCGTTTTTAATAATCATTTCTCTTCTTTTCATTCCAAACAGTATAGTCCAACAAAAATTTAGTCAAATGGGGGGACGAGCCCGTCCGATAGTCTGGAAAGAAGCATGGAGTGCTTTTTTAGAAAAACCAATTCTTGGTTGGGGTCTGGAAAATTTTGTTATATCTTCTAATAAGTCCTTTGACTCTTCTCTCTTGTTGGGAGAATACCAGTTTGATAGGGCCCATAATATTATATTTGACAATCTTATTGATGCGGGAATCTTGGGTCTCATTGGCTATTTTTCTGTTCTTGGGTCCTGTTTTTATCTTTTGTGGAAATCATATTATGAAAAAATAACAAGTTTTTGGGCTTCCTCTATTCCAGCGGTTCTTATAATAATATATTTCATAAAAAATCTTAGTGTTTTTGATATGCCAAGTGGATACATTGTATTAATTTTTCTTTTTATTATTATTTCGTTAACAACATCGTCCGTAAAAACAAGTCATGAAGTAAAAATAAATAAAAAAAATCATTTTATCTTGCCTGTTATATTTTTGCTTTTAATAATGCTTATTTCTTGCTTATATTTCTTTATTCAAAAACCGGCATTAGCGAATATTGGAATCAAAAACATTTTAAGCTCAAGCGAATATAACAAGAAAGCATATAAATATGCTTTTTGCTCTTCTTCAATGGCTAAATATCAAATCAGAATTTGCCTCGCTGATTCTATGATTTCTAAAATTAAAGATGAAGATTACGAGATATCTCTCGAGGAGATTCAATCACTTGAGCAAATGTTAGAAAAAAGCATAAAATCTTCTCCATTAGATTACTACAGCTATCTTTTTCTGGGACAACTTTACAATATCCATGAACTCACTTTTGGACAATCTAAATTTGAGAGAGCAGAAGAAATTTTGGAAAAAGCAATTACCTTATCTCCGACAAATCAACTTGCTTATTGGGAATTAATAAAAACAAAAATTTCTTTAGGTAAAAACGAAGAAACAATTATTTTAGCAAAAAAAGCAGTTGACTTAGAGCCAAAATTAGCTAAAGCTCATATATTTTTAGTTAATCTGTACAGAGCTATTGGTAAAGAAAAAATCGCAGAGCAAAAAATAAAACAAGCAATTCAAGTTATTCCCAATATTGCACCAGAATTAGAAAAATTTTTAAATATACAAAAATTTTAATATTCTTTATAGAATTCTAAAACAAAATCCGCTCCTGCGGATTTTTATTTTCAGTGCCCCCGGCAGGAGTTGAACCTGCACCTCTTGCGAGATATGATCCTAAATCATACGCGTCTGCCAATTCCGCCACAGGGGCATAAGATAATCTTAACAAAAAAAATCCTCGCCTTCAATATGTATAAAGGCGAAGATTTAGACAATATCGTTTCTTAAATTCAAACCGCTTTATTTTTTCAAAATCATTTGAACTATAGCAATCAATCCTTTAGATAATACCGCTACGGCTAAACCAACCAAGGCATACATCAACATATTTCTTGCCTTGCCTATTGTATCTGGATTGCCACCCCCCGTAACAAACATATATCCGGAAATAATAATCATTAAGGTAACAATTGCTATTAGAAAACCAAAAATCCAGTCAATTACTCTTGGAAGTATTGCCATAGCTTCGCTAGCCTTATAATCCGTAGGCTCTTTTGATGAAATATCCCACGCCGACACCATAACAGGTGCTACGAAAAGTCCAGCAATAAGCACTAATCCTAATGTTCCAATTAATTTCTTGCTCATTTTTTTGTGTTTTTATTTTTTTTAAAACCGACCTTTAGTTATTTTTCTAATTATCTTATTTTACAAAATCTCACGAAAAATAGCAAATAAGTTCTCCACAACTCTACAAAATATATAAAATATTATTAAAATGTGGCATTAATTAAAAAAGCTAAACTATATTGTAGTGTCTTGACCAACCATTCTGCCAACCAACGCGACTAGTCCTCTGCTAATAACTGCCATAGCTAAGCCAATTAAAGCATAGGTTATCCAGCGCTTTGCCATGGTGATCTTTTCTGGATTGCCAACAGCAGTAACAAAAAGATACGCAGCCATTATAAGCATCAAGACGACTATAACTAACAAAAAACCAAAAGCCCATTCAATCATAGCGGGAATCA
>Ga0307990_1001527_pt1 | contig 19494 bp, 16 predicted proteins | sample EllFjometagen129_FD_203168 | JGI IMG/M metagenome (GOLD analysis project Ga0307990, IMG submission 203168) | Marine microbial communities from Ellis Fjord, Antarctic Ocean - #129 | ecosystem: Environmental > Aquatic > Marine > Unclassified | place: Southern Ocean | collected 2014-10-08
TCGATTATTTTATTGCTAATTCACAGAATGTTAAAATTAGAATTAAAAAATATTATAGACGAGATAGTGTAGTTATTTACCCGCCCGTAGATACGGATAAGTTTAAAATATCAAACAGAGAAAAAGACTATTTTTTAGCTGGTTGTAGGTTAGCTCCTTACAAGAGAGTTGATTTAGTTATAGAAGCTTTTAAAAAATTAGGAGCAGATTACAAATTAAAAATTTTTGGTGATGGTATTGATAAAAAAAGATTAGAAAAAATTGCCAAAGGATGTAGTAATATTGAATTTTTAGGTAGGGTAAGTGATAGTGAAAAAGCAGAGTTATATAGTCAAGCAAAGGCATATATCAATCCACAAGAAGAAGATTTTGGCATTACTGTAGTTGAATCAATGGCTTCAGGTAGACCAGTTATAGCCTATAATAAGGGTGGGGCCACGGAAACTGTTATAGAAGGGAAGACGGGTTTATTTTTCTCTAAACAAGAGACCTGTAGTTTAGTTGAGGTTTTAGAAAACTTTTCTAAAACAAACTTTAGTCCCGAAATAATTAGAGAACATGCTTTAAAGTTTTCTAAAGAGCGATTTAAAAGAGAGATTAATAATTTTATTGATAAAGTTTATAAGAAATAAATTATAACAATGTCTAAGTTAATTAAGTATAATAAATTAAGCAATTATTTAATTATAGTATTGTATATATTGTTTTCTTTTATACTATTTTTTGATGATAAACTATTTATTGGCTCTAAAGTCGAGTCTTTTATATTCTATTTTTTAATTTTCTATCTTCTATTTTTTTTAAATTCTGCCAAGTTATTTTCTTTTAAATATATAGCTGATAAAGATAAGTTTTTAAATACAAGAAGTAGAATTGAATTATTCTCTAGTAGCTATCCATTATTTGTAATTTCTGGTTTTTCATTTATATTTATTCTCTTAACAAATATTTTTTATAGAAATCATTTGTATAATTATTCTCTAATAACCTCAGTTTTCTTTTTAATTACCTGTATTTTTCTCTTTTTCTATATTTTTAAAAGAAAATTAATTACAAATAAACTTAAAAAAATTGATCTTCAGGATAGTAAATTTGTTGTAGTTTATAAGATTTTTTTATTTATTGTATTATTTTATTTATTTTATCAATTGTTAATAAGCTAAGTAATTATGAAAATAGGTGTTGATATTAGAAGTTTAATGGATAAAAATTTTAGTGGCGTCTCTACTTTTACCTATAATCTGCTTTTAAATTTACTAGAATTGGATAAAGAAAATAAATATTTTTTGTATTATAATTCATTATCTGAAGTAAATTTACCAACCTTACCTTCAGAGGTTGAAGTTATAAGAACAAGTTATCCAAACAAGATATTCAACTATATAATGCAAAAAGGGTTAAATTACCCCAAGCTAGATAAAGTTATGGGAGGATTGGATTTATTTTGGGAACCACATTTTAATTTTTTTAATTTAAGTAAAGATGTTAAGAATGTAGTAACTGTTCATGATCTATCATTTATCCGCTATAGAGAGTTTTTTAGTCAAAGAAAAAACTCTTGGCACAAAGCTTTAAATATAAAAAAAATCCTCAATGATGCGGATAAGATTATGACTGTTAGCAAAAATACTGGTTTAGATATAATGGAGCTTTTTTCAATTCCTGAGAGAAAAATTGAGGTCATTTATTCTGGCTTAGAGTCAGGGTTTTTTGATGAGATATCTAATAAGGAAAAAGAAAGAGTAAGAAATAAGTTAGGACTAGCAGAAAAATTCATTCTGTCCTTATCTACATTAGAGCCAAGAAAGAATATCGTGTCTTTAATAGAAGCTTATAATATTTTACGACGAAGGCGACCTGATCTAAGAGCAGTTAAATTAGTTATTGCTGGTTCTAAGGGGTGGCGCTATCAAAATATTATTAACTCTTGGCATAAGTCAGAGTTTAAAGATGATATTATATTTTTAGGCTATATTGAAGATGAAGATAAAAAAGCTTTATACTCTTTAGCAGAGGTTTTTGTGTTTCCTTCTTTTTATGAAGGTTTTGGTTTTCCAATTTTAGAAGCCATGGCAGTAAAAACTCCAGTTATTTGTAGTTTTAATTCTAGCTTAAGTGAAGTGGCAGGTTCCAGTGCTTTACTTATAAATCCATTTAGAGTAAAGGAGATTGCTTGGAGTATTTCTCAGCTTATAGATAATAATAATTTAAAAGAATTCTATATTAAAAGAGGTTATGACCGAAGCTTAAATTTTTCTTGGCAGAAAACCGCTAAAAGTTATTTAGAAACTTTCAATTCTATGTAGTATGAAAAAAAATAAAAAAATTATAGCTATAGCTATGTCAGGTGGAGTTGACTCTTCGGTGGCCGCAAAATTACTTAAGGACAAAGGTTTTAAAGTCATGGGTTTGTATATGTATTTAGGTTTTAGCGACAAAGAGGCTAGGGAAGCCGCTAGACAAGTTGCTAAAAAATTAGATATTGAGTTTAGAGTTGTAGATATAAGTTATGAATTTAAACAAGAAGTAATTGATTACTTTATAAACAGCTATAAATTAGGTTTAACTCCTAACCCCTGTGTTAAATGTAATAAACTTATTAAATTTGGTGAACTTTTAAAGCAAGCTCAAGACCTAGGAGCTACTCATTTAGCTACAGGACATTATTTACAAAAAAAATATCATAGAAATATTTTTATAAATTATTTTTTTAAACTACTTAAAACTAGTATTAGTATAAGTTTAGAGGAAAAATTATTTCGCTCCAGAGATAATTTAAAAGATCAAACCTATTTTTTATATAACTTTAGTCAAGAAAAACTAGAAAAAATTATCTTTCCTGTGGGAAAGTTTAAAAAAAGTAAGCTTAGAAAAATTGCTAATAAAGCTAAATTACCGTATTTAAAAAAAGAAAGTCAAGATATTTGCTTTTTGTCAGGAGATCATAATATTTTTTTGAAAGAGCACTTAGCTAACAATCCTGGAGAAATAAGAAATTTGTTAGGTGAAAAAATAGGTGAGCATCGTGGTCTATATTTCTATACAATAGGTCAAAGAAGAGGTATAGATATAGGGGGAAGTGGCCCTTATTATGTTGTTAGACTAGATTTTAAACATAATATTCTTTATGTGTCTAAGAAATGGGACCATGCTCTTTTATATAAAAAAACTTTAATGGCCAATGAAGTAAATTACCTAAGTTCAAAAAAAGTTGTTTATCCTCTTAACTGTCAAGCGGTAATACGTTATGGGCATAGGGCGGTAAATTGCAGAGTGTTTAAAGTTGAAGGTGAGGAATTAAAAATAAAGGTAGAGTTTGAAAAAAAACAGCGAGCGGTTACTCCTGGACAGAGTATAGTTTTCTATCGAAACAATGAGCTCCTAGGTGGGGGAATTATAGAGTAGTAATTAAACTATTAGATTTTATTAATAAATTTTAATTATAAAAAAACTCCATTTTTTTGATAAAACGGAGTAGTTTAAGTTTATTCAGAACTAATTATTTATATGAAGTAGAAAATCATAATAACCCTTGTTAATAGCTTTTCCATGGATAATTTCATATTGGAAATTAGGCATGGTGTTAACTTTTTCTTTTTCTATATCGTAGGAAAAAAAGTGTTTTTGATCTTTTATGCCGTCATAGTAAGCCCATACACTTATTTTTTTAGTTTCACCATCTCGTTTTATGGTGATTAATGCATGGCGATTACTGTTATCATCAAAGAAGGTGTATTGATATTCAGTTCCATCTTTACTTTCATTGACTATAAATCCGTTTTTCTCAATAAAATTAACCATTTTTTGAAAATTAGCTTTTTCTACGGTAGGTGCTTGAATTGTATAAGGATAATAGTTACTATTTTTACTACTTCCCCTTATATAAATACAGTTATCAATGAATGTGATATTTTCAGAAAAAAGTAAACATTGATAATACTTGTAATTATCATTAATAATTGATGTTGTGCAGTACGGTCCCCATAATGGATAGCCACCATAACATTTGATAATATAGCTACTGTTTTCGATTTTGAGATCTTCTGAAGAAAGGAATATCTTAATTACCTCTTCTTTTAGAAAGTTTAGTGCTTCATCAGTCGATAAGTTATTAGTAACAGCTATTCTTAGAGATAATCTTTCTTTTTCTTTATAATATACCAGCTCTACGGGTATATCATTATAATTCCTATAAGGAATAATTAGTTTGGTGTTACTTTCAAGGCTTGTTTTTGTTTCAATGTCGGTTTCTTCCTTAACTTGTGAATTACTTGAGCAAGAAATAGTAAAAAGACTTAAAACAACGATAACTACTAAAAACAAATTTTTCATTTTATTAGATTTTAGTTAAACAAATTTATTTAATTTTTAAATATCAATTTTCTTCTTATTAACTTTATAAATTATATAATATTTTTATGATTATGTCAATATTATGCAAAAAATTATGCCAAAAAAAATTGCTTAACCTATTCTAAGGTGCAATGTTACAATTTAATACAAAATAATATTTAAATATAGTAGTTTGATATAAGTGCCGATGGTGGGACTTGAACCCACAAACCCGAAGGCACACGATTTTGAGTCGTGCGTGTTTACCAATTTCACCACATCGGCTTGTTAAGCATGCTAGAATTATAATCAAAAGTAGCATAATTGTCAAAGATATTAATTTAGGTTATAATAAAAGTAAATAAGAAAATATGGGTAAAATTATTTCAATAGTCAATCAAAAGGGAGGAGTAGGTAAAACAACTACGTCTGTTAATTTAGGAGCTTATTTAGCTCATTTAGGAAAAAAAGTACTCTTAGTTGATATTGACCCTCAGGCTAATGCTACTTCTGGACTTGGTATTGAACACCAAAAATTAGATAAAGGAATTTACGAGTCATTAATAGGATTAAAACCTATTTTTGAGGTTATAAAAAAAACCGTTCAAGACAAATATCAAATAGCTCCTGCTACTATTTCCTTAGCAGGTGCCACTATTGAGCTAGTTAATTTAGAACACAGAGAGTATCGTCTGGCTAATATTTTAAATGAAATAAGAGATGATTATGATTATATAATTATTGATGGTCCACCTTCTTTAGGCCTACTTACAGTTAATAGTTTAACAGCCTCTGATGAAGTTATTATTCCTATACAAAGTGAATACTATGCTTTAGAAGGTTTAAGTCAACTTTTAGAAACTATTTCTTTAGTGCAAAATCATTTAAATCCTAACTTAGGTATAATGGGAGCTTTAATTACTATGTATGACAAACGTAATAAATTATCTTCTCAGATAATGTCTGAGCTTTATCAATATTTTCCTAATAGAATTTTTCGTTCAGTTATTCCTAGGAGTGTGCGTTTAGCTGAGGCACCGAGTTATGGTCGTTCAATATTGCACTATGATCCTAATTCTAGAGGTGGTAAAGCATATGATAATTTAGCTAAAGAAATATTAACTATTTAAATATATGGTTACAACTGGTTTAGGTAGAGGACTTAGTTCTCTTATATCTTCTAATAATAGTGGAGTGAATAATAAAAAAAATATTAATCCTCAGAAGGAAAAGGAATTAGAAAATTCTATTAGTGATACTTCTATTTCGGATAGAATATTTAATTTAGATCCAAGTTTGATATTAGCTAATATCGATCAGCCTAGACAAAATTTTGCCGATGAGCCATTGCGAGAGCTGGTAAACTCTATTTTAGAGCATGGCATCTTACAACCACTTGTTGTTATTAGAAATGGTGATAGGTTTGAATTAATTGCTGGTGAGAGAAGGCTTAGAGCAGCTAAAATTGCTTCTTTAAAGACAGTCCCAGCTATTATTAGAAGTGTTGATAAGCAAGAAAAATTAGAATTAGCCCTGATAGAAAATTTACAAAGAGAAAACCTTAATCCTTTAGAAACCGCAATTGCTTATCAGAAATTGATTGATGAGTTTGCTTTAACTCAAGACAAAGTAGCAAAGAAAGTTGGAAAATCTCGTCCTAGCGTAACTAATGCTTTGAGATTATTAGCTCTTCCACCAGAAATTAAACGAGCTTTGAGTAATAAAAAAATTAGTGAAGCTCATGCCAAAGAAATTCTTAGTTTAAAGGATGAAAAGGATCAACTAAATTTGTTTAAAAAAATTCTTCAACATGGCCTTTCAGTTAAAGCGACTTATGATATAAATAACGAGTATAAAAGATCACAGGGTAAAAAAACTTCTAAGTATGACTATAAAGATAGAGAAAAAGAAGACAATTTACGTAAATTTTTTAACTCCCAAGTAAAAATAAGAAGAAAAAAAGTTGGCGGGGAAGTAGTAATAACTTTTTTTGATGATGATGTCTTGCAAGATATTATCAATAAATTAAAATAGATTATTATTTAATATAAAAATAAATTGTTTAAGTTCAATTATATTATTTTTTTATAAGTAAAATTGCTTGACTAATTAAATCAAATGTGATATAGTAATATAGTCAATAAATAATAATATATATATGTCAAAAATTTTAGAACAAATTATTAGAGAAAAGAAGCAGGCGGAGTTAGATCGTCTCGATGCCTTAAAGGCGGTAAAAAAACTTTTTTTACAGTTAAAAGACAGAGAGCAAGATGTTTTAACTAGACGTTATGGTTTGTCAGGGGATAAAAAAGAAACTTTAGATAGTATTGGTAAGTCTCATCAGCTAACCAGAGAGAGGGTGCGTCAAATTGAAACAGCTAGCTTAACTAAATTAAGAAAATTGAGCGGTTTAGAAGAATACCTTAAGGATATTCGTCAAGCTACTACCGATCTTTTACAAGAACATGGTGGCTTAATGAAACAAGAATATCTTTTAGATATTTTAGTTATGTCCTTGAAAGAGGCTGGTCAAAAAGATTTAGATAAGGTTCAGACACAGAATTTATACAAAAGCCATTTTGATTTTTTAATTGCTAAGCTTTTAAATAATGATGTCTCTAAGACTTCTACTTCAGATAATTTTTTGGCTTCATATAGGTTAAAAAATATGAAAACAAATCACTTTGAGGATTTAGTAGCTGAAATTGTAAATAAACTTAAAAATATTTCTCAAACTGTTAAGGTAAGTGAGCTCTTAAGTATTTTAAAAAATTTAGAAAATTACAAAAAACATGAGTTAACAATTAATAATGTTAGTCAAAGTGATTTATTTTCAGTATTTAAAAATAATATTTTTCCCGAAGAAGCAAAGATAATTAATGATGATAAAGCGCTTTATTCATTTTTAGAGACTATTAAATATTTAGATAGAAATAAATTTGGAGAATGGGGTCTGATAGAGTGGAAAGAAATTAAACCTAAAACTGTTAATGATAAAATTTATTTAGTTTTAAAGCATAATAAAAGACCATTACATTTTACTGAAATTGCTGAGAAAATTAATGAAGTTGCTTTTGACCACAAGAAAGCTAATGCGGCTACAGTTCACAATGAATTAATCTTGGATGATCGCTATGAATTAGTTGGCAGAGGCCTATATGGTTTGAAAACCTGGCGGGAGCAGTAATAAAATATTTTTTAAATTTAGCCTTTAAAATCTCTGAATAAGGGATTTTATTTTATATAAAAAATGTGCTAAAATGTAATTAATATTATATTCATATGGAAATAAATTTAAACTTAATTCCCATACAAGATTTTTTAGCTTTAGAACCTGAAGAAATGCTTTGGAAGTTTTTTTTGTATTTTGGATGGATGATATTAGTGGCTCTATTTTTATATGGTGTATCAATTATTTGGCTATTTAAAAAACAAAATATTTATGCCGGTAAAATTAAATATATTTTTTTAGCCGTTGACATTCCTAGGGGAAATGAACAAACACCTAAGGCTGTAGAAAATGTTTTTACCTATTTTTCTGGCGCTCAAGGTTCTATAAACTTTTTTGATAAATGGTTTGAAGGTAAATTTCAATTAAGTATTAGTTTAGAAATTGTTAGTATTGAGGGCTATACTCAGTTTGTTATCAGAACTCCTGAGAGATTTAGAGATTTAGTTGAGTCGGCTATTTATTCTCAGTATTCAGATGCTGAAATTAGTCAAATAGATGATTACACTAGCGATATACCCGTTAAATATCCTAATGATGAATATGATATTTGGGGTAGTGAGTTTATACACGCCAACAACGATATGTTGCCGATTAAAACTTATCCCGATTTTGAACATTCACTAGGTCCAGCAGAATCTCAATTTAAAGATCCCATGGCTAGTTTAATGGATTTATGTAGTTCACTTGGTCCTGGAGAACAGCTTTGGCATCAGATAATTTTAGTACCAATTGGTTTTGAATGGATGATTAAAGGCGATTTACTAGTTGATAAGCTTTTGCTTAAAAAATCAGCTCATAAAAAGGGCTTGGATACACGTTTAATAGAATGGTTAGGAGATTTAAGTGAGATATTTTTTAGTATTTGGAAAGATGTAGAAGATAAAGATAAAAGAGAAGAAGATACCTCTTTGTCAATGATGGACTTAACACCTAAACAAAAAAAACAAATTGAAGGAATTAATCATAAAACTTCTAAATTAGCTTTTGAAACTAAAATTAGAGCAGTGTATGTTTACAGAAAAGAGTCGGCTAATACTTCTAAGGTGGCTAATGGTTTTATTGGTTATATGAAGCAGTTTGTAGATTTAGACTTAAATAATCTTAAACCTGATGTTAATTTTACTATGACTAAAGCAGAATATTTTAATCAGACTAAAAGAATAATAACTAAGAAGAACAGAATCATTAATAATTATATTAATAGGTCAGCTAGTGAAGGTAGAAATCCGGGTATTTTAAATATTGAAGAATTGGCAACTCTATGGCATTTTCCAGTTGAGGCCTCAGTTCAGTCTCCTCTTCTGCAAAAAGCACCTGGCAGGAAAGCTGAAGCTCCTTCAAGCTTGCCCTTGTCAGTAATGAGCGAGGAAGATAAGGAGAATAATTTTTTAGATGATAATTTCCAAAATTTAGAAGAAAAAGAGGGGCAAAATATCAATTCAAATTCTTCAGATATGGATATGGGTGGGTATGATAGTGATAATGAAGCTAAGGAAGAAAATGATATTTTTTCAAAAAATAATCAAATAAATAATTTAGATAACAACGACGAGGAATTAGAGGCAAAAAAGACGGGCACACCTCCTTCTAATTTACCTTTTGCTTAAATTTATGATAGAGGCATTAATTTTAGGAGCATTACAGGGAATTTTTGAATGGTTGCCGGTTAGCTCTGAAGGTTTAATATTTATTGTTAAAACCAATTTTTTCTCTGGTAGTGGTGAGACCTTAGAAGACCTAGTTTCATATGTTTTATTTTTGCATTTAGGAACTTTTTTTGCGGCTCTAATATATTTTTGGCCGCAAGTAAAAAAATTACTAGTTGCAATTTTTAATTTTAATAAGGCTTCTAAATCAACTCAATTAAGCCTTAAATTCTTAATTATCAGCACTTTTATTTCAGGTATAATTGGTATCGTTTTACTTCAATCTTTGGAAAAATTAAATTTTAGTATAGAAAGTGGTGCTAAATATCTAACCTTAGTTGTAGCATTATTGCTTTTTATTACCGCTTTTTTACAGCTAAGAGGTGGTCAAGGCGGTAAGAGAGAGGCTGAGAAAATAAAAGTTAAAGATGGTATTATTTTAGGAATTGTTCAGTCTTTCGCAGCTTTACCTGGTTTGTCTCGCTCGGGCTTAACAGTTTCAAGTCTCTTAATGTTAAAATTTAATAAACAAACTGCTTTACACTTAAGTTTTTTAATGAGCTTACCAATAGTTTTAGGAGGAAACATTATTTTAAATTATAAGGCGATAAGTTTTAATATAGAATCTTTACTTGCTTTAAGTGCTTCTTTTATTTTCGGTTTACTGACTATAAAGAGTTTATTAATTTTAGCTAAAAAAATTAATTTTGGATATTTTGTTCTTATTTTTGCTATTTTGACACTATTAGCCACTCTTCTGATTTAAATCTGTTAAAAATATTAAATGAAAAAAAGTAATAAAAAAAATATAAAAATTGGTATAGATGCTCGTTTTTATGGACCAGTTGGCAAGGGACTAGGTCGATATACTCAAGAGTTAGTTGATAGAATATTGGATTTAGATAAAGATAATTATTATGTAATTTTTTTATCACCCGATAATTTTGATAATTTCAAAATTTGTAGCTCAAAACATAAGAAGATTTTAGTTAAAGCTCGCTGGTATTCACTTAAAGAGCAAATAATTTTTCCTTGGCAAATTATTAAGGAAGGTTTAGATTTAATTCATTTTACACATTTTAATGTACCTATCTTACTTTTCACTAAATATGTAGTAACAATTCACGATTTAATTTTAATTAGATTTCCTGGTAAAAAAAATACTCAACTTAATTCAAAATTGTATCGTTTAAAATATTTAGCTTACAGGTTAGTAATTAGTTTAGCGATTTCACGATCAAAAAAAATTATAACCGTATCTAATTTTACAAAACAAGATATATTACAAGAATTTAAAGTTAAAAGTGAAAAAATTATCGTTATTTACGAGGGTATTTTTAGCCCAAAAAGAAAAGAAGCTAAATCAAAATTAAATGACAAAGAGATTTTAAAAAGGTATAATATTAAAGAAGGTATGAAGTTCTTGCTTTATGTTGGTAATGCCTACCCTCACAAAAACCTAGAAGGTCTACTGCGTATATTTAAAGAACTTTCTAAAGACCCAAATTTGTACTTAGTTTTAGTAGGGAAAATTGATTATTTTTATAAAAGAATTCAGTTTTTAGCGGAGGAATTAAAATTGAATAAAGATAATTTTAATGCTAGGGTTATGTTTCCGTCTTATGTACCAGATAGGCACCTAGAGACCCTATTTTCTAAAGCTTTTGCCTATATTTTTCCCTCATATTACGAAGGTTTTGGTTTACCACCACTGGAGGCAATGGCTAGGTCGTGTCCAGTTGTTAGTTCAGACAGAGGCAGTCTCCCGGAAATACTAGGACCCGCCGCCTATTATTTTGATCCCCGTAAACCGGAGTTAGCGATTAAAAGAATAAAATACTTCTTAGAAGACAGTAAACTGAGAGAGGATTTAACAGCAAAGGGTTTAGAAAGAGTTAAGTTATATGATTGGCAAAAATGTGCCCAGAAAACTTTAAATATATATAAGAAAATATTATAAATGTTTAAAAAGAAAGAAAAAAAAATTATAGATAGAGAGGATAATAAATTTGACCGTAGTCGTTGGGGCGAGTTTGTTGTTGATCTGAGAGATTTGGCTGAAAATAACTTAAGTAAAGTAGAAAAAAAAGTTGAAATAAGTAAGAATAAAACAAAGCATTCATTTTTACTTGAATTTTTTAAGTTTAAAGTTAGCAAAAATAGTAGTTTAAATAGATTAAAAAAAATTCTTCAAGTCCCTTTACGCCTATTTAGTTTTATTTTTTGGTTATTATTCTCTTATTTAAGATTTCTAGCCGATATCTATCTTATTTTACTAGGCAAAAAAAAATTTAGTCAGTTAAATTTATTTTTAAAATTTAAAAAATTTATTATATTTAAGAAATTTAAAAGTTTATTTATAGATAAAAAAAAGCAAAGTTTTAAAAAATTAAGATTATTGAAAAAAATAAGTAATAAAAAGAATACTGTTTATTTAAAAAATAATTGGCCTGAAAATGAATTAAAAAATGTATATAAAAATCTTGAAGTATCTGATAAAAAAATAGCTGAAGAAAAATCTGATTTTAGTAATTACAAAAAACCAATTTGGCGAAAATCTGTTAATTTTTTACTTTTAATACTATTTTTACTTATTCCTTTTCACCTCTTAAATTACTATAATGTAATTGATTTAAGTTCACTTGAGGCAAAAATTATGGATAATTCTGAAAATGCTATTGTAAATTTAAAGTCAGCTTCTGATAGTGCTAAGAATTTAGATATAAGTCGGGCTAGTCAGTATTTTTCTCAAGCAGGTGATGATTTTTCTCAAGCTCAAAAGGAATTAGAAAAAATTGATAAAGTTCTTCTATCTTTAGCTTCATTTTCAAATAATCCTAAAATAAAATTAGCCTCACAAAGCGATAAAATACTAGAAGCTGCTAATTTAGCTTCAAGTTTAGGTGAAAAAATTAGTCTGGCTTTTAAGGCAATTTTAGATTTTTCTGATAAAGACGGGAAAGAATTTACTGATAATTTAGAGAAATTTTCTAAATATGCTCAAGAAGCCGCAGAAATTAGCTCATCTTTAGAGAAGGTTTTAGGTGAAATTAACAATAAAGCCTTACCAGAAAATTACGTTTTAGAACTTAAAAATATTCAGTTAGCTAGTTCTACTTTAAGTGAAGGCCTTAAAGAACTATCATCTTTAGCTGAAAATCTGCAACCTTTTCTGGGAGTTGATAAAAATAAACGATATTTACTTATATTTCAAAATAATAACGAATTAAGGGCTAGTGGTGGTTTTATGGGTAGCTTTGCCCTAGTTGATATTAAAAGAGGTAAAATTGTTAATTTAGAGGTTCCTAAGGGTGGAACTTATGACACTGAAGCAGGTTTAATAGAAAAAATAGAATCGCCAGAACCTCTTTGGCTAGTTAACCCCCGTTGGTATTTTTGGGACTCTAATTGGTTTCCCGACTGGAAGAAATCAGCTCAAAATATTGCTTGGTTTTATGAAAAAAGCGCTGGTCCCAGTGTAGATGGTGTAATTTCGTTTACTCCAACTGTTTTAGAGAAACTGCTTGAAGTAATTGGTCCCGTATACTTAGAAGAATATAATTTGGAAATAAGATCGGATAATTTTTGGGAACTAGTACAACCTATTGTAGAGGAAAAAACGATGACAGTAACAGAGAATGGTCAAGAAAAAGAAGTGCATAACTTACAACCTAAAAAAATTATTGGCGATTTAATGTTTAAAATTTTAGAGGAGATGCCACAGCGCTTAAATTCGCAAACTATTTTTACTTTACTGCAAACCTTTGATTCTTTACTTACAAATAAGCAAGCTTTATTTTATTTTACAGATGAAAAGTTGCAAAAAGTAGTTGAAGATAATAATTGGGCAGGAAGACTGAAAGATACTGAAGGTGATTATTTATCAATAATAAATACTAATATTGCTGGACAAAAAACTGATCGTTTAATTAGTCAAGTAGTTAGTCATTACAGTCAAGTGCAAGATGATGGAAGTATAATAAATACACTTACTATTAATCGCGAGCATAGTGGTATAAAGAGGCAAGATTTTACTGGAGTAAGAAATGTTAATTGGATGCGAGTTTACGTGCCTCAAGGAAGTGAGCTTATAAAAGCTGAGGGTTTTTCTCAGCCAGATAGTTCATATTTTGACTATCCTGACAGTGGCTGGTTAAAGCTTGATAATTTAAAAAATGAAAGAGAAGCTAAAATTGATCCGCTAAGTTTAACTAAAATATATAATGAGGATGGTAAAACTGTTTTAGCTAATTGGACCATGTTAGACCCAGGGGAGAGTCAGACTATTATTTTTACATATAAGTTACCCTTTAATTTTTATGACTTTATAGCTCCACCTACTTGGCAAAGTAAATTAAAAGACTTGATAAATGGTGAAAGTAAGAAGCTTTTAAATTATTCATTACTTATTCAAAAACAAGCTGGAGACTTACAGACTAATTTTACGACTGACTTAATATTACCTGAAAATAACTGGAATAATCTCTGGAACTATCCAGACAAAAAAGATTTAAGTAATTCGGGTTGGCAATATTCTGGTAGTTTGAAATCTGATAAATATTTTAATGCTCTTTGGCAAATATTATAATATTCTAAATTTATGCATAGAAAACCAAAACTGAAAAATAAAATTTCAAATAAGTTAAAAGAAAATAGTGAATTCAAAGAATTTGTTAGAAGAAAGGTGTCTAGTAAGGATGAAATTAAAAAATATGAAGATGATGTTAGACATGAATATAGAGAAGATCAGATTGAGGAAAATTTGAATACTATTTATAAGGATAGAAAAGGACATTTAATTGATGTAAGTCGCCTCAATGAAAAGAAAAAGAAATCATGGTTTGCTAGGTTATTTAGAACTCTATTTTTTTTAATAATATTCGCTATTTTAGCTCTAGGGGCTTATTGGTACTTTTTTCAGTATAATACAAATAGTGAAGTTTTAAATTTTTCTATTATTGCCCCTGAAACAGTTATAACTGGAGAAGAGTTTAATTACAAAATTGAATATAGCAATCTCTCTAGAGTAGGTATTAAAAATTTAAACTTAGAGGTAATTTATCCTGAAAACTTTATTTTTTTAACTAGCTCAATGATAAGTAAAGAAAGAAACTCTGTTTGGGAAATACCTTATTTGCCTGCTGGTGAAAAAGGAGAAATTATTATTACAGGAAAAATATTAGCGAAAACTGGCTCACCTAATACTATAAAGTTATCAATGACTTACATGCCTGAAAATTTTTCCAGTAATTTTAAAAAAGATATTAGTTCTACCATTTTAGTAGAAAATTTAGGCTTTTCTGTAAATGTAGATTATGTAAATACAGCCTTAGTTGCAAAGGAGGAGAAGATTAGCTTATCCTTTACAGTAAATTCTGAGAATTATGTTGATTCCTTGGATTTAGTTTTTATATTACCTGATAATATTGAAGTTTCAATTCCAAAAAATGAAAATAATAGTAATGACGATATTCAATCAGCTTCAAGTAGCTTATCATTTAGCTCTCAGAAGCGTCATACTTGGAATATAGAGGGCTTAGGCCAAGAAGATGTATTACAAGATCTAAGTTTTAACTTTTTAGTTAAGGATAAAATTTCTGAAACACAGGATTTTACTTTGCAATTTTATGCTCGAGAAAATGATACTAGTTATTTACTAGCTGAAGAGTTAGTAAATTTAAAGATAATGAAATCTGATTTAAATTTATCTCTTCTTGTCAATGACTCAAAAAATGGTGAAGCAGTTAATTTTGGAGAAGATTTAAATTATTCAGTATTTTTTAGTAATCAAGGTGAAATTAGTTTAGAAGATGTTACGGTAATGGTAGTTATTGACGGAGATTTTTTAAATTGGTCTGAGATAAATGATGAAAATGGTGGAGAATATAATAATAATAGTATAGCTTGGTCCAAAGAGCATATTGAAAAGCTAAGTGAAATTGCTCCCGGTGATGAAGGGACGATTAACTTTAGTTTGCCAATTAGTAATTTTAATTTAGATGATTTAGATAAAAGTTTAGAGATAAAAAGTTATGCTCAGTTTAATTTCAAAAGTGACGAAGATTTAGACTTAGGTAGTGATAATCAGAGCAATACCGTGTTGAATTTAATAAATAGCGATTTAGAATTTGAGGAAAAAGTTCTTTATTTTACTGAAGATAACTTACCTGTTGGCAGCGGTCCGCTACCACCTAAGGTTGATCAAACAACTAAATTTAAAGCCTATTGGCAAATAAGTAATAATGTTCATAATTTGAGCCAACTTAGAACAGAATTAAAATTACCTAGTTATATAGAGTTTGATCAGACTGTTTCTGTAGATAAAGGTTTTTTAAATTATGATAAACAAAATCGTCTTGTTAGTTGGGATATCGAAGAAATTAATACCTCAGACTATTTACTTGAAGCTCAGTTTTATCTTAGCTTAAAACCCGTAAGTGATGATGTTGATAAAATTTTGGTAATTTCTCCGGGGGCAAGCCTGTCTGCGCTTGATAACGTTACTAATGATAAAATAACTAAAAAGTCAGAAGCTACTACGAGCAAGTTAGAAGAAGATGAAATTGCTAATTTAAGTAGTGATGGAAGAGTAGTAAATTAAAGAAGTGATGAAAAAAATAACTAAAAAAACTCATATAAGTTTAGCTAGGGGTAAAATAAAATTACCATTTTTTATGCCTGATGCTACTAGAGCTTTAGTTAAGTCACTGTCTATAGAAGATACTATTTTGACAGGTACAAAGGCAATGGTAGTTAACACTTTACATCTTTATTTACAACCAGGTTTAGAGGTTATTGAATCTGCGGGTGGTCTGCATTCCTTTATGAACTGGCCATATTTTCTGTTATCTGATAGTGGTGGATTTCAAGTATTTTCTTTAATTTATGGAAATTCAAAATTAGGTAAAATTTATGATAATCGAGTTGTATTTAAATCACCTATAAATGGCCAGGAACACGAACTAAGTCCAGAAAAATCCATTCAAATACAGTTTAGTCTAAAAACTGATATGATGGTTGTTTTAGATGATTGCTCTCCGTATAATACAAGTAGAAAAGATTTACTAAAGTCAGTAGAGAGAACTATTTTTTGGGCTAAAAAATCAAAAGATGAATATTTAAGACAATTAAAAAAAAGACAAATGACTAAGCGGGAAGCTCCACTTCTTTTTGCTGTTGTTCAAGGTGGTGAAGATATTGCTTTAAGGAAATATTGTTTTAAGGAACTAGAAAAAATTGGTTTTTCAGGTTATGGTTTTGGTGGAAGGCCTGTAGATGATCAAGGTAAATTTTTACATAAACTACTTAAAGAAACCGCGACTATAATACCTGATAAATATTTTAAATTTGCTTTAGGTGTAGGAAAAATTTCTGATATGTATAAGTGTAGAAAAATGGGTTGGGATATGTTTGACTGTGTTATACCAAGCAGAGAAGGGAGGCATGGTAGGCTTTTTTTAAACTCAAACGATATTAAAAAACCTAAGATTATAAATATTAATAATGCTAAATTTAAGAAAAACTTTAAAAATTTGAATAGTGAGAGTTCGATTGAAGATTTAAAAAACAGTAGTTTAGCTTATTTACATCATTTATTTAAAATAAATGAGTCTGCTGGACAGAGATTAGCTAGTTTAAATAATTTAGAATATTATCAAAATTTTTTAAAGTCACTTGACTAGAGAGGCTTTTTTATGCTAATTTGTAGTTTAATCACTTAGCATTGTTCATTAAAATTATATATCATGAAGAAGAACTATTTAATTTTGTTTTTTGTTTTCTCTGGTCTACTTTTATCTGCTCAGGGAAGTGATTACGAATCGATTAAGGTAAGAACTTTTAAAAAATCTAGTGCTGATAAAGTTAGTATACTTGGTGAAAAGTTCTATTTAGTTAATTCAACTAATAAGTTAAAAATTTCAGCAGGTTTCTACCATGTGATAGACAAAGAAGCATTCTTAGTTGAATCAAATTATCCGAAAGACGAAGGTTATGAGCCAGCGGGAGCTAAGATTGTTTATTATCCAAAACCCAGAAAAATTAATGAAAATTATGTTTGTTGGGATATGGAGCCTAGGATATGCCTTATCTACAGTGCTTATCCAGACAATTGGTTAGATGAGAGTCAATTTGATTATTTAGAAGTTTTTGATCATCAATCAGGAGTAATAACGTTTATTTTGAAACCTTAAATTTTATTAAAATGGATACAGAAGTTTTAATTTATTGTTTACTAGGTGTAGCGTTTTTGCTAGCCATGGCTTTGATTTTAAGTAACACTAAAAGTGTTAGAAAATTTTTATCTAAAAATAAAAAAATTCCCATAACTTGGAACGCTATATCTCATCTTAGTTTAGACAGTGGTAAGCAGGTATCATTGCTAGATTTTAATAGAGAAATTACCTTGAATGAAGCGGTAATTTTTTTAAAAGAAAATTTAAATGAAGTGGTTTTAACACAAGCTGAAATTAAAGAAGCGGTCACTAAATTACTTATTGTAAAAGGCAGTAGTTTATTTGCTCTTGAGAGACATGAAATAAATGATGTTTTGGTTTATTGTTATAATTTTTCACCATTTACAGGAAAATTTGATAGTCGATTAGCGGAAATTGATGAATTTTTATGCAATGGTGACGATTGTTATTTTCTAGTGCCCTCTGTGATTTAAAAATCTAAAATTTATAATCCAGCCCTTAATAGCTGGATTTTTTATTTTTACAAGGAGTGAAGCTTAAACGGTGAATAGGACAGATGCCAAACATGTTTATACTCTCTATGTGAAATTTTGTCCCGTAACCTTTATGAGAGGCAAATCCGTATTGAGGAAATTTTTGGTCAGCTTGAGTCATTGTATAATCTCTACTAACTTTTGCGATTATAGAGGCAGCGGCAATTGAAAAAATTTTATTATCCCCTCCAATAATAGTTTCTTGAGGTAAATTTATTTTAGGTATTTTATATTTACCATCAATAAGAACGTAGTTAGGTTTAATATTTAATTGCTCCAAGCTTCTTTTGCAAGCTAATAAGCTAGCTTGTAGTATGTTAATTTTATCAATAGTTTGAGAAGAGCAACTACCAATACCAACCGCTACCACGTTTTTTCTTATAACCCCAAATAATTTTTCTCGTTTTTTTGAACTCAATTTTTTAGAATCTCTAACTTCTTCTAGTTCAGATGTGGATATGTCAAAATTTTTATCTACAACTACACAGGCAGCTACTACAGGCCCAGCTAAGGGCCCTCTACCGACTTCGTCTATTCCTGCAATAAACTCATAACCTTGAGAGAATAATTGTTTTTCTTTTTCTAAATTAAGCATAGTTTAATTGTATAGGATTAGTTGTTTTTTAGCAATTTGATCTAAAACAAAAAAAGACCCTTATTTTTATTAAGGGTCTTAAAATTTATTATCGTTTTTATAACGATGCAACCAGATCTTCAAGTATTACCTGATAAGTGACAATTAATTGTCTACCACCAGCAGCCTCTCTTCTGGCTAGGATGTCGTAATGTTGCTTGTATTTACTTTGTTTTTCTCCAGATAAATATGTATCGACAATATCTAAAAATTCTTCAAGATACTTTTTACCATCATTTATTTCGTTAAGTTTTTTTATTAACAATTTTTTATGATTAAGATAAACTTTCTCAATCAAAAATTGATCATTAGCAACAGCTATAGAAGCTTTATGAATAACCACTCTAAGATGGACAATCCCATTTAGATCTAAACCATAAATTTTTCGAGGTGTACTACGATAAGTAGAATCATTTAATTGAAAAACAACAAGTCCTCCAAGCCGAGAACGATATGCCAAATCATCTAATTCTTTTGCACTGAGCGGGCATTGCTCAAGTATAACTTGTTCTCTCGCTACCCAGCTTAAAGATTTTATACCCATACGATAAGGATAATAACCTCTATCACAACTTTCAAAATCATCCCATCTTTTAACATAAGCATCAATTATATTTCCAACAAGCTTATCCGTAAGCACATATTCGATTCCTTTCTTTTGAACTTTACGTTCAATTTTACTCCATTGCTTTTCAACTTTGTCAATGTTAAAGGCTAGAAAGCTAAAAGAAATAGCAAAAATAGATAATAAAATAATATTTTTTTTCATGTTGTAAAGATCTTTTAACACTTGTGTCCGACAAGTACGGTTTCTAAATAATCGCAATTTCCGTTTTGAAGTGCAACTTTTATAAGCTAAAATATATGCATATGAAAGAAGCAAAAAATAACAATAAAATAAAAAGGGGTAAACAAAAAA
>Ga0307990_1001528_pt1 | contig 19466 bp, 18 predicted proteins | sample EllFjometagen129_FD_203168 | JGI IMG/M metagenome (GOLD analysis project Ga0307990, IMG submission 203168) | Marine microbial communities from Ellis Fjord, Antarctic Ocean - #129 | ecosystem: Environmental > Aquatic > Marine > Unclassified | place: Southern Ocean | collected 2014-10-08
AAAACGTTCCAGTGACCACCCAGTCATCTTCCGAAGCGACGTGATGGCGAAGGCAATCCATGTAGCTATAATTTGTTGCTCAGACATGACCATATAATAGCAAACCTCTTGGGGGCACTCAAGCCCGGCAACAGCCCGATTCGAATTGCTGAACACCTTCGTATGGTCCGTTAAGGATCGATTGCTTGAAAATATATTTTATGTTCAGTCAGTTTCAGTTCACCTTTTTCGTAAGCCTCAATTTTTTTCTGTTCGTCTCCTCTGCCATTTTTAACAATGGTTTAAGAAAGCTGCAATATTTTTAATATTATTTGTCATACAAGCGCCTCCATGTAAGGATAAATCACCTTTTCAACTCTGCATATTTTTGCCATTTTAAGCACTGCTGATGGTTTCGCATCTTTTCGAGAAAGGTATTTTTTTAGTGCTTCAACGGCTAGATCTGTTCCCAGTTGATTACGGTACTTAAAACAATCCGCAATGGTTTTCTCAGGCGAATATATGTTCAGTCTGACACCATCAATTAATTGTTGATCAATTCCTGAACTATATGATTTATCTGACATCCTGTAGATTCGGAGTTTAGGATAGTGAATTCTGGGGATAGATGAATTTCGTTTAATAGCAATATGTACACAGCGAGGAATCTCTACTGTCAGTTCATGGTGATACAGAGCAGAGACAAGGTATAGAACAGATTGGGGAATACGTGCTTTGATAATGGCATATTCTGGAGAACCTTGCGATCCCTCATAGTTGTCAGCAAGTTGGTAGACCCCGCGTGAAATGCAGATTACCTCTCCTGCATCACGCATCCGGTAAAAAGTACGAATCGATATATCAGCATTTCTTACGTTTTGAAGTGTAAACGCCCCACTATTCTGTCTTGCGATCTTTATTAGTTGCTCTTTGATTCCAATGCTCATAAAACGCTCCATATATTATTAACTGGAGTTTAATATATGCGCTAGGGCTTGAAATGTCAATGATGAAGAAATTTATCTCACTTCTACTTGAGTTTGTTGCTCAGTCAGATATATGTTAACGAAACTCTTTGGGGGACTCAAGCCCTATTCGACCGCTGAACGTAGGCTTTGAGGATATCAGGCGGCCATTAAGTTGTTCTGTAGGTCCTGATTGCATCAGGACAGTCCGATTGCAAATCGGACCTACGTTTGATCAACAATAGGAACGTTCAATGGAACTGAAATGATAAATTAGTATGCACAAACAACCAACAGTTAACCTTTAACGCAGATTGCAAACAGAGTTCATTATTCCCCCTTCTCTGTTAAAAGCATAGATATCGGGGGCAGCCCGAAATTTAGGACTTAAAGGGCTTCAGGGTCCGCCCTGAAAGGCACAAAGTTAAGTGAAATCTTGGCGCTCAGTATATGTAACTGTTTGATTTATAAGTTATTATTTTATAAGTGATTTAAGAATTTTTCGCTTTTTATTATTTTTCTAATATAGTTGCTCTCGCCTTCGGCTCATTCGCCCTATATTCCGCAGCTTCTTCAAGAGCTTCATTCACCCAGGCATTGAGGCTCTTATGCTCTTTCTTTGCATAAATTGCAACTTTCTTGTGCAGCTCCGGTTCCACTCGAACAACAAATTTGCCGGAATAGGGCTTTTCTGGAGCTTCCCCTCTCTCAGCGCAAAATTCCAGATAGTCATCAATAGACTCTTTAAATGCTAGACGGATCTGGTCAACACTCTCTCCCTGAAAGGTAACAACATCCCGCATGTTAACCACCGCTCCATGAAAAATTCCGGCCTGATCATCAAATTCAACATGCCCCATATAACTTTTGTATTCCATCATAATGTCACCTCTGCTTCTTGAAAAAAACGTCTTACTGATTTAACCGCACCTTTTACCGTCATCCGTTGGGGGTGTGGTCTGTGGAAAACAGCTCTAACACCATTAAGATAAAACCTGACACGTGAACCACGTCCTTCAGAAATTTCCCCTCCTAGCGCAAGAACAAGTGATTCAATGTTCTTCCAGGGAATATCAGAACGTTCGGGCTTTTTGAAAATGTTTTCAAGAGTTTTCCTATGCGCCTTATTCATGTGACAATAGTATCATAATATGATACTGCCGCAAGGTGAAAATTCTGCAAGATAATTCCTAATCATTTTTTTGTAGGTCCTGATTGCATCAGGACTGTCCGATTGCAAATCGGACCTACGTTTGATCAACAATAGGAATGTTCAACGGAACTGAAGTGCGTTTAATATACGCAAGTGAGCCGAAAATGGATGGCGTGATTTTTCTCGCGCAGTATTTTATAATTTTTCGTGTAGTATGTAATGTGAACATGAGCTATCATCATAATAACAGATTGGAGTGACACATGGTGGACTGGAGTGTCGGACAGATAATTTTGAATGATTACGTTGTTGATCGGGTGCTGGGTAAGGGCGGCATGGGTATCGTGTATCTGGTACATAGCCAGACAAACTCAAGACAGTTTGCTGTCAAACGAGCAACGGGGATGAAGGAGTCCGACCGGCGGAACTTTCTTGCTGAGTTGCAGACCTGGATTGATCTGCCGGAGCATCCGAATATTGTTCCATGCCGGTTCTTCCGCACCGTAGGCGACGAGGTGCTGATCTTTGCCGAGTATGTCGAGGGTGGCAGTCTCCATGATTGGATTGACTCGAAGAGGCTTTATGAGGGCGGCCCGCAAAAGGCATTAGAACGTATCCTCGATATCTCAATCCAGTTTGCGTGGGGCCTGCACGGTTTGCATGAACTGGGGGTGGTGCATCAGGATGTGAAACCGGGCAATGTACTGATGGCCCGTTCGACAAGCTCAGGGCAGGCAACGAATATGCACGTGGCGGTGCAGGGGGTGCGGCCCATGGTTACTGACTATGGTTTGGCAAGGGCGCGGGCTGCTGGTGGTGAACGCTTTGTGCCGACGGCGGGCCGCAGTATCCTGGTCAGTAGTGGCGGATACACACCGGCGTACTGCTCACCGGAGCAGGCCGACCGACGGCCAGTGTCGCGGCAGACGGACATTTGGAGTTGGGGTGTGTCGGTGCTGGAGATGTTCACGGGGGAGGTGACGTGGGGATCTGGGCTGGCTGCGGCCGATGTTCTTGATGGATATTTAGAACAAGGCGTGGACGATACTGCAATTCCGGCCATGTCGACCAGCCTTGCGGAATTGCTGAGGCAATGTTTCCTTCCTCAACCTGCGGAACGGCCCGCCGATCTGGCCGTGGTGGTGGAAACCCTGAAGACGGTCTATCGCAAGGAGGTCGGCACCGACTATGTACGTGAGCTGAATGCGAGCGAGCAGGCGACTCCGTTTGAGGCGGGCATCGAAGAGCGTCGTCACTACGCGGGTGTTTCTTGGCCTGATCCGCAAGAGTGGCTCGAAAAGGGGCTGCGTGCGGCGGGACGTGATCCCGCGGAAGCGGCGGCGATGCTGTCACGGAGGGGAGTCACTCGGCGGGGTGAATTGGTGGCGGAACTGGCCATCTATGACGAGGCCAAGCGGCTGTATCAGCAGTTGGTGCGGGATGGACGAAATGAGTTAGAGAGCGATTTGGCTGCGCTTTGCTCTCATAAGGCTCTGGTCCATCAGGCAGCGGCTGACGAACACGGCGTATTGGGGGAATACGATCAGGCGATTACGATCTTGGAGCAATTGGTCAATCAGGAAGGCCACCGCGAATTGGCTAATCGCTTGGCGACAGGTTACATGAACAAGGCCACTACAGTCAGAGATCAGGGCGATAATTGCGGGGCGGTGGTGCTCTGCGATCAGGCAATTGCAATCTGGGAGCGGTTGGTCCATCAGGAAGGTTGCTGTGAACTGGCCGATGATTTGGCAAAGGCATACACGAACAAGGCTATCGCAGTCGGCGTTCTGGGTGACAATCGTGGTGCAATGGTGCACTACGATCAGGCGATTACGATCTGGGAGCGATTGGTCAATCAGGAAGGGCGCAGTGAACTGACGGAAGACTTAGCAAGGGCATACACGAATAAGGCTAATGCGGTTAGCATACTGGGCGACAAACGCGAGGCTGTGGCGCTCTACGATCAGGCGATTACGATCCGGGAGCAGTTGGTTAATCAGGAAGGCCGCCGCGAACTGGCCAATGATTTGGCAACGGCATACACAAACAAAGCCATCGCAGTCAGCGATCTGGGCGACAATCGCGGAGCGGTGGTACTCTACGATCAAGCGATTGTGATCCGAGAGCGGTTGGTCAACCAGAAAGGCCGCAGCGAACTGGCCGATCTCTTGGCGACGGTTTACATGAACAAGGCCATCGCGGTCAGAGTTCGGGGCGACACTCGCGAGGCGGTGGCGCTCTACGATCAGGCGATTGCAATCTGGGAGCGATTGGTCAATCAGGAAGGGCGCAGTGAACTGACGGAAGACTTAGCAAGGGCATATACGAACAAGGCCATTGCGGTTAAGGCTCTGGACGACAATTGCGGGGCGGTGGCGTTGTACGACCAAAGCATTGCGATTCTGCGGCAACTTGTGGAGCAGGAAGGGCGTAGCGACCTATCTGGTGATATGATGAAGAACGAACTATGTCGCGCCGTGACTTTACAAGGCATGAGCCATCTTTCCATTGACGACTGCCAACGGGCACAAACTGCTTTGACCTGGGTACGCGCCGAGAGTGAACGCACGGGACGCGCAGACTTGCAAAAGCTACTGAGATGGGCGCAGGCGAAGCTCGATGGCATTGCGTGACCCGGCTGTCGAATGGCTTTGACCTTATTTATGGAAAAAATAAAATGATTATTACGTATGTGACGGGCAACTGTACTTCATGTGGAGGGCAACAGTGCTACGGCAACTCTTGCATTGGGAATAACTGTTTGGTACGAGGATGCGAGATATGTGGCATTTGCGAAAACGTTCGTCTTCCGATCATTAAGAAGAAGATACTCTATTTGGATCAGTGTTTCTTCTCTTCAATTTTTTGTGGAGATGATTCAAGAATTGAACCGATTGCAATAAAAATAAAGCAACTTGTTTCCCATCAACAACTCGTGACACCATTTTCTCATGTTCATGAAACGGAAAGCCTTCAATGGGGGCACTGCCAAAAAAAAGAACTTTTTCAGTTCATCAAAAGGCATGCAGTCGGGCATGCTTTTAAATTTTGGATTGGAGTCTGGAGCGCCCAGCTACAGAGAGCCTTTCAGGCTTATCTGACTAGTATTGATACCCCAGGCGTAATCGAAACGGATGCGTTGCCTGCCGACATTCACAGATGGGATGGTTATACATGGGTAGATATCCGCCGTTCGTTGGAAGATCCTGATGCGACGGCTAGATGCAAAGCGGACTTCGTAAAGAGACTTACAGAGAACTTCGCAAAATGGAGAGGCCGAAACTTGTCCTACAAAGAACTGTATGCCGAGGTCGCCACTGAATTATCCGTCGAGATCAAAGATTTAATCCCGTGGATTATTCCCACGATGCGTTTGTTTGCGGCGAGGCTGGTCGGAGAAGTTAAGGCGCGGCAGGTTGTTGATGCATTTCTAATCAGCACCGACTTTAATTCTGTACCGTTTATCGACATCGCGAGCACACTATATGCAAAATTGAGACAAAAAGTACAAAACCCGACTTGGTACACGAATCCAAAAAAATCACTGGATAAATTCAACAGTTTTGCTTTTGATGTGCGTTTTATTTCCACGTACGCCCCCTATTGCGATGCCATGTTCATCGACAAAACAATGTATCAGTGGTTGAATGAAAACGATGTTAAGTTGGCGAAAAAATACAAGACACGGTTGTTTCCATACTCGAATGATGGACTTGATGATCTATCGAAATGGCTGGATAATATTCAGAATTCAATTTTGGAAGACATGAAACAAAATATTCGACTCGCATACCCATTGGCTAACGTATGACAGAGTGATATATGAATAATGTATGAAAATGACAGTAGTGTTATAGCGTGTTTTTGTACCGAGGGTAAAAAGGAGGATTTATGAGTAATTCAGTTAGTTTCAACGTGACGGCGGGGCCGATGAAGGGCAAAGCGTTCAGTTTTGAGGAGCATGATACGTTTATGTTTGGACGTGTTGAGGAGTGCCACTGTTGTCTGCCGAATGACTCACAGATATCACGACGGCATTTTATCGTGGAGGTAAACCCACCCGATGCACGGATCAAGGACTTCGGCAGTCTGAATGGAACGTACGTGAATGGAAAGAAGATAGGAAGCCGTAAAAAGGGTGAAACACCGGAGCAGGGGCAGAATCGGAAATATTCAGAGGTGGATCTCAAGGATGGTGATGTGCTCAAGGTCGGACAAACGGAATTGGCTGTAAAGATTGCAGCTCTCGTGGCTACAGGTCCTTTGTTGTGTTCACGTTGCGGTAAGGATGTGGGGGATGAGGTAGGTGCTCGGAGGGCCGGTTCTTACATCTGCCTGGCATGTCGTCAGAGCATTCAGATTGATCCAGCTGTGGCGTTGTTGGAGTTGCTGGCCAAGAACGATGCGAAGAAGGCTGGAGGAACACCAAAGGCACGAGGTGATAAGCCGTCGGTGGATGGCTACAGAATCGGGAAGCGGATTGGCATTGGTGGTTTCGGGGCTGTGTATCTGGCGGAGCGTGAATCAGACGGTCACCCCGTTGCGATCAAGGTTATGCTGTCGCGGGTGGCGGTCGATGAATCTTCTCGAATCAAGTTTGCGCATGAGGTCAAGCTGCTGGAATCATTGCGGCATAATAATATTGTTTCTCTGATTTCGTCTGGTTCAGCAGGCGGCGCGTTTTATTTTGTGATGGAATACTGTCCCGGCGGAAGCTTAGCTGATTATGTGGTTGCAAAAGGCGGCAAGCTGTCGGCAAAGGTCGCACTGCCGATTTTTCTGCAGGTGCTGGAGGGATTGGCTTATGCACATTCACAGGGCATTGTTCACCGTGACTTGAAACCAGCGAATATTCTGCTGACTGGAAAACCAGCGAGTTCTGTGGCTAAAATATCGGATCTTGGTTTGGCGAAGAACTTCGATAAGGCAGGGTTCAGCGGTATGACTGTGACCGGTGCTTATGCCGGGACACCGGTTTTCATGCCTAAGGAACAGATCACCAATTTCAAATATGTGAAGCCTGTAACAGATGTATGGAGCTTTGGTGCAACGGCGTATAATGTGTTGACCGGTCTGCTACCGCGCGATTTTCCGCGTGGAGCTGATCAGATTGAGGTGATCTTACGCGGGGATATCATTCCTCTGCGCAAACGTGACCCCCATATTCCTAAAGCGCTGACAGATGTTATTGACCGAGCGACGCAGAATATACCGAAAGACCGTTATCAGGATGCTCAGGAGATGCTGGACGCAATGAGGAAAATCATCTTATGAAGAAGTCAATGAGCCAGACTAATTTTCAGAATCCTTTTGATATTGCAGGGGTCAGTGATAAGGGATGCGTGCGTTTAGAGAATCAGGACGCGTGGATGGTAGATGAATCTTTGAGGTTTGTTGTCGTTTGCGATGGTATGGGTGGCTGTCCAGCAGGTGCACAGGCGGCCCAGATGGTTACAGGGTGTATACCGGATTTTTTACGAAAGAGAGTGACCGGTGTGGCACCGAAGCGAAAGATGGCGCGGGAACTTTTGCGAGAAGCAGTCTTGTCGGCAGGTCAGGAGATTCTACGTACAAGTGAGGAAGACCTGGAACGTAAAGGCATGGGGACTACGGTGGTTGCGGCGTGGCAGTGCGGTAAGGGTATTCATTTAGCTCATCAGGGTGACAGTCGGGCGTATCTGTTGCGGGATGGCAGTTTGCAAAAGCTGACGGCGGACCATTCAATTGTTGCGCTACTGGTGCGTAACGGCGAGATTACGGAAGAAAATGCTGTTATGCATCCGGCACGAGGACAGCTAACGCGATTCGTAGGAATGCAGGGAGACGTATATTGCGATATTCAAACAGTGAATATCAAAGAGGGCGACAGGCTGCTGCTCTGTACTGATGGCTTGTGGGGTGTTGTTGAAGATGATGATATTGCGGCAATCTTATCTGAGCATGACACGCCGGAAGATATTTGTAAAAACTTGATGGAACTAGCGCTGCGAAACGGTGCGCCGGACAATGTAACAGCAGTAGTATGGAATACAGGAGGTGTTAAATGACTTTTTCATTGGCGGTGCAGGTGCTGTGGCGCATGGCAGTTAAAGAGGCGATTCTATCGCGTCACGAGAAGATAGAACCGGAACATCTGTTCGAGGCGGCCATGAGAGGCAAGGATTTTACAGGGAATCAAGCCCTTGAAGAACTGCATGGTCGGGGAGTTGATGTTGATGCACTCGCTATTGAGTTGCGTTCCGGCCCGGATGCAATTAAGAAGGTTGGCCTCAGCCCTGCCAAATTGAGGCGGGCGGTCAGGGATAAGCTGGGGAAGGGTTTGTTCGATGGGAATGACCAAGGGAGAAGAGTGGTTCACCGTTCTGATCGCACCAAAAATGTGTTTGACGATGCGGAGAAGATCGCGGTCGATTTGAAGGAATTATCCGTGTCTGCTCGGTCGTTATTTGTCTCTTTGGTCGCAGATGATTCATCGCTGGTATGCAACGTGATTCGAGAAGCGGGTATGGACTTAGCCAAATTGAGGGCGTTTGTCGTTCAGAGTGGAGGGGAAGAATCAAAAGCGCAAGCTGCTAAAGTGGAGGACTCAGAAGGCTTACAGCCGGAGTCGCTGCTTGAAAAGTTCGGCCGGGATCTCACGGCTGAGGCGAGGGAGGGAAAACTGCCTCCGGTGATCGGTCGACGGAAAGAGATTCTACAGGTGATTCAGACGCTGGCGAGAAGTACGAAGAACAACCCGCTGCTGGTCGGAGAGCCGGGGGTCGGCAAGACGGCGATCGTGGAAGCACTCGCCCAGCGTATCGCACAGGGTAAAGATGATCAAGTCCTCAAGGGCAAGCACCTGATCGAGCTGAATGTAGGCTCGTTGGTTGCGGGGACCAAATATCGTGGCGAGTTCGAGGAACGTGTGAAGAAGTTGCTGAAGGAGGTCAAAGCGTCACCTGATCTGATCTTGTTCATCGATGAGATTCACATGCTGATCGGTGCGGGAGGCAGCAAGGGTGGCATGGATGCGGCGAATCTTCTTAAGCCGGCTCTCGCACGGGGGGATTTTACATGCATCGGGGCGACAACGCTGACTGAGTATCGTACCCATATAGAGAAAGATCCAGCTTTGGAACGGCGGTTTGAAAAGATAGTCATCCCAGAACCGAGCCGTGATGAGACGATTCAGATTCTTGAAGGTCTGCGAGAGCGTTTTGAGAAACATCATGGGGTTATAATTACGAGTGATGCGTTACAGGCAGCGGTAGACCTGTCTATCCGGTTCGATGCGGATCACAGGCTGCCTGATAAGGCGATTGACCTGATAGATCGCGCCTGTGCCCAGCTTTGCATACCTGCGTTGAGCATTCAGAACGACAAGTTTGTTGCTGGTGGCGCCGAGGTTTCCCAAAAGGATGTAGCTGTTGTGCTGTCAGAAAAAACGGGTATTCCGATAAGCCTGATTGCGAATGAGTTAAGTGACGATTCTCCGTCTAAAATGATGGGGTTGAGTAAACGTCTTCTGAAGCGTGTGATTGGTCAAGACGATGCAGTCCGTCGCGTCTGTGACAGGCTCATGCTTGCCCATGCGGCGCTGGTTGAACGCCGTGGGCCGCTTGGCGTGTTTCTTTTTATGGGGCCTTCCGGTGTTGGTAAGACTGAGCTGGCGCGGGCGCTTGCGTGTGAGCTTTTTGGATCTGAGAAGGTCATGATCCGGCTGGACATGTCGGAATACATGGAACAGCATAGTGTTGCCCGTTTGATCGGATCGCCGCCGGGATATGTTGGGCACGATGAGGAGGGACAGCTGACCGGAGCTCTGAGGACAACGCCTTATGCTATTGTCCTTCTGGACGAGATCGAAAAGGCGCACCCCCGTGTGGCCGACCTGTTCCTTCAGATTTTTGACGATGGACGGGTGACCGACTCGAAAGGGAGAACTGTTGATGCCAAGAATGCTATATTCATTATGACCTCTAATCTTGGGGCACAGCCATCAATTATGCACAAGCAGTTGGGGTTCAATGCTATTGAATCTCCTGCTGACCCAGTTGAGACTCCTGCCAGAGACAATGAGGAGCTAAAGAAGCACTTCAGGCCAGAGCTGGTCAACCGGATTGATGAGGTGATCGTTTTCGAAAAGCTTGAACTTATGGTCGTTGAACAGATAGCTGAGAAGCGGATGAACGCATTGTCCCAATCATTAAAAGAAAAACATGGGTTAACGCTGACTTACGACAAGGTTGTGATCCAGGCCTTATGTACGGAAGGGGTCAGTGAAGAATATGGGGCAAGAGAGTTAAACAGGGTGATTCAACGGCTTGTCGAGATTCCTCTTGCCAGTTTAATGGCGGATCGATCAGATGCGGGTGCCTGTTGCATACGTATTACCGCTGATAATGGTGTCATCGCAGTCCGTTTCGAATAAGTTGCGTTGCGTGTCATTGCATCGCTGGCTTTTATCCACAGATTACATAGATTTTGGGTGCGTTGCGTGGTTGCCCATATGATTTCTTTATAAGTGGGTAAAAATGCCGCACAAATGGCATTAAGCTAGTTACTGAAAGATTTGTTGGACGTCACGTCATAGAGCGTGCCGGATGCAAATTTATGTAAGATGCTTGTTACTAGTGTTTGATAGGGGAGGCCCTCTTCCATCGCTCTTCTTTGAATGGCCGATAAATCTCTTCCCGATATCCTGATATTAATCCGTTTGTCTTTCTTGAACGTGTTAACTGCTGAACTCTCAATTAATGCACGTCGCTTTGGAGAAAGATCCGATTTGAAAATACCTGCTTCAAATGCATCTAAAAGCTCTTGCTCTTCTTTATTAAGTTTATCCATTTCGCTCTCCTGAAAATTGCCTGGTTGCTTTCCTGCTTTGAATTATGGTCTTAAAAAAAATCTCCTCTTCGTTCTCCACATAAGGTACAAGGTATGCGTAGTCGTCAAGCTGTACAATCAATAATCTTTGATTGGGATATTTATATTTGTTTGGATGCGGTCCGTCATCGAGCAAACCTCCGGATTGCAGACAAAAAACAATATTTTCAAAAGAGATATCTCTGGATTCAATTAGTTGCTTATTCTTGTCTGAATTCCAGTTTATCGGCTTCATATATATAAGTTAGCACAAACGTATGCCTATTGTCATCAATATTTTGACGGAATTTACGCTCAGCTTTTGGGGGCGCTCAGGGGTCAAACTAAGTTTTTAAAAGCGGGTGTGTACCATTTAAAATCGCAGCCGTCAACTACATCGCAGAAAATTCTAAACGAACGAACGATCAAAAAATGGTGGACGAGTTCTCATGCTTGAAATTGCTCGGCAAGCGCAGTATCGCTGGTGTGATTACAACAAATTATGACCAGATGGCGGAGGACTTGTTCGACGGTTTTCTAGTTTTCGTCGGACAAGAAACCCTTTTGTTCTCGGCAATACAAGGCATTGCGGAAATTTACAAAATTCACGGATGTTGTCAGCATCCTGAGAGTCTGATTATCAATCTGACCTTATAATTGTTTTATATAATCATCTATGTTTTGTGCGAGCAAAAGACGATCTGCTTTCAGTGTTGACATTAATAGTATCACGATAGTACTATAGTTACATGCCGAAGAAAATCAGAGAGCTGATGCGTGACCTGAAGAAAGCTGGGTTTGTGGAACGCGGCGGTAAAGGCAGTCATCGCAATTTCACGCACTACCAGGGAGTGTGTATAACGCTTAGCGGGAGTGCTTCGCACGACGCTAAGCGATATCAGGAACGCGATGTTGAGAAAGCTATTTGTGAGGTGACAGAATGAAAAAGAGTGATCGCTATATCAAGATTGTTGAATGGTCAGAAGAGGATCAGTGCTACGTTGGTATGTGCCCTGGTCTGATGCTCGGTGGTATCCACGGAGATGACGAGATCAAGGTGTACAAAGAAATCACTCAAGCGGTGGAGGAGTGGATCGAGATTTACGAACAGGATGGCGTTCCTCTTCCGGATGCAACGGCCGGTAAGGAATACTCCGGCAAATTTGTCCTTCGTGTTGGCACGGATCTACACAAAACCCTCGCCATTGGAGCAATGCGCTATGGCGAAAGCCTCAATGAGCATTGCGTGAGTATGCTTCGTGAGGAGAGCGTACGGTACGGAAAAAAATAAAGGAAGCGATACGATGAAAAAAACGATAATTCTATGTTCTTGGTTGCTGGTTTCCATTCTGGCGTTCGCCGGGGAGCGGGTCGTGCTGTGGCCGGAAGGAAAGATTCCGGATTTCCAGATCCGTCAGATCGCGGCGACCACCCAGGAGGTGAAAGCGCCGGGATTCAAGGCGGCGGATCATGCGATGTCGTATCTCGACTGGTACGAGGCACCTGCGGTGAAAAATGGCGGATGCATGTTGCTCATTCCCGGCGGCGGTTATCATTGTTGCTGCGATGGGGTGTGGATTGACCGGGTGGCGAAGAAGTTTACAGAACTCGGGTTCGTTTGCGTGAGCCTCACCTACCGTACGCCGCGTCCAAAAGGGTTGCCGATCTACCAGAGCGCGTGGGAGGACGGGCAACGCGCCGTCCGTCTCGTCCGCAACGATGCGAAGAAGCGTGGCTTCGACCCGGAGAAGATCGGCGTGTTCGGGTTTTCCGCGGGCTCGCACCTGACGGTCTTGCTTGCGACGAGCGCGCTCTCACCGGCGTACGGGCCGGTCGATGCACTTGACCAGCTTCCGTGTCACGTCAACTGGGCGGTGCCGATCTACACCGCCTACGCGCTTACGGACGGACTAACCGGCCCCAACACGCGCGATGGCGATGCGATCGATGTAAAGCTCTCGAACGTGTTCAAGTTCGACGCGAAAACTTGTCCGATGGCACTCTTCCAGGGTGGAACGGACATTTATTCGCCGAATGGCTCCACGCAGATCTACCGCCAGCTCCGCAGGATGAAAATCCCGGCCGAGATTCATCTCTTCGCGGATCGTTCCCATGGTTTCATGGGCGATTCTAGTAAGGGCGAGAACGGCACCGCTTATGACCACTGGCTCGACCGTGTTGCTGAGTTCCTGCGCCAGATGAATTATGACGGGCGTCTCGGCGCGGAAGTTGCTCTAATGTCCCGCTATCCGAACAACGATGCGCGTGGTGAATACAGCAAGGAGCCGGTCTGGCCGGAAGGAAAGATGCCGGATGTGCAGAAGAACCAGTGCAAGCCTTATCTCGAGTGGCACATGCCGAAGGAACGTAAGACGAAGGCGATCCAGATAATCTACTCGGGCGGTGCCTATGGTGGTAACAACCCGGACGGATTCGAAGTCGCGCCGGCGCGGCGTTACCTGAACGAAAAGGGCATGACGGTAGTGACGATGAAATACCGCACGCCTCGTCCGCAGGGCGGGCTGGCCAAGCACACGACGGCGTGGCAGGATCTGCAGCGCGCCGTCCGGATCGTTCGTAGCGAGGCTGCGGCGAAGGGGCTCGATCCCGATCGCATCGGCATCATGGGTTCCTCGGCCGGCGGACACCTGACGCTCATGGGCGCGACCAGCTCGAAACACCGTTCCTATTGGCCTATCGACGGCCTTGACAAGCTTCCCTGCAACGTGCAGTGGGCGGTCGCGATCTATCCGGCGTACGCTCTCACGGACGGTGCGGAATCTCCAAATGCGAAGGGCGGCAACGCTGACGACGCGCGGCCCGTACCTGAATTCTCGTTCGATATCGCGACTTGTCCGATCCTGTTCATCCACGGCAACGCGGACGGTTGGGCGGCGATGAATTCGGTGAAATGCTGGGAACAGCTTCGCCGGATGGGAATCCAGTCCGATCTTCACACGCTTGTCGGACGCAGTCACTGTTTCCAGAGGAAGGCAGCCCCGGGCACGGGCAGCTATACCTGGATGGGTCGCATTTGGGAATTCATGAACCACAAGGGATTCAATAAGTAGTACAAACAAGAGGAAATAAGATGAAGAAATTACTAATACTCATCGTTAGCGCAGTGATTGTCTCGGGATGTAGCACGGTCAGCAACGGGCCGAAGAATTCAAGAACGACTTTCGCGAAGGACGCGCTCGTTCCGGCCGACCGATAAGCAGCTTGAGACTCAGGTAGAGATGTACGACTGCGTGAAGGATGCGCCCGCCAAATATCGATTGCAGAATGATATGTAGCAGCGTCCCTACAACGACGCTCACGTCTTCGCATCGGCCGCCATTCGGAGAAAGCCGCTTTTTTAAACGGAAATATGGCCGGTTCCTGCGTGTCTGTGATTTGGGAGTAACTTTGGTTTGCTCATTAAGGTTCATTTTGTTTATAATATATGACTTTCCGTGTCGAAAGGGTCGATGTTTTATAATGGTTGATTGGGAGCTTTTATGCCGAATACTATCTTAGTTGGTGCACAGTGGGGTGATGAAGGTAAGGGAAAAGTGATTGATGTCCTTACTTCACAGGCCGATGTTATTGTCCGTTATCAAGGTGGCAGCAATGCGGGACATACGGTTATTGTTGATGGAAAGAAATATGTTCTGCATCTGATTCCCTCTGGAATTCTGCATGCAGGCAAGCAGTGTGTGATAGGAAACGGCGTGGTTATGGATCCGCTGGACCTGTTGGAAGAGTTTGATATGCTGCATGAGCAGGGTATCGATACAGAGAACCGAATCTTTATCAGTGATCGTACTCACATGGTTATGCAATGGCACAGGGCTCTGGATGCAGCTGATGAGGCTTTACGTTCTGATGCTAAGAAAATCGGTACAACCGGGCGTGGAATCGGCCCGGCTTATGCGGCCAAGATGGGGCGCCATGGATTTCGTGTGGGGGATATGCTCTCACCTGAGTTTCTGAATAACGTTCAGCATGCAACGGAAGAGGCAAATAAGAGCTTAGCTTCTATGGGAGCACCGGAACTTGATCTGAAGCAGATGATCGCCACTTATAAAATGGTGGCGGAGAAGTTGAGCAAGTTTGTCACGGACTCGGTCAGCTTTATCAATAATGCCGACCGTGATGGCAAGAGTGTTCTTTTAGAGGGTGCGCAGGGGACAATGCTTGATATTGATTTTGGAACCTACCCATTTGTAACTTCTTCAAATCCGACCGTTGGCGGCGCATGTACCGGTTCGGGCTTGTCTCCGCGTAAGATTGACCGTGTCGTTGGGGTTATTAAGTGCTATACAACCCGTGTTGGAGCAGGTCCTTTCCCCACTGAGCTGTGCGATGATATGGGTGAACAACTGCGTTCGATGGGTGGTGAGTTTGGCGCTACAACCGGACGTCCCCGCCGTTGTGGATGGTTTGATGCGGTCGTGGGGCGTTATGCGCAGATGGTCAATGGTGTTGATTTCTGGGCGATGACCAAGCTGGATGTGCTTGATGGGATGCAGACGATTAAAATCTGTACCGCTTATGAGCGGGATGATGGAAAAATTTACAAGGTGTTTCCCGCTGATTTGAGTGTGTTGTCACGCTGTAAACCTGTTTATGAGGAGATGCCTGGCTGGATGTCGCAGACAAGCAGGATCACGAATTACGAGGAACTTCCTTTAAGGGCGCGTGCTTATGTTGAGCGTTTGGTTGAGCTCATTGGCGGACAGATCGGTATTTTGTCTGTCGGACCAGCCCGCGAGACAACCTTGCGTCTGGGACTCTAAAGCGGGCTTTGCTCGCAACCCAAAGGTTTCAGTGTTCAGGTTTCAGGGGTGTTAACCCAGTCACCAGGTCACGGAGTCACCAGGTCAGAAATAATGGGCCTGATGTTTTTGCTTGGCACAGCACATGCGCGAGGTTACGCTTCTGACTGAACCCTGAACCCTGAACCCTGAACCCTATAGCAACTCATGCGTAGCGGACAAAAGGCTTTTTAATGACGGCTGGTACCACAAATAAGATTCCTAATCACATTGCTGTCATAATGGATGGTAATGGCAGATGGGCGCAAAAGCGAGGCAAAGACCGTCTTGAAGGTCATAAGGCCGGTGCGGAAACAGTGCGTTGCATGTTGACATATTGTCGTGATTACGGGGTTCATTATCTGACATTATATGCTTTCAGTACAGAGAATTGGTCTCGTCCGGAAAATGAGATTCAGGGGCTGATGACGTTGCTGATCTCTTTTCTTAATGAGAATAAAGAGAGTCTGGTGCAGAAAAAGATCCGCTTGCGTATTATTGGTAGACGTCAGGATCTGCCTTCTGATGTGATTAAGCCACTTGAACTAGTTGAGCAGGAGACCTGCGAATTTGAAAACCAGCTGATTATTGCGCTTAGTTACAGCGGCAGGAGTGAGCTGGTGCATGCGGTCAGGTCAATTGCATCCGGAGTTGCCTCCGGGGAACTTAAAGTTGATGATGTTGATGAAGATTTGATTGCGAGCAATCTTTATACCCCGGATGTGCCGGATCCCGATCTGATCATCAGGACCAGTGGCGAGATGCGGGTCAGTAATTTTCTTTTATGGCAGTGCGCTTACAGCGAGTTTTATATCACAGATGTTTTGTGGCCCGACTTCCGGGAGGATGATTTTAAACGTGCCCTGGAGGTGTATTCTCATCGCCAGCGCAGATTTGGAGGGGTTTCACGTGTTAATTAAAAGAATATGTGCTGGTTTAGCTGTTGCGGCTTTCTGGCTCCTGACCCTGTGTTATCTGCCTGGAATGGTTATCTTTGTAGTGCTGATGGCAATGTCGGTCCTGTGCCAACGCGAATTTTATGGAATGATGAAACAGCGAGGATTTGAGGTTGAGGACCATCTTGGGGTTGCGGCAGGTCTGATTTGGCTGGCGATCACATTTATTTATCCGCCAAATCTTCTGGCGCAAATGAAGTGGGGCGGCGAACTTGGTACCTTGGTGATTGCGCTCTTTGTTTTTTTGACACTAATCAGAACTATGTTCAATCCCAAAGTTAAAAACCCGATTGAGCGGGTGGGCATCACCCTGCTTGGTTTTTTTTATCTGCCTTTCATGCTCAGCTATTTTATCCGTGTGGCTCAATGGGATGCTGTCAGTATCTGTGAGATCCCACAGTGTCGTACCGGAATCTTTCTGGCTGCATTCGTTGCGATTGTGGTTAAAATCGGGGACGTAGGTGCTTTTGGCATTGGTACGGCATTTGGAAAACATAAGATGTGCCCTAAAATATCGCCTAAGAAATCGTGGGAGGGGCTGGCTGGCGGGTTGCTTTCATCGGTGGCCGCCGCTCTGATAACTGCTATGCTGGCTCGTAAGTTTGATTTTATTCCCGGTGGCCCGCTGGAGAGTGTCGCTTTGCTGACAGTTGCCGGACTCGGGCTTATGCTTGGCATAACCGGAGTGCTCGGTGACCTTTTTGAATCTATGTTCAAACGCAGTGCGGCGATCAAGGATTCCGCTGGGCTGCTACCCGGTATGGGAGGAATTCTGGATATGTTTGACAGCCTGATGTTCACACCTGCGGTCATGTACTGGTTTTTGATCTGGGCTGATAAATCTTAATGAAATCAATTATCATATTAGGTAGCACCGGATCAATAGGTGAGAATGTGTTGCAGGTGGCAAAAACGCTGCCTGAACGGATGCGTATTGTCGGACTGGCTGCCAGGAGTAGCACTGAAAGAATCGTCGAACAGGCGCTGGAGTTCGGTGTAAAACGGATTGCTCTTGAGGATCGTGCGGCGGCTGATAAAGCAAAAAAGTTGGCTGCCGGTCATTCCATTGAGGTGCTGAGCGGCGCGGATGGTATTGCTGAACTGGCCGGATCTGCCGAGGCAGATACGGTTGTCTGTGCGCTGGTTGGTCTCTCCGGTCTGCGCCCGGTTGTGACTGCAATTGAGACCGGCCATGATGTTGCACTTGCCACCAAAGAGGTGCTTGTTGCCGCAGGAGAGATGGTCATGGAGATGGCAAAGCAGCACGGTGTCAATATACTCCCCGTTGACAGTGAACACAGTGCCCTCTTTCAATGTATGCAGGCGCAGGATCTTTCCCTGGCCTGTATTCAGCGCGGGCGGAAAGATGGTACTGCTGCCAATTGCAGTTCAACCATTAAGAAACTGGTTCTGACGGCATCCGGAGGACCGTTTGCACAGCGTGATGATATCGCCTTTGATAGGGTAACGGTGGCGGATGCTCTCAATCATCCGCGCTGGAAGATGGGCCCCAAGGTCACGATTGATTCAGCCACAATGATGAATAAGGGCTTTGAGATCCTTGAGGCCCGCTGGCTTTTTAATGTTCCTGTAGCTCAGATTGATGTGGTTGTACACCCCGAAAGTATAGTACACTCTATGGTCAGTTTTGTGGATGGCTCTACGTTAGCCCAGCTCTCCGTTCCTGATATGCGACTGGCTATACAGTATGCACTTAGCTGGCCGGAGAGATACGTGGCTGATTTGCAGATGATTGATTTGATTGCCCAGCAGAGCCTGACATTCTACAATCCGGATGAGGTCCGCTTTCCCTGCCTGCGGTTGATCAGGGAGGCCGCTGAGGCAGGTGGTACCATGCCGGCTGTGGTAAATGCCGCAGATGAGGTGGCGGTTGCCGCATTTCTGGCTGGCAAGTTGCCTTTCTCCGGAATATGGCGTGTTATTGAAGATGTGATGCGGGTGCATCAAGTTGTAGAGTGCGATTCATTGAAGCGGGTCTTTGACGTCGACCATTGGGCACGTTTTACTGCCGAAAGCTTTATGGATGTTTTTAATTAATCATTAGTTTTAGAAAGAGGTAGATTGTGGATATTATATTTAAGATTTTAGCAGGTGTAGGTGTTGCTCTTTTATTCAGTCTGGCCGTTTTTATTCATGAGTTTGGTCATTACCTGGCCGCCCGTTTGCTGGGTTTGCAGGTGGATGCATTTTCGATCGGCTTTGGTCCGGCCATTTGGAAAAAGACGATCGGCGGGTGCGAGTATAAGATCAGCTGTATTCCCTTTGGCGGCTATGTTGCCTTGCCCCAACTTGATCCATCCGGCATGGAAAAAGTGCAGGGTGGTAATAATAGTGAGAGCTCGGAAGAAGAAGATGAAGAGATTACGCAGCAATTGCCGGATGTCGCCCCCTGGAAACGCATAATTGTCTCTATTTCCGGACCATTGGGAAATGTGGTGCTGGCAATATTTCTGGCGGCCGTGATTACACTCTATCCCAGTGATTCAGTCTCAGTGGCAAGCACAAGGGTTGCCTATGTTGAAGAAGATAGCGATGCCTATAAATCCGGTTTGCGCCCAGGCGATTATGTTTTAGCCATAAACGGAAATAAGGTTGCCAGCTGGTATGATATGCAGGTTGAATTTCAACTCTCGGGTGAGTCGGGATCTGCCGAATTCGAGATTAAACGTAATCAGGCGATTGAAAAAATGAACCTCACATTCTCAACTAACAATGTGTTGGGAATGCGATTGCTTGAGGGTGT
>Ga0307990_1001529_pt1 | contig 19432 bp, 16 predicted proteins | sample EllFjometagen129_FD_203168 | JGI IMG/M metagenome (GOLD analysis project Ga0307990, IMG submission 203168) | Marine microbial communities from Ellis Fjord, Antarctic Ocean - #129 | ecosystem: Environmental > Aquatic > Marine > Unclassified | place: Southern Ocean | collected 2014-10-08
ATTTTGTAAGATTACATTTGCCATTGAGATATCCTGATGTGTCGTTTCTTATCCGGTAACAATAACAAAGTCGCCTCTATACCCTACGATAACTATCAAATTACAAAGTCCGAAGTCAAGGATTCTTTCTGTGAGATCTAAGCTGCTGGCGCGAAACACAGGCCCGCAAAGACGCGTCTATAATTCGAATTTTTTCACATGTTATTTTTTCACTTCCACACCGAGTACCTCTTCCCAGACCTTCACCATGGCACCCTTGCTTTCCTTGCCGAGCCCTCTGTTGAGAGCCGTCTGATAGGTGGATAACGCAGCCATGGTGACGGGGATGGGGATATGGTGTTTGTTGATGACTTCCACGATTGCAGACATATCCTTATAGGCGCTTTCCATCGGGTAGCCGTGACTGAAATCGCGCTCCAGAATCAGCGGTCCAAAGATGTTCAGTGCGAAACTCTGGCCCGAGCCTGATCCGGCAACCTCGACTATCTTCTCGGGATCCAGCCCCATTTTGACGGAAAGGGGAAGGAGCTCCGCCACTGTAGCGCAGGCAACATTGAGGAAGACATTGTTGATGACCTTCGTTAGTTGGCCGCTCCCCGCCACTCCCATGTAAACCACGGTGGAACTCATGCTCTCGAACAGGGGTTTGACTACATCGAAGACTTCCTTCAATCCGCCCACCATTGTGGTGAGGGTACCTTCGCAGGCTCGCTTCTCCATGCCCGATACGGGGGCATCGAGGAAGCAGATCTTATTATCTTCAAAGCGCTTATGAAAATCGATAGTCGCAAGGGGATGCGTTGTGCCGCAATCGATCACGATCTGTCCAGGCGAAAGATGTTCGGAAAGACCCTGGTCTCCCCACAGTATCGCTTCGACGATTGCCGTATTGGGTAGTGAGAGAATAATCCAGTCGCACCTATCTGCAAGCTGTTGCATGTTTCCCACCGCCTCTGCTCCGGCATTGGTAAGTACTTTTACAGCCTGATCATCGATATCAAATACGTACAGGGGGTAACCGGCCTTATGGATATTCAAGGCCATGCCCTGTCCCATGACACCCAAACCTATAAATCCGATATTCTCTTTCATTGTATCGCTCCAAGATGACCCATGATGAAATGCAGACAAACACCCTTTCTTTGGTTTTGTCGGTGATTACATCATCCCGTATTTCTTGAGTTTCTGATGAAGTGTTCTTCGTGTGATCCCAAGCCTTCTGGCGGCTTCGCTCTTGTTTCCCTGTGACTGCTCCAGGGTCTTGATGATGGTGATTTTTTCCACCTCGTCGAGGGGCAGATTGTCCGTGACGGTAAGAACGCCTGGTCTTCCCTCTGCCATACTGATGGGGAAATCGGACTCATCGAGATATTCCGATCTCGACAGCACGACAGCCCGTTCGATGGCGTTCATCACTTCCCGTATGTTTCCGGGCCAGTCATATTTAACGAGACTGTCTATGGCCTGCGGTGTAAAACCCTTGATCTTCTTTTTGTTCTTTTCTGAAAATATTGTCAGGAAATGCTGTGCCAGGAGCGGGATATCTTCTTTTCGTTCTCTCAGGGGCGGAACGGTGAGGGTGACGACATTGAGACGATAAAAGAGGTCTTCCCTGAATCTACCCGCTTCAATCTCTTCTTTCATGTCTTTATTGGTTGCCGCGATGACCCTGACATCGACGGTGAAAACCTTTTCGCCTCCCACACGGGTAATCTCCCGTTCCTGGAGAACACGCAGCAGTTTTACCTGCATGGAAAGGGGCATTTCACTGACCTCATCGAGGAAAATACTCCCTCCGTCGGCGAGTCTGAATTTTCCCTCTTTTACTCTCTCCGCTCCCGTAAAGGCACCCTTTTCATGTCCGAAAAGCTCCGATTCAAGGAGCGTTTCCGTGATGGCCGAACAGTTGAGCTTTATAAAGGGGCCTTCTTTCCGTGCACTGTTAAAATGCATTGCCCCGGCGATCAATTCCTTTCCCGTGCCCGATTCACCCGTAATCAGGACCGTTGCGTCCGATGGCGCCACCTGCGCCACCATTTCGAGGAGTTTGATCATAGGGGCGCTCCGCCCGATTATATTCCCACTATCAAAGTGGGCACCCAGACTCTCCTTCAGGAGTCTGTTTTCTTCTTTCAACTGCTTGTGCTCCATTGCCCGTTCCATGGCAAGGTGCAGTTCATCAAAATCGAGAGGTTTGGTGAGATAGTCGTAGGCACCCTTTTTCAGGGCATCGACGGCAGTTTCGACGGATGAGTAGGCGGTCATAATGATGACAGGTATGGCGGGATTGATGGATTTTATTTTTGGCAGGGCTTCCAGACCGGACATCCGTATCATTCTGATGTCGATGAGAACCAGATCGAAGGGGTGTCTCTGAACCTCTTCTATAGCGCTTTCACCATCGTCCGCTTCGGTTATGTCATATCCCCATCCTGAAAGGAGTGTGCGCAGCATGGTACGATGGGCTGTGTCATCATCGACAACGAGTACGGCGGCATTGTGCCTCATAACTTCACCCCCTCACTCTGAAGACTGTTCTTCATATCGTCCCTTTCATGTGCCGGCAGTGGCAGTATTAGCGTTACTGTCGTCCCCTGTCCTTCACTGCTTTCTACCCTGATTTCCCCCTTGTGTGCTTCGATGATCCTGTGAACAATGGCGAGTCCCAGGCCGGTGCCCGATGATTTGGTGGTAAAATAGGGATCGAATATTTTTTCTATATCACCCTGGCCTATACCTTTTCCCGTGTCTGATATCTCAATCCCGATTCTTTTTTCATCATGGAGAGCCAGCCTTACTGACAGTGTGCCGCCATCTTCCATTGCCTCGAAGGCATTGAGGTAAAGATTGAGAAAGACCTGGTTTATGCGGTCCGGATCGAGGAGTGTGCTATCCACCCCTGATGAGAGTTCAGTCACGATCTTTATCCCTTTATCCTTTGCCTGTCCTTCCACCATTGTGATGGAGCGTTCTATGAAGGCCTCCAGAGAGACTGGTTTCAACTGGATATTCATGGGGCGGGCGAACTCCAGCAGTTGACTGATTACCCGGTTGAGCCGGTCAACTTCCTGAATCATGATGTCGGCCGTCTTGCGGTCTTCCGGGACATCGCGGTATCGTTCCCTGAAATAGGTGGCAAAGCCCTTTATGGAACTGAGGGGGTTCCGGATTTCGTGGGCGACGCCGGCGGCCAGACTGCCGATCGATGCCAGCCGTTTGCTGCGGTCGATCTCCTTTCTCAGGTGTTGTATCTCTGTGAGGTCTCTGAAAAGGATGACATATCCCAGAGCGGTATCATCATCTTCCCTCAGTTGGGTGGCTATCACCTCGAGGGGGATGATGTCTCCATTGGTCATCCGACATTCGATTTCACGTTCAATGACGCCTTCTTCCCTTCTTATCAGATCGAGGAGCCCGGCGAGTTGATCCGGTATGATGGTATCGGCCTTATTACCGATGCTTTTATCGACTGAGAGATGCAGGAGAGATCCCGCCCATTGATTGAGTGACGTAATACGGGTATCTCGATCAAATGCAAGAAGACCGATGGGCATATGTGCCACCAGATTGTCGGAAAAGGCCTTGATCCGGGAAAGTGATGTCCGCGCCGACCGATATCCCTGGGCCAGAAAGAGTGAGATAACTCCCGCAAATCCGATGAGGAGCAGAATAACAGTCATCAGAATGGTATGACGCGCATCTTCCGCTCTCGCCGTTTCTATGGGTGTCATATCGAGTCCTACAAAGATTATGAGAGGGGAATCAGGCTCATCGTGACTGCGGCCGAATTGGGACCTGAACCAGTCTTCGTGCATCATCATGGAAGGACGTCTGTGTGGCGACCTCTGCAGGGGAGAAAACTGTCGGTAAACCTCAAAAATATGGTCTGTCTGCCTCCATTGGAGTCTATCCGATTGGGAGATGTCTTCAAGATTCAAGTCCTTTCCGTAATACTGACCAATTTTTGAAAGATCGCTGTGCGCTACTATTTTACCGGTATTGTCGGTAATGAAGAGATAGATAATATCGGGTTGCTGTGACGTTTCCGTGAGCAGCCTTTGTACCTGCAACCCACCCCGTTTCATCTCCATCATGCCTGTCCTCGTGCCGGCTTCAAAGGACCTGATAAGGGCCGCGCTCTTTTCTATGAGGAGTCTCGTTGTGTTTTCTTTCTGCGTATTTATATTTTCAAGTGCCACAAAGAGGAATATGGGTGCCAGTATTATCACGGCACCTATAATGATCCAGGGTGGTATGTTAATCCATTCTTTTATATTACGTGGCGTCACATGTATTCCTTTTCCGGGACTGTGATATAAAAAGGTCTTTCATCATCCATACTCCGAGTTGAGACGTCATACTCTTTTCACAGGCCCGGGTGTTTTTTAAAGGGTGCAGGTAGTTGATAAGGCTCATAAAGTTCTTCGACGTATTGATGATGAAGGCATACTTGATTCAAAGTTTCTCCGCTGCCTTGCGTTTACTACTCTCTTTTTCAAGGTTGGTTTTGATCTCATTAATTTCTTCCGTCGTTTCTTTCATAGCATGAATCATATCTTTGAAAGAACTGGAGATGTGGCCCAATTCATCCACGTCTTTTTTCATGTCCGTCGACAGGACACTGCCCGTCTCTGAGGCCTCTTTGATAGTCTCAGCAATGGCGAATATTCTGTCGCATACGAAGCGCAATAGTATGGAGGCCTGAAAGGACGAGCAGAAGGATGAGGGCAAAGAGTGTGAGGTGGATGAAATCGAGAGGAAAATCATATTCGATAAATATATAGAAGAGGACGAGAAAGGGAAGAACGAAAACCAGGGATCCGATGATCATAAATCTATCTTTCAGTCCCTTTCCCTCGAAGCTCGGTGTCTTAAAATCAATCGGCATGTAATTTTTCCCCTGGAATGGTTCCTCTATTTAGAGCCCGAGATCCTCATTGATCAAGATTACCTTTATCCTCCCCTTGGGGAATGATTTCTCAGTGATTGTCCAACTGTTGCAGATGCGATTCGTGCCCTTACATTCCTCGCAATAGGATGTCTTGGTGCAGGGAGTCTTCATATCAAGACGCATTGCATTGGCAGGTGCCGCATAATCCTTGATACGATGCATGGCCGCATCGAGATCGGATGTTATCTTGTTCCGCCCCAGGAATATGACAACATTTTTTGGGCCGAAGGTAATGGCCGCCACACGGTTGCCAAACATATCGAGATTTACCAGCACACCGTCTTCCGTTACTGCATTGGTTCCCGTAAAGAAGAGATCCACCAGAAGTGACTGTCTCCGGCGCTCCAGCTTTTCTTCGGGAGTAATGCTTTGGATGGATGTATCGATGATGTCGAGATTTGTATCGTCCTTGAGGGAGTGGTAGAGACCGGTGGAGACAAATGTCATCGATCCACCCCAGGAGACGCTCTTGGCATTCAATCGAGGCATGATCTCTTCCACTACTATTTTTTTTGCTTCCTCTGAATTTGCCGCCTGATAGACCTCGAAATTATTTGCCTCCAAGGCTGCTCCCAGGTCCGTCAATCTTTTCTGCCAGTAATTGTCTATCGGTTTTCCCATTTTTATTCTCCTTATTTCTGCTATGAAAAGTTGAGTGGTCTCAGTAATTTTGATAATATGGGGCGATACTATCGTATAGGGTGGTTGTAAGTCAAATCTGAAAAGAAGGAGAATTCGGGGACTTTCCCTATTAATCCACAGATTTTGCAAATTATTGCTAATCACTTTAAGTGCGATGCGAAATCTGTAGGGTTTAATTCCCCGCAGCTTGCTGCGATAGAAACGACAAAACACTCATTTTGATACCCCGCTGCTTGCGGCGGGGTAGTTCATTTGAAATGGACGAAGAGTTTTACCCTTCATTGAGAACTGATTGAATCGCTTTGCCTAGCTCTTGAATCCTATATGGTTTTTTCACGGCCGCACGAAATCCATAGTGACTGTAATTCGACATAACGGGATCATTGGAATATCCGCTTGCAACAATTACTTTGACATTTTTGTCTATTTCGAGAAGTTTTTTTATCGTTTCCTTGCCCCCCATACCACCGGGAATTGTCAAATCCAGTATTACAACGTTGATTGACCGGCCTGATTCATGGGCCTGTCTGTACAGTTGTAGAGCCTCCTCCCCGTCTTTCGCCGGCATTATTGTAAATCCCAGTTTCTTAAGCATTTGCGATGCAATCTCTCGGATGAAGTCCTCATCATCCATAACCAGTATTGTGCCGACGCCTGATTGCAACTCTTCTCCTGTAACTTCCGCCGTGGTTATTACGCCGTGGATAGCGGGCAGATATATGCTGCACGTCGTGCCAATATCCACTTCCGAGTCGATTGTAAGCCTCCCGTTGTGTTTTTTGATAATGGCATACGCAACTGCAAGGCCAAGGCCACTTCCCTTTTGTTTTGTCGTAAAATAGGGATCGAATACCCGCTTGATATCTTGCTTCTTGATTCCGATTCCCTCGTCTTGAAAGGTTAATCTTACGTAATCGCCTTCTCTCAGCGACAGTTCATTATGAAAAGGCACCTGTATGTTTTTTCCTCGCAGGTGAACCAATCCCCCTTCAGGCATCGCTTGAATGGCATTGAGGATAAGGTTATGGATGACTTGGGATAGTTGTCCTTCATCAACCTCGGAAGGAAACAGCTCACGTTGAAAGGAAAAATCACAGCGAATATTAGACCCCCTTAATGCGAAGAGGGCGGAGTCTTTGATCATATTCATCAGGTGCATCGGCCTTTTAACAGGATCTCCACCTTTTGAAAATGTGAGCAATTGTTCAGTCAACGCCTTTGCCCTGAGGGAGGCCTTTTCCATTTCTTCAAGTCGCTGAGAAATTGTATCGGTCCGATCGATGTCAAGTCGTGCTAAGGAAAGATTGCCGATAATACCGGTCAACAAGTTGTTGAAATCGTGGGCTATACCGCCGGCAAGTAAGGCCAGTGATTCGAGTTTTTCAATTTTCAAGAGCTCATTTTCCATCATTTTGTTTTCCGTTATATCGCGGAATACCAACACTAATCCTATAATACTTCTTTCAGCATCCAATATCGGGGCGCCGCTCTCGGCAATGATGTATTCATTGCCGTCCCTGCTGATCAGGACGGTATCACCGCCAAAATCGGCAATCTTTTTTCCATCGGCAAATCGTTCCACGACATTTTCGTATTGTTGACGGGTCCTGTTATCCATGATTGGAAAAACGTTCTCCAAAGGCATCCCAAGGGCTTCCGGTTCCGTCCAACCCGTCAGTTTCGAGGCGATCCGATTAATCAGCGTAATCCGTCCCATGCGGTCTGTGGTAATCACCCCGTCGCCGATACTTTGCAATGTTACTGAAAGACGTTCCTTCTCGGCGTTTAATGCCTCCTCTGCCTGCTTACGTTCGACAATATCGCGAGCAACGCCAAGAATTCCCACCGGTCGTCCTTCTTCATTGCGGATAAAGGTCATCGTTGCCTCTGCCCAGGCATGCTCGCCATTGCTGCACAATTGCCGAATCTCAATAGTTCTGGTCCTTTCAGGATCAATCGTTTCATTTCCCTCTTTTGCCAGTTCCTCCCGGAGTGCTTTGGTGACGCGTTTCATTGATTCAGGCGCCAGCGTCTCATCCAAACCCAATTCCATTGCTTTTTGTGGGGTAAATCCGCGCGTACGTTTGACGGAGGGGCTGATATAGGTGAAACGCATTGTATCTAAACTCAAGGTCCAGATGATGTCAGACACATGTTCAGCGAGAAGACGGTACCTGCGCTCCGATGCCTCTAAATCAGCCGCGTTGGACTCGAGTTGTTGCTTGGATGTGATTAATTTATTATTGGTTGATTCCAGCTTGGATGCGAGTTTTTTAATCTCATCGTATTTTTCCTGGATTGTTTGATTAGCTTTCACAAGGTCGTCTATGGCTTTGCGATAAATGCCGTAACGGTGGAACAGGCGCTTCCATAGTGGAAGCTTTTCTTTGGGATCCCACTGAACGAGGTATAGACAGCCACTGCAGCCGTATGTCGGGTTATCCGGCCATATCCTGTGGCCATACGTTTCAGCCGATACCTGGCATTCGATTTCTTCTACACGGGCGAGCGGCATATCGAAGATAGCGGGTATTCCGGCGAGGACCCCTCGTGTATAGTCGCAGTCGTAACGGGTTTTCTGGGCGCTGTCATGATAGCGGTCTTCCAAAATCACCCACGAGTCTCCCATCTCATGAATGTAGACGTCGCCGTTTAACTTTAAAAGCTTATTATATCGAGGGGCTTGAGCATAGATGAGTTTGAGGTTTCCCAACAAGCGGCCTATCCGCTCCACGAGGCCAAGGGATTGAAATCGCTTGGAGGCGAGGGCCATCTTATACACGGCATTTTCGTCGCCGAGGATATCGATCATTCGCTTGTAGAGAATCTGTAAAAAGGAGTGCGAAACCCAGTTCTGGGGGTCGATAAGATAGTTCTTATCGAAGTCGAGACCATCCAACAGGTGACCAAGGGAACCATTGTTGACATCCCGGACATACATCAGCAAGGTTCGTGTAATTCGACAACTAATGTCACTCTTCATCAACAAGCTCATCGGTATATGTTAAAGATACAATAAAAAAATTTCAAACCTTTAAAAAGGCGGTCGGGGTCAGGTACCAAGGGTGTTTAAGTGGTCATTGCAATATTATTTATACATCACGGTGAAACGAAAGACAAACGATTTCAAATGAATGAGCCCGGAATGTGAGTTTTCGCATCACGTAAAGCACGCCATAGATGTATCAAACAGTACAGGAGATAAGCGCACAAGAGCACAGGAGAGTCTGCTGAGACCTGACCCCGTTATATATTACGATACTGCCGCAGATGTTGCCACTATAAGACCTACGGCAAAGATGACTGCTGCGATGCCTGCACCTGCCACTCCAAAGAGGGGCGCCACTCCTACCAATAAAAATCCGAATGCAAATCTACCTTCACCTTTTCCCATTATAACCTCCTTAACGCTTTTCGTCCGTTTGCTTTTCTATACTGACGGCGGATATGGCGGGTGTCCCGCGTGAAAAGATGTTTTTAATCACAACGCCGAGAACATCAACGCTATCGCCCGCTTTTATATCTTCTGAAGGCGATGTGAACATGATTGCCCTGATGGCACCTGTTTCATCTTTAATCATAAAATGAGGTCTGTTGAGCCATCTGAAACTTACCTTTTCTACACAACCCGACACCTTTACAGCTGTGCCCGTAATTTTCAGGGTAATCTTTGCTATCTTGAAATAACGACACTTATCGATGTATTGGCTTGCCGCCTGGGCATAACTCCTGCGGCTCATCCATGCCAGTGTCATTGGAATAACTATAAGCAATATAAGACCCGGAATTGCAAAGAGCAAAAACTGCGTATTACCCGTCGTCAGATAATGGAATAATACAGCTAACGCGCAAAAAGCGAATGTTATCCATGCAAATATAGACAAATTAAACCTTTTTAATCCTTCGGCACTTCATTTCTGAACATCAGGTAGTAGGCTACGCCGATGAAGAGAAATCCGCCAAAAATATTTCCGATGGTAACGGGGATGATATTCCACGCCCACACATCCATCCAACTGAGGCCGTTGTTATGTGCCAACAATCCTCCTATTTTTCCTACAACCGCAGGATGCCAGTCGACGAGAAACTTTCCCGTGGGAAGGAAATACATATTGGCCACGCAATGCTCGAAACCGGTAGAAACGAAGGCCATGATGGGGAACCAGACGCCGAAGAATTTGCCTATCACATTATCCGCCGAGATTGCCAGAAGGATTGCGATATTTACCAGGAAGTTACACCCGATGGCCTTGATAAAGCATGACCATATACCGGCTGTACCGACGGCCTTGTAGGTAAGTATTTTTCCTACTGCAATGTTGATGGCCGTAATTCCAAAGGCATTAACGGCCATGGTGCCATCTGCCTGGCCCGTGACAAGCGGTCCCACTGCCATGATGTAGGCATAAAAGAATGAACCTACTATGTTTCCGATGTAAACCCAGAACCAGTTTCTCCATACGGCGTTCCAACTGACTTTCTTCATCATTGCCGCCATGGGAACGAGCATGCAGTCACCGGTAAAGAGTTCCATACCCGTCAGGACGATTGCGATAAGACCGACGGGGAATACTGAACCGCCGATGAGTTTTGCGATTCCCGTTCCAAGATGGGGTGCAACGCCGGTTACACAGACAGTGCACAATGCGCCTCCAATTGCGATGTAAGCGCCTGCCATGAAACCTCGGATCAATAATTGAAAGACCGAAAGCTTCGCTTTATAGGTTCCTGCGTTCGATGCAAGGCCTACTATTTTAGGTGGTGCGTTAAATGCCATATTTCTTCCTCCATAACTATAATTTAGATTGTCGCCACGACAATCTTAAAAAGCGCTTTATCTCTATTGGCTTATGCCGCTTCTATCTTTACCGCGCAGACCTTATATTCGGGTATCTTGCCGATGGGGTCCAGGGCGGGATTGGTGAGACGATTGACGGCCGCCTCACTGAAATGGAAATTGGCAAAGATTGTTCCCACGGGCGACCGGTCCGTTACCTTCGCCTGTGCAGTCATGCGTCCCCTTCTGGTTATGATGGATGCCCGTTTCCCGTTTTCAATACCGTATGTTCCCGCATCTTTGGGGTTAACTTCTATCAGACTCTCGGGGCATCGTTCAGAGGGGCCCTTGGAGCGGCGACTCATGGTGCCCGTATGATAGTGATAGAGGACACGTCCCGTATTCAGGATCAAAGGATATTCTTCATCTGGCAGTTCAGCCGGCGGCAGGTACTCGATGGCGTGGAAGAGTCCCAACCCCCGGGCAAATTTGTCCTTATGGAGATATTTCGTTCCCGGATGATCGGTGCTGATGCAGGGCCACTGGATGCCTTCCTTTTCGATCCGCTCATAGGTAATGCCGGCATAACTGGGTGTTACTTCGTTGATTTCCTTCATGATATCTTCTGCAGTGGAATAATCCGACTGGTATCCCATGCGTGTGGAAAGATCGGCGATGATCTGCCAGTCCGGTCGTGCCTCGCCGGGAGGATCGACGGCCTTTCTTAATCGCTGGACCCTCCTTTCGGTGTTGGTAAGCGTCCCGTCTTTCTCGGCAAAGCAGGTAGAGGGGAGCACTACATCGGCAAGTGCAGCCGTTTCGGTGAGGAAGATATCCTGTACAACCAGTATATCGAGGTTTTTCAAGGATGCCTCGACATGGTCCAGATCAGGATCACTAAGCATGGGATTTTCGCCCATAACGTAGAGCCCCTTAATATCTCCTTTGTTGGCTCCATCCATGATTTCCATGAGGGTGAGTCCCGGTTTTTCCGGAAGGGAGACATTCCACGCCTTTTCAAAGGTTTCACGCGCCTTTTCGCTGGTAACAGGCTGGTATGCGGGGAAAACGTTGGGGAGGGCGCCCATGTCGCAGGCCCCCTGAACGTTGTTTTGACCTCGCAGGGGATTTACGCCGCCCCCTTCTATGCCCACATTTCCACAGAGCATGGACAGGTTGGCGCAGGACTTGACGTTATCCGTGCCCGTAGTGTGCTGGGTTATTCCCATTGCATAAAAGATGGATGCCTTTTCGGCCGCTGCGTAGAGCCGTGCCGCCGCTTTCAGATCTTCAGCAGGAACTCCTGATATTTCTTCCACGTATCGAGGCGTGTATTTTCCTAACAATTCCTTCATTGCCTCAAAGTTTTCAGTTCGATCTTTCACATATTTTGTGTCGTAGAGTTTTTCTTCGATGATGACGTTCATCAACCCGTTGATGACGGCAACGTCTGTCCCCGGTTTCTGTCTGAGCCAGATATCTGCATATTTTGCCAGGTCGATTCCACGGGGATCGATGACGATAAGCTTCGCCCCGTGACGTCGGATTGCACGTTTTATCTTGCTCCCTATGACGGGATGGTTTTCAGTCGTATTGGTTCCCGTTGCCAGGATAACGTTGGAATACTCTATTTCGCTGATTGAGTTTGTCATTGCGCCACTTCCGAATGCCGCGGCCAGACCGGCCACAGTTACTGAGTGTCAGAGACGGGCGCAATGATCCACGTTGTTTGTCCCTATCACGGCGCGCATAAATTTCTGAAATAGATAGTTTTCCTCATTGGTGCAGCGAGCCGATGAGAATCCGGCCAGACTGTCTGCTCCATTTTTCTCCTTAATGGAGGCAAACTTTTCAGCAATAACATTATATGCGTCGTCCCAGCTAGCTTCCTCAAGTTTTCCCTCTCTTCTGATCAGCGGTGTCTTCAGACGATCCGGGTGATCTATGAAATCCATTCCGAATCGTCCCTTGACGCAGAGACTCCCGTCATTTGGCAGGCCATATTCCCGATTGGATGTAACCTTGATGATCTTTCCATTGTAGACGTTGAGGTCCATTTGGCACCCGACACCGCAGTAGGTGCAGGTGGTGCGCACCTTTTCGATCTCCCATGGACGGCCTTCGAATCTGGCCTGTTTGAAGGTGAGGGCGCCTACGGGACAGACGTCTACGCACTGTCCACAGAATACGCACTCCGAGTCGATGTAGTCGGCATCAAAGGCTGGACCAACCTTTGAATGAGACCCCCGGTTGGAAAAGTCGAGGATCTCATTTACCTGGATCTCGTTGCATGCCCTGACACAGCGTCCGCAGAGGATACATTTATTGAGGTCTCTCCTGATCATGGAGTTTGTCTCTTCGATATTGTAGCCCGGAGGATCGATCTCGAAGCGGGGCACTTCGATTTTCATTTCATAGATCAGATCCTGCAATTCACAGTCTCCATTTTTGTCGCAGGTGAGGCAGTTATGGTTTCCCGATGCCCAGAGGAGTTCAACGACCAGTCTTCTGGCATTAAGGACCCGATCAGTATTGGTCTTCACGACCATCCCAGGGCTTGCGGGCGTGCAGCAGGACGCCACCAGACTTCTGGCGTTTTCCACTTCAACAACGCATACGCGACAGGCACCTACTGCTGTTGTTCCGGGATAGTAACAGAGGGTGGGTATATATATTCCATTTTCCTTGGCGACTTCCAGAATGGTTTGACCCGGTGTTGCTTCAAATTCCCTTCCATCGATGGTTAACAAAATCTTGTTATTCATTTTGTACTCCTTAATTTATGGAATAATTTTAAAGGCATAAAAAAGATAAGGACCAGAAACGTTGCTAATACGGTCTAAAATCTATGGGAACATATCTCATTTATACCTGATTTTCGACTGTAATTCCCAGTTAGGAAAGTGCATGTAAACTTTTAAAATAATTGTGAAAAAACAGCTGTTTGCACCATTATTTCACATGATATAGGGTTTGTAGTGTGGCGCACCTTAATAACAATAATAATATCGGTTTGATAGAGATATATAACACACTTTTAGTCCAATGAGTAAAAACAAGGTCGAGAACTATGCGTTGTCTTTCGACAAACTATATAATCCGAACGTCCGAGACCTTATTCCGTTGTTCAATGCAGCTTTATGAATCTCACCGCTGCCATAACTCACCCGGCCCAAGACATCATAGTCAGGGAAAGTAAACAGAAAAAGTACACATACCGGATAAACGTCACTCAGGTTCTCTCTAAAATGAAAGACGCTATTGTTCTTCTGTAAAAACGTTCAAACATCATGAAATGATGAACAAGTTGTTTGACCTGTTCATCATTACCATTGAACCCATCAGGCCGGGCAGAGAATATCCAAGAAAATACAGCGTACAAAAAGAGGTTTCTACCCATGTTATAAAACGATTCGTTAAGTCAATGACGTTGACGATTAACTATTCAGAAGTCAGGAGTCAAAATTCAGAATGGAAGCAGAGTGGTTTTTTATTCTGACTTCTGATTTCTGGTTGTGGCGGTATCGCTTCAGATAGGTTCTACTTTAACCGCGCAAATCTTTAATTCAGGGGTCTTTGCCAGTTTATCAAGGGTATCAATCGTCAGGACATTTACAGGTATTTTACTTGAATGGAAAGTGGAAAAGACTGTCCCTTCGGGGATATTATCTGAAGTTTTAACCCCGATCACAATTTTACCTCTGCGTGAACTTACTTTTACATCATCTCCATCCGTAATTCCCAGCTTTTCGGCATCTGAAGGATTAATTCCTAATAAGTCATCAGGGGATAGTTCAGTCAGTGCCTTTGAATATCTTGTATATGAACCGGTATGAAGGTGGCACAGTTCTTTAACCGTACTGAGTATGAATGGGTATTCTTCGTCAGGCAATTCTGCCGGTGGCTTATAGTCTGCTGGGAAGAAGATTCCCTTACCGCTTGCTGTGTTGAACTTTTCCTTCCATAGATATGGGGTGCCAGGATGATCGTTGTTCGGACAGGGCCAGCGTAGACCACCGTTTTCCAAACGGTCGTAAGAAACACCTCCATAGGGGGGGGTCAGTGAAGCTATTTCATCCATTATCTCTTTGGGATTAGAGTAATTCCATCCATGGCCCATTTTCCTGCTGAGTTCGCATAGAATTTCCCAGTCCGGTTTACTCTCTCCTACGGGATCGACCGCCTTACGCACCCGCTGTATGAGTCGGGCAGTGTTGGTAAAGGTTCCATCTTTTTCAGCGAAAGAACAGGCAGGCAAAACCACATCAGCGACCTTTGCTGTTTCGGTTAAGAACATATCCTGTACCACTATAAAATCCATATCTTCCATTACTTCCTTGATGTTGTTGAGATTTGGACCACTTCTCATCGGATTGCCGCCTACCACATAAAGACCTTTGATGTTACCTTTAGTGATTACCATATCCGATTCTGTTATTCCGGGTTTCATGGATAGTTTTGTGCCCCATGCCTTCTCGAATTTTTCGTTGACCTCTGAATTTGAAACTGGTTGGCCTCCGGGGTAGATAGGTGGCAGACACCCCATGTCACCGGCACCCTGACCATTGTTCTGTTTTGCTATGGTATTAACGCCCGTACCCTCTTTTCCCATATTACCGGTGAGTAGCGCGAGGTTACAAAGAGCCGAAACATTATCTGTCCCATAGATATGCTGGGTTTCACCCATGCCGTACAAAATAGAGGCATTGTCTGCCTTTGCATAGAGTCTTGCTGCTTCGATGATTTTTTCTCCAGGGATTCCTGTAATTTCTTCCACCTTTAGCGGAGTGTATTTGGAAACCACTTCCTTTAGCTCATCGAATTTTTCCGTTCTTCTCTCTACAAAATCATGATCGTAAAGATCTTCACTTATAATCACATTCATCATACCATTGGTCCACGCGAGATCCGTTCCAATCTTCGGGCTCAGCCAGATCTCGGTATTATCTATTATCTTAATCCTTCTCGGATCTACTACGATGAGTTTCAGATTACCGGATGTTGCCAGTTTTTTTATCAGTGCGCCCGGTACCGGACACATTTCGGTCAAATTAAGACCTGCTACTAAGATAACATCGGCTTTTTCGGATAAGCGCATGGAGTTTGTCATTGCGCCACCGCCAAAGGCACGGGAGAGGGCAACAGCGCTGGGTGTGTGACAGAAACGGGTACAAAAATCTACATTATTCGTGCCGAGACAGGTTCGTATAAATTTTTGAAATAAGTATACATCCTCATTGGTAGATTTAGAGGATGCTATGCCTCCCAAGGCATCACTTCCATATTCTTCCCTTATCTTCTTGAAACTGGAGGCGACCAGATCCAGCGCTTCGTCCCAGCTTGCCTCTTTAAGCTCTCCATTCTTTTTTATCAGGGGTTTAGTCAGGCGTTCTTCACTGTGGACAAAATCAAGGCCAAATCTGCCCTTAACGCAAAGCTGCCCCCTGTTTTCAGTACTTATGTCTTCAACGCCATAGACTGCTCCAATCCTGTCTTTGTTTACCCATAATTCCATTTGGCAGCCTGCTCCGCAGTGAGGACAAGTTGTCTGTACTTTTTGGACTTCCCAGGGACGACCGCCAAACCTCGCCTGTTTAAATGTCAGGGCGCCGACCGGACAGGCCTGGACACAGGCACCGCAAAACTCGCATTCGGAGTCAATCAAGTCATTATAAAAAGCGGGAGCGATTTTTGTTTGCGACCCGCGCATGGAGAAATCAATAATTCTGTTACCCCTGATTTCACTGCAGACCCTCACACACCGGCCGCAAAGTATACATTTGTCGAGGTCTCTCCTGATCATGGAGTTTGTGTCTTCGATCCTGTGTTTCGGAGGATCGGTCTCGAAGCGGGGCACTTCGATTTTCATTTCATAGATCAGGTCCTGCAGTTCGCAGTTTCCATTCTGTTCACAGGTCAGACAGTTATGGTTTCCCGATGCCCAGAGGAGTTCAACGACCAGTCTTCTGGCATTAAGGACCCGATCAGTATTGGTTTTCACGACCATCCCGAGGCTTGCGGGTGTGCAGCAGGATGCCACCAGACTTCTGGCGTTTTCTACTTCAACAACGCATACGCGGCAGGCGCCTACTGCTGTTGTTCCGGGATAGTAACAGAGGGTTGGTATATATATTCCATTTTCCTTGGCGACTTCCAGAATGGTTTGACCCGGTGTTGCTTCAAATTCCCTTCCATCGATGGTTAATAAAATCTTATTAGTCATTTTCCGCTCCTACTAGAGTTTAGAGTCTCAACGCAATAAAGATGGATAAAACTCACAAAAAATACTTGATTTTGCCGCGCATTAGCGTGGCAAAATTTAAAATGGGTCTTCAGAAGAAAATATTCTTTTGGCTGCCCGACACCATACGAGACACAATTGCCGTTATCGGTCAGGTCCAGCGGGATACGGCCCTCTATTTGTTTCCACCTCTTGTTACAGAGACAAGACGTGGTAGACCCAGGAAGTACGGGGAACGTATTACCTTCGAACGATTCAAAGAACTCTGTCCGCTCATGGAACAGAAGATCGCCGCCTACGGCAAAGAGCATCTCTTCCAGTTTTATGCCCTCGATATCGAGGTCCGTTTTCCAGTTCGCGCTCTCTGGAATCTAAAAGAGCAAAAAATGGAGATTCCCAAAGACATAATGACCCCTCTTTTGAGGGATGTTGCCTGAATAACGGCTTTATAACCGAACAATCCATGCCTTGCACACCCTTTGCGAGAAGAGCTGCGGCGAGGTGTGCCTGTTTAAAAACAAGAAAGACAATGGAAATTCTAAGCTCTGGGCTCCTATATGAATTGTATATAAGATGAATGGTGAAAAATGTTTTACGTCACCATTTCTAACTTACTAATGTGCTTATACCTCGGCATCGCATCGCAGGCACCGTGACGCCTCTTTAATCGCCTCATCGATACTGTAACCCAATTCAACTTCGTCAAAGTTTGTCTTTCTGTCTGCGGCATCGAGTTCGGGCATGGCAGCCTGAGGTTGTTCCTCGGAATCCTCGTCAATTTCGAAGGGTATTACGATTTTTTCCTCTTCAGGTGGATCCCAGGGTAGTTCACCATTTTTGTTTCGTATTGCCTGGTCGATGTCTTCTGCTGCCTGATGTCCGCCTGCAATTGCTCCTATAACGGTCCAGGGGCCCGTTACGGCATCGCCGGCGGCAAAGGCCTTTTCATTCGTTGTCCGAGACTTGCTCTGTTCGGCGAGATCGAAGCAATTCCATTTGTTGACTGAAATACCACTTCCTTCCGAAATGAAGGACAGATCGGGAGACTGGCCGATGGCGGCAATGATAGTGTCTTCAGAGAGTGTAAAGTCGGACCCTTCGACGGGAATGGGTCTCCTTCGACCGCTGCGATCGAAGTCACCCGCCTTCATTCTCTGGCATGATATACCCTGCACCTTTCCGTTTTTGCCCACGATTTTGGTGGGGGCGACAAAGTATTCGATTTTGATTCCCTCATGTTCTGCCGCAACAATCTCTTCATCCGCCGCAGGCATATCCTCCCGTGTGCGACGGTAGAGTATTGTCACATCTGCTCCCAGACGTACAGCGCACCGTGCGGCGTCAATTGCGGAGTTTCCACCACCGATGACGGCTACTCTACTGCCCAGGGATTTTTCTCCACTAAGCCAGGTCTCTTCATTAATGTTAAAATCCCTCAGAAATTCAACGCCGCCATATACTCCATGGAAATTCTCTCCTTCAAGTCCCATCTTCATGCTCTTGTGTGCACCGGGAGCGAGATAGAGATAATCATAGTCTTCATTGACCTTCTCCAGGGAGATATCGCGACCAACGCGAGTATTACAGATAATCTCGACACCCAGTTTTCGGATACTATCCACTTCCTCTGCCAGTATTGTTCTCGGAAGTCTGTATGATGGAATACCGTAACGGGTCATCCCACCCGGTTCCGGTAGCTCTTCAAAGACTGTTACTCCGTAGCCTCGGAGAGTCAAGTCTTTTGCTGCAGTCAGGCCGGCCGGGCCTGCTCCGATGATGGCGATTTTTTCATCTCTTGTTATCGGGATTGCATCAATGGCTGGACACTGTGCATTGTCGCTGATGAAACGTTTGATAAACTTGATGGCAATGGGTTCATCCAGCGTTGAGCGCCTGCACTTCGATTGACATTGATGATCGCACACCCGCCCGCAGATGGAAGGGAAGGGGTTTGTCCTGAGGAGGACCTTGTAGGCGTCGTCAAATCTTCGGGCGCGAACAAGGGCAAGGTATGATGGAATATCCATGCCAATGGGGCAGGCATTCTGACAGGGTGACTTGAAAAGGGCTGTGCAGACCCCGGCGGAGCAGTGCTTGTCCCTGATATGTGCCTCATATTCACTTCTGAAATAACGGATCGTGCTCAGAACCGGGTTGGGTGCCGTCTGGCCGAGGCCGCAGAGTGCCGAATCTTTGATGATATAGGCCATCTCTTCCAGGAGTTCGATATCCCCCTCTTTGCCTCTTCCCTCGCAGATGTTGGTAAGGATCTCAAGCATCCGTTTCGTTCCTTCGCGGCCGGGGGTGCATTTCCCGCATGATTCATCCTGACAGAAATCCATGAAGAATCGAGCCATGTCAACGGGGCACATGTCTTCGTTCATGACGATTAATCCACCAGATCCCATAATGGCGCCCAGTTCCATTACATGTTCGTAGTCTATGGGCGCGTTGAGATGCTGTACCGGGATCATTCCGCCTGAGGGACCACCAAGCTGGGCGGCCTTAAATTTTTTACCATTCGGTATGCCTCCGCCGATGTCATGCACTATGGTTCCAAGTGAAGTCCCCATGGGAACTTCCACGAGACCCACATTATTGATATCACCCGTGAGCGCAAAGACTTTTGTTCCCTTGCTTCTCTCGTTTCCGATGCTGGCAAACCACTTGCTTCCACGTGCAACGATCTGTCCTACGTTGGCCAGGGTTTCCACGTTATTTAATACACTCGGTTTTTGCCACAACCCTGAAACGGCGGGGAAAGGTGGTCGGGGGCGCGGCATGCCCCTGTTGCCTTCGATCGAGGTCATGAGTGCCGTCT
>Ga0307990_1001530_pt1 | contig 19424 bp, 13 predicted proteins | sample EllFjometagen129_FD_203168 | JGI IMG/M metagenome (GOLD analysis project Ga0307990, IMG submission 203168) | Marine microbial communities from Ellis Fjord, Antarctic Ocean - #129 | ecosystem: Environmental > Aquatic > Marine > Unclassified | place: Southern Ocean | collected 2014-10-08
TACCTCCAGTATCCGGGTTTGGTTTCATGGGGAAAGACGTGGAGTGTCATGCCATTCTTTCTCAGGGTTGAACTCCCTCTTTTCGAAGTATTCCAGTTCAGTGAAAGGAAGTTGCGTCTGCGTGCAGCTTTTCTTTTGATGTGCTTTTCAAGTGTCTTGGGGCTTATGTAGTCATTGGTCATGTGTTCCGCGCAAACACATCCAACACCCAGGGTCTCACCGTAGTCGTCGTGTTTCATTGCATGAACGAAACGGATCGGATGGTTGCCGCACATTCCACATGTTTCGTATTCACAGTCACTATCTGGTCGGACGTCAGTGACATCTACGCAGCGCCATCCTTTTTGTTGAATGCTCGGATTGTTCCATATATTTGTCATAATTCGCTTGTTCCAAGACGGGACTATATGCTCCTGCATAACACGCCCAACAGGATGCCCTTGGCAAGGGCAACGAAACCTTCTGGAGGGGATTCTATTGGGCATAAGTGAAAGAACTCCTCTCCTCAACCTGTGGTTTCGGTCATATTCGAGTGCAACTTAACTCTACCAAAAACGGATAAGGTGCCCCCAACCCCCCGGGGTGGCACCCTTGAATCCCATATGCCGGAGTCCCGAATCTCTCTCACTAGCAAACACACATATTGATAAAAAAAAATATGTGGGGAAATTTCCAGGTTTTCCGGGCTTTTAATACTGTGGCTGAGCACATAGAAAGTTGGCCACCAGAGCGGTAAGTCAGGAATTGAGAGACAATATGGAAGGTCTGGAACATCAATCCATTATGGAAAACCTCAATAGAATGCTGTCAGGGTGTATTCTGGTAAGTACCTGGAAAAGCGTAAAATCCGTAGACTACATGTATGCCTATCCGTCACACGCGTTCGAGGATGAATATTATAATTTGATTTCTCTTTCTCGATGGTCGATGGAACGATTATGGATTCATCACAGCATAAGTCTGATAATACTGAGTATAGTAAATGGATAAAGCAAGCGGGCAAGACAATAATGCCAATAAAGATCGTGCATTGGAAAAGGCTGTAGAGTTGCTCTCACATCGACTCGACCGGCATAGGTGTATGTTTCTTTATACCTGCTATGCATATCGCATTGATCCTTCAGAGAAGAGCTCAAGGGGCAATGTAGATGAAATGCTCCCCCCAAAGTTATCTGAAGATGACTCTGAAGGAGAATTCCTCATGGAGCCCGAAAACCGCAGGGCTCTTGACGATTATGTATTTGAAGTTTATCGAAAATTTGGAGAGGGGCAAGGCTCTGAACCCTATTTCACCGTATCCAATGCTGCGCAGAACAGTAAAACGAACGTAACAAGCAAACCTTTCACAAATGTGAAGGTGAAAGATGGAAGCCTACCGGCGTGGCGTCTATGGGCCGCGTGCTTATCCGATTACTTGAGAAGAACCACAAAAGCTGTTATGGAATCAGTATGTGAAGTAAAGAGGCTTGATGTTCACAAGCGTTTCACTGAAATAACAGATATGGTCAACGCTGTCATTCGTCCAAAGGGACACCCAACTTGGCAGGCACGAACCGTGGTAGATCCCACACGGGACATCCCTTATGAGTACCCTGGAAAGCTTGCTGAAGTAATAGCCAAGGTTGGAGATGCAGTGGCTCTTCAAAAAGAAAATCCAGCCAGCCGTAGTAGGCAGCCCGCCACGAAGGCTGAGCGTAGGTTTAAGAAATGGAGTGGCCACGGAGACGCCTGCTTCATTGTTGATTACCCTCTTGTTTTCTTCCACTATAAAGGAAAGAAAGAAAACCTACGGTACAGAACTGACTCACATGGCCAAAATTTGTTCTACTTTCTTGTTCAGACATATGGATCAATAGACAGAAAATCCGTCAAACAACTTGTTCTCAAAGAGATGTGCAAGTCAAAAAGAAAACCATCCGAGATGGCACAAGAGAGCAACTGCTTGAACTTGTCGAAGAAACTAAATCTTATGAGGGCCGCATGGAGTCCGAGAGGAAGAGTTCTGGTTTAACTCTCACCCGACTCGATACCGTGACGCCGGAGCCGGTACGATGGCTTTGGGCTAATAGAATCCCATTAGGAAAAATGACATTGATCGTTGGGCCTGCCGGTCTGGGGAAGACCTTCTTGACTTTGGATATTGCCGCTCGTGTGTCAGCGGGCGACCCTTGGCCGGATGCACCCGACAAACCGATCAAACGTGGAGCGGTGATCATCATGACGGCTGAAGACGACACCAGTGATACAATTGTTCCCAGGCTCATGGCGGCGGGTAGTGACCTAGAACATGTGAGCTGTTTGGAGGACCATTCGTTCACCTTAAAAAAAGACCACGATAGACTTGCCCAGCTTCTGGATGAAAATCCAGATGTGCGATTATTGATCATCGACCCTATAAATGCTTTCTTGGGCAACGTGAACAGCCACAATGATGCAGAAGTCCGAACAGTACTGTCTCCTCTGGCCAAAGTCGCTGCTGAGCATAAGGTTGCAGTTATTTGCATTATGCATCACAACAAGGCCCAGAATGTGGCGGTTGCGGACAAGATCATGGGGTCGGTGGCTTTCAATGCCGCCGCTAGACAGGTCTGGCATATCGTGGAAGACCCAGATGACTCCGACAAACGGCTTCTCGTATCCGGCAAACACAACTTGACAAAAGCGTCATCAGGATTGCGGTTCAAACTCGAATCGGTAGGAGAGGGCGAGGGGAATTTTCCTTCTGCGAGGGTGATCTTTGACCGTGAGCCCGTCCTGAAGACGGCCCAGGACATTCTCTCTGAAGAGGTCAAGCAAGGTCAAAAGACGACGAAGACTGAGCGGGCTATCGAGTTCCTCTTGAGAATCTTGAAAGAAAATGCCCGTGACAAGCACGATGTAGAGAGGATGGCCGAGGAAGAGAGCATATCCACCAGCACCCTCAGGCGTGCGAAAGAACAACTCGGTGTGGTGTCCAGGCAAGAGGGAATAGGCGACACGCGGCGTTCGTTGTGGTCACTACCAAAAGAGATTGAGGTTTAAGTTTGGCAAGTCTGCCTATCACATAGACATGCTCAATCTTAGCATTCTTAGCAAGTTTGCTAAGCTGGATCATGTTCTTGTGACGGTGGGCTTGGGCATTCTTTGATCATGTATTTGGAGACTCCTGCAAATAGGACAAGAAAGGATAAGACTTATGGAACTTAAAAATGACATGGTGCACTTCATTAGTGAGCGTGAAGACAAAGGTGGTGTTAGTTTTGCCCAGCTTAACAAGCGTTTCCCTGGTATCCGGGGTAATGAGACTATGGTTTCATCTAATGATCCCAATGTAATACTCTGGCAAGGTCTGTCAAAAGAGGCGGTAGCTACCCTCAACGATCTATTCAGGGAAGGACTCATATACCTCCATCCCATGCCTGACTCTTGGGGTATTCTAATATACATAGTCGATGGCGGCAGAGTGCCTGGTTGCCCGGTCGTTCGGAGACGACCAAAGACGGGATACAAAACCCCTCACTGGTTACCAGTAATGCTGAGAATAGAAAAAGCTCAAATAATGAGTAGAAAAGAACATTACGTAGCATGATTTAATTGAATTAGTTCAAGGTTTAAGTTATACTTTAAATATGATCCTAGAACTACTGAGAGACAAGATACAGACATGCGGTAGAAGTCGCTATCAGGTCACTAATGAAACAAGGATAGACAAAGCGACTTTGTGCCGTATCATGCAGGGGAAAAGCTGTAAGGTTGAAACGGCTGATAGGCTGCTAGAGTATTTTGGGTTTAAGGTAGTCGAATCAAAGAAAGCATAGGGTGACAAAGATGGCAGTATTCAAACGAAAGCGAAAAGTGAATGTTGGCGAAAAAACAGTAACACGTCAATCATTAAAATGGTATGTGAAGTTCCGTGATGCTGACGGGATTGTCCGTACTGTTCCCGGATACACGGATAAGGAAGCGACGAAACAGCTTGAAGCCCGACTCAAAAAGGAAGCGGCTCTGGCCCAGGAAGGTGTTGTTGACCGGTACAAGGAACACCGCAACACACCACTGGCGGACCACCTTAACGATTTTGAGAAGTCATTATTGGCCAAAGGGGGTACGGCCCAAAATGCAGCAACGGTAAAATCAAGAGTCAAGCGGGTGTTCAATGAATGCAAACTTGTCTTTTGGCCTGATATTCAAGCCAGCAAGGTACAGTGTACAATTTCCAGATTGCGGAAATATGTTGAAACAAAGGAAGGGCCAAAGGATCTGGGCGAAATATCTGCACAGACACACAATTTTTATCTGAAATCTGTCAAGCAATTCTGCAAATGGATGGTTATGGATGGCCGAGCCAGTGAATCACCGGTTGAGCATTTACGGACGATCAATGTCAGAGTGGATAGACGGCATGACCGAAGAGCACTTGAAGCCGATGAGATAAGGAGGCTGTTAGAAGCTACAGCCACCTCGCCTGAACGTTTTGGCATGACAGGCTATGAGAGAGCCTTGGTTTATCGTTTTGCTGCTTATACAGGGCTCAGGGCTAATGAGATACGGAATCTGACAGCATCTTCATTCGATTTTGATAATCACACCGTCAATGTTCAGGCTGCCTACAGCAAGAGAAGGCGTGAGGATGTCTTACCACTACGAAAAGACTTAGCAGCAGAATTAAAGAGCCTTGTGGCTGGGAAATTACCGACTGTGCAGGTATTCAAAGTTCCTGCGAAAACAGCGGATATGCTCAAGGCTGACTTGAAAGCAGCTAAAATACCCTATGTTGATGACGCTGGACGTTATGCTGATTTTCACGCGTTGAGGCATTCAACCGGTAGCTTGTTGGCGGCGAGTGGAGTACACCCCAAAGTTGTTCAGTCAATTATGAGGCATAGCGATATCAATTTAACAATGTCAAGATATACACATATCTTCAGTGGGCAGGAATCAGAAGCCGTTGAAGGTTTGCCGGATTTGTCTATGCCTAGTCAGGAGAAACAAAAAGCAGTTGCAACAGGAACGAATGGTAAGACAGTTGATGTTTCCTCAACAGGTCAAAAAGAATTGACACCTAAATGGACACCTCCGTTGACACATACGGCTTTCCCTACTTGTGATCAGTTGGCATCAGTTGACAGCAGGCAGAACAATTCTCAAGAAAAAACCAGAAGTCCTAAGTGTTTAGATAGTGATGAGTTAGACACCGAAAGTGATAGATTGTCAGCACATGACACAGATGAAAAGGCAATACGCCCGAGAGGATTCGAACCTCTGACCTTTGGTTTAGGAAACCAATGCTCTATCCTACTGAGCTACGAGCGCCTGTTAAAAGTGCTCGCCATTAAACAGGGCAGACTAGGCTTTGTCAATGGTTTTGTGGTTGCGAGTCCAAAGTTGAGGGTGAGTTATTTTACCTTTCTAAATTCATGATCCACATGATACTCATCGGCAACGACAAACAACTGGATGGGCTGGGATCGAACAGATTGTCGTTGGCCTCCACTTCATCGCGGCCTAAGGATATTCGGGCTAAACTGGCCTTTGGAAATGGCGTTTCACGGGATCCTATGGTGAAACCTGAAACCAGAATGTAGCCATCCGGGCCTGCGGCAATGTTGGTTATGTGATACATATTCGTAATGGTGACAATTCGAGTGACGTCGAGGGTGGCTGCATCTAAACCGTAGACCCTCGCCCGATTTGGATTGGATGGATCACGTGCACCTGAGGCGATATATATCTTGCCGTGTGAACAACAAAGACCCATAGGGTGAGCCATCTCAGAATTATCAGGATCAGATCTATTCAGAAACCTCTGCGATTTTAGATCCCCGTTAAGATCAAATTTCCACAGCAGGCTGCTGTTGTTTTCATGATGTACATTTAGCACATAGACATTGTCATCCTCATCCACTTCAATCTCACGAAGTCCCATCAGATTAGGACTTTGACCGAGTCCCGTTAGGTCAGAGCCTTCAGTATCTATTTTCAGGGGATTTGCATCGAAAAATGTGCGTATGATGGTAAAGTCCCCATTGTCTAGTGGACTCAACTCAGCAGCTGCCAGATAAGCGTTACCTTCAGGGTTGTTGTTTGGATGAACAACCACAGGCACCACATAAATACGGCCTTCTTTGATAGACGCATCCAAGATGGGACGTCCCCAATATTGGTCATCGGATTTTTGAATGCCCACAGAAATTTGGCTGTCAGCAAAGTCTTTTATCTGGGGACTAATGAGGGGTTCTCCATCAAGTCCAATAATGCCCTCTTGAGAATTGATGATATAGATGTCACCTTGTGAGTCTTGGATGGTTCGGAGATTGCAGTGTTGCGGCAATCCTTCCAGTCTGTACTCCTGCTTGTATTGCTCATTGAAACCAAAGGCATATAGAAGATACTTTCGCTGTAAAGTACGTTCACCTGTATATAGTATGGGTTCTGAGGGTTTACCCAGGATTAGGATAGATGGTCCAGTCTCAAAAATGGCTTGATGAGGTATTTGTTTGAGTATCTGTGTCGATGATTTCGCATTTGTCCCAGGCGTCGTCTTCCTGTTTGTCAGTGCCAGTTGGCCACATAGATTCAGATTGGCGCTCCTCGATCTCCAATCGTCACACGCCAGATCCAAGGCATCCACGTAGTGGTCTTGACTAAAACCGCCTGCATCTATACACATCGCACCGCCCAGCGAATAAGGATCATTCATGTCCCTGATCTTGGGTGATATGCCGAAACCGCATCCCTTTATTGAAAACAAGAAATCTTCTTCTTGGACACCATTATCACCATCCCAATCCATACATATTCCCTGACAGCGAGTTTCCAGAGAAGCCTCATTAACATCAACGACTGCATGTTCCGAAAAGGCTGTTATATTGCCCACAGATGCGAGGGTATATTCTGATTGAACTAGGGCTATTTCCAACCAGAGCCCATTTTCCGAGTCCAAAGAACGCACATCTACTGAGTTTTCAAATAATCCGAAATGATCGCTTCCCACAGCTCCGGGATTTCTTTTAAAGGGAGGTAGAATAGTCCCTGCTTCAACATAGTGCTGTCCTGCTGGGTCACCAAAGTCATCCATGTCTGAAACATAGAGATGCAACTGCGTCTCCGTGCTGATGAACTTGTAGTTAACGCTTACCCAAACATTTTCTTGCTCAGCCGCCCCCATGCGTATTTTTGCCCGTGTTGTGTCCCCCTCTCTAGGGTACATGCGCATGACCTGTTTTTCTTCCACATGCTCCACCAACATTTCGTCTGGCGCATTGACGCGTACGTTTTCAGTGAACTCATCTGTATCATCAAATATAATTTTGCCAATCGTCTCAATATAAGGGGATTCGTTGTATGTGAGGTAAAGGTCCGGGCTGTTTGCCTTGATTTGAGGTATCCATGTGTCATACGCTCTGGCATTGAGGGGGTTGTCATCTACGAGTATGACAAATAGGCTGTCCAATGTCGATAGAGGTTGGATATTGCGAATGTTATTACCTGTCAGGCCGACCTGATTCAGGTTGTCAAAATTCGCCATCACTGCGATAACCTCTAGCTGGTTGTTTATCAGATTAATAACTTCGAGCGCAGTCAAATTGGCAAGGGGCTCAATATTGGTGATGTTATTATCATTGAGTATCAGTTCTCTAAGATTGATGAGGCCTTGAAGTGGACTTAGATCTTCGATGTGATTGTTTCCTGCGTCAAGCGCCTCCAGGTTTTGGGCATACTCAAGACCTGCTAAAGTCTTCACGTGTCCATTCGTGGCCACAAGAGATATCAAGCCCAACATGTCAACGCTGTTGGGATCAGAGCCCAGTTGGTCTTCAATGGCAGCTCGAAGAACGGTATCAGGGATCGTGACTGGGTCTGCAGAGAATGCTGTTCCCAAGGGCATGATCCACCCAATTAGAAAAACAATGCCAAAAGCTCTCATCTTTTTGCCTCCATCCAGTATCAACTGTCATTATCACCTGTTTTGAATCTTGACAATCCAAGAAATCATATCTTTGAACGGGACTACGGTATAGTCGTTCGTGTCATAGTAGTCTTTCTGCATTCGAGTAAATTTGACATGGCCATCCAAAAAGGCCAAATTGTGAGAATCAGGTTTTCTGTGCCATTCTGCTTGTTCCTTAAGTTCTGGACTCTTATGTGCTTCTGGCTTCCATTGATTGACCCAACCATAGTCCCCCATGAGTAGGAGTCTGGAATGTGGAACGGTTACCTTGGAGATTGACATGTGTGTAATTCGATCAGAAAGCGACAGATCGAATTCTTTGGTGGGTTCACTAAAGGGCTTACATGCATTTTGACCGATTAGAAAGTGGTTTGTCGGGTAACTTGTGCCCCAGTACCGATATACTTGAAGCAGTGAGAAGCGATTGGGTGTGCCACCTCGGTCAGATGGGCAGCGAAACAGTGCGGCAGCCTCTGGGTCAGTTATCAAAGGTGGAAAATCTACCATGGAGTTCAGGGGACGAATTTCTGCGTCATCATATTGTGTCTCCGATATTGAATACAATCCCCCATACCAGAAATTGGCATTCTCGCCCTGATAAAAGCGTCCTTCATTTTCATCAAGGTACTGGGTCCAGGCCATTGCCAGCTGGCGAAGATTACTTGAACATTGGATGCGACGGGCACTCTCTCGAACTGCCCTGAGGCTGGGCAACAGGATCGCCAGAAGCACGGCAATGACCGCAATGACAACCAGCAGTTCAATCAATGTAAAGGCATGTCCACGTTTCATGGTCAATGAATGGTCTCCTCTGTTGGCTATTGATGGTTTGGGTCGTTAGGATCAGATCCATCTAATTCTTTTATCCGCTGAGAAATCTTGTATTTGTAAAAGATCAAGGCTGGATCAGTTTCGGTAGAACGATCCAATAGCAGGCTTCTGTCGCTTTTCTTGAAAGACTCGAGTGCCATTTCTGTTCGGCCTCTTTTAAAATAATCTTCACCACAAATATAGTCACAGAACCACATGAGATCGGGCCTGATTTTCTCCTGGAACTTGAATCTCTTCTTTTCGGGTTCATTGGGATCTCGGAAAAACTCCAATGCAGCTCTCTCCCTGGTTCCTTTTCTCAGATACCTCATAGAGCCAGTAGGGTCGATATTTTTTTGGTTCCAGGAATGCAATAGATCCGCAAGAATCATGGCGGATGACAACTCATTTCCACTGCCAGGTGGCACAGGAGGACTGGGTGGATTGGATCGATAGGCTTCGCTGACAATAATGGCAGACGCCGCAAGAATAACTAATACGAGGCTTATCACACGAATCGAATAAATGTGTTGTGCAATGTCTTTCTTAATCCGATAGAGCGAGCGATTGGATTTGATACTTATGGCACGGCCATTGAGCCAATGCTCAATATCCGCTGCCACCTCGGAGAACGTGCCATAACGCTGGGCTGGGGATTTGTCCAATGCCGTCAGGACAATGGCTTCCAGATCCGCATCAATGCCGGGCATAATCTGGCGTAGGGGAATCGGTTCCTGTTGAGTTATGTTTTGCATACACTCATACTCAGATCCCGACAGATCATACGGAAATTCTCCGGTGAGTAACCGGTATGTAATGACACCCACTGAATAGATATCCGTACGAGTATTGACAGGCTTGCCCTTGACCTGTTCAGGCGACATATAAACCAGGGTGCCTGGGCCTTTGCTCGTGTCTGAAACTGTTAACTGGGCGGCTTCGTTATCAAGCCGTTTGGCCACACCAAAATCAACAATATGAGGGACACCCTCTTCGGTTGTGAGGATATTGGAGGGCTTCAGGTCACGATGAATCACGCTGTTGTCATGGGCATATGCCATGGCTACGCATAGGCTGTGGATTAAGGCCATGATCTGTTTGGGAGAGAGTTGGTTCTGATTCACATACTCATCCAAACGCTGCCCCTTGATCAATTCCATGGTGAAGTAGTAGGGTTGCTTGTCCAGGCAGCAATCATAGATCCGGGCAATGTTGGGATGCTCCAGATGGGCTGCCACCTGGACTTCCGCACGAAACCGAGCCCGTGCGGTTGAGGAACTCAGGGCAAGCGTATTCATCTGTTTAAGCGCAACTTCGCGTCGCGGCGAATGTTGAATGGCTTTCCAGACAAGGCCCATGCCTCCCTGGCCTAGGAGTTCCACGATCTCATAGCCCGGGATCTCCGGACGTTTGATGTCTCCTGCAGGCACAAGCAGGCTATTGGTTTCGCTGACCGAAGGAAAGCGATGCCTTGTTTTTTCATTGTTTTCGTGGGACATCTGAGGTCACTCGTTTGGCACAAAGGGCGGCTGCATCACTCAACAAATTGGCAATTCTTTTGTCCACCCATTGAAGAACAGAAAGTTGTTCAAAGGATTTTCTGAGCTTGGTATGGTTTTTTTTGGTGATTTGTTTATTATGAAAAATCAACGCGCTGGCAATGGCTGCATAGTACAGGGCGATGGCTGCTTCTCGTTCTATGTTGGAGGGTGCAGATTTCGTTTTTTGCTTTGCATAGCTTTTGATCTGGTCAATGACAGCCACATCAGAACTGGGGTCCAACAGGATTTTATCCATACTGTTCTCTGGCAAAGACTCCAATTCCTGGCATACACGTTGGATGATGGCAGGTAGTGACTGAATCAAAACGGCATTGACAGGCAATGAATGCGTCAATAAAGTCGCCAACATTGTGGCCTTTTGCGCATTCGAATTCTCCGGGTCGCCAACGTTCTGTTCGTCCGCACCCAGCTGGAGTAACTGCGCCAGTTTATCTGAGCCTAAACCAGATGTGCTATCGTTCATCATCTTGGTCGGAGTCTCCTTTATTTACCATTCACATGATCCATCCGTAAAATCAGTCGGAATTATGCATGCCCTTTTGAAAAAATCTGGAGTAACTCGCCAATCTCATCCTCTACGTCCGGGTCTGACGCCACATAGGGCCTGACAGTGTCTATTAATAAAGTACGGAAACGCCGTTTGACTGTCGTCGTCATGGCCGCAGCTTTTTGTACGTCAGCGATATGATATTTATTACGTAGTTCTACGTAGGAAGGATTGGGTGAATCATGCAATATAGGATTCAGTATCTTTTCTTCGAATACCTGCCAGTGGACCTGTCTGTTGTTGTCTTTGTATTCCTCCTCCAGTCTCTGGATCACTTCATTAAGCAGATTTGAGGCCCATGTGTAGTGAAAGGCTTCATCTGGAGAGACTGTTTTTGGGCAATGGGCTTGCATGTTTGAGGCATCAAAACTCAAAAAACCATCCACTGGAAAACGTTTTTTTGCAGACGCTCGACGGTGTTCATCACTGACATGGGCCTTTAACGCATTCAGCAAAAAGGTTCGAAAACGTCCTTTGCTCTGATCGGCCCGGTGAATTAAGTCTCGGCTGAGAATGATGTTGCAGAAAAAGCTTTGGGTCAGGTCCTGGGCTTGCTCCATACCATAGCCTTTGCGGCAAAGCCAGGTATAGACCGGACGCCAATATTTTTGGGCCAGCTTCTCAATAATAACTTTCTTTTGGGGTATGTCCGACTGACGGTAGTCTCGCAACTCTGTCCACTGAGTGGCGGGAAAGCCTTCTTTGATTCCCCCAACCGCTGTTTTGTCAGAACCGTCCATCCTCACCTCAGTGCTTGACGCCATGATACCTGGAAAAACCACAAACCATAATTATATCACAAATTGCACGGGCCGTCAACAAATCAGCCTGCAGGTTCAGGGGGTGTTGAAGGCATACAGGATGAACATGCAGGTATTATATATTCTTTTGACTAAACTTGGCACAAAACAGATCTAGATGACGCATGAGTTAATAGAGTGAGGGGTGAAGGATTGCGAGTAAGGTTTACCCCAAAAGATATTTTTACAGAGGGATGCATTTTTTTTGCGGTCCTTACGGATAGTTATACAGACGCCACTGTGGCGTTTGTGAAAGGGAAAGAAAATGACTCAATCTGTTTCAATAATCATTGACAAGGAAAGGAGCAAACCTATGATAATGGGATCAACAGGTGCAGGGCGCTGTTGGAGAGACAATCCTAACAAACGACTTTTTGTCAACATCGTACTAAGAGTAAAGATATTCATGTAACAGAAACGACCAAGATCTATGGAGAACACATTCTAAACAACACACATTTAATGAAGGAGGTTTCTTATGTTGAGTAGACGAACATTTCAATTGACAATCATTTTTTATGGCCTGCTTATTTTCACAACTCCTGTGCAAGCATTTGAAATGGATGCTACCTGGATTTGTGGCACCAACAATTATTCGACTCCAACCTGTTGGGATTCAGGTTTGGCTCAAGCACCTTTTAACAGAGGTCCTATTGAGTTCAATGTGACAATTCCGGCCAATAGTGGCACAGTCAGCGTAGATGTCAACTGTGTGGTGAACAGCTTGGTTCTCGGCGAGAACACGACGCTCAAGATACTCAAGGGCAAGACCTTTGTCGTGCTCGGACAAGCAGATATAAATGGCATTATCCATGGAAATGGTGGAGATTTTACGGCTCCGACTGCGGCTTTTCCCGGAAACAAGGCTCAAGTTTTCGTGGATGGCGGTGGGAAGGTTGAGATTGGTGCTACTGGCTATTCTGCAACTGGGCTGAATTCAGATCGCACTAATTACACGTTGTTGTCATCGACAGGGGCGGGATCTGTCCTGGACGTGTCATCCATGACTGACCTGGACGACGGAGTTTCGATAAATGGAGTGGGTCACACTCATACAATTGTGGCTCAAGACGGTGGAGTGATTGAAATGGATGATCTGGTGCGGATCACTGGACCATCATACAATGAGCGTCTGATTGTTAATGCAAGCGACGGTACGATTAGAATGCCAAAGTTGACTACAGTTTCTCATGCTGGCGGTTCAGGTCGTACAGAGTTTGTTGTGGATGGTAGTGCGTTGCTTGATTTGCCCTCGCTTTCCTCTGTTAGCAACACCGAATTCAGTGTATCATCTGGTGGACGGTTGCAGGCGAACAGTTCACCTTGGACTTACTCGGCTGTAGGACTGAATGCAGATCGCACTAATTACACGTTGTTATCATCGACAGGGGCGGGATCTGTCCTGGACGTGTCATCCATGACTGACCTGGACGACGGAGTTGCGATCTATGGAGTGGGTCACACTCATACAATTGTGGCCCAAGACGGCGGAGTGATTGAAATGGATGATCTGGTGCGGATCACTGGACCATCAGACAATGAGCGACTGATTGTTAATGCAAGCGACGGTACGATTAAAATGCCGTCTCTGCATACAATTACGGGAACTACCGGTCGTGTGAATATCAATGTTAGCAATAGGGGACTCATGTCACTAGGCAATGTGACAACTAGAATCTCCACAGATATCGTTCTTGATGGTGCTTCAACTTTGTATTCAAGGGCTCTTCGGGCGGGTAAGGCCACAACGATCACGCTCAATGATCCCCATGATCTGCTTGATATTGGTGGTGACTTTGATCTGGACACTACTATCACAGTCGTTAATCCTGGGGATAGCATGTTTGCCTTGGGGGGCGATTTCTCCTATGCACACACTGATGGACCCAAAGTGCCACTTGGCAATTCATATGTGTTTTTGAACGGCCAAGGCCCTCAGGAATTGGAAATTGGAGGTCGTGATGTGTGGGTTCTTACGGACGAACATCCAGATGATAGTTTTGGCTTTGGTCAAATGATTATTGGTGATCCGAATCTACCCACGGCTGTGCTGCTTATAGATGCTATTGACAATGGCCATCGCGGAGGTTTCGGTGGAGAAGCCGAGGCCTTGTATCTCTTTGGCAAAGATGGCCAGGATGGCTTACGAATTTTGGGTGGATCAACACTCTACCTCAACGGCTTGAATGTCTATGCTGAGCTCAACGGTGAAATAACAGACCTGAATACGCTGTTTGGCCCGGATGAGACCAAAATCCGATTTGGTGAAAATGGGAGTGACGGTTGGATCAGTAAGGGCAGTGGCCCAGAGCTTAAAGATCCTGCCAACCTGAGCCAAAATGGAGGCTTTGAAACCGGCAACAATCCACCTACAGTAGAGAATTCCTCCTGGACCCTTGCACAGGGATCTGAAGATATTGATCACTGGCAAATCTCTTGGGGCACCATGAACTGGACACATGAATCCATGATGGTTGATGCCGGACCGGGGCAGCGGTTTGCCGATCTAAGCAGTGAGACGGGTCAAGGTGCGGTCAGCCAGGCAATCAGTACTGTACCTGGAAGGCTTTATCATGTGTGGTTTGACTTGGGAGCCAATCCACTTGGCATCCTTGACAATGATAGTGATGCGAAGGTACTGCGAGTCTCGGCGGCTGACTCTGCCGAAGAAATCCTTTTTGATGTGGCCAACCTAAGCTGGCACAAGAAGACCTGGCGTTTTGTGGCCACTGAGGTGTCGACAACATTAACCTTTGCCAATGCCAATACTGATTCCAATTCGGCGTTTGGTGTGGCCATTGACAATGTGGTTGTTGTTGATGCGCACCCCAATGACATACCGACTCGTAGACTGAACCTTACTATTAAAGGCAATGGTTTGGTGACTGCACAATCTGTCGATCAGACAGAAAATGTTCAGGGGCCAGGTGAATTCAACTGGTCTTTTGAGGTTGCCGAAGAAGTGATACTGACTGCCGAGGGCAAAGATTTTGCCCGGTGGAGAGGCGACATTGGTGACAATGATCCCCAATCACGGGATATCAAAATCTTTATGGACAACAACCTGTCCATCCAGGCCGACTTTATGGATCTCACAGTACAAATCGCCAACATTGACACGTCTGGCTGTTCCTTGTTGCAGGCCACGGTGTTGGTGACAGATCCGGATGCCAATGATGCGGCTGTTATAGATTTAACTCAAGCCAATTTCTCTTTGTATGAGAATGGAGTCAAGCAGAGCATCCAGACAGTCCTTCAAGGAACTTGTTCAGTTGCCTTTTGTCTGGTGCTTGATTACAGTGGTGGCATGTATGAATGGCCAGATATTGTCCCAGGTATGGAAGCTGCAGCTAAAGCGCTCCTAAGTCAGATGACTAATCCAGAAGATATCGGTGAAGTGATCAAGTTTTCTGAAGAAATTGGCGTAATGCAAGAATTCACCCACGATCGAGGATTGTTACTAGGAGTCATTGATCCGGATCCTCCTTTCCGTGGAAAGGGGACGGCCCTTTACGACGCTCTATATAAGGCGATTACGGACACCTCTGAACAAGCTGGTTGTAGAGCGGTTGTTGCTATGAGTGATTGGTTGGACATAATTTCGGACAGAAGCAAGGAAGAGGTCATTGAGTATGCTCAAGAAAAGAATGTCCCCATCATTGCCGTACTTTTAAAACAGGCGTTAACTGGAGATGGAGAGGACGTTGCGCGTGAGATTGCCAAGAAGACGGGAGGCTTGTTTTATGATGCCGGAGATTCATCCAGTACCTTTGAAGACGTTTACGGGAAAATCGCCGATGCTCTCAACAATCAGTATACAATCACCTACAAGGCGGTTGGTTGTGGGCCTGAGAATGATGAGTCGCTGGATCATGAACTTGAGATTATTGTGATAGGCAACGACCTGGCCTATGGATCGGATGTTGACCTTTTCAAGTGCCCACCTACCTGTGTCTCAAATTGAGTCTTAGGCACTAAATCTGATTTGTAGTATGACATGTTAATAAATAAATTGTGTAAGTAATTGAATTAGGCGGGCCGGTTTCCCTTCGAGGAATCGGCTCGCTTGTTTTCTCTGATGTGGTTTTAAGTGCCGGATCATCTTTTGCCGTCTATGCCGTGGTTCGATTTGGGGGCATTGTCCAAATTAGGATAATTTTCCATTTTATCCTAACAGTTCTGCATATCAAGCTATCTGATTGGCTTTCAATCCAGTATACTGGCGATGTTGTATATTGATTTTTGTATTCAGACTTGATTGTTAGGTGGCGGGAAACCGATACGATGCTGGATTTGCAGAAAGATTTTTTCTCACAGGTTGTCACGCCGGTGGTGAGTGAGCGTTTGTTTGATCATCTCAGGAATTTGGTCTTTTTTGTGAAAAACTCGCAGGCTCAGTATGTGGTGGTGAATCAGACTCTGGTGGATCGTTGCGGCTTGTCTGACAAACGCGAGTTGCTTGGCCATCGTGTTGATGAGATCTTTCCCAAAGAGTTGGGGGACTCCTTTCGTCGGCAGGATGAAGAGGTGTTGCACCAGGGCGTTTCTATTGTCAATCGCCTGGAAATGCATTTATATCCGTCACAGGGGACGGGTTGGTGTATTACCCATAAGGTACCTTTGCATAGCGACAAGGGCGAGGTTATTGGTCTGGCCGGGGTGTCTGAGGATCTGCGCACGCCCAGTGACAAGAGTTCTGAATTTGAGCATATTGCTGCCGTGGTAGACTATATTCAGACGCACTACAATGAGCCACTCAAGGTCGATGTTTTGGCAGGGCAGGCCGGGCTTTCCAACTACCAGTTTGAACGGCGTATTCATCGCATCTTTCAGCTTACAGCCGGACAGTTTATCCAGAAGACACGTATGGATGCGGCCGTGAACAAACTGCGTGAAACCGACGCCCAGATCGCGGCGATAGCGGGGGATTGCGGGTATTCTGATCAAAGCGCATTTTCACGTCAATTCAAGCAGACTGTGGGGCTATCGCCAGGGCAGTTCAGGCGGCTGTCAAGGGATGAACCGCGATCTTGACAGAGTTGTGTTGAAAATTGAGTCATTTCTTCGTGAGGCATCAAGAATCCACCTCGAAATTGTGGGATACTAATGCTATAACCCTATTCTTACGATTTGGCAGGATTCGATGCTTTCAGGCACAATTTTTGATATCAAGCGATACGCGATTCACGATGGTCCAGGTATTCGTACCACGGTTTTCCTCAAGGGATGCCCTTTGTCTTGTGGCTGGTGCCATAATCCGGAAAGCTGGCAACAAGATCCGCAGCTTAGTGTGCGAGTGAAGCGATGTTCTGGTTGTGGTCGTTGTTTTGATGTGTTGCCCTACAATCGGTCAGGTTTAGACAAAATCAAGCGTTTGGGATCTGATCCGTCAGGTTCACGAGATTTTGGCCCAACTGATGATGCCCATGTCGATCGGGTTGTGGCGCAATTCAAACAGAAGGGCGTGGATGTGAAGGTTGGCGGTTGAGCCACAGAGCTCTCGTGCAAATAGGGTGATGATTGTCTTGTACACCCGCTGAGTCGCGCATAATATTGAAGTCGGGTAAAATACGATTTAAGATTTTTGAAATACTATGGATTTAAAAACAAAACAAGCCGGACACACAATGACACCAAGGGTGGCAGCACTGCGAAAGCTTAGTGTTGAAACCAAACCCTATATCTCCAGTGAACGTGCGACATTGCTGACGGATTTCTATCAGAGTGACATGGCACAACAAGAGTCAGTGCCTGTCACGCGGGCGATGGCCTTTAAGCATCTTATAGAGAACAAGGCCATTTTTATTGGGGACAGGGAACTGATTGTGGGTGAGAGAGGTTCAGCACCCAAGGCGACGCCCACATATCCTGAACTCTGCTGTCATGACCTCGAAGACTTGCATATTTTGGGGAGCAGGGACCGAACCCCTTTTTACGTGTCTGAAGATGTGCAAAAGCAGTATGAAGATCGGATTATTCCGTTCTGGTCAGGCAAGACCATGCGGGAGAAAGTCTTTTCTTCCATGGAACCTGCATGGCAAACGGCATTTGATGCCGGTGTCTTTACTGAGTTCATGGAACAGCGTGCGCCGGGGCATGCGATTTTGGACGACAAAATCTATCGCAGAGGCATGCTTGAGTTTAAACAGGATATTGCAAAGTACCGAGATGCCCTGGATTTTGCCAATGATCCCTCTGCAAAAAACAAGGTCGAGCAGTATCGAGCCATGGACATCTGTGTTGATGCCTGTATGTGCCTGGCTCAACGTCATGCTGATCTGGCATTGGATATGGCCCAGTCCGAGGCAAATCTGCAACGCAAGCAGGAGCTGTTTGAAATTGCGGAGGTATGTGCCCGGGTGCCGGCCCAGGCACCTCGCAATTTCCGGGAGGCCCTGCAGGCCTACTGGTTTGTCCATCTTTGTGTGATTATTGAAATCAATACCTGGGACTCTTTTAATCCAGGACGTTTGGATCAGCATCTGATTCCTTTCTACAGACAAGGGCTCCAGGCAAAAACACTGACACCAGACCAGGCTCGAGAGTTGTTGCAATGCTTCTGGGTCAAATTTAATAATCAACCGGCACCCCCCAAGGTGGGTATCACCGAAGAACAGAGCGGTACGTATCAGGATTTTGCCTTGATTAATGTGGGGGGGCTCACTGTAGACGAGGGGGCTGATGCGGTTAATGACCTGTCCTACATGATCCTCGATGTGGTGGACCAGATGCATCTCATTCAGCCGAGTGCTTGCATTCAGGTCAGTCGAAAAAATTCCGACAAGTTTTTACATCACGCCTGCCGCATTATTCGCCATGGGTTTGGTCAGCCTTCGGTGTTCAACACGGATGTGATCCTCAAGGAAATGGCATTTGATGGCAAAACGCTTGAGGATGGTCGAGCAGGGGGCCCCAGTGGCTGCGTGACAATCAGCGCATTTGGCAAGGAAAGTACTGTCCTGACCGGGTATGTCAACTGGCCGAAGGTGGTAGAGCTGGTTTGCAATAATGGATATGATCAACGCACGGATCAGCAGGTGGGTCCTCAAACTGGTGATCCCCGTACATTTACCGCCTTTGAACAATTTGTCGAGGCGTATAAAACGCAACTGAGCTATTTTCTGGATCTCAAGATCAAGGGCAACAGTATTATTGAACGGCACTTTGCCCAGTCCATGCCCACGCCATTTATGTCTGTGGTGATGGATGATTGTATTGCCACGGGTCGCGATTATCACGACGGTGGCGCCCGATACAATCCGACCTATATCCAGGGCGTGGGACTTGGCACTGTCACTGACTGCCTTTCCGCCTTAAAATATCATGTGTATGATGAGCAAGATATGACAATGGCTGATTTGCTCAGGGCACTTCAATGCAACTTCGAAGGTCACGAAACCTTACATCACCGCTTGCTTCATCGTAGCCCCAAGTATGGCAATGATGACGACTACGCTGATACTGTGGCAGAGCAGGTATTCAACATCTATTTTGAATTGCTCAATGGTCGTCCCAATACCAAGGGCGGTTGTTATCGTGTGAATCTTCTGCCGACTACGGCGCACATTTATTTTGGGTCTGTGGTGGGAAGTCTGCCCAACGGGCGTCAGGCTGGCATGCCGGTGTCTGATGGCATTTCTCCGAGTCATGGGGCAGATACTCAGGGGCCCACTGCCATGCTCAAGTCGGCAGGGCGACTCGACCATGCTCGCACAGGCGGTATCTTATTGAATATGAAATTTAATCCGCAGGTTCTGGCAGGTGAGGATGGTTTA
>Ga0307990_1001531_pt1 | contig 19413 bp, 14 predicted proteins | sample EllFjometagen129_FD_203168 | JGI IMG/M metagenome (GOLD analysis project Ga0307990, IMG submission 203168) | Marine microbial communities from Ellis Fjord, Antarctic Ocean - #129 | ecosystem: Environmental > Aquatic > Marine > Unclassified | place: Southern Ocean | collected 2014-10-08
TCCCTCAGTACTCTGATGTTATACCGGACAACTTCCAATTCTCCGATCTGAAAGTGTGGTATATTATCCAAAAGGGCCGTGGGCCAAAAAATGTCATTGGGCAACCAGTTCATGTACATTTGCTGGATCATGGCCTGATTTTTCAAGATGAATGTATCACCTTTGATCCTGCTGTCCAGGTTGCCAAGTGTAATTCTATCCGGCTTTCCGGAGTTTATGGCCATAATAAAGATAACAAAGACAAAAAATGCTAAAAAAACCAGAAATATAGCAATTTTTACTATCTTTTTTTTCTTTTCTTTAGAGATTTTTTCCATAATTTTTTACCGCTCCTCCTTAGTGGATATCCCGACTATGAGACTGTTACTATTCCCCTATGATCTTGACCAGCACGCGTTTTTCCCTCCGACCGTCGAACTCGCCATAAAAAATCTGTTCCCACTGGCCGAAATCAAGTCTACCGTCGGTAACTGCAACTACTACATCGCGTCCCATAACCTGCCTTTTCATATGGGCATCTGCGTTGTCTTCGCCGACATTGTGGCTGTACTGCGAGACAGGCTCATGAGGCGCCAGTTTTTCCAACCAGACCTCATAGTCGTGATGCAGGCCGGATTCATCGTCATTAATAAATACTGATGCCGTTATGTGCATTGCATTACAGAGCACGAGGCCTTCTTTGATGCCGCTTTGCTTCAGGCATTTTTCCACCTGGGAGGTAATGTTGATAAAGGCGCGTCTGGCGGGCACGTTAAACCATAATTCTTTTCTATAGCTTTTCATATTAATACTCCTATGATGAATTCACGATGCCGGTTTTGGCACTTGGGGTACCAAGCGTATTGTAGACATCGGAGGCAGTTTCAAAATGTTCAATTTTGGTCAAGGTCAAGTCGAAGATTCCATACCGCGAGCGGGGGAAGGAAATCTTTTAACCATCTCGCTTAAATACAGTGGGACAGACATCCATACATCGAATATTTCGATGATTAAAATGTTTGCCTGTTGACAAATCCCTCTCATTGGGGGACACAGAGATTGTGAAAAGGAGACGTTTTGAAATTACCTCGTAAGAGTCATAACGCAAAAAGCGTGCGACTGCAAAACAAAAACATCTTTATAGATGAAATCCACGGATCATATTTTCGGCTTTGACATTACTGCAGCTGAATTACAAAGGTGGAAACTTACGGGTTTAAGTGCCAATGTCTATTTTGAGACATTGCTATATCTGGTTGCAATCGAGGTGTATGTCAAATGTTGGGGCCTGACCCCGTTGAGAGTTTATGGAAACTGAGATCGAGGACGTTGGCGACGCAGTCAACGTCCTTTTTTTCTATACAGAGTGGCGGATTGATGCGGAGCACATTTCCCAGGGCACCGCCCTTGCCGATAATGACGCCGTTATCTTTCGCCGTTTCTGCTATATAGTTTGCCTCTTCCTTGGCAGGCTCCTTCGTCTTTCTGTCTTTCACCAGTTCAACGCCGAGCATCAGTCCCGTTCCCCGGACATCACCAATGATATCATACTTAGTCTCAAGCACCCTCAGCTTTTCCTTTATGTACTGACCAACATCGCGTGCATTCTGCTGTGTCTGATCTTCCTCTGTTGCTCGAAGAACGGCGCGACCCGCCGCGCAGGATACAGGGTTTGAACCATAGGTATTGAAGAATTTTTTTCCTGCGAGAGACTCGGCAATTTTGCGTTTTACAACCACCGCGGAGAGGGGGTAGCCGTTTCCGATGCCCTTTCCCAGGACAATAATGTCGGGAACTACATCGTGATTCTGAAATCCCCAGAAATGAGAACCTGTGCGTGTGAATCCCGTCTGGACTTCATCGACGATGCAGAGACCCCCGGCGGCCCTGACCCTTTCAAAGGCAGCGGAAAGGTAGCCCGCAGGCATGGGTATAACGCCACCGAATCCCTGGATGGGTTCCGCGATGAATCCCGCTATTTGTCCCGGTGTGGATGACCCTATGGTGCGATCTATTTCTTCGACGTAGGGTGTTACTGTGGCGCCGAAGGCGCCGCGGTACTGATCGGGATTTGCCACATGTAGAATACCAGGGACTGGCGGTACTGCGTGACGGCATGTTTCGATGCCCGTCAGCGACATGGCGCTGAAATGGAGGCCGTGATAACCGCTCCTGAGGGCGATCATCTCGAAATTGCCGGTATGAAGGCGTGCCATCAGAAGTGCCAGGTCGATGGCTTCTGAACCGCTGTTGACGAAATGGACAACCCAGTCTTCGCTGGCGGGGAAGCGGGATACCAGTTCTTCGGCAAAGTGTGCCGGGACTGCCTGAAAATACATGGTCGTGCAGTGTTCAAGCATTGCGATCTGCTTTTTCACTTCCCCCGTTACCAGGGGGTGGTTATACCCCACACTGATACAGACATTCTGGGCCAGGAGGTCGATATATTTCCTGTCGTTGATATCCCACAGGTATTGTCCCCTTCCCATTTTCAGTACCAGCGGTTTCGAATAGGCCTGAAATGTCTCTAATGAAGGGGACATAAAGGTATTACGTTTTCCGACAATCGATTCATATGACGATGCTGTTTCGATGTGACTATAATCGTCCACGTGGCTTTTCATTGTTCTCACCTCGTTCTCTATAGGGATTCGATCAATAATCGAACTATGCATTTTCTAGTGAAGTATCGTAAAAAAGATGTGCAGAGTCAAGAAACAACTTCAACGATCTGTCGCTTTTTATAAAGGCATTTAATAATATGGCATGTTCATGTCAACGCATCTATGAATCGATGCACTTATGGTGGGTGAAAAAGTTTACCTATCCGGCTGCAATGAGTTGACGCCGGGCGGTTAATCTCCTATACTCGCTTCCAAAAAAGTAGAGATTATAATTATATGTCGAACATACCTCTATTAGAGGAAGAAATACTCAGACTCAGAAAGACATGGCACGATGGTATCGTGTCGGAAGCAACGCCTATCATGTATGAGGGAGGTGCATCGGCGGTGCTCTTACTTCACGGTTTTACCGGTTCTCCCTGGGAGTTCAGAACGCTGGCGGCGGCCCTTCATGAGAGGGGATTTACCGTATATGCGCCGCTCCTTCCCGGACATGGCACAGATCCCGATGACCTCAGTAAGACGACTGCCCGGGATTGGATTGACGCAGCAGAAAGAGCCTACGATGAACTCGCGAAAAAGTGTACATCCGTATCGGTGACGGGCTTTTCGATGGGTGGTACACTGGCGATGTATCTTGCCGCCACAAGGAAAGTGGAACGATTACTCCTTCTGGCCCCCTTTGTCAGGATCTATAGATCTCCCAACGCATGGATATCTCCCGAATTGAAAATAGGGACGGTCGGACGTCTTGTACGCTACTACCGCAAGACCCGCGTCGGGGGCATTCATGACCTGTCGAAGCTGAGGGAACATTTTGCCTATTACAACATTTCCCTTCGAGCCCTGCGTCAGGCCCTGAAAAATGTTCGGAGAGTGAGGAAGTTGCAGAAAGAGATTACGACCCCCACGCTGATACTGCATTCCAAAAACGACAAAACCGTCGATTGGAAAGGGTCACAGGAAATCATCGATACTATCTCATCACATTCAAAGAGGGTTGTCTGGTTTGAGAGGTCAAACCACATACTGATGCTCGATTACGACAGGGAAGAGGTATTGCGCTACTGCATTGAATTTCTGTCAGGAAATGATTTATGAGACCGGACATCTGCTGAAGGGAGACAGTCAGGTTGTGGGAGTAAAAAAACCATAAGAAGGTGCGGTAAATTTCCTTGACAGTTTCTACTCTATTTTACATAGTACATGCTCAACAACAAGTATAGAGAGCAATATTGACAAGGAGCTGTATTCAATCATTCAGCAGGTGTAACTACCGCTCCATAACCGCTCCAGAGGCGCAGTTAAGTGATAAACCGCGTCGAGGGGGATTATTACAGGGACAGGTATTTTCTATATGAAATCTCGCCTTTCAGACTTATGTGATAGATACACAAGGGGTGACCATGCGCTCTTTGCCGATGAATGCGGAATCCCGCGAAGTGCTATGGAAAGCTACGGAAAGGGTACAATGCCGAGCGCCGAGCACTTGATAGGTATTCGTAAAACCTTTAACGTAAACATAAACTGGCTCCTCACCGGAGAAGGCGACGTCAATAAGGTTGCAGGCATTTCCCTTGACAATCTCCCCATTCCTACATGCAGGCTTGTTGATATTGTAAGCGGCCCGGAAGAGATGCCTGACCGGTGGAAGCATCTCAAAAATGAGTTTATCTGCGTTCCCCTCGTCAACATCGAAATAGCCGCCGGCCAGCCGATCATGGAGGAGGAATACATAGAGGGATGGGCGGTTGTTCATGTTGCCCACATAAAGGGGAAGAAAGACCTCGTGGCAGTAAGGGTGAAGGGGAAATCGATGGAACCCACACTCAATGACAAATCGATTGTCTGCATCGACCGCACCGAGAAGACGATCATAAACGGCACCATCTATGCCGTCAGCCTTCCCGACGGTTCGGTGGTAAAACGGGTCTTCAAGAACGGGAAAACCCTCCAGCTTATCAGCGACAATCCCGATCCCCAATACAGGCAGGCAATTATACTGAACCTGAATGAAATGGAAGGATACAACCCCGTCGTCGGCAAGGTCATATGGTCCTGGACTGTTTTTGAGGGGGGAAAATAACTTTAAACAATCTTCCAGCCTCGAGACAGGGCAGGATATATAAGACAGTGTCTGATTTAAACGACCCAAGAGTTTTATTTGCCGCTGAAAGGACATTACTGGCCTGGAATCGTACCAGCCTGTCCCTGATGGCCTTCGGATTTGTGATCGAACGCTTTGGGTTGTTTCTCCAGATCTATGGGAAAGAAGAACTCACCATATTCCAGCGTCATATCTCCTTCATCGTAGGATTGGCATTCATTCTCCTTGCGGCATTTCTGTCCTTTTATTCTGTTGTTCAATATAAAAGGGTGCTGAAGACCTTACAGCCTGTGGAGATTCCCGTGGGCTACGATGTTCGCATGGGTATTCTTGCCAATGGAATAATCGGTTTGCTGGGCATCCTGTTAAGCGTCTATCTCTTTATCGGATTCCTGTAGAATTTATTTGTAAAAGTTAACACCTATTCATGCCACCACGATTAACTGACCGTCGTATATGTAATGACTCACGATAAAAAGGGTGACTTGCAAGAGTGGGGTGTTGAGTGAGGAGGTTTTTTGTGGAAAAGTTGAGCCGGATTGTTCGGGAGTTGGTTGTCATCGAAGGTGCATGCGCGTCGGGAATTGCAAGCGTGAAAACACTGGAAGGGGGTCCGCCATCGTGCGATCTTTCCTACCTGTTGCCTGAAGCGAAATCGGCGGTCAGCTTTGCCGTCGCCATTGATGAGAAGGTGATACCACCATACCTGATGAAGAAGGACAGACTGGGACTGGAAAAGGATTACATCCGCGCGAATGCCCTGGCAAGCGGGATCGCATTACATCTTTCCAACTATCTCAGGCAGAAGGGGTATCCATCGGTGCCCGTTTCCGCGAATCTCGTTTACAGAGACGGTGTTGCCGGCGGGATATCAGCCTATGTTCCGGACCTTGCACACCGGTATCTGGCGGTCAGATCGGGAGTCGGATATATGGGATTGTCGGGGAATATCCTTACCGATGACCATGGAAGCGCTATCATACTTGCTGCGACGGTCACCGCGGCTGAACTGGTACCCACCAATCCCTTGCCCGTCGAAAATAATTATTGTGATGATTGCCGTTTATGTATTGCAGCATGTCCTTCTGGATTCATGGATCGTAGTGCCAAAACGACGGTTTCCCTTGGCGGTGTTGACTTTGCCTTTTCAAAACGCAGCCATTACGTACGGTGTGACTGTGTATGCAGCGGCTATACGGGATTGCATCCATCGAAAAAGTGGTCCAGCTGGTCTCCCGGCCGCTTCGGTCTGCCTGAAGATGATGATCAACTTCCCCTTGCCCAAGACCGTATGATGAAGGCACACGGCAAGTGGCCGCCGGCGCCGGGAGGCAGATATCTGTTCAATTTGGAAGATAAGATTCGAGTTTCCTGCGCCCATTGTCAGCTTGTGTGCTGTCGGGACAAAGGAGAACGGAGAGATCGTTATAACATGTTGATCCAAGGGGGTGTTGTGGTGCAGCACGACGATGGTTCCCTTGAAGCGGTATCACCAAAGTATGCACAAAAATATCTCGCATCTTTGCCTGTCGACAAAAGGGCATTGTATGAAGATGTATAGATATGAGTAACATTGCAGGATTACCCGTAGGGTCACTTTAATTGAAGAAAATTCATGTCATGCAACCGTTCCATCTACCATGTTATGAAATGAGTGAATCAAACAACAGAAGGGAAGGGAAGGGAACAGTATGTTTAATATCGGTCTTATCGGAACGGGAAATATAGCGAATAACAGGCTTGCGCCGGCCGTGTCAAGTGCCCCCGGCGCACAACTCTGGAGTGTCTTGAGTCGAGACGCGTCCCGTGGGAAACAGTTTGTCGAGCGGCATAATGCGCAATCTCCACAACCGGTCTTTACTGATCTCAATGACATGCTCTCCGACCCCAATCTTCATGGAGTCATCATTGCAACGCCCGATAAACTTCATGCTGAACAGGCAATTATGTCGCTTCAGGCGGGCAAGCATGTTCTCGTCGAAAAACCGATGGCTTCCGACGTCGAGTCGGCATCGGCCATGGTACAGGCGGCCCGCGAAGCCGATCGCTGCCTGGCCGTTGCCTATCACCTGAGGTGGCACGCCGGTCATCGCCGAATGCGAGAGGAAATCCTGAGGGGTGATATTGGCACCCTTCGTCACATGCGGGTGCAATGGACCCTGCAAGCGCCGAATGGAGGCAACTGGCGAGCATCTTCCGAAGTCGGTCAATGGTGGAGTATTGCGGCCGTGGGGACACACTGTCTCGATCTGATTCGCTGGTTTATGTGTGATGCATGCGGAGAGGTCGAATCTGTAAAGTCGACGATGTCCTCGAAGGTGTGGAACCAACCCCATGATGAAACGGCCCTGATTTCCCTTGAATTCAAATCGGGCGCCACGGCAGAGATGTGTTCATCCGTCCTTTTTGAAGCACCGCGTCGTGTCGAAATCTATGGAGACAAGGGGTATGTGATAGGTGAGGATACACTCGGGGCAGAAGGCGCGGGTACAATCGTCACAGGCGATGGTGTGGTGGAATTTCCTGTCTCTGATCCCTTCTCGGGAGAGATTGAAAATTTCGTTGAGTCGGCATCCAAAGGTATTCCGCCCGAAGTGGACGGAGCAGAAGGCCTCCGCAATGTCGAAATTCTCACTACCGCGGCTCGTGAGAGCGGACTGCCATACTATGCTCGATGACACCGGTGTCAGGTCTCAACAGTTGACATCTTCCCGTGAATGTCAATGTACTGTTGCTGTTGCCTGGTATCCAAATATTGGTGCGGTGCCGGCTTGTATGTGGCAACGATAGACTTGCAGGTATTAAGACCTGTTTATTGCGACACACGAAAAGTAAAGTCAGTCCCTTTCCCCCGCATGGTTACGCGCTCATTCAATGCCTTTTACCAATAATGCCAAAATTGGTAATATTGGTAAAAGCGGTGGTTTTCAATATATGGAACAGAAAAATCCCATAATAAATGGTATTTGACGATTTTGCCAATGTTGGCATTTTCGTCAAATACCTATAATTCTCTCCAGGTAACCCCTCTGAATTTGCCGGGGGCTTCCCAAATTTGACAGTACCGGTAATATCGGGGAAAAGCTGGGCCATGCCCGGTTATCATGTATCAGTATATCGCATGATTTTAGATCAGATAGCAGAACTTTGAGAAACCAGTAACGACTTTCGCTATATGATTCATACATTCAACATTTTGAAGGGTTCCAGTTTCACACTGCATGATGTGCATTTCTTCCTCCGAGGAAACCAACCGCAGCTATTGGTCTAATTCTTTTTGATCCTTCTCCGGCTGCTTTTGGCGAGGCTGGTCTTTAAAATCCATATAAAATTCTACATTTTCCGTACCTTTTGCAGACAGAATTTTGGTGTCGGGATATTTTTTCTTGAACACATAAATCATCGCCTCGTTTTCTTTCAGAACAGACGCCTTAAATCCGGTATAATTATTTTCTTTGGCAATGGATTCAAGTTGATCAATCAAATAGGAAGCAATGCCTAAGTTCTGATAATCCTCACGCACCACAAATCCGATCTCCGCCCTTCCATCCTCTGCTTCGGCATAGGAACCGATGGCCATAATTTCCTTATGTCCGCTTCGTTGAACCAGACCGATAATTGACATGTTTTTTCGATAATCCACACTGGCCCAGTGTTTTTGAACCACTTCATGGGAAAAGGTTTTCATTCTGTAGAAAAATCGATAATAAATGGTTTCATCTTGCAGAGAGTAGAAAAAATTTCGATAACTGAATTCATCCGAGGGAAGCAGGGGACGAAAGGTGACGCTTTTCCCGTTTTTCAGAAGGTGAGTGGTTTTATAATTTTCAAGAAAAAGAAGATCATCCCGGGACGGCGGCAACTGATCACCGAAAATGTAATGACGCTTTTTGGCAAATTGAATGAGATCCTCCCTGAATTTGGGATGGGCGATCTGCGCCAGTTCTATTACTCTCTGATAAATGCTTTTTCCTTGAAGTGCGGCAATACCATACTCGGTAACAATAAAATTGACGTCGCCCCTTGTGGTGGCTACCCCGGCGCCTTCGCTTAAATGTGAGACAATACGGGACACTTGGTCGTTTTGGGCGGTAGAAGGCAGGGCTATGATGGAAAAGCCTCCTTTAGACATGGCACTCCCCCGAAGATAATCCACCTGATCGCCGATGCCGCTGTAAAAAAGGTACCCCACGGAGTCGGAGCAAATCTGTCCTGTTAAATCCACTTCCAACGCTGAACTGATGGAAACAAGATTGTCATTCTGTGCAATGATTTTCGGGTCATTGACATATTCCGATGATCTGAAATAAAAAATGGGATTGTTGTCCACGTATCGATAAAGACCTTCAGATCCCATGCACATAGAGGCAACCACCCGACCGGGGATATGATTCTTTTTTTTGTTGGTAATGACTTTTTTTTTCAGCAACTCTACGAGCGGATCTGTTATCAGCTGAGTGTGGACGCCGAGGTCTTTCTTGTTGTCCAGATATTCTAGAATCATGCTGGGAAGAGTGCCAAAACCAACTTGCAGGGTGGTGCCGTCATCGATTAGCTGGGAGACATAATGGCCGATTCTTCTGGCCACCACATTGTGTTTTGTCAGGTCGGGCAATGATTCTACGAGAGGCTCTTCATGAAATACAAAATAATCAATCTCATCCACATGGACGAAACTTTCTCCCCATGTTCTCGGCATTTTGGGATTTATCTGGGCAATCACCATGTTGGCATTGGCCATTCCCGCCAGTGTGATATCAATGGACACCCCCAGACTACAATACCCGAATTTATCCGGGGGGCTGACTTGAATGAGAGCCACATCAATACCAATTTGATTACTGTAAAATAATCGGGGGATCTGAGAAAGGTAAGCCGGGATATAATCTATTTTCCCTTCAAAGGCGGCTTTTCTCATTTCACGGCTGATAAAAAATAATTTCAACAAAAAACGACGTAAAAAAGAAGGATCATCTACAAATTTCGCTAAAGTAAATGACAGCATTTGATAGACCATTATGTCCTGTAGCTGTGGGTCATTGACCATGGCATTAATTAAGTGCTGGGGCTCGCCGGAGCCGGTTCCGATAAAAACACGACTGCCCCGCTTTATTTTTGTGACTGCCGCTTCGGCACTCATAATTTTCTTTGGACAATACTCATGCAAATTCATCTATATTTTCTCCTTATTTATTGCTGGTCAATAATATTCCCTAAAAACGGTTTGTTAAGTTAGCTTTCCAATTTAAATTGACGACACCATACCGCTTGTAAATAGGAGTCCCAAAGGCCCTAAAATAAAAAACAATACTCCTTTTTACTGAGATAATTAAAGTCGCCCGCGGCAGGCCTTTGATGTTCAGACCATAATTTCCCCTTGGTTATTACAGCTGTTCACAAAAAGGCACAAAACATCAAGAATAAAACTGTTAACTTTATGATAGTGTACTGTCAAGAAATTTTACGTGGAGACTTTCAAACGATAAGCAGCGATTTTATCTTGAGATCATTTTGAGAAGTTGAAGTGTGCATCTCTAGCACTTTAAATTGGTAGTATCAGCTATGTGGACTTTAAAAATGGAAAGGTAAAATTATAATGTTCGTACTAAAATATGGGAAGCGTCCGTTCGCAGTTTTTCCGGAGTCTCGGACCCGATGTGACGTGGCAGGAAACCGGGCCGGTTAACGGTCCAGCTTTACATCGCCGAGAAACCCTATAAATTTCTGGAGCAGCTCTTCGTCAAAGCACCATTGCATCCCCTGGTCGCGATCATCCCGCTTTGCATTCTTGAACCCCGCTTTATTTTCCAGCTTTCCGATCATAATCAGTGCCACCTTCATGGGGGGCATCGGATCTTTGTAAGGTCGGCGGGATGTCATGGCTTCAAAGACGTCGACGATTCTCAATACACGGGCCAGGGTGGTTATATTATGCCCCTCCAGGCCCATGGGATATCCCTTGCCGTTAAAGTCTTCATGATGATGCACGATCCCTTTCCTGACAAAGGGTGGGAGGTCCGCGTCGATAAGCATTGCCAGACTGGTGAGGGGATGGTGTTTCACGATCTCCCACTCGACCGCAGTAAGGGGCTCCTTCTTATTAATTATCTCACATGAGATAAATGCCTTGCCGATATCGTGCAGCAGGGCGCCGACACCGCATTGCTTCAATGTTCCCATCTGCTGTTTCTCATCGAATGCCTTATAACCCGGTTCGATCTGTTCCATGATCTCCGGGTTATGCTTGAGAAATGCCACGGTAAACCAGAGGACCTTGGTGGCGTGTTCATATGTCTGGTAGTCGTGACCAATCATTTTCGTCAGGGCCTGAAGGGATTTTGATTCAGTAATGAATGCCAGGGCGCTCTCGACCATACTCTGTGTCCGGTGTATGGTGTCCAGATCCATAACCCCCAGCCCCAGAGACTTTTCAAATGCATCCTTGACGATATTGGTGGAAACTCTACTGAATATCGAAGCCTTATCGTCATTCGACGAATGTTCGCCCTCAAGGATGGTCCCCAGGTTGGCCTCAAGATGCTCTTCGTACTTAAACTCGTCGTCAAGATTTATGAAGACCTGACTGCGTCCGCACTCGGAGAGTCTGCCGAGCTGTTCTGTGCTGACCTTATTCCCTTCCGCTGCCCAGAGGACATATTTCCCCCCGGAGTAAATATAGATCTGAAAATCAGGTAAGGTCCCCGGTATGAGTGCGCAAGGGGGGATGGCCTTGTACTGTCCACTATCCATTCGATATATTCCTTATGTGATGGAAGTCCCTTACTCGTTTGCTCCGCGTCTTTTCACCAAAGGTTGGTGATCCGCATGAAAAGGGGTCGCTCTTAATTTCGACAAAAGCATATAAAACTTTAATGGATATTGACAGGGAGTTCTCAGAGAACTCCTTGTCAACAGAAAGCAAACTGATACAGAGCATCAGAAATTATCAGAAATACAAATTTCAGTAAAATTGATATTTTACTATTCCAGAAACGAAATACCACTATACTTTACGTAAGCCGCTTTGCTGGTCCGTCGATTTTTTGCGGGGCCGGATCCAGGGCAGAATTGCTCAAAGTGTTAGTAATGCAAAATTTGGTAAAATTAACAATTTACTCTCCCCGGGCCATGGCATGGATTACATCGCCCGGAATTACATCATGGATATTCCTCCAGCGACGTGAACGACTTTGAACTGAACAGGGAAGGTAATCCCCGCAACTTGTTGCGGGGAGCTTCAATCCTCTGGATAAATCGGCATTTATTAGTTTTGCCGATACTGGCATTTCTAATAAATGGTTATGAATCATACCTCATTTACGCCCGCTCTCTTTGTGATCCGGTCTTGTGGGATGCCGGGGCGGTTCATACGAAATATCTTGAGTTACAGTTGGTTATGGAGTTACGAGAGTGATCAGATATCATAACTGTGAAAATCGCTAAGAGAGTTGTGATACATGATTCATACATTCAATACTGTCACCGTAAAATGTTTTAGGAAATATTGCCATTTGAAGGGTTGAAGTTTTTGTTGCTTATCGTGTGTTACTTCCTGCTATTGTTTTTCCCAATCAGCCTTCTCATACACCATTTCAATCGGAAATCGTGGTTTTGTTTCTTCTCCAACGACGTCTTTGTTTCATATTCGCCGTCGCCTTCTACATCAGATTTTTCCCTTGATATACAAAACGCTCTTGTTTTATACTCCCAGCGTCAAAAAGCAATGCCTTATCAATTATCAATTTCAACTCATAAATACTTTGTTTCTGAACTTCGGTTATTGAGCTTGTCGAAATATCGAAGGATAAATACTCAGGGCACTTTAATCTGTAATTTAGCTGCTTTTGTACTTAAAATTAAACTAAAAATGAAAACAGAAATTTACCTTGTCCGACATGGTCAAACTGAGTGGAATATACAAAAACGTTATCAGGGGAGTGGTGACTCGCCATTAACGAAACTTGGGATAGAACAAGCTAAAGCATTGGCGAATCATCTTAGTGAGATTCATTTTGATGCTATTTATTGCAGCCCGGCAGGAAGGGCACAAACAACAACTAAAATTATAAAAGGAAATCGTAATTTAAATATTGTTACAGTTAATGAATTACAGGAAATAAACCTCGACACCTGGGAAGGCCAGTTTTATGAAGATACAAAAAAGCAAGAGCCGGCTTTGTACCAAGCTTTTTGGCATTCGCCTGATTTATTTAAACCAGAAACAGGCGAATCCTTTCTTGATGTAGCTACCCGCATCTACCCTGCCCTATTGAATATTATTGAACAAAATATTGGGAAAAGAATATTAATTGTAAGCCATGCTGTTGCACTGAAAAGTATAATAAATAAAATTACAGGGCTTCCACTAAACAGGTTTTGGGAAAATAGATTGTTTCAAACCAGCGTGAGTATATTGGATTATTTAAATGGCAACTTTTCTATACTAAAATATGGGGATATTGAACACTTTGATGAGCTAAAGAAGCTATAACAGTAAACGAAAAATTTCTGCTTGCTACTTGAAGCTTTGAGATTCTCCTTACGTCGAATATTCAAAGGTCAACATCTCCCTCAAAGCTTCCAACGAAAGGAGGAACTTTGAGCGTAAAAACTTGCCTGACATGTAACACCTCAACTGACGATTCAGTAATACAAATTTCAGTAAAATTAACAATTTACTCTCCCCGGGCTATGGCATGGATTATATCGCCCGGAATTACATCATGGATATTCCTCCAGCGACATGAACGACTTTGAACTGAACAGCGAAGGTAATCCCCGCAACTTGTTGCGGGGAGTTTCAATCCTCTGGATAAATCGGCATTTATTAGTTTTGCCAATAATGGCATTTCTAATAAATGGTTATGAATCATACCTCATTTACGCCCGCTCTCTTTGTGATCCGGTCTTGTGGGATGCCGAGGCGGTTCATACGAAATATCTTGAGTTACAGTTGGTTATGGAATAACGAAAGTCCTGTCGATATCAAAAAATAAGATGCCGTTCATTCCCTACCGAGTTGCCCTATATGAAAGCACACTGATTAATGAGAGAGAAATACGCGTTATCTGAAAGCCGACGGCCTTTCGTTTAATAACCTCGATTTCATTGTTAATTTCCTCCAGGTGACCGGTACGCATAGTATATCTCCAGCCGCTTCGGAGATGAACGCCCCAACACCATGCCGCAATACGAGAGTTCCGAGGCGTTGAACCGGACACTATTTGAATCCTTGGCAAAATCGTGTTAACTGTTGTTTCCTGTTTCACACGACGGTGTACCAGTGTGTCTGTTACTTCGATAAAGGTTTGTACGTCATATGTCTCAATGTAAACATCTCACTCTTGTCTTGATCCCGGAAAAGAAACATGTGCTGCGTTGCCGGCACTGTCATCTGACCATCAATGCTGACGAATTACAGGGAAGGTATTGTCCCGAGTGTTTTGAGAACCATGGCAGAAGGTACTACGAGTTTGATGAGGTTGCATCGCCAGATAAGGGGAAAACCCGTTACCGGTGCGAGCAGTGCGGTCTCATAATAGAAGTCGATTGAAACATAGATGAGGCGTCAGGTCATTCAATAACATTTTTAATAAATGAGATGTTTGATGTCGTCCAGATGAAATGTGTAATCACACGACTTGATCGGCGATTCCCTGGATACTTGATAAAAAATACAGGAAGTTTCCCTGGTTTTTCTAAAATTTGTGGTTCCGATTCCCTTGACACACAAGACCTCACTTCTTATACTTTACCGCAGAAAAAGGAAGTTATTATCTATAATAATAGCAGTGAATTCTGACGAAAATAGAACATTGCATTCTCGGGAGGACTCACGAGCATAATCCGAGGTTAAGGAGAGACAAACAATGAAACATATTTCGGCTCAACACGGCATGAGTACTCTGGTTAGTCATTTCGGCGAGGGCGATAACCCCTATCATTCTCATATTACGCCCATCTATCAGTCATCCACCTTCGGCTTTCCCGATGCTGAAACCGCTGCAAAGGTCTTCGCCGGAGATCAAGAGGGTTACTTCTACACGCGTTCTGGTAACCCCAACGCCTCCCAGCTGGCAAAGAAGATCGCGATGCTCGAAGCGCTTGATCTTCTTAAAGAGCGGCCTGACGAGGTCATTGAAAACGTAGCCATGGGCAAGGTATTCGCTTCAGGTATGGCTGCTGTCTCAGCCGCTATCATGGGCCGGGCTCAAGCAGGTGATACCATTATAGCGCAACGCATCCTCTATGGTAATTCGTACCGGTTTATGAGTGAGATCGCTCCGCGGATCGGGCTGAAAGTCGTCTGGGTGGACAAACCCGATCGAGAAGGCTGGGAATCTGCATTGAAGGCCCATCCGCATGCCGTGCTCGTATACGCGGAGACTCCTGCTAATCCCGCTTTAGACATGGTAGACTTGCAAGAGCTTGCAGAGATTACACACGCGTACAAAGCCTGGCTGATAGCCGACAATACCTTTGCTACCCCCTATCATCAGCGGCCTCTTTCCCTTGGTTGTGATGTGGTGGTGCATTCCACGACCAAGTATCTTGCCGGACACGGATTCGTCATTGGGGGAGCGCTGATAAGCACGCGCCTTGAATACGTGGGCCCCACGGGGGGTGTTGGGTTGATCAGTCGTGTCATGGGTGCAGCACCCAGTCCGTTTGATTGCTGGCTGGCAAACATAGGTCTAAAGACCTTCGAGCTGCGCATGCAGCGCCATGCCGGCAACGCCATGACACTGGCCCAGTGGCTATCCGACCATCCAAAAATCGAGCGCGTGTTTTATCCAGGCCTTGAGGAGCACCCCGGCCACGATATCGCAACAAGGCAGATGTTCAACGGATTTGGAGGCATGATGTCATTCGAGCTTCGTGGCGGCTATCATGATGCCGTAAAACTAATGGAAACCCTGAAATTGGTAACCCTCGCAGTAAGTTTAGGGAATGTGGACTCTCTTATTGAGCATCCTGCGAGCATGACACACAAGTCCGTGCCGCCCTCAGAGCGTCTGAGAGCAAAGATCACCGACGGCTTAGTGCGTTTTTCAGTGGGTATAGAGAATATCGAGGACGTCATAGCGGACTTCGAGCAGTCACTGAACATGATCTGAAAATCATTACCAATTACACACCAAGTCCCCGCAAAATGTGCGGGGACTTTTTTGTCACGCTACCATGAGTGCAGAAGATATTTCACCTACAATGGATCAGAATCATTCAGGATAAAATCATTTATTACTACTTGAAGTTTTTTCAAAATGAGGTATTGGAGAAGTTCTGCTACTTATCAGATATCTGAACTGTGAAAAGCGAAGAAAAAGTTTTGATATTCGATTCATACATTCAACATTGTGAAGGGGTCCCGCCTTACGCCACATGTTGTGTGTTACTTCCTGAAAGTGAGCAAGGGGGAATTTTTTTGGGTATTCAACCTTTCGAATAATAATCAATGAAAATTCACCTGTTTACCATTGACATACAACGGCGTCTTTCCTATACTCTCTTCCATGAAAAGTAAGTCCTTATCGAAAATTTTCGTGCAGCCATTAATCAACAGTGAAGGTGGCAGCCTCCCTCTATGTACCAACTTTCGCAATAATTAAAGCGCAACCTAGCCACTAAGGATTGAGAGGATTCTGTTAGGTAGTAATTTTGAGAAACAAGGTATCAAGTGTGAACAATAAAAGCTCCTGTTTAATTAAAATTGAAGATGGTGCCTTGCTGGTCGCTAATACCGGTTCACCTTTTGACCGGCTGGGCGTAATATCGGTATGTGCCTCTCATTTGGGCACAAAACAAAATTACAAACCTACAGATCCGGACCAGGGCACTCCAGACACGGAACTAATTGAAAGAATAAGAAACCGTGAAATTAAGACTTACAATCTGAATCCTAACAGGTTAAGTGAAGACTATTCTGGTGAAAAGGAAACCCAACTAGATCATGGAGGTCGCGCTATCTGGGAATTGTTACAGAATGCAGATGATGCTATGGCACCCGGGGGTACCTTGTCAGCCAACCTTATTGGTGTAAAGGGTTTGGGGTTTAAATCGGTATTAGAGGTAACGGAAGAACCAGAGATTTATTCAGGGGACTTCAATTTCTGTTTTTCGGCAATAAAAACCCAGAAATTAATTAAAGAAATAATCAAAGAAATCGAAGCCGTTCCACACCTCACTTTCAGAATACCCCACAAAGTTGAGTCGGATGAAATCATTAGAGAACTACAAAAAGATTATACGACCATTATACGACTGCCTTTTAAAAAAGGGAAAGAAGGTGTCGTCCAAGAGTGGTTAAAAAAGCTTGCTCCTGAATGTATGATCTTTTTTCAGTATATTGAACATCTTGAAATAATACTTCCTAACCAGGCACCCCGAATTTATTCATGCAAGCGTGATAATCCTGGAGAGTTGACTGATAGCGATATTCCCATCAAAGAGGAAACTGAAGGTTTACTATTTCAATATCGTTTATGGATAAATACTTGGAGTGGTGAAATTGGTGATAAACGTCACAGCGTGGCAATTTCTCTCCCTTTGAAAGAAGGGATACCTGCTTGTTTTGATAGGACCCATCCACTTTATGTATTCTTACCAACCTCGGAACACCTTCCCTTTCATGCCTTAATACATGGCTCATTTGACTTGGAGCAAAACCGCAAGCATGTGCGCAGTCCAACGGATCATAGAAGCCATTGGGCTAATTTTACCGATTTATTTTCTAGGATTCTTGACGTCATACCGGCATCAATCGCACTTCGTGCATTTGTCCCAGACTCAGAGCCGGGACAAGATACTGTTGCGTACTTTCTATGGAAAACTATCAAAAAAAAGATGTCTGAAAAGGCGTTTTTGCCATGCATGGGAGGAGGCAAGACAATTCCTGAAAAAGTCCGCTTATGGGAGCATAATCTTGGCAAAGTTTTGGATTCCACATTGGGAAAGGTTAAGGAATTAAATCTTGCACAGCAAGAATTGATTTTAGACAAAAAATGCAAACAGGCATTGGAACTTTTCGGTGCAGATAGTATTAAAATTGAGGAATACCCATTAATTCTTCAGAGTTGCCTTAACTGTAATTTGGATGATTGCCAAAAATCACTTGAAACACTGCATGCAGTTATCGTGAGGTTCGCTCTTCACGATGATGAAAAGCGAAAAGAATTTTTAAATAACTGTCGGAAAGTTTCATGCTGGTGGACTGAAAACGGGGAAGCCCGTTCGTTGTCAAAAGAGCAAAAACCTTTTATTCGAAAGAATCTGGACGAGTCTTTGCCTGAATGGCTTAAGGTCGATATACTACACAAGGATCTTTTTATTATAATTGGGAATTATGAGAATGAAAAGGAAAGCGAATGGGGTAAAAATTGGGGAGATTTTCTAAAAGGAAACTTGCTTCAAGGTGAAAAAAAGAAGAGCTTATAGATTCCGTATTAATACCATATTTGGAGCAAAAAATTGATCAACAGGAATGGTGGGGAAAATACGGTTGGGAAGCCTTAAGACTTTATCTAACTTTTTGTCAAAATTACTCTTTTGACGTCACAAAACCGATGTTTTGGGATAATGATAGGCAAAACAGGATAGCCAAGGCACTTTACCTTCCAACTGACAAAGGATGGATGCCCGCACAGAAGTGTTATGCGGGGGAATTGTGGGATGGCCCAGACAGCTTTGACGACTTTTTTAAGGAAATATCTGACCGCGGGATATTAAATCCTTTGGAAGATTGGGAAGAATCATTCAAGAATGAGGATCGAAGTATTATCAAAGGTAACCTTAGATATGCAGGGATATCATGGGAACCTAAGGTGCTCAAATTTGAGGCAAAGACCGAGCAAGACGAGATTGTTTTTAAGGGAAATCGGAAATATCCACCAAATTACTGGAAAGACCTCATCCCAGATAGTTATTGGGAAGAGTATTGCAACTCGTTACCCATATTGAAATTTTACAATAAAAATGAGTTTGAACGTGAAGCGAAGTTAAAAATACAGTGGGCCATCGAATATTTTCCTGATTCATTACCTCCAAAGGCATTGGACCGCATTAAATTTGTCAAACCACTTGCTGAACGCATGAGGGATATGCGTTACATGACTTTTACTTGTTCAAGGGGAGGCCGTTACAACGATAGAGTAAAGGCCAATAGGGAATCTTTTGCGTTCTGGCAATTGAAAAAATTTTCATGGCTACCATGTAAACTCAGCCTGATTCACAAAGAGAATTGGATATCTCCTTTAAATGGGTATCTTCCTGGAAAAGGTCTTGGTGGTCTGTTGCCGGAAATAGATATTCGGTTGGATGATAATCAAGAAGGACGTGACATTAAAAGCTTGTTAGTAAACACTCTCGATGTTCGTGAAACATTGCCTTCCGAAAAAGAAAAAATTTGGACTGAATGGCTTGAAAAACTTCCTGGGTATGCTACAGATTTTTCAGATAAGGAAAAAGCAATTAAAGGCGTAAAAAAATTATGGGGAAAAGTTCTAACTTTTGGGGATGCGTCACGGTTCATGAGTATAGATAAAATTCCATGTAAAGTCTGGCAGGATGAAAATGAAATCCTTGAGTTTAGATCAAAATCAAAAGTTTATTGGGTTGACAAGGGATATCTAAACGAACGGTCAACGCGTTCTGCTCTTCTGAAAAATGGTTATTCACTTTTTATTCTGGAGCTACAAGAAGGTGAAC
>Ga0307990_1001532_pt1 | contig 19399 bp, 12 predicted proteins | sample EllFjometagen129_FD_203168 | JGI IMG/M metagenome (GOLD analysis project Ga0307990, IMG submission 203168) | Marine microbial communities from Ellis Fjord, Antarctic Ocean - #129 | ecosystem: Environmental > Aquatic > Marine > Unclassified | place: Southern Ocean | collected 2014-10-08
TCATCCGGTATCCAGGCCTTGGAGCCGTTGTCCAGTTGGATATGGAGCCAATTGGGGCGGACTTCGAGCAGGAGGAATTCTGTGCCCGCATGGAGCGGGTCTTTGAAACTCGGAGGGAAGCCGTCACTGTCTCCCTGTCGGGCCGTAACCTGTGGCGCCGTGATGACGCCAAAATGGGTGGTTCTGTTTTGGACTCGTGTGATGCCAATGGAAACGGCTAAGCACAGGCATAGGCCCAAACAAATTAGGGACCCAATGAAATAGGCGTTTCGCCGTGTTCGCCAGAGCATCAGTGTCAGGCACGTGCAGGTCAAGCCAAAGAAAATACAGGCCAGGGCAAACCGGGTTTGAAGTCCAAAATCGTAGTGCCAGAAAAACAGGGTGTGCAAGATGCGGGTCTGGGTTTCGAGGTCAACCTGGTCAATGCGACGAGAGCGTGCAAAAGTTAAATTCTTTTGAATGTCTTCATTTTTTTGGTCCAGGGCCTCGGCTCGACGGTAATTGAGAATGGCTTTGCCAATATCATGGTTGTGCAGGTAGGCATTGGCCAGATTGTAGTAGAGTTTGGCGTTGTCAATGTCACCTTCCTGGATAAGGCGTTCAAAGAGCAGGATGGATTTGTCCAATTGACTCTTGGCCAGGGATGTGTCGTTTTGTTCGATGGCCTGAGCAAAGGCATCATTGGCCTGTGTATACAGGGACGTGGCTTCATCTGAGGTGAGTGCCGCCTGGGCCACAGGGCTTTGGCTCATCCATAGAGCAGCCACGGTCAAATGAAATATGAGCAATCTTGTTTTCATAGTTTTACTTGCTTATGGATGGTTTGGATGAGCTTGATGGCGTGTTCCACGGTCTGTTGATCCACATCCTGACGCATTGGCGCATACTGCGATGCTTCGCATTGGGTTAGGGCTGTTTTATATTCGTTTGCCAATGTCGTGTCTTGTTCGTGGTCTTTGAGGATTTGGAAACAGTCTTCAGGTGTCAGTGCTGCACCTGTGCGGTCAAAACGTTCTCCCATGAATTGTTTTAACGCCAGGGCCACATGTTCATTTTGATGATCTTCGGCAATGGTCTGCCATGCCCGGAGTAGCTTGATGGTTTTGGATGCCGCATTTTGATGGCGTTTATGGGCAATTTTCGCTGGATTCGTGTGGGTGATCATTTTGGTCGTGATGCTGACCACGAGTGCTATTAAAGGCAGAAGCCAGAGGGGTGCCAGTACCGGTGACAGGGCTGAGCCGAGCAGAGTGAATCTTTGATTGACCAGGGCGTCCAGATCTTGCGTGTTTGTAGACAGACCCTGTTGGATTGCCTGGATTCTTCGGTTGACAGGGGTGTTGAGGCGACCCTCAATGTCCTGAGCTGTGAGTGTTTTGGTTTCAGCCACGTCCAGGGCTATGGGTTGGGTTTTGGCAACGGCATACTCCCCCTTGTCCGGGTCAAAGTAGCTCAACTCAATGGGGGGAATTCGTGTGACATCATGGCTGTTGGCCCGCAGGGTCTGGGTAAAGACCTTAAACCCGTTTTCTACAACGGGGGCCGAGCGTTCCGGTGGGATGGAGAAATGTGAGGCCAATTCTTCATTGGCTTCCAGGTCTGGCCATTGAACCGGGTTGAGATAGGCATTGCCACCGATTTGGAGCGTCAGGGTAATGGCCTGGCCCACGTCGACCTGCACAGGCGAGGCACTGGCCTGGATGCTGTATCGACCCACCAGCCCGGAGAAGTTGGCCCGCTGTTCTTGGATTGGCAGGGGACGTACGTTTAGATCCAATGCTGGGGCTGTGACCATGAACTGGGCGTAGCGTTTTCTACTGCCAAAAAAGCCCATGTTTTCGAAGGGATCGTTAGAACGTGCTCGCCCCACGGCCAGAGAGGCAGAGACTGAGGTTTGACCGAGGGTATGGAGACCTGGCGCCTTGGGGATCAATACCTTGCTCAAGGCCACGTCTATGCATTGCCTGTTCTTGTGCAACACATTGGTCTGGGTTACGTATACAGGCAGGCCCGAGGTGATTTTGTATTGTTTGGCGTCATTCGGGACAACCGGGTCATCCAGGATAAATCGATCTGCGTCAAATCCGGGGACGTTAATGCTGAAGTCTTTCACTTCCGTGTTGGCAGCCACATAAAAATGAGCCGTCATGATCACGGGTTGACCCACATAGCAGGTGGTGTCGGAGAGCGTCACTTTCAGGTCAAGTTTGTCCGTGGCGCCTGGTTTCAGCACGGTGACTTCCACAGGATTGGTGCGGTATGTTTTTTTGTTAACAATCACGGGGATTGGCGGCAGGGTGATGGTGCCGGGTGATTTGACCAGCAGTGTGTAGTTCATGACCAGACGCTTGACTTCATTGACAGTGCGTCTGCCATTGTATATCTGGACACTGGTTTGTGACAGGTCACGCGTACCCGCTGACTGCGGATCATACGCAGTCAAGGCTGAGGTGTCTACCTGCCCGGGTTGCTTATCGCCGTCAATGATCACAGAGTATACAAATCGCTTGCCTATGTAGAGGGGTTGTGAGTCGTCTACCTGGGCTACAACCCGAATCTGGGCGTAGGCTGCAGTGCAGGCAAAAAGGCTCAGAGCCAAAGTTAGATAGGGTCTATGGTTTAAATGCTTCATCTACCAGTCCCTATCGACCTTTTGATAACCAGATCTTTGACGCATTTTGCGTTCATCTTTTTGACGCTGCTCTTTGTCCAGGATGGCCTGGGCTGTCATGTCCTGCTGAACCTTGTCTTTTTCCTCTTGAGCTTGATCTGGCCGTGATTGAGATTGGGGTGATTCATTGGGATCCTTGTTCTGATCCTCATTTGGGTCCGGCTGCTTTTGTTCACCCTCATTGGGGTCTTGCTGATCCTGGGATTGATTGGGATCCTGGGGTTGATCTTGTTTTTGGCCGTCTTGTTTTTGTTGATCAGAGGGTTGCTGCTGCTGATTGGGATCTTGAGGTTGGTTAGGATCATCTTTTTGTTGATCCTGCTGCTGTTTGATTTGATCCATGATGTCTTTGATGGTCAGACGAGCCACTTCAATATTGTGACCAGCCTTGGTGTTTTTCGGATTGACCTTGATAGTCCGCTGCCAGTGCGAGATAGCGTCCTTCATGTGATCCACGGCCTTTTGCAGGTCTGAATCACGTTGCTTGACCCCTTGTTGATACACGCAGTTGCCCAGATTGTACCGGGCCTTTTCTACCAGGGTCATATCCTTGGCCTTGAGGTCTACATCTCGATACAACTCAATCGCCTGACCCAGATCATCCATGTGGTAGTAGCTGTTGGCCTTGTTAAACAAGGGGACTATGGCTTTGGGCGCATCTGTCAAGGCCTGGTCGTACTGGGTGACTGCCTTGAGATAGTCTCCTTCAGCATAGGCCTGATTGCCTTGCTTGACCAGAGATTTGGCGCTGGCCGCCCAGAGGGGCGATGTCCCCAAGGCCAGCAACAGCATCACGATTTTGAAGTTAACCCCTTTTGCGTTCACTGATAAACACCTCACTGATCAAAAGGATCATGGCCAAGACCAAAAAGATCTGGAATTTTTCATCATATTGCGTCAGAGTCATGGACTCAAGTTCACGTTTTTCTGCTGTGGCAATGGCTGTTTCGTAGATTTGTCCCAGATCCAGGGTTTCCTGGGGGCCAACACCCAAGTACAGGCCGCCCTCTGTGGCAGAGACGATCTCTCGAAGTTTGTCCCCATTCAATTTGATCCAGATCTCTTCGCCATCATATGTCAGGTAACGTTGATTGCCCTGAGCATCTGTGATCGGGATGCGGGCGCCGGTATCTTCATCGCCCAATCCCACAGCGATGATACGAATCCCCTGTTCGGCTGCCTTTTCGGCCGCTTGCTCAGGAAAGCTCTCGTGATCGTCCCCATCTGTAATGAGGATGATGTCCTTGAATTCACGGCTTTGATTGTCAAACACGTCAGTGGCAGCCTTTCGAATGGCATCACCTATCAAGGTGCCGCCGCGAGTGGTGCTTTCTGTGCTGATATCTGCCAGGGCCATTCGTACAAAGGCATAGTCCTGGGTGAGTGGGCACTTGACCGTGGCATTGCCTGCAAAGGTGACAATGCCAATACGGTCACCCTGGAGCTGTTCGAGCAGGTTCTTAATGGCCTGTTTTGAGCGCTCCAGACGGTTGGGACGAATATCTTCGGCCAGCATGGATCGAGACGTATCCAGTAGCACCACGATATCACGGCCCTGACGTTTGATCTGCTGCGGCTTGGGATTCCATCGGGGTCGTGTCAACGCCACAATCAGCACGGCCAATCCCAGCAGGATGAGCACTGCCTTGAAGATCTGGCGTTCCAGACTCACGCCCACATTGATCTTTTTGAGCATCTCATGCGTGGCCAACAACTTCAGGGTCTTGGCCTTGCGCAGAAAACACCACACATACACAGGGACCACAATCCCAGGTATCAAAAACAACAGCCACAATGCGTATTCATTTCCAAGCATAGTTGTAATTCTTAGTTCTCAATTTTGAGTTCGTAATTGCTGACAGCTGATCGCTGATGAGAGCTGAAAGCTATTTTACGGTATCTTCCTGAACACAGTGCAACTTGCCAGAATCTCTATCAAAAGCAGGCCAAGTGCTGCCCAGATCCAGGGCATGAACTGTTCTGAATACTGGGTGTATTGCAGGGTCTTTACCTCAGATTTTTCCAGGTCATTAATGGTCTTGACAATATCTGTGAGTGCCTTGGCACTGTCAGCACGTCTATAAAAACCGCCGGTGGTTTCAGCGAGTTTTGTGAGCAGGGGTTCGTCCAGATCGTTTTGTGCGGGCATCTTAAAGTTGCCCATGGCCGTTTGCACTGTGGTAAAGGCTTGATCTGAACCAATACCAATGGAGTAGATCTTGATGCCCCAGTCGCGTGCCAGTTCTGCGGCCTTGAGTGGGGCGTATTCGCCTGCGTTATTCTGACCATCGGTCAGCAAGATGATGACCTTGTTTTTGATCTGGAAGCCGTCGGGTAGATCATTGGCATCGGCCATACTCAATGAGACTCGGCGTCTTTGGATTTCTTCTTCGGCCTTTTGAAGTCTGGCCCCGGCCAGCGCAAGGGCGTCACCAATAGCAGTGCCATCTTCAGATCGTATTGTCACGAGCTTGGTCTGTTTAAGAAACTCGAGCAATACAGAGTGGCTTAGTACCAGTGGGCAGGTCGTGTCTGCATATCGTGCAAAGGTAATTAAGCCAATAAGATCACCGGTTCGGCCTTCAAACTGGTGCTTGTTGCCTTGAATAAATTCTGATAACACACGTTTGACCACATCTAATCGGTTGAGTTCATCCCCATTATAATCCATCTCTGCCTGCATACTGCCGGATCGGTCAACCACGGCTTCAATGGCAATACCTTCCGAGGAAATTTCAGACAGGACCGTCCCCTTACGAGGTCGAGCGAGTGCCACGATGACGCACGCGATGCACAATAAACGTACTAGAAAAAGCACGGGTCGCAGGCGTACACGCCAGGATATCGGGCTTTTTTTCAATGTGGTGATAGAGGAAAAACGCACTGATGCCGTATGCTGCTTTCGCCATTGCCACACACCCAGCACGGGCAGTAAGACCAACAAACACAATACCAAGGGGGCCTGAAAATCCATGCTAAACATTGCCTCCTGTGGATGCTGATTGGGCGACATCTGTGATATCCACCTGGTGCTCTATGGATTTTGTTTTTTCAATGAAGTTCTTAACCAGATCAAAGGTGGTTTGAATCTGCTCTTGTGTGGGCTCATGTTTGGCAAATTTGACCAGGTCGCAATGGTTTAAGAAACTGGCCAGGTCCTGTTTGTCACTATCCGGCAAGGCGGGCGAATGTTTGAGTTCTTGCAGAAACTCTTCGGTGGTCCGTTCCGGGGCGTTTAATTGGAAACGATCTTCAATGTAGTGACGCAGTATCGTGCTGATGCGTTCGTAAAAGGTCTTGAACTCGCCAGACTCAATGAGGTTCTCAGCCACGAGTTGTCGCAGGCGGTCATAGGCAATGTCATGAGCGGGTTTGAACAGACGTACCATGTCAGGGATCCGTCTTTTCTTCAGGTAGACCATGAGACAGCCCATGCCGATGACCAGGCTCCCACCCACGGATACCCAGATCCAGAGCCATTTAATCTGGGTGGGCAGGGCAACGACCTCTTCAATGTCTTCGATGACAAGATTTTCACGGTCTTCACCGAGCAGGCTGGTGATCTCTACTGGGATGGGTTCGGTGTCAAGGCTGTAGGTTTTGTTGGGATCATTTACGTCAAAAAACTGGAACTGAAATGCGGGGATGTCGTATGTGCCTGTCAAGAACGGTTCCAGTTCATATCGCACGGTCTTGACCGTACGCATATCCTTGTCCAGTTTTTCACCCAGGGAATCCCGGTCGACAATGCCAAACTGCTCGAGAAGCTTATCCACAGAAGGCATCTTGACTGTGTAGCCCTGTTGGATCGCGGCTTCGAGTTCCACTGTCAACAGTTGGGCAATACTGACCGAGTTGCTGTCCACACGCACGTGGACTGTGAGTGGGCCGCGTGGAAATTCCCGGTCAATGGCAAAGGCCCCGTTGTGGGGCGACGGGGTGGTCTTGTCACAACCTGTCAGGGCAAGGGACAGCAATAAAAGCAGGACCATGATTCCGCAATGATAAGAGCGTTGCTTGAGCATATTATTCGGGCTGATCTGTTTTTTTCTGAATGGGGTGGATGACGACGTTGTATTTGTCCATCAAAGACTGAATGAGTTCTTGCTGGACTTCCTGTTGTTTTTGCTGGGTCAGTTCCTGCATGACTTGCTGACTGACCTCATCAAATGTCTTTGGGCGTTCAGGTTGCTGGCTGAGTACCTTGATGATTTCCCATCCCTGTTCGCTTTGGAAGGGTTGTTCCAGCACGGCGCCAGGCAGGGCTGCAAAGATGGCCTTGTTCAACTCAGGGACATTGCCAATACTGGGCAGTGGCGAGTTCTGGGTGACATCGGCGTCAATCACACCTTTGTTGGCCTTGGTCTGGTCATCTTTGGAATGGGCCAGGACGAGGGCTTCGAAGTCTTGCCCGTTTTGATAGTCTGTAATCAAGGCCTTAGCCGAGTCCTGAGTGTCGGTGAGGAGACGGGCTATACGCGCCTTTTGAGGGTCTTTGTATTGATCCTGGTGGGCTGTGTAGTAGGTCTGAAGGTCTGAATCGGTGATATTGATCTTGGAAGCCAGGGCCTGTTTGAGCAGCGTTTGGGCCAGCAAAGACCGCGTCATGCTGTTGAGTTGTGATTTGACAGCAGCGTCCTGGAGCAAATTGCCTGCCACGGCTTCTCGGTATAGAATTTCCTGGGCCAGGTGACTGTTCAGGAAATCTTGTTTGGCCTTGGATGTTTTGACCTGTTCAAGCATCCGTTTTTTCTGGGCAAGCACTTGGTCCGGTGACATGTACGCCTGCATGGGGGCAAGCTGGCTGTCAATCATGGATTCGATTTGGGCTGTGAGATCTGCTTCGGTAATCTTTTCAGGACCGATCTCTGCGATGACCTTGCCTGCTGTGTCCGGTGTGCCCTTTAAGCTGGTCCGTTGCATGAGCTCATATCGCAGGGCAGAAAAGCGTCCCAGTTTTTCGAAACATGTTTTGACGTGGGCATCAATTTCTGTGGCCAGATCGGGCAGGTCTTCGGTGAGTTCACTGCGATACAGATAGGCAATCGCCTCATCATATTGATCAGATTTTTCAAGCATCAATGCCACTTGAAACAGGGCCTTGGCCTGTTCGGACTTGGACAGTGACGTATGTGAGATATAGGCCTGCCACGTCTTGGCTGCCTGATCATACAGGCTTCGCTGTGCCAGCTTGGTGGCCAGAGCACGCGTCTGTTCTGCATTGAGATGAGTTGTTGTCTCAACAAGGGGCGAGGCAGGCGGTTGTCTCATCACAAAAAATAGTCCCATCTGGCTGGCCATGATACACACCAGCAACACAATCACCACAGACAAGCCAGTGCGACTGGCCTTTTTTTCCGGCAAAGAAAAATTCAATTCACTCTGATCGTTCATATAAAACTCATCCAACTACAAATCTAAAATTAAAAATCTAAAATGGAAGCTACCGCCGTCCATGTCGCATATGAAAGAACTGTACGAGATCCTGCACATAGGGTTTGTCCGTGTAGATCGGGATGCTGTCTACATTGATGGAACGCATCATGGACTTTAAGCTGTCAAAGTTACGCGTGCTGCTGTCACTGTACTGCGATCGAAAAGCGCCGCTGGACGTATCGATCAGGATGATCTCACCCGTTTCAGCATCCTGCAATTCAATCAGACCGATATTGGGCATGGCCATTTCCACGCGATCTCGAACTGGTACGGCAATGACGTCGTGACGTCGATTCAGCAGACTCAACGGCTTTTTGAAATCTGCCTCAATAAAGTCAGAGACCAGAAAGACGGTGGCTTTTTTGCGTAGCACCTTGGCCACATAGTCCAGGGCCATAGGGATATTGGTCTTCTGCTTGGGCATTTCAAAGGCCAGCAACTCGCGGATGACACGCAATACATGGCGGCTGCCCTTTTTAGGGGGGATGTACAGTTCAATCTGATCTGTGAAGATCACCAGGCCCACCTTGTCATTGTTTTTGGATGCTGCAAAGGCCAGCACTGCACAAAACTCCGCGGCCAGCTCATTCTTCATTTTGTTGACTGTGCCAAAGGCACCAGATGCACTGAGGTCCACAGCAAATAAGATGGTCATCTCACGCTCTTCCACAAAACGTTTGATGTAGGGTTTGCCCGTCCGGGCTGTGACATTCCAGTCAATATCACGAATATCATCGCCAGGCTGGTACTCGCGTACTTCATCAAACTGCATACCCCGGCCCTTGAACACGCTCTCATACTGGCCCGCAAAACTTGCGTCCACAGCACGCGTGCTCATAATCTGGATGGCCCTGACTTTTTTTAACAGCTCTTCGGGTAACATAGTCTAGTGTTTGGTTTCTAGTGTTTGGTTTTTGGTTTTTGGTTACTGAATACTGCCTACTGAACACTGAAAACTGTTCTACGGTACTTCAATCTGGTCGAAGATTGTTTGGACGATGTCTTCGCTGGTTTTATCTTCGGCTTCCGCTTCGTAGCTGACGATTACGCGGTGCCTGAGTACGTCGAGTCCGATGCTCTTGACGTCCTGGGGTGTCACATAGGCTCTTTGTTGCATGAAGGCGTGGGCCTTGGCCGCCAAGGCCAGGTAAATCGTGGCTCGGGGTGATGCACCAAAGCTGATCAGACGATCCAGGTCCAGGCCATATTGTTTGGGATCACGCGTGGCACACACAATGTCCACGATGTAGTCCTTGATTTTTTCGTCAATATAGATTTCATCCACCACAGCCCGGACAGAGGTAATGTCCTCTGGATTGGTGACTGCTTCGATTTCAAGTACCTTGTTTGTCACAGCCATCATGTCGAGGATTTGTCGTTCCTCAGACTTTTCCGGGTAGTCGATCTTGACCTTGAGCATGAAGCGGTCAAGCTGGGCCTCTGGCAAGGGGTAGGTGCCTTCCTGCTCAATCGGGTTTTGCGTGGCCAGCACCAAAAACGGCTTTGGCAGGGGGAAGGTCTCATCACCGATCGTGACTTGACGTTCCTGCATGGCTTCAAGCAGGGCACTCTGAACCTTGGCAGGTGCACGGTTGATTTCATCGGCTAGGATGATGTTGGCAAAGATCGGGCCTTTGCGTGTATAAAACTCACCATCAGACTGGCGGTATATCTGCGTTCCGATCAAGTCGGCTGGCAGGAGGTCGGGCGTAAACTGAATTCGCCTGAATTTGGCGTCAATCGCAGCAGCCAAGGCTGTGATGGCACGCGTTTTGGCCAGGCCGGGTACGCCTTCCAGTAGAATATGTCCATTGGCCAGCAAGCCAACGATCATTCTTTCGAGCATATAACGCTGGCCTACAATAGCCTTGTCCAGCTCTGATAAGAGTTTACGAACAAAATCACTCTTTTCCTGTACCAGATTTCCGATCTGTTTCACATCCATTGCCATGTGTTTTACCTCATTTGTATCACTTAAAAAGCTCGCTGTACGTACTCAAAAACTAAAATACGCCAACTCTTACAAAAGGTTCATTTGTAATCAAAAAACGAGATGCTTGCAAGGGGCAGATGTCTGTAGTTTCTTGAAAAAAGTTGCGTCTCCGGGAAAAATGCCTTGATCCCAGTGGAGATTTGAATAGAATCTGAGACTTGCTTGCACAAAATGTGCTTCTGGAGCAGTGGCAGAGTGGCTGATCGCGGTGGTCTTGAAAACCATTGTACCGAAAGGTACCGAGGGTTCGAATCCTTCCTGCTCCGTTTTATTTTTTGATGACATCGGGGGACAAGCGGTGTCTAAGTGACTTTCATTACAAGTTTTATGTGAGGTACTCGCACTGTCTTCCATTTTACCAACTGTGCCAACCGAGGACATTCCTGTTTTATCAGAGTAAGCCTTTTTTGTAAGTTTTCGCTTTAGAAGGAGCCATAATCTTGGTTTGACATTGTATGTGGTATTTTCGACAGGAAGTTTGGAAGGGCAGGTGCCGATTCGTGACTTCCCTCTTTTTCGTACATTGCCGTCAAAATACGCTCCGCGTTCCACTTCGTGGGAGTCCTACGCCTGTCACCACTTTGGCAAACAAGTTTCCCACATGGAGCCAGACACGGCCTCAATGACGGCTTGGATATGGAAATGAATGAGCCTTTAAGATTTGGACAACAATCGGATGGAAGGTTCTTAAAAGAGCTGTCAGCTTTCAGCAATCAGCCATCAGCCATATGAAAACACTAGCCATCGCAGCGGCTTTGCCCATAAGATTGTTTGTCATTGCGAACGAAGTGCGGCAATCCTCCATTGTTTATTATTTTAAGCGAAGGGTGATCCAGGCGACCGGCAGTGATTTCAATTCAGAATGCATTCCGATAGCTGATGGCTGACAGCTGAGAGCTTGTTTTTGACACGGATTACAAACCAACGAATAGCGGTTTAGACTGAAGACTGAAGGTTGAAGGCAAACGAACAACCAATAACCAACAACTAACAACGAACAACTAAAAACTATTTCATCCACGAATTCACACAAATCTTCACGAATAAAGCAAGGGGTTTGCATGGCAATAACGCATCACCACGACTTGTCACCCCGAGGTACCGAGGGGTCTATTAAACCAGCATCGCAGAGCGATTCAAATGAGTTGAGAGCTGAAGGCTGACGACTGAAAGCTCTATTCTTTGACACGGATTTGAAACGAACCACGAACCACGAATAACGAAAAATGAAAAATGAAAATAAATCTCACACGGAGACACAGAGGCACAGGGAAACGAAAAACGAATAGCGAGAAACTAATAACTAAAAACAAGACCTTAACCACGAAACACGCAGAACACGCGAAAAGGCTTACGCCGGGGTCGGAGGATTGGGCTATGCCAACGTTCGTCCCACGCTGATCTCACTTGACAGCGGGGCGGTCCTTGCAGACCTTACGTGTGCTGCGCTGGCCGGGACTTACGAAGTCGAGGCGTCTTCATCGTCCAGTCCGGCTTGCCCACGGGCGGAGGCCGGAGGCCAGAAGTTTGAGCCTGATGAAATAAGGTTTCACAGGCCAAGAGTGTGAGCCATATGAAATAGACTTTCATAGGCCGAGGGTTTGAAGGGTGAAAAGGCTCACGCCATAGCCACGGGATGTTCAACTTTGGACTGATCCGGGCCAATTCACCAGGCGTCTGGTGAATTCAATGGTTATGTCTTCAGGTATCAGGTTTCATATTTCATTCCTTGATTTCACACCACACCTCACACCTCACACTTCAGCGAATCGCCCTCTGCTCTGTGAGCAAGCTCCCACCACCGAGTCCAATCCACCCCACACGCGTTGAGACTTCGACTGATAGAGACCACAGTCACACAGTCACACAGTCATACAGTCATACCGTTTCACCGTCATACAGTCATACCGTCATACCGTCAAACCGCTTGGCCTGTGAAACCTTATTTCACACGGCTCTTACTGTGAAACCCGGCCTTCGGCCGATTTCCCCCTTGTTATAGGGATATATCGGGGGTAGGATTGCGCTGCTGAAAGGGAAATGGTCTTTTGGGTTTGGAATTGCTTACGGTTTGTGCGGTCTGGAGGGACGGTGTGTTTCTATTCTGGCTTTTCTTTTGGCCTTTATGTATCATAATGTGTTTGGTATTGACGCTGACATAAGGCCCGTTATTTGAGGGTGATATGATTTCTCATCGAATACATATCTGGTCGAAATGTAGAAAAAGGGATTGAATAAGTAATAACCATATAAGGATTTTATGGAATGCAGATGTTGCCGCAGCTTCAGAATGTGATTCAGGGTGTTTCGCCGGAGACATTGACTGCTTATTTTCATTCTGCTTGTACCTGTTTTCGTCCCAATCGGTCGGACTACTCACATGCCTTGGCTGAAGGCCAAGAGTTGTTGGAGTGTCTGGAACAACTTGGTGAAATCGAATTCCCCAATGGTGAAACACTTTTAATCCTTGCGGGCAAGATGCGAGGTGAGCAAACACAACGCCGGAGTCGGCTTGCCCAATATGAAATTACCAAAAAAGTTGCCTGCAAGGAGAACTGGGCAGATGCGGGGATTTTCGTGTTTTATGATGATTTGGGTGGTTTCCGTTTTGGCCTGGTGACTACTATCTATACGGGAAAGAAACGTGATTTTTCATCCTGGCAGCGTTATTCCTACTTTGTAACGCCTTCTGAATCATGCCGGACATTTGTGGAACGCGTGGGAGCTTGTGACTTCTCCTCGATTGCCGCTCTTCAGGAGGCGTTTTCGGTCGAAGCGGTTACCAAGGCCTTCTACAAGTCTTATGCAGATGCCTTTCATCAAGTGGAAGCGGTCATTGATAAATACAATGATGTTTCTGGTGATGATTTGCGCATGTATATACAATTGCTGCTCAACCGGTTGATGTTTCTACGATTTATTGAAAAAAAAGATTGGCTCGAATGGCAGGGAGAGACCAATAACTACTTGGCTCGCTTATACCAGGCAAGAGGGTTTAAGGGCAAGTCTTTCTATCAGGCTCGTCTGGAACCGTTGTTTTTTACTCATCTGGCCCTTGAAGGTCAGCAGCAACACGACACCGTCGGGCACGTCCCGTTTCTAAACGGCGGACTCTTTGAGAAACTTGAACTCGATGAGAAGATTAGTGATATTCCGGATGAGGCCTTTGCCACTATCTTGGGACTTCCGACTGAAGACCATCCAGGGGGGCTTTTCTATCGCTACAACTTCACCATTGAAGAATCCACGCCACTAGATGTTGAAGTGGCTGTTGACCCGGAGATGCTCGGCAAGGTCTTTGAAGAGTTGGTCACGGGGCGGCATGAGTCAGGCAGCTATTACACACCGCGTCCCATTGTCAGTTTTATGTGTCGCGAAGCAATTAAGGCCTATCTAACGGAGAAGACCTCGGCGCCGGCCGCGACGATTGAGACGATTGTGGATGAGCACACTATCCCCTCAACTAAAGGCCTGACCACCCAACAGGCGGGAGAAATCCTGTATTGCATCCGTATGTTAAAGGCCTGTGATCCGGCTTGCGGGTCTGGAGCTTATCTACTTGGCTTGATGCAGGAATTGATCGCCATTCGTCAAACCCTTCAAAATCAGGCTATCCGGCAGGATAGCCAGAGCCTTTATGAATTAAAGCTCAAAATCATTTCTGACAACCTCTATGGCGTTGATATTGATGAATTTGCCACCAACATTGCTAAGTTAAGGTTGTGGTTAAGTCTGGCAGTCCATGCCGACACACCAACGCCCCTACCCAATCTGGATTTTAAGATCGAGACAGGCGACTCTCTGTTGGGACCATGCAAGCAGGGATTTCAGCTCAACTTTGGGATGTTTCTCCTTGAGCAACAGGCCAAAGAACTGGCTGAGAAAAAACATGATTACCTGGTGGCGCATGGCCAAGCCAAGGATAGGCTCAAGGACTGGATACACAATCGCGAACGGTCCATTGCTGAAGAACTCTCCGAGACCTATGGCGAAGGCGTCATTACCTGGCCTGTCCACTTTGCAGATGTCTTCTTTGCTGAACCGGAAAAGGAACAGACTACATTCAGAGGTGAGTTCGCCTTTATGGCTGATATCTTTGCGCAAAAGGAATTTAAGCAAACCATAACGGCAAAAACAGGTGGCTTTGACATTGTGCTCGCAAATCCACCCTATATAAGACAAGAGCTGATCAAAGATATTAAACCTGCTTTAAAGTTTGTCTTTGATCAGGAAATCTACAGCGGTACAGCGGATCTCTATACCTACTTTTATGCCAGAGCCGTACAGATGCTGGCGCCTGGGGGCGTATTAAGCTTTATCAGCCCAAACAAGTTCTTTCGTGCAGCCTATGGCAAGAAGCTCAGAAAGTATCTGGCCAAGGAAACCAGCATTCTGTCTATTACGGACTTTGGGGATTCGCCGATCTTCGAGGCCACTGCTTACCCCATGATCTTTGTGGCACAAAAGGGAAAACGCCCGGTTCAAACCATGTTCACAGACACACGCGTACCTGGCCCAGCCAACCTGGTGGTCAAGACCGTGGTTCAAAGCGAAGGTAAACGCCTGGCACAGGGAAGCCTCGTGGGAGAAAATTGGTCCTTTGCTGACCGTGATACGTCCCGAAAAATTGATCAGATGAAGGCGGCAGGTGTCCCTCTAAAAGAATACGTAGACGGAGAAATCTATCGAGGCATTCTGACAGGTTTTAACCAGGCCTTTGTGATAGACAGCCAGATACGCGACCAACTGATCGCTGAAGACCCACGCAGTAGAGAACTAATCAAGCCTCTGCTTATGGGCAGAGATATCAAGCGATGGACCTACGCAAAGAGGAATTGCTGGTTGATATTCACAAGACGAGGGACCAACATTGAATCATACCCTGCAATCAAAAAGCACCTGCTTCAGTTTCATGAGCAGTTAGAACCTCGACCGGATGATTGGGAACAGAAACATTCAGGTAAAAAATGGCCAGGACGTAAGCCAGGTTCATATCAATGGTTTGAGATTCAAGACAATATTGCATACTATACTGAATTCGAGAAAGACAAAATAATGTATCCAATCATTGTTTCTGAATCTCAGTTTGCGTTTGTACCTGCTGGTACTGTATCAAATGACAAAACCTTTCTCATTCCCTCAAACGATTTATTTCTTGTTGGTGTTCTAAATACAAAAACCGTATGGGATTATTTGACTTCGATTTGTTCACCGCTACAGAACGATTATTGGGAACTCCGGAAAATATACATGGAACACTTGCCTATTCCCAAAGCAACTGCCAAAGAAAAACAAGCCATAGAAACTCTCGTTCAGAAATGCCTGGACGCCAAGGGTGAAAACTGCGAGCTATACGAAGCAGAGATCAATGAACGGGTGGCTAAATTGTATGGTCTGGAGTCTTAAAGAATGAAGTGTATACAAGACCCCAACTCGATTCTCATCTACCACATTACGCATATGGACAACCTGAACGTCATTGTTCAGGCCGGGGCTCTTTTGGCAGATGATCAAATGCAGGAAGATCTGGGCCATGTGGTAATCGGGTATGGCCATATTAAGGCACGTCGTATGGGGTTGCCTGTGCCTTGTTTTTCCGGCACCACAGTCGGCCAGTATGTGCCATTCTATTTTTGTCCGCGTTCAATTATGCTGTATATTGCTCACAAACGAAACAAGGAATTGGGGTACAAGCAAGGTCAGGAGCCTATTGTTCATCTGGTTTCAACGATTGGTGCAGCCATAAGCCAGAATCGCCGTTGTGCATTTACAGCAAGCAGTGCCGGAGCTTACCTGACTGACTTCTACACCAAGTTGGAGGATTTGGATAAAATCAATTGGGATGCCGTACAATCCCGGGACTGGCATACCTGTAAGGAACAAAAACAGGCGGAGTTTTTGGTGTACAAGCAGTTTGATTGGACTGGCATTCAAGGCATTGGTGTGCATAATGATAAGATTAAAATACAGGTTGAAACCATTTTGGCTCAAAAGGGATACCAACCTCCAGTCAAAATTAAAGAACAGTGGTATTATTGAACACAAAGGCAGATCATGGTTGAACTGATTCAAGGGGATATTTTAAAGGCAGAGGCTGAGGCCCTGGTCAATACTGTAAATTGTTTTGGCGTCATGGGGCGTGGTATAGCTCTACAGTTTAAAAAGGCCTTTCCAGAGAACTTCAAGGCGTACAAGGCCGTGTGTGATCGTAAAGATCTACAGCCAGGGGGAATGCTGGTCTTTGATCTGAATCGGTTCGAAAGCCCTCGCTTTATTGTCAATTTCCCCACTAAGAATCACTGGAAAGGCAAGAGCAGGCTGGAGGATATCCAATCCGGGCTCAATGCTTTGGTTCAGGAGATTCAAGCCCGTGGCATTCGTTCGATTGCCATTCCTCCTTTGGGTTGCGGCCTGGGAGGATTGGATTGGCAGGTAGTTCGGCCCTTGATTGAGAAGTCTTTGGCACAGGTGCCTGAAGTTCGGGTATTGTTGTATGAGCCCAAGGGATCACCCAAACCAGAGGACATGGTAAACCGTACTAAACGGCCAGTGATGACTGCCGGGCGTGCAGTGTTGCTGGGATTGATGAAGCGTTACCTGGACGGTTTAATGGATGTGTCTGTGAGCCTGATGGAGATCCATAAATTGATGTATTTCATGCAGGAGACCGGTGAGGCTCTGCGTTTGAATTTTACCAAAGAACGATACGGCCCCTATGCCAAAAACCTAAGGCATGTACTATCACACATTGAGGGACATTTCATTACCGGATATGGCGATGCTGAAGACCTTCCTGGCAAACAGATCGAATACTGCGAGCAGGCCATGGACGAGGCCAAGGTCTACCTGGACCAAAATGACAGTATTCAAAAACGGTTCGACCGTGTGTCCAATCTGATTGATGGCTTTGAAAGCCCCTATGGCCTGGAATTACTGGCTACAGTGCATTGGGTCGCAACCAGAGAACAGGCCATCACCCCTGAATCGGCAATCACCCAAGTCCATGCATGGAATGACCATAAGCAACAAATTCCAGAGAGACATATTCTCGTGGCATTCAATATGCTGGCTCAAAAAGGATGGGTTGGAGAAACCGCCACCGCATGAATTCATTTATCACGAATCAAAAAGACCAAAAGACTGTTGCAGGAAGGATACGTGCTCTGGTAGAGCATGCCTCTGAATTGAAGTTTTTGGTGGGCTTTTTCTACTTTTCTGGTTGGGGAGAATTGTACGATAAGCTGCAAGGCAAGGAAGATCTTTCCATTAAGTTGCTGGTCGGATTGAGTGTTGATGAGTTGCTGGGGAAAACGATTGAACATGGCAACACCAGTGAGAATTTAACCGGTGAAGAGAAGGTCGACGTTTTTTTTGACTCATTGGCCTGTGCCATTAACAGCGCACAGATGGACACTAAGGAGTTCTATAATCAAGTATTATTCTTTCTGGAGATGATTGAGAGAGGTCGTTTGGAGATTCGAAAGACACTTGAGCCAAATCACGCCAAGCTCTACCTGTTTAAGGCCAAGGCAGAGTTGGGAGCCTGGAGTTTCGCACGCTTTATCACTGGCAGCAGCAACCTCACAAAGGCAGGATTACGCGGTCAACATGAGTTCAATGTTGAAATCAGTGACTACGGTACTGAACAGGCAGAGGAGTACTTTAACGAGCTCTGGGAAACAGCGTTGCCCATTACAGGTGATGATGCTCGACGGAAACGGCTGGTAGAGTTTATTCAGCATCAATCCCAGGCAGCAGAGGTCACTCCGTTTGAAGCCTATACTTTGATGCTCAAGACATATGTTGAACTTCAGGAACTCAAGCAGATTAGACCGCAAGTGGTGTGTCTCCTGGAAGAACGGGGTTACAAGCCTTACCTTTACCAACTTGATGCAGTTTCCCAGGCCTTGACTATTTTGGACACCTATAACGGTGTGATTGTGGCAGATGTGGTGGGACTAGGAAAGAGTGTGATAGCTGCTATGATTGCCAAGAGTCTGGGGCGGCGGGGATTAATCCTTTGTCCTCCGGGTTTAATGGGAGATGAAAATGGTTCTACAGGTGGATGGCACAAGTATCGTCATGATTTTAAGCTGTACGATTGGGAAGTGCGTAGTGTAGGGAAGTTGGAAGAAACACTAGAGTTCATTCTTTCCTCAGCGGGAGATGATATCGAAGTCGTAATTATAGATGAGGCTCATCGGTTCCGCAATCAGGATACGGCTGCCTATGAAACACTAAGTCATCTGTGCAGAGGTAAGAAAGTTATCTTATTGACAGCGACACCTTTCAATAACTCACCGGCAGATATCTTTTCGATGCTTAAGCTTTTTATGGTTCCTGGTCAGTCAGGAATTACATTAGATGAAGATCTGGAGAAGCGTTTCTCATTCTACAGCATGCTGTTCCAGGATCTTTCATATATTTCACGCCATTACAACAGTGCAGATCCAGATAAACGGATCAAGGCGGAGCAGTTGTATGTGAAGATCATTGATGAAAAACTCCCTGTGGATATTGATAAAGTCAAACAAGCAAGCCACAATCTGGCTGCTGATATTCGATCTATTTTAGAGCCGGTGTTAATTCGCCGCAACCGGATCGATTTGAAAAATGACCATGTCTATTGTACAGAGGTGATGGAAATACCTACTGTGCGTGATCCGGAAGAGCTTTTTTTTGCCTTAGATCGTAGCCAGACGCAGTTTTACCAGAATGTCATTGAAAGGTATTTTGGAGAAGATGGCAAATTCAAAGGCGCGATTTATCAACCATTCAATTATGAGGGGCGATCAACCGGGTCAGAAGTAGAGGATGTTTTTGTTCGTACCAGTCAACGCAACTTGTATGAGTTTATGCGTCGATTGCTTGTTAAACGATTCGAAAGCTCATTTGGTGCATTCTATCAAAGCATCTGCCGTTTTCAGAAGTTACATGAAGTAGTTTTGAAGTTTATTGAGAAATCTGGCGGACACTATGTCTTGGATAGAAGGCTCATCGAAAAGATGTATGAGGCCGACGAGGAAGAGATCATAGGAGCATTGGAGCAGTTTGCAGTTAGCCTGGAGAATGATCAGGAACACCGAGATCGGGACAAAGTTTACGTGCTTGATGAGTTTCAAGAGAAGGATGAATTCCTGAATGATATCCGGAGTGACTTGGCTTTGTTCTGCCGGATCAAGGAAATGCTTGATACATTTGGCCTCGTCAATAACGATCCCAAGCGTGATCGTTTAATCAAAGAATTGATACGATTAAGAAAGGAAGAATCTGGTCGAAAGATCATTATCTTCACGGAA
>Ga0307990_1001533_pt1 | contig 19386 bp, 10 predicted proteins | sample EllFjometagen129_FD_203168 | JGI IMG/M metagenome (GOLD analysis project Ga0307990, IMG submission 203168) | Marine microbial communities from Ellis Fjord, Antarctic Ocean - #129 | ecosystem: Environmental > Aquatic > Marine > Unclassified | place: Southern Ocean | collected 2014-10-08
GAACAGACGGAAAATACGCCCATGAAAAAAAGCCGCTCTTCAGCGGAGACGCACCCGCCATGCCCAAAACAAAACTCAATAATCAGGGTTGACTAAAGCTGGTACTCTGACCCGTTTCCCCAAAAAACCGACAGGGTTTGCTCTATCAAGGCGAACTACACAATAATGAGGACCGTGTTATGACCGCCAAAGATGTCGGCGAATAATAAAAGTATTAATATAAAATATATAAACTGAGAGGATTCAATCATGGAATCAATACGTTTACTGTGGTTGTCGTTGGCGGTGCTGACGGTGGGATGTGCGGTTCACTCCAATTTCAGGATCACCGGCTTAAAGGGTACTAATGAATTGTAAAATAATACTTACAGGACTGTTTCTTCCGCTGTTGCTTATTGCGGCACCAGCGCAACATGAAGCTACTGAGGATTATCTGCTGGTCAACCAGCAAAAGGGGTCCACTCTCGGTTACTCTCCCAATTCCGGAATGAAGCTTCTCTATGCCGACGATCTCGCCTTCAAGGATCTGAACCGCAACGGTAAAATCGACATTTACGAAGACTGGCGGAAACCCGCCCGGGAACGAGCAGCCGATCTGGCTGCACAACTCGCCCCAGAAGATATCGCAGGACTTATGCTCCACAGCCCGCTCTTCCGTATACGGGAACCGAACCTCGACAAATCCCAGCGCCAAATGTTTGAGGAGCTGCGGATGCGTTATGTGGTGGCCAACCGTGTCGCAAGTCCCCTCGTCAGTGCAAAATGGAACAACGTGGCACAGGCTTTTGTGGAGAAATTGGCCTTCGGGATTCCGGTCAACCGCAGCAGCGATCCGCGGCACGCGAAAGGAACGAGTTCGGAATTTAATGCTGGAGGCGGCGAAGGGATCTCTGTCTGGCCGCGCTGTCTAGGCATGGCAGCGCTCTTCGATCCGGAACAGGTGCGTGAATTCGGGAAGATAGCCTCGGTTGAGTATCGCTGCATGGGCATGGTCACGACGCTTTCTCCTCAGATCGATTTGGCAACGGAGCCTCGTTGGAATCGTTTCTACATGACGTTTGGCGAATCACCCCAACTGGTAGCCGACAATGCCGAAGCGTATATCTCCGGCTTCCAGTACAGCCCAGAGGAACTGCGCACTGAAGGCGGCTGGGGCTATCATAGCGTCAACGCGATGGCTAAACATTGGCCGGGAGGCGGAAGCGGGGAGTTCGGTCGCGACGCCCATCTGGGTGCGGGAAAGTATGCGGTTTACCCGGGGAATAACCTGAAAGATCATCTGCAGCCTTTCGTCGAGGGGGCTTTTGCGCTGAAGGATGCGACGGGGAAGGCCTCGGCCATCATGCCGTACTACACCATTTCTTATGGCCAAGATCCCTCTGGTCAAAACGTTGCGAATGCCTACAGCACCTATCTGATTAAGGACTTGCTACGCGGGAAATATGGCTACGATGGGCTAGTTTGTACCGATTGGACAGTCCATCTCCCGAGCCTATTCAAATTCGAGCATAGCGGCAAAGCGTATGGGGTGGACGGCCTGTCTGCCGTGGAGCGCTGCTATCTCATCTGGATGGCAGGTTGCGACCAGTTTGGCGGAGCCTCGGGGCATGACACTCTGATGAAGGCTTATCGCATGGGCGTGGAGAAAAACGGAGAAGCGTTCATGCGCAAACGCTTCGAAGAGTCTGCTGTACGAATCCTGATGAATACCTTTCGTGTCGGCCTCTTTGAAAATCCCTACCTTTCTCTTGCAGAAGTGGAAGAAACCGTGGGCAATCTGGACTTTGTTAAAGCCGGATACGAAGCACAACTGCGTTCATCTGTCCTACTCAAGAATAAGGACAGCGCGCTTCCGCTTGCCAGAAAGACAAAGGTGTATCTGCCGGAGGCCAACTTTTATCCCCGCACCTTTTTTGGTCAAGAGAAGCCGGAACGTCGGCCCGCGCTCAAGCGAACGGTTGCCGCGGAGTTCTTCGAGGTGGTGGATATGCCGGAGCAGGCTGATGTCGCGGTAATTCAGATTGCAAGTCCCTTCAATAATCAGATCTATTCCGGCTCAGACGTGGCAGACTTCAAGCGGGGCGGGAACGGCTATATCCCGATTACGCTCCAATATCGGCCTTACGAAGCAGAGAAGGCCCGCGAGCGCAGTATCGCCTTCGATCAAGATGAGGTTGATCGTACCCGTGCCTACAAGGGCAAGCGTTCACAGGCGAAAAACCATAAACAGCTCGACCTAGTGCTGGATACCAAAAAGGCGATGAAGGGAAAGCCGGTCATCGTGATTCTTGATCTCTACAACCCGACCGTTGTGGCAGAATTTGAATCTAAAATCGATGCGCTGCTTCTTCATTTTGGAAGTGTCGACCGGGCCCTATGCGAAATTCTATCGGGTGGTGCCGAGCCTTCCGGGTTACTGCCGTTCCAGATGCCGGCCAATATGGAGACTGTAGAGATGAACCGAGAGGATGTGCCTTTCGATCTTGAATGTCATACCGACACAGAAGGCAATTGCTATGATTTTGGTTTCGGGCTCAACTGGAGCGGTCCAATCCAGGATGAACGGTATCGACGCTACATTCGATGATGAATGACAACCATCCCTTGGCGAGGGGGATGAGGCGTGATCAGCAATGGACTGGTCGAGCTGAACATTGCCGTGCCCACATCTTCCAGTACAAATTGAAGCATGAAACCATTTCCCAGAACGATCCCCTTACGCGTGTCCAATATCCCCTGAGAAGCGATTGCCTATCAATATTAGTCGAATAATCCAACGGATTAAGGAGTAGAAAATCCATGAAGCTCACAAGACTATTTCTCTGCGGTATCGCCAGCGTCAGTCTCGCCGTTCCCGCCGCGCGCGCGGGCGTCGAGATCATTCCCACCCACGGCCGCAATGTCTATCGGCTGGCGGTCGCGCAGGAGCGGGGAGCGCCGGGGGATGTGCTTATGATTGGTTCGACCTATGACAACCGAGTGTGCGCTTTCGCCCAAGATGGTACGCAGCGGTGGGATGTGGCGATGGGCGGGTTTGTCTTCGACCTTGCGACGGGCGATCTCGATGGCGACGGACGCGATGAAATTGTCGCGGCGGGCGCGGACGGGGTGGTCTCCGTTTTAAATGCGGAGGGTCGGAAACTCTGGACGGCGGATCTGCGGGCACCCGTGTATCAAGTGGCCATAGCCAGGCTAGACGGAAAAAACCCGGTGGTGCTCGCCAGCGGTGTGTCGCGCGAAGTGGTCGCGTTTTCCCCCAAGGGCGAGCGAGTTTCAGCGGCAAAGCTGACCGGCGTGGGGCGGATGATGCGGGCGGGCGATTTCGACGGTGACGGAGCGGACGAGGTCGCCGTGATGCCGGTTCGCGGCCAGGCAAAGGACGTGCGTTTTATGAAAGGCATGAGCTTGGACCCTATGCCCAAAAGACAGATTTCGCTTATGCAAGTGAAACAGATCAGAACGAAGTCCGGTGCCGCGCAGCCGAAGGAACACCCCAAAAAAAACGGCTTTAAGTGGAAAGGGACTTCTATTAAGGCGGCCAACGGGCTGGTCGCCGATTTGAACAACGACGGCGCGGCGGACCTGTTGTTCGCGGGATGGGGCTATACACAGAAAGGCTCGGATTCGCTGCGTTGCCTCGCCGAGTTGCCCAATCCACAAAATCCGAAAACTCCCGCCATGCGATTTCTGGCGGTCGGCGATCTGACGGAGCATCCGGGTGTGGAGATCGTCGTCGTGGACGGCGCGGATATTCAGCTTTGCCAGTCGGACGGCAAGGTGATCGCCTCGGCGCACGCGCCGTTCGGTTTCACCGATGTCGTCTATCTGCCCGGTGCACCACGTGGTTCGATCCTGCTGGGTAGCGCATACGACGGTGACGATAACCTGTATCGCGTCCGCTTCGACGACGACGACTGGACCCAACAGATCAAATCGCTGCCGCGGCGCGGACAGATGGCGGCTATCGAGTCCCATATTCAGCAACTCACCAAGACCGCCGAGCACTGGGACGGCCAGCCAATGAACGGCACGGACGGGCCGTTTGACGTGATGTTTAATCATCACATGTGGAGCAACTCGGACATTATTGACCAATCAATCAAAGAGGTTCGGTCTTATGAAAAGATATTCCCGTATTCGCGGCTGCGTTTTTCCGTGCTGCTCTGGCCGGGCGAGAAGCAACCGCTATTGCGACCCGACGGGACTGCTTGGACGCGCGATGTGCGGCTAGCCGACAACCTCACCCGGGAGCAGATTGCCGCCGGCGCGCGTAAGCTGGAGAAGGCCCGCTGCCATTTCTGGGTGCAGGTCGGCCACGGCTGCGCGCCGCATTGCAGCGTCGAGGCGGTGGCGGCGATTCTCGAGGCGGCGCCGACAATGTGCCTCGGCTTCGTCAGCGCCGAGGACGCGCAAGCCGACCAGATGGCCTACTACTATGAGCATCATATCCAGCCGATCCTAGAATTATGTCTAAAGTACGGAAAGCACTTTGTTCCCCGCAACAACGACGTGTGGCTGGCGCACTGGCCAACGGACGCCAAGATGCGCGAACTGATATTCAACGATCGCTACAGTTCTGTGCTACTACCCTGCGGAAATGACACGAGCTCGCGCGTGGTCGGCATCCATGGTGCCGCGCGCATGGGCCTGTGGATGGACGGGCAGGCGGACGGCTGGAGCAGCCGATGCAGTAAGTATATGTTCAATTCCAGCATTGGGTGGGGGTGGGGAGCCCCCATGACCGGACACCCACAATTACGTTATTACGTCTCGCATGCGCTGCTCGGGGCACAGCTGTTCATGATGTTTAGTGACGAGCGCGATCCGACGAGCGGTGAATGGACGCGCGTTGGAATGGAGGGTGCAGTCCCGTTCCTGCACCTGCTCGGTCAGGGCGTGATCACGCCGCCAAGGCGGGAGCAATTGCGAGCCATTTCGCAGGTCGCGCTGGTGATGCAGCAGCCCAGCGAGCGGTTCATTAAACATGGCGGTAATGCGCATCATGTGGAATATTGGGGGAAAGACGGTAGCGACGGAAAACCGTGGACGATGGGCCAGCTTGATGACTATTGGACAATGGTACCCCTGCTACCGACCGACGTGTCGACGTATCTCTGGGGACGCACGCGACGCGATCCCTCACATATTCCGGTAACCACGCCGCACGGTTTCGTCTGCCTGTTGACTGGCGAAACCCCGCGAGCCGGAGGCCCGTGGAAAACGGTGTGGACGACCGACGGCGACACGTTACAGAAATCCGGTCGAGACTACACGCTGGCGGAAGCACGGACCGCGATGCTGGATGATCTGGCCGAAGGTGAAAAGCGACTTCCGTTTCACGTCGAAGGCCACATGTTCCACCAAGTTATCGAGCAATCTCCGGATTACTACATCATCGCACTGGTGGATCCCGGCTGGCTCGATCCCGCGGACCGAACCGTGAAACTGACGGCGCGACTCCCCGGGATTTGGAAGATCACTGACCGCCTCAGTGGCGAGGCGGTCGGCACATTGGCGGCGCCGCTGGAGTTTCTCGTGTCTGCCGGCACGTTGCGGCTGTTGGAAGCACGCAGGAATTAAGTCGAAGGCCTTCGTCAAGAGGAACAACACGCCATGAAAGACACGTTCACCCACACCCTGAAATATGCCTCTTCCACCGCCCTGTGCGGTGCGCGTGTGTTGTTCCTTGCGAACGCCATGCCACTCCACGCCACCGAACCCGATGCGCATGACCTTGTGTATCACGCCGGCCATCTCTTCGTCACCGCACAGAACTCGCATTCGCTGGTGATTCTCAAAGTCAGCGATGAACTCGCACGCTTTATATAACTCCAGGAAACGACGCCATGAAATCCCTCCCATCCATCTTCGCTACCGGTAGGTGCCGCTGTGCGTGCTTTCCCTCCGCCCTCACGGGTGGCTCCCGCTTGCTAGTCCTGCTGCTTGCGCTGCTCGGAACCGTCCTCCCCCACGCGCAAGCTGCGATCCCACCCACCGCAATGAGTGACCCGCTCTATGCTAAGGGTTATTTGGTGGTTACCAACTATTCCGGAGTCTATAATGACAAAACACATCCCGACGAAACGACAGCCGGTTTGAACGAGGTCATCGACGATGCCTATGCGAACAACCTGATCGCCTACTTCCCTGCAGGCACTTACCTCGTAAACAATACGCTCACCGCCACCACAAAATCGGGCTGGGATGGCGTAACGGATGATTTTACGACGCCGCGTAATCATATCGCTATCGTCGGCTCCACGAAAGGTAGCCGTCCCTTGATCAAGTTGGCGGCCAGTGCCGCTGGTTTTGGCAGTTCAACCAGCCCGAAACCGCTGTTGGAATTTCTGAACCTGGACAAGGATAATTCGGGCGATGAAAATTCTGGTCAAGGTTACCACCAGATGCTGAGGGGCATGGATCTGGATTGTAGCGGTAATGCCGGGGCCATCGGGCTTTACTTTAACAATGCGCAAAACAGTTCCATCGAAAATGTGAAAATTACCGCCACGGGAGCCTTCAGTGGACTTTGCGGCTTACCCCACTCCGGGACGGGCGTGGTGAACATCGAGATCGAGGGCGGCTGCTACGGCATCGATACGGTTGGCCCCGGCTCGACGGGCAATGTCATCGTCGGAGCCGTACTCAAGAATCAGACAGTCAGCGCTGTGCGTCACCAATCCTATGCTCCGTTGACATTCGTCGGCTTCGAAATTGTCACTTTGCCTGGCTCGACCCATGCCGCTGTGACCACAGAATATGGGTATTATCAGGCCAATTATTCCGCTGTGCATTTTATCGACGGCATTATCCGCCTCGGTGGAGCTCCAGAAGTCGCGGCGATCGACAACCGGAGCGGTAACGGGAAAAATTTCTACGCGCGTAATGTTTATGTCACGGGGGGCGACCGGCTGATCACGAGCGCCACCCTTGCAGCCGTCACTGGCACAGGCGCTTGGAAACTTATCAACGAATACAGCTATTGCAACCAGGACCCGATAAAAAAGGATAAGATCTCCTCGACTCTGATTGACGGCACGCCGACGCGGACCCCAGGTCCGTTGAATAACGGCGAAGTTTACTCGATCAGCAACAATGTGCCGGCCCCACCCGCTGATCTGATAAGCCGTCACGTCTGGACCGCGCTGCCTTCGGTGGACGATACTGATGCCTTTGACGCCTTCACGGCGGGCATCGCACCGGGCGATGTGTCGAGTGTCGCGTTGCAGGCTGTGATTGATAGCCACCGGAAGGTTTTTCTACGCAAGGGCATCTATTGCCTTGACGGCACGATCACCCTTCGCAAGAATACAATTCTCTACGGTGCTGACCGGAATCTGACGCGGATCGAAGTTCAGCCGAGCTGGAATCCGACCCGCGAGACGGCGATGTTCACCACGGTCAACGACCCTGCCGCCACTACCTATTTGGGCGATCTGAGCATCGGCGTGGACGCCACCGATCTGGTCAACGACTGGTTCGTGGCTCTGGACTGGCAGGCGGGCCGCAACTCCATGGTCCATATGGGTCAAGTTTACCGCGCCCCAAGGGTGACAATCCCTTGGAATCGTCTCCCGACCAACCCGCACAGCCTCCTGCGCGTCCGCAACTCGGGCGGGGGGCGCTGGTATTTCACGGGGTCAATCAAGGCCTTTACGTCGCAACATGCCGACTTCCGCATTCTCAAAGCCGAAGGCACGACTGAGCCCCTGTGGTTCTACGCGTTGAATCCCGAGCATCCCTCGGGCCCCGATGCCTATATCGAATTCAAAAACACGAGCAACGTGCGCATTTATTCCGTTAAGAGCGAATACAGTGACGGCGACAGCTGGAAAGACAAGAGCGTAGTGCTCAAGTTCGACCACGTCACCAACGTCGCGTTGTTTGGTCATGGCGCGCTACGTAATGCCGTGCAAAGCCATGGGGCCATCGAATTCATCGAATCCGATCGGGTGCTGGCGACCTTGATCGCACCGCAAGCCGACTATCTCACCACCACCGGCGACACGCTTCGGGAAACATGGTTGGGGATCAATACAGGCATCGCCTACCCGAACGTCGTTTCGCTGTATAAACGGGGTGCGATCACTGCGGCTGACGAAGCGGCGATGACCCATGCCGATGTGTCCTACGCGGCCGGCTTCGCCTCGTGGCAGGTGGCCAACTTCAGCCTCGCCGAACGAACCAACCCCTCCATCAGCGGCCCGCAGGCTGACCCCGACGGTGACGGAGCGACCAATCTTCTGGAATACGCGCTTGGCCTACCGCCCAAGACTTTTGGCCGTAACGGTCTGCCCTTCGGCGAATTGCTCGGCGGCTACCTCACCCTCACCTTCAACAAAAACCGGATCGCCACCGACGTGGTCTTCACGCCCCAAGTCTCGTCCAATTTGAGCCTGTGGAAGGACGGTCCGGTCTTCATTGAGCAAACCCTCCTCAGCGAGGACGCCGCCACACAAACCCTCCGCGCCCACGATCTCAAGCCCATCACAAACGCTTCCAAGCGCTTTATGCGCCTCAAGGTCGCGTTGCCGTGAAATCCCGCCCACCACGACTATTTAGAGCCTGCTGGGTAGCGCATACGACGGCGACGATAATCTGTATCGCGTCCGCTTCGACGGCGACTGGACTCAGCAGATCAAATCGCTGCCGCGGCGCGGAAGGATCGTTTGATGCGGAAGAGACTACCGAGCCGACCACCATCGTTATTGGAGATGCCTGGCATTTGCTCTATGTGGGAACCGCGAAAAATGGCAAGCTTAATACAGTGATATCGGCCACAGGAACGTTGGATCTGAATTCGTCTAAAAGTCCTAAATTGAGCGCCGGGGATCGACAGCGTCATTTCACGAAATAATTTAAAAAGGAGCTGACGATGGGAACCGGAAGATTATTAAAAGGGTTGTTCAATAGGGTGCTGCTTATGAAGGATAAAAATGGATAGGATAAAAATGGTATCTTTAACAGCGAGTGTGATCGCGATGGGGCTTGTCGGAGAAGCGAACGCGATGGGGCGTGTCGGAGGAGTGATCGACCAATCCATCGTTGAACCGTCCTTGAGCAGTGGTTGGCAGTTCCGACAGGCAGGCTCAGACGAATGGCTTCCGGCAACGGTTCCGGGCTGCAATCATCTGGATCTATTGGCGAATAAAAAAATTCCAGATCCTTTCTGGCGGATGAATGAGGCCGACTTGCAGTGGATTGATAAGGAGGACTGGGAATATAAAACCAGCTTTGAGGTAGCTCCTGGGCTGTTGAAGAAAGAGCACATTGAACTCCATTTTGCCGGGCTCGATACCTATGCGGAGGTCAGCCTGAACGGTTCTGTCATTCTCTCGGCGGATAACATGTTCCGAGAATGGGACGTGGATGTAAAAAATCAACTGAAGGCGGGGCAGAATGAACTGCATGTTTTTTTCCGTTCTCCGATTGTGGAAGGAATCAAGAAGCATGATGCATTAGGGTATGCGTTGCGAGTGGGGAACAATGATCGCGCCGAGCATGGAAACGTGCCGGGAAACAAGAAGGTTTCGGTCTTTACCCGCAAACCGGGCTATCATTTTGGTTGGGACTGGGGGCCGCGCCTCGTATCCAGCGGCATTTGGCGCCCGATTACCTTGAAGGCATGGGATCAGGCCCAGCTCAGAGATTTGCGGATTGTCCAAAACAGTCAGTCCGAAAAACGGGCGTCACTGAGTGCTTTTTATGAAGTCGAATCCGCCGCTGAAGGAACGGCCGATCTTGTTGTTCGTATGGATGGCAACGTCACGGTAGAAACCACGGTGAAACTCAAGCCTGGCACCAATTCCTATCGCCTTGATTTTGAGATTAAGAACCCCGAACTGTGGTGGTGTAATGGACTGGGTGATCCGCACCTCTATCAGATCAGCGGGACGCTTAAGCAAGGCAAACAAACCTTCTCCCTCTCGCATCGGATCGGCATTCGTACGGTCGAATTGGTTCGGGAGAAGGACGACATGGGCACCTCCTTTTATTTTAAGGTGAATGGGGTTCCTATTTTCATGAAGGGGGCCAATTATATTCCGAACGATATTTTTATTACGCGGGTTAGCGATGAGAAATATCGAAAAGTGATCCAGACCGCTGCGGACTCAAATTTCAATATGCTGCGGGTGTGGGGCGGTGGGTTTTATGAAAATGATATCTTCTACGATCTGTGCGATGAAATGGGCATTCTCGTTTGGCAGGACTTCATGTTCGCCTGCAATCTGTTCCCCGGCGATGGAGCCTTTCTGGAGAATGTCCGCCAGGAGGCGATCGACAACGTGAAGCGGCTACGCAACCACTCTTGTATCGCCATGTGGTGCGGCAACAACGAAATCCTGGTTTCAAATTTCAAGGAAGCTGAAGTCGTCAAGGGGGAGAATTTTAAGCCGCAGGAGAAGCAACTGTGGGAAGATTATGATTCCCTGTTTCACAAGGTTCTGCCGTCGGTCGTTAAGGCGGAAGATCCGGGGCGCTTCTACTGGTCTTCGAGTCCGTCAGCAGGCCCTGGACTTGTTTCCCGAACTGTCGGTCTGGAGCATGGGGATGAGCACTATTGGGGTGTCTGGCACCAGAAAAAGCCCTATGAGACCTACTCCACTTACATCGCCCGCTTCATGAGCGAATATGGGTTTCAATCCTTCCCAGAGCTACGCACCATCAAGGAGTTTGCGTTGCCCGAGGATTATGGGCTTACAACGGATGTGATGAATCATCACCAACGCTCGCCCGTAGGCAACAAGGCCATTGAGCACTACCTGCTTCAGAGCTACCGTCAGCCGAAAGATTTTGAAGCGTTCCTCTATGTGGGGCAGGTGTTGCAGGCCGAGCTGATCAAATACGCCATCGAAGCCCATCGTCGTGCCATGCCCTTCTGTATGGGGACGCTCTATTGGCAGTTGAACGACTGTTGGCCGGTGGCCTCCTGGAGCTCGATGGATTCTTCGTTGCGCTGGAAAGCTGAGCAATATTTTGTGAAGAAGGCTTTTGAGCCGCTCCTGCTATCGCCCTTTGAGAAAGAAGGGATTTTAGAGTTCCATCTGGTGAACGATGCGCTGCTGACACGACCGGGAAAGCTGCGGCTGCAACTGCTCGATTTCGATGGAAAAGTCCTGTGGAAAAAGAGTGTTGACGGAGAGATTCTAGCCAATGGTGAAAAAACCGTATTTTCGATTCCAAGGAGTGAGTTGCTCCAGGGTCAGGATGATCAGAAAGTCGTCTTGCTAGCTGAATGGGTGGAGAGTGATGCGGTACAGGCCGATGCGCTGTTCTACTTCCGCCGAGTGAAGGATCTGTCGTTGCCGAAGCCGAACGTGGACGTCGCGTTTGCACCGGTGGAGGATGGCTTTGATATCACGCTGAAGACGGATCGCCTGGCGAAAAACTGTTATTTGACTCTTGGCGATGACGATGGGTTTTTTGAGGACAACTATTTTGATCTGCTACCCGGAAAAGAGGTGGCTGTTCATCTGAAAACCAAGCTGGATCGCGAGTCTTTGAAGAGGGTATTCGTCTGTCGGACATTGGACGGGGCATTTGAGACGAAGCAATAATATGAATATTGAGGTGAAAACTATAATGAAACACGATGGCTCTATTTCACGGTGTATTGGTCAGGGGATTCTGGCGGCTGGTGTTTTGCTGGGAAGCGCGGGTTGTGTCGCAATGAAAGGGCCTGCTGACTATGTCGATCCATTTATCGGCACGGGATATCATGGCCATACCTTTCCGGGCGCAGCCGTGCCGCAGGGCATGCTGCAGGTCAGCCCCGATACGCGCACGCTAGGATGGGATGCTTGTGGTGGATATCATTACGACGACAGCAGTATTATTGGCTTCAGTCAGACTCACTTCAGCGGCACAGGTTGCACGGATCTGGGCGATTTCCTATTGATGCCCTGTGTCGGGCCGTTCCATCTTTACAGCGGCGAAGCCGAAGACCCGGACGCGGGGTATCGCTCGCGTTTCTCGCATGCCTCGGAGATTGCCTCGCCCGGCTACTACAAGGTTGATCTGGATGACGACAACATCCAGGTCGAGCTGACGGCATCTCAACGAGTCGCTTTTCATCGCTATACGTTTCCCGAAGCCAACGACGCCCATATCCTATTGGATTTGACTCATCGTATGATCGGAAATCAGGGCGGAAAGGTTCTGACCAGTTCCATGAAAGTGGTCAATAATCAGCTCATTACGGGGTATAGAAATACGACGGGTTGGGCCAAAAACCGGAAGAGCTATTTTGCGGCCCGCTTTTCCAAGCCTTTTAAGTCGCATGCCCTGTTCGACGACGAGAAGCGCCTGGACGGTCGGGATGAGCTCTCCGCTCAACAGATCCGTTCCGTGTTTTATTTTGACACGCAGAAGGATGAGACCGTGTTAGTTAAAATGGCCATCTCGGGGGTGTCGGCAGAAAATGCATTGATGAATCTGGATTCGGATACACCTCATTGGGACTTTGATAAGGTTCACCAACTTGCCAGAAATTCCTGGAATGCAGCGCTGGGTAAAATCACCGCAGAAGGGGAGCCGTCCACCTTGTGTACGTTTTACACGTCGTTGTATCACACCCTGATTTTTCCGGCGGTCTATCAAGACGTCAATGGCGAATACCGGGGGTTGGATCAGAAACCCCATGCCGCCGAGGGGTGGACCAACTACACGGTTTTCTCGTTGTGGGATACCTTCAGGGCTCTCCATCCGCTCTACACCCTGATCCAGCAGGAAGAGGTGAATGATCTCGTCAAATCAATGATGGCTCATTACGAGCAGAATGCGAATCAGATGCTCCCGATCTGGTCGTATCAACACAATGAGACAACGTGCATGATCGGCTATCACTCCGTGCCGGTGATTGCGGACGCTTATTTAAAGGGGCTTACGGATGTGGATGCCGAAAAAATGATCGAAGCGTTCGTCACCACGTCGACCCGAAAGGATTATGACGGGCTGGGTCTTTATATGGACAAAGGCTATGTGCCGCAGGACCGGCATATGCAGGGGGCTTCCAAGACCATGGCGTATGCCTACGACGATTGGTGCATTGCGAAAGTGGCGCAGTCGTCGGGAAATCAGATGGTTGCAACGGAATACTTTAAGCGCTCGCAGAACTACCGCAACGTGTTTGATTCGGGAACGGGCTTCATGCGGGCCAAGCTGGATGATGGATCCTGGCGGAAACCCTTTGACCCCCATGCCACCCATCTTGAAGCGGGCCCCCGTGTTCGCGATTATACGGAAGGCAATGCGTGGCAGTGGACCTGGTTTGTTCCTCATGATGTGAACGGCCTGATCGGGTTACTGGGCGGACAAGAGCCGTTCATCGCCAAGTTGGATGAACTTTTCAGCCAGGATACGAGTGCGATTAAGCATGGTGTTTCCGATGTCACGGGACTGATTGGCGAGTATGCGCATGGAAACGAACCCAGCCATCATGTGGCCTATCTGTTCAGCTGCGCCGGTGCGCCCTGGAAGACGCAGGCCATCGTGCACAAAATCATGACGGAACAATATGACAATACCCCGGAAGGCATATGCGGAAATGAGGACTGCGGCCAGATGTCGGCCTGGTATGTTTTCAGTGCCATGGGCTTCTATCCTGTCAATCCCTGCGGCGGGATCTATATCATCGGAAAACCTTCCCTGGCGAAGGCTGAAATCAGGGTGGGGCAGGATAAAACATTCACCATGACCTCAAAAAATCTGAGCGATGCGAACATTTATATCCAATCCGTGAAGCTAAACGGGACGGCATATAATCAGGTGTGGTTGACACATGACGAACTTGTGAAGGGCGGAACCCTCGAGTTTGTGATGGGTGCGGAACCCAATAAAACGTGGGGAACACAGGGCCCGGCCATTCCTTTCGCTGATGGGAAGTAGTTTCTGGAACTCTACAGCATGTCGAAATAAGCAAATGAAGAGCGGTCGGATGAAGGAAGACAGTATGAAATGGTTTTTAATATTAATCGTGGGACGTTTTGCGCTCGGAGCCGTGGCAGCAGCCGACCAACCTAACATTGTTGTGATTCTTGCCGACGATCAGGGGTGGGGGGATCTGAGCATCGATGGCAACACGGCGATCGACACGCCGAACATTGACCGGATGGCCCGGGCAGGGGCGCGGTTCGACCGCTTCTTCGTCAGTCCGGTCTGTTCGCCGACGCGCGCCGAGTTCTTAACGGGGCGGCACCACGTTCGTGCCGGGGTCTACAGCACGTCTGCGGGCGGAGAGCGCATCAATGCGGACGAAACGCTGATCTCGCAGATTTTCAAGCGCGCAGGCTATAAGACCGCAACGTTTGGCAAGTGGCATAGCGGCACGCAGTGGCCCTACCACCCCATCGCGCGCGGCTTCGACGAATTCTATGGATTCTGTTCCGGCCATTGGGGAGAACATTTCAATCCGATGCTCGACCACAACGGCGATATCGTTACGGGCAACGGCTATGTTACCGACGACTTCACCGAGCATGCGATGGATTATATCGAGGCCAACCGCGAATCGCCGTTCTTCGTCTATTTGGCGTATAACACACCGCATTCGCCGATGCAGGTTCCCGACCGCTGGTGGAATAAGTTTAAGGACAAAGAGCTGACGCAGAACCACCGCGATAAGAAAAAGGAAGACCTCGATCATACCCGAGCCGCGCTGGCTATGTGCGAAAATATTGACTGGAATGTCGGCCGGTTGCTGGAAAAGCTGGATGAACTGAATCTGGCAGAAGATACCATTGTGGTTTACTTCAGCGATAACGGCCCGAACGGCAGTCGCTGGAACGGCGATATGCGCGGCAAAAAAAGCTCCCCCGACGAGGGCGGTGTGCGAGTTCCGCTGTTTATCCGCTGGTCGGGGGAAATCAAACCCGAAACCGAAGTGATGCCGATCTGCTCCGCCTATGATTTGTTGCCGACGCTGGCCGATCTATGCGGTGTGGCGGTGACGGGAACCAAGCCGCTTGATGGAATCAGTCTCAAGCCGTTGCTTTTCGGTAAAACGGATGGATGGCCGAACCGCACACTGGTTCATTTCTGGAAAAAACTTTCGGTGCGAACTCAGCGCTATCGACAGGACAGCGACGGAAACCTCTATGACATGATCGAAGATCCCGGGCAGCGGAATCCGGTCAACGATCAGGTTCCGGAAACCGCCGCAGAGCTCAAGAAGTTTGCAGCAAAGTGGCGCGCGGAAATGGTGTCTCATCATGGAAAGGAGTTTGATACGCGTCCTTTCTTGATCGGACATCCCGATTCAAAAATGACCCAAATTCTTGCGCGCGATGGGACGAGTAAAGGCGGCATCAAGCGATCGAGCAGGTATCCAAACGATTCCTATTTTTTCAATTGGAAGAGCCTGAAGGATTCCATTGAGTGGAATTGCGAAGTGGGGAAATCGGGCACGTATAAGGTGGAGCTGTTTTATACCTGTCCCGTCGCCGATGTCGGCTCGACCGTAGAGCTTAGCTTCAACGGCAGCAAATTGGTCGGGAAAATCACGGAAGCACACAATCCGTCGCTGGTGGGAATGGAGCGAGACCGGGTCAAACGCAGCGAGTCGTATAACAAGGATTTCAAGCGCATGACCCTCGGAACAATCGCGCTGAAAGAAGGCGAGGGCACACTGAAGTTCCACGCCTTGGAAATTCCCGGATCACAGGTGATGGACTTCCGGTTGATGTTGCTAACGAGAGTGGACTGAACACATAAGAAAATAGGCTGGGGGACGTTTGAAATAACGGCGGCCAATCTTGAAAACATGCAGCTCTCGTTGCAGGTTGAGATCCGGGTCAAGTACCGCAAAAATAAAGGCGAATTTGGGCTTCCGGGCGGCGCGCTCGCAGGGTCGAGCATCATTCGGACTCTTGAAGGGTAAGGAGTAGAATAATGAAAATTCATATCTTGCTGGGACGAATGGCTTTCGGCGATGTTCGTGTCAATGCCGCAGAAACGATTTGCTGAAATCGCGTATGAAGCCTCACATCTTCTCCATCCTCATTTTCCTGTTGACGTTGAGTTCGGCCAGCGTGGGGCCGGTGTCCTGAATGGCACTTCATCATCCGCGAACTCATCCGCTCCGCCGCTGTCATCCAGCAAAAAGACGGTTGCCTACAAGTTCAGCTCATGCCCACCATGCAATTCCCTCCGAAAACCCAGGGAAAAGTCGAAAAATTCCTGAGCAATATGAGCGAACAAATTACTCACCACCGCGGAGGATTATATGCCAATTCGTATCCAACTGCTGACCTCGGCAGATGAAAACCCGCGCGTTGATTTTGTCATCCCGATCTGAATGTCACCGACAAGTGGAACACTTTAACTTGCGAGATCATACCAATGATTAGGGCCTATTTACTGAGCTCTGAGACCACTCCGATGATCATATGGCCGACCGGATTTTCCGATCAGACGACCGTCAAGGAAATTTTCCCCATAGAACTGGATAGCCGGTTCTTCGGTCAGCAAAAGGATCGTTCTGAAGAATGGTTCCGTTATTCCTCCTTATAAACACGGTCAATACGGGCATCGGTCATGGCGCGCATTTCACTAAGGCTCATGGTGTCGCCATAGGTAGTTTGTTGTTTTTTGAGCTCGATCTTCAGTTTTTTCACGACATCAGCGTACTCGGGATCCTGAATGATGTTTTTCAGTTCGTTAGGATCATTTTTAAGATCAAAGAGTTCCCACTCATCCATGGAATAGTAGAAATGAATAAGTTTGTAACGCTCAGTACGGATGCCGTAGTGCGGTTGGACGTGGTGCCAGTGGGGAAATTCATAGTAGTGGTAATAGATAGCCTTCCGCTTCGATAATCCGCTGGCGAAACTTTCCCCTTGGATATCTTCAGGAATTGGAACCCCGGCGGCCTCGAGCAGAGTGGGGGCGAAATCGATATTCATCTGCAGGTCGTTGTTGATTGATCCTGGATTGGTGTGGCCAGGCCAGCGCATGAGGAAGGGCATACGGTAGGATTCCTCATACATGAAGCGTTTGTCGAACCAACCGTGCTCACCGAGATAGAAACCTTGATCGGAGGTATAGATAACGAGGGTGTTTTCGGCGAGGCCACTGGCTTCGAGATAGTCAAGCATGCGACCCACCGCATCGTCGACTCCTCGCACGCAGCGGAGATAGTCCTTTATATAGACCTGATATTTCCATTTCTTGAGTGCATGGCCCGTTAGCTTAGGGTCGGGTGTCCAAAATTCATTATTGTTGCCTTGCTGTAGCCACTGCGCAAGGGCTTCATCTTTCAACTCAGGCGGGGGAGTTTGTTTTAGATCGCGCGGATTGAGGTTGTGCTCGATGGATTGCCACTGATCCGCAGCAGCCTTGCGGCCCTCATAGGTATCGTTAAATGTTTCCGGCTCAGGCATGTCAATGCCGGCAAAAAGATCTTTATAGGTTACGTCGGGTTCCCAGTTTCGGTGCGGAGCCTTGAATTGATACATCAACATGAAGGGCTTGGTTTTGTCGCGTCCGGTCGCCAACCACTCAATAGCATCATTGGCAATCTGGTGGGTTGAATGGAATTGGGTCTCCGTCACGACCTCTTTCCCATTGATTTGAAACACGGGATTTCTATAGGTTCCCTGACCGTTATTATTGACGAGTATTTTGGAATAGTTGAACCCAGTGGGGGTGCTCCCTAAATGCCATTTTCCGATGACAGCGGTCTGATAGCCGGATGCCTGCAGTAATTTTGGAAACGTCTGCTGTGAGCCATCAAAATCACCTCCGCTTTCATTTTTATATAAACCGTTTATGTGACTAAATTTTCCGGTCAGGATAGCCGCACGGCTCGGGCCGCAAATTGCATTGGAGCAAAAGATGTTATTGTATCGCACTCCTTCTTTAGCAAGGCGGTCGATATTGGGTGTCGGCGCAATTTTCGCTAACATGCCACCATAGCAACTTACTGCCTGTGCGGCGTGATCATCGGCCATGATGAAGAGAATATTGGGACGAGTTATTTTTTGCGGGTGCAGACGACTGGCTTCGGCGCCCGGAGTGTCATGTGTCTCAGCAACACACGCAACGTTCAGGAAACCACAAATTCCCGCCCCAACAATCATCATTAATAATGTATAACTATCCCTTCTCATACTTCTCCCTTTAATTACTACCTAACAAGCATTCTGTTCCATTGTGGAAAATTAGAAATCCCATGAATCAAAATCTAAGTTGAACCTTATTCATACCCAAAAACTTCCCGACCCATTTTCATGACTGCCACATCCACGTCAGACTTCCCTGTCAATAAAATAGTTCTTACTTGCTTGGTATTTTTCCAACTAAAACGATAAACTAACTAGCTAGTGACTTAAAATTATTCTTCGGACAATTCGGGTATTCCCCAAGAAGGATTGTTCTGAACGAATGGCTCAATATTCCACCTTATAAACACGCTTAATGCGGGCATCGGTCATGGCACGCATTTCATTAAAGCTCGTGGTATCGCCATAAGTATTTTGTTGTTTTTCGAGTTCGATCTTCATTTTTTTCACGATATCAACGTACTCGGGATCCTGGATGATGTTTTTCAGTTCGTTAGGATCTTTTTTAAGATCAAAGAGTTCCCACTCATCCATGGAATAGTAGAAGTGAATGAGTTTGTAACGCTCAGTACGGATACCGTAGTGCGGTTGGATGTGGCACCAGTGAGGAAATTCATAGTAGTGGTAATAAACAGCCTTACGCTTCGATAATCCACAGGCGAAACTTTCCCCTTGGATATCTTCAGGGATTGGGACCCCGGCGGCCGCAAGCAGAGTGGGGGCGAAATCGATATTCATCTGCAGATCGTTATTGATTGATCCGGGATTGGTATGGCCCGGCCAGCGCATGAGAAAGGGCATACGGATGGATTCCTCATACATGAAACGTTTGTCGAACATACCGTGCTCACCGAGGAAGAAACCCTGGTCGGAGGTATAGATAACTAAAGTGTTTTCGGCGAGGCCACTGGCTTCGAGATAGTCAAGCATGCGACCCACCGCATCGTCGACTCCTCGCACACAGCGGAGATAGTCCTTTATAAAACCCTGATATTTCCATTTCTTAAGCGCATTGCCCGTTAGTTTAGGGTCGGGTGTCCAAAATTCGTTCTGGTTACCTTGCTTTAACCAACGCGTAAGAGCTTCGCCCTTCAGTTCAGGCGGAGGCGTTAGTTTTAGATCGCGCGGATTAAGGTTATGATCGATGGTTTGCCACTGATCCGCAACCGCCTTACGGCCCTCATAGGTATCGTTAAATGTTTCCGGCTCAGGCATGTCAATGCCAGTAAAGAGCTCTTTATAGGCTACGTCGGGTTCCCAGTTTCGGTGCGGAGCCTTGAATTGATACATCAACATGAAGGGCTTGGTTTTGTCGCGTCCGGTCGCC
>Ga0307990_1001534_pt1 | contig 19358 bp, 8 predicted proteins | sample EllFjometagen129_FD_203168 | JGI IMG/M metagenome (GOLD analysis project Ga0307990, IMG submission 203168) | Marine microbial communities from Ellis Fjord, Antarctic Ocean - #129 | ecosystem: Environmental > Aquatic > Marine > Unclassified | place: Southern Ocean | collected 2014-10-08
TTCAGGGCAGATTCTTTCAAGGCTTAGAATCGAAGAGGAGTATCTTTTTCCGCTTCTTAAGAAAATGAACTCTTAAAATCGCAAAAGTTGCATTGATTTGGGTTTTTGCTATAATACGCATATGAAAAATAAATTTTTATTTCTTATTTTATGTTTTAGTTTAATTGGATGTTCTCATGTTATGGAGATTCCAAAAACAATTTGGGGTTCTTCTACAAGAGCGCTTGAAAATTATCGTCACACAGCAACAGTTAAAGGGTATCCTTTGACTTTAGAAGAGTGCTTTGATTCTATCTTGTTGATTGCGGCTGAATCTGAGCTTGATATCTTTATTCAAGATCGAAAACGTAACATCATTGTCTTGATGGGATTTGAAGGTGTGACAGACACAACTGAGGTTGGTATATTTTTAACCGCTATTTCTATTAATGAAACAAAATTTGAAATTGTTTCCTTAAGCTCCATTGCTCAAGCTACAGCAGCAGATCTTATTTTCTTACAACTCAACGAAGAAATTCTGGAATAAATAAATGGTAGAACACGAGCTTCTTTTCTTGGGACTTCTTATGAAGGGCCCAAAGCATGGCTATGAAATTAAACGTCAGTTAGAAGAAGAGCTGTTTCCTTTCTTAGGGCTAAAGGTTAAATCTATTTATTATCCTTTAAAGAAAATGGAAAAGCTTGGTCTTTTAAAGAAAGACATTGGCAGAGAAGGCAAGTTTCCAGAAAAGTTTATTTATAAGATTACAGATAAAGGAAAGAAGATTTTTGATCATCTCTTGACCGAGAACTTTCTTTCTATTGAAAGGCCATATTTCAATGTTGATCTTTCACTGTATTTCCTGCCTTATGTGGATAAAAAAATCGCAAAAAGACGCCTGCGTGCTCGCGTTATTTTCTTAAAACGTATCAAGAGAGATCTTGAATCCATCAAGGAAAATCTTAAAAGAACCTCAAAACACCTTATCATCATTCTTAATCATGACCTTGATCTCGTCGAGGCTGAAATTAAATCTATCTCAAGCCTGATTGAAACAATTCAATAAAATCTTTTTTTTATCATAAATTCTTTTATTTTAAGAGTTATGATCTTTTGTTTTAAGCAAGCGCTTCCTCGAAAGTCGCGTTTTGGGGATGTTTTTTAATATTTAGATGCTATATTTAATTTAGCGATGTGTCTTTAATCAAAAACGAAAATAATCCACTGTTGTTATAGAAACGGATTTTTAAATAAAGTAGAGTTTCTTTTACGCACAAAAATAAAGAAAGGTACATTCATGTTTTTCTTGCCACGGAGAAAAATACTGTACAGTGCTAAAAAAGGTGTCTCGGTTTTCGTTGCCATATGTTTTTTATCGATGACACTTCTTCCTAGTATTGCTCTCGCCCAAAGTGTTGCAGGTCTACCTATCCCAGGAACATTGCTCGCCACGACATCAAGCTTTACGCCTTTGATGCTTCGCGGTATTCAAATTAATCCAGAAAATCCTTTTGAATTTAACTTCCTTTTAGATACAGGGTCAGATTCTCTTAATCAAGATGAAATCAAAAGTCAATCTGAAACAATTGCAAAATATTTCTTATCCACTCTAACGATTCCAGAAGAAGATCTTTGGGTAAACCTTTCTCCTCATGAAGAAAATCGCATTGCTCCTGACGCTTTATCTCAAACAGATATGGGCCGAGATCTCCTAGCACAAGATTATATCTTAAAGCAACTGACGGCTTCTTTAATCCATCCAGATGACGAAACAGGTAAAGTGTTCTGGAAAAAGGTTTATAAGAAAGCCTATGAAGAATATGGCACTACCCAGATTCCAGTCGATACCTTTAATAAGGTATGGATTGTTCCTAATAAAGCAACAATCTACCAAGAAGGCAACAGAGCCTTTGTAGCTGAAAGTTATATGAAGGTTATGCTAGAGACTGATTATCTCGCGCTTGAAAAGAGTGCAGAGTCCCAAGGGGCGAGGGATGCAGAATCTAAAGCCGATAATGCACTAGCTTCCCAAGTTGTTCGAGAAGTCTTGATCCCCTTATTAGAAAAGGAAGTCAACGAAGGCAAACTATTCTCTAAGCTTCGACAAATGTACCATTCTATGATTTTAGCCACCTGGTATAAGCAAAATCTAAAAAGTTCTATTATTAATAAAATTTATTCTGATCAAAGCAAAGTGAAAGGTGTTGAAACCCCTGACCCAGAGATTGTGAATAAAATCTATGATCAGTATTTAGAAGCCTTTGATAAAGGGGTTTGTGATTTAATAAAGAAAGAAAAGGATCCGGTTACCGATAAGGTGTTCTTTAGAAAGTATTTCTCAGGCGGCTTTGATGCCAAGGCGATTTCATCCAATATTAAGGTTAAAAGTTCTCCAAGATTTAGGAGTGTTGTGGTTAGAAATATTGTTGGTATGGTTTTTTCGGCGGTGTTTATGCTTATGAGCCCTACACATTTATTGGCTCAATCTCAAGCCAGTCCAGCCTCTGAAACTTCAGTAAATCTGGATGATGATATTTTTAAGATGAATGACTACTTTTTTTATGAGACTGAGGCTGAAATAATATATGGTCGAGGTAGCGGACAAGGTCTTGCGGATCCAGAACACCTTGAAGATGTTGCTGTTGATAGTGATGGCAATATTTGGCTTGTTGACTATGAAGGTGATCAGGTCATTGTGATTGATAAAAAGACAGGAAAACCAAAGATTGTTGATCGAAAATTCGAATCGCCCGCTGGCCTTAGAATTGATGAGGAAGACAACATTTGGATTGCGGAATTTTATGATGGCAAGATTGTGATGCTTGATAGAAAAACAGGGGAGTGGATTTTCAAGGGAACATTTAATCATCCTAGCGACATTGAATTTGATGATAAGGGCAATGTTTGGGTTTCGGAGTGGGGTTCTGAATATATTTGGATGATGAATAAAGAAACAGGAAAAAAAGAGATTGTCGAAGAAGGTTTTGAGATGGTTAATGATATTGCCTTTGATCAGGATGGTAATCTATGGATTACTGATTTTAAGAAAGGCTGTGTTTTTATGAGAGATAAAACAGGAAAGCTGGATGTTGTTAAGCGAAACTTAAACAGTCCTAGAGATGTTGCAATTGACAATGAAGGTAATGTTTGGATTGCTGAAGAAGAAGCTGATCGTATTTGGGTACGACTTAAAAACACAGGCGAGTGGAAAATTTTTCCAATGGAATTTAGCCGTCCTTATGGAATTGCTTTTGATAATCAAGGAAATCTTTTAGTTTCAGAAACCAGCGGTAAGTGTCTTAATCGTATAAAGAAGACTTTTTTGCCTTTGCCTAACATTAGCATTCAAGGAATAAACATACCTAAAAGCAATCTCGATTTTTCTGCAGCAACAATTACGAGTACTATCGAGTTAGATGACATTGTTCGCGTTGTTGGTCAACCAACAAATATTAAGAATACGATTTATTTTGATTATCACTCAGGCTACGAAAGAGGAGAAAACGGAAGAACAAAAGTCAGAGCTGTTGGCCGATGGAATCGTGATTATCCTGATCGACCAGAACGTAATCCTCGCGGGTGGCTTAAGAAAGTGACTCCTAAGGATTATGTTGTTGATGAAAATGGAGAAATTCAGATTACGAAGCCGTTATTTAAAGAGATTGAGATTAGAGAGCTCATGAAAGAAGATTTCGCTTTTATTCAAGATCGCTACGATCAAGCATTTAATGTTATGGACAGCGATGTCTTAACGGCTAAAAATCACCTGAATCAAGCTCGAGTACGTCTCGAGCAGCTTATTAAAAAGTTATCAGCAGAAACATCTATGGATAATCGCGAGCTAGTGTTTGAGTCATTAGATAAGACAGTGGATGTTATCCGCGGTGATTTGGAAGCTGTTGAGAATTTTGAAAAACACGGACAAATTATTGTTAGTGTTCATGAAAAAATTAATAATTTTAATATTATTTTAAAAGAAGGTACTAGTAGTGAAGCAAGAAAAAGGGAGGCAGAAAAATCTTTAAATGGCCTACTTAACTCCTTAACACAAAATCAAGATATTCTTAAAGACTATGGCTATGATACAAAACATGCTATTGATTTTTTGAATAAAATTGCAAAAGGATTTGATATTAATAATTTTACATCAACATCTTCTAAGAGTGATGCGCAATCATTGAATCAATTTGAGCAATCAACCAACTCTGAGATTCTAAAATCTATTGCCGAGGGTGATGTTTTTGGCATTGAAGATAAAAATGGTTTTACAGCTTTTGAAACCAATACGCCTGAACAGAAACATCTTGCGCGAGAAGTTATCACGAATGCCTCAAATACTCATCAGGATTTATCGGTCTGGGTCAAGAATCCAGAATCTAAAAAAGGTGAGCTTATTGCTATGAATCCGAATTCCACAAGAACAGCTGCATCTTCTTCCATAGCGTCATCCGCTTTAAAAGCTTTAAAAAAGACAGCTAAAATTGCTGTGATGATTTCTGTTTTTGCCTTATCTTTTTTGGTTCAGAGCTGCGCCCAAGAATCTAATAAACAGGTTCAAAAAAATGTTCATGATCTTTTAGACTTGCCAGGAACGGAAACCCCATCTGTTAATACCTCGATACAGGAACTTGCTAAAGACTATCTTTGGAAGGCTCCTGCAATAGATTCATTGGACGCCTTTGTTGCGCGTTGGCCTTATAGCCTAGATGGTCGTAACGCTCAAGAGAAGGTCGAAGTTTTATCTCATTATATTAAGAATGAATTGGGCGTTTTGTCTTTAGGCAACGACGATTCTGATTTGACACAAAAAGGTGAAGATTTTCAGCCCAGGAAAGGTCGAGACTTAACATATGTTGCACAAAGTAAAGCCGCTGTATGCACAGGCTTTGCTCGATTAGGGTTTTTCTTAGGTAATTATTTAGGTATTCCTAATCAAACATTTCGAGCTTCTGATCAAAAGCAGGGTGATTTTGATCATGAAATTAATATCGTTTTTTCTGACGGGAAGGCAATTATATGGGATATGTCGACAGGTGTTGAGCAAAGCATTGTTAGCAAGCCTTTTGATTTTGATGAATATTATCAAAAAATTGAGCTAGGCGATGGAGAATTCGAATATGTTCTTCGCCCTGGAAAAACATTTGATTTCTTAATTGAAAAGCAGTATGAATATCCTGGAAATTTAAGTGATATTTATACTCGGATAGCTCCATGGTTTGCTCATGATGTTAATCAATTAACAGATTTGATTAAGAAATATGAAAATGAAATTCAGGAGTTATATTCTAACGCGATTGACGTGTATAATTCAGGAGATTATGAATCCGCACAAAAACTTTTTTCTGAAATTCATCTTCAAGCCGAAACTCTTTTTACTGTTAATTTCAAGAATTCGGCTGTCAGAGAAGTTATCACAGACTCTGATGAATCGGTAAAAAAGTATTATATTTTATTGTCGGAATCAAAATCTTTAGATTTAGCCATTGGTGATTATCTCAAAGGAAATCGAGATCAGGCAAGTATGCCGCCGATAGAAAAGAATCAATTTGGAGTTTGGTATTTTTCAGAACAAACCAGAAATATTCAAAACTCTATGCAAAGAAGCGCCGAGTTGTTTGAGCAACAGAAATTTGAACAGGCCAAAGAAGAAATAGAGAATTATCAGAAGATTGCTCTAAAATTAAAAACTGATATTTCCGATAGAGGGCTTTCAAGAATTTTAGTTGATCCGGCTCCTGTCCTTCAGGAGATTGATGGCATCATTGGTGCAAGTTATCAGAATATTAAAGCTTGTGAAATGGAAATCGAGAGGCAAAAAGACAGAACGTATTATTGGGATGGAAAATCTGATGCAAAAGATAATAAGAATGCAAAGGTTTCAAGTAGTTCGCTAACGGTAGCTTTAAAAGGTTTTAAAATAGCTATGGCTACATCTATGGCAGCTGGATTTTTATCATTTTTACCACTTCAATTCTTTGGGCAAGATAAAAATAATGAGAATCTTGTTGTTGATGGAAACTTTAATGTTTCTTGGCCTTCTGCTTTTGGAACGCCAGACTTTAAACGTGGGAAAATGTTGATGATTTCGTATTACGTTGGAGGAAAGGGGAAAAAGGGTGAAGGTGTTTATAGTAAAATAAAAGCCAATCAAGGCGTTTATCATATTAGCTTTGATTATATTGTTAAGCCAGCGCATAGAACATATTCTGAGCGTAATAATATTAATATTTGTCTTTTTAATAAAGTTTCACATCAACCAAATGGTCGTGTGCAAGAAGTTGTTCCTAAATATCTAACGAAAGAGGGAGGCGCGTATATAATTTATAGTGAAGAAAATATTGAAGCAGATGGAAAGTCGCGACATTTTGAGGGATATTTCTGTATACCTGCGAATCAATCGTATCAATATGTGGGTATTTATCCGACTGTTGATAAAACTCCAGGAGTAAGCAAGTCGATTGTAGGTACAGTTTTTGATGATTTGACTATTACTCCTTTTTCAATTGATAAGATTCCTGAACATAAAATAGATATACCTAAAAGTGATCTTGATTTTTCTGCAGCAACAATTACGAGTACTATCGAGCTAGACGATATTGCTCGCGTTGTTGGCAAGCCAACAGCTATCAAAAATACGATTTATTTTGATTATCACTCAGGTCATGAAAGAGGAGAAGATGGAAGGACAAAGGTTAGAGCTGTTGGTGTATGGAACCGTGACTATCCTGATCGACCAGAGAGGACTCCTCGTGGGTGGCTTAAGAAAGTAACTCCTAAGGATTATGTTGTTGATGAAAATGGAGAGATTCATATTACAAAGCCGTTATTTAATGAAATTAATATCAAAGAGCTCATGAAAGAAGATTTTGCTTTTATTCAAGATCAGTATGATCAAGCATTTGATATTTTAAATAAGAATGTTGTAGCATCTAAGAATCATTTAAATCAAGCGCAGATACGTCTGGATCAAGTTGTTAGAAAGTTATTAGCAGAAAAAGATGTTGATAATATTGAGGCAGTGTTTGAGGCGCTAGATAAAATATCTGATGTTATTAGTGGCGATTTAGAAGCCATTGAGAATTTTCGAATACAAGGGGAGACTCTTGCCGATATGCAAATGAAGGTCAATGAAGTTAATGCTGCTTTAGAAGAAGTCACTGCTGCTTTAGAATCTGATATTGATACTGATTCTCAAAAAAGTCGAGCAGCAAAGGCTTTTAATGATGCCATTGCTGTTATATCTGAAAATAGCTTATTATTAGAGAAGTTAGATTATGATGCTCAGAAAGCTGTTGTTGTTATAGAGAATATTTTACGAAGATTAGGTATTGAGAATTTTTCATCAAAACCTTCTAACAATGATGCACAATCAATGAATCAATTTGAGCAATCACCTGATTTTGAGATTCTAGAATCTATTGCTCAGGGTGAGGTTTTTGGCATTGAAGGCAATAGCGGTTTTACATCGCTTGAAACTAAAACCCTTGAACAGCAACATCTTGCACGAGAAGTTATTTTGAATGCCTCAAATATTCATCAGGATTTATCGGTCTGGGTAGATAATCCTGAGAAAAACACGCTTGAGCTTATTTCTATTAATTCGAATGCGTATGAGAGCGGGAAGACGCGTACAACCGCCTCATCAAATGTTGGTGGAATTGATCTTAATGCTCAATATTTGGATCTTAAAACTCAAGGCATAGATATGGATTTTGAACTGCCTTTAGAATGGCAAGGAGTGGATCTTAGTAATGTTCCTGGCCTTATTCCTGTATTTATTCAAATTACACCTGTTATCAACTTTCCTGCTTTTGTTGCAGGAGAAGAAGACATTGAAAATAACAATGCTGCATTAGCATTTCATCAACCTTTAATTGAACAAAAGAAGGATTTTATAGTAAAAAAAGAATTTAATATTTAAACAACAGAAAGGTGCATTTATGTTTTTCTTGCCACGGGGAAAAATGTTGTACAGTGTTAAAAAAGGTGTCTCAGTCTTTGTTGTCATATGCTTTTTATGGATGACGCTTTTTCCTAGCATTGCTCTCGCTCAAAGCGTTGTCGGCCTGCCTGTTCCAGGGGCCATCTTGAACATAACATCAAGCTTTACGCCTTTGATGCTTCGTGGTATTCAAATTAATCCTAAAAATCCTTTTGAATTCAACTTTCTTTTAGATACAGGTTCTGATTCTCTCGATCAAGATGAATCATTCCGCTTAAGGCAAGAGAATGAAGATTATGCCAAGCAAATCAAAGAAAAGATTTCTGGTTTAGAGAAGGAAAAAGTTTTGCTGGAACAAAGGATGAGCACTGTTAATCCGCAAGATTCTGTGCAGCTTGATGAGCTAAAGAATCGCAATGCGCAGCTTCAGGATCAAAATAAGTTTGCTCAGTCTGAATTGATTAAGACAAAAGCTCGTGCGCAGGGCTTGGAAAAGATTTGTGCGGATTATCAAACACAGTTAGAAGAAACTTTTCGCAATATAAAAACTTAAATTTTATTCTTTATGACTTTTAATTATTTGCAGATATTAAAGGTTGGACATCAAGGCATTGTTGTTGCCATTGATCAAACACAGCCGTTTCTTCGATCATATAGGGAAGCTCGATCAAGAATTATTAGCTTAAAAGAACAGCTTTTAGTTTTTCTTAGCCGTCAAGATAAGCGTATGTTTGATGAACTTTACGCATTTCATAAAGGAGATAGGCAGTCGACAAAGATGGTTGACTTTATTCTTCATGATTTAAAAGATATTAAGGTAAAATATTTAATCTTTTTTGATAAACATTCTGGAGAAGTTTTTGATACAAGTGCAGCGTCTTTTCCGAGAGATTTTTCGGATTTCTCGGCACAAATAATAGGAAGATTAAAGATTGAAGAAGAATATTTGTTTCCACTTCTTAAAGAAATGAACAGATAGGTAGGGAGTTGCAACCAGAAAGGATTTTGCTATAATAGCGATTATGAAAAATAAAATTTTGTTTGTTATTCTTTGTTTTAGTTTCATTGGATGTGCCCGGTTGATGGAGATTCCAAAATCAATTTGGGGGTCTTCAACCAAAGCTTTGGAAGAGTATCGTTCTACGGCAATGGTTAAAGATTATCCGTGTGCGCTGGATAGTTGTTTTGACGATATTCTTAATATTGCTAGCGAATTTGAGCTCGACATTTTTATCAAAGAGAGAAGGCGTAAGCTTATTGTTTTAATGGGATTTGAGGGAGTGACAAATACCACAGAAGTTGGTATTTTCTTAACGCCGATAACAGATGTTCAAACAAAACTCGAAGTTGTTTCGCTAAGTTCTTCGGCTCAGCGAATCGCAACAGAGCTTATCTTTTCACAATTAGACGATAAATTCTTAGAAGAAGAGCAGTAATATGATTGAGCATGAATTGCTTTTTTTAGGACTCTTAATGGAGGGCCCAAAGCATGGCTATGAAATTAAACGTCAGCTAGAAGAAGAATTGTTCCCTTTTTTAGGCTTAAAGGTCAAATCTATTTATTATCCTTTAAGAAAGATGGAAAAGCTTGGCCTCGTTGAAAAAGATGTTGACCGCGAAGGAAAATTTCCTGAGAAGTTTGTTTATAAGATTACCTCAAAAGGTAAAAAGATCTTTGATCATCTTTTGACTGAGAATTTTCTTTCCATTGAGCGACCGTATTTTAATGTCGATCTCTCGTTATATTTCTTGCCTTATGTGGATCAAAAAATTGCTAAGAGGCGTCTGCGCGCGCGGGTTATTTTTCTTAAGCGTATCAAGCGCGATCTTGAATCCATAAAGAAGAATATTAAAAAAGCTTCCAAACACCATATTATTATTTTAAACCACGACCTTGACCTTGTTGAGGCTGAAATTAAGTCTATCGAGCAACTCATCGAAACATTTACTTCATAATATCCTTTAAATCTTAAATTTCTTATCTTCCTTGGAATTAATTATTTTTTATTTTTCATTATTTTCCGTTTCTCTCGTCTGAGAAAGCGCTTTCTTAGAATACCTGGTTTTCTGTTGTTTTGGTGATTTATCATGCTATACTTTATATAATTCACAAGCAGGCATATTTATAGAAATTTGGCCCTTCCAAAGAATTAGCTCTCTGTCGGGGTAGGTAGCACAATTTTTTTAAATCGAATGGGAGTGCACAAGTAGATGCACTAACAAATCTTTATCATAAGAAAGGTACACTCATGTTTCTCTTACCACGGGGAAAAACACTGTATAATATTAAAAAGTTTGTTTCATTTGTTGTTTTTGTATGTTTTTTATGGATGACACTTTTTCCAAGCGCTGTACTCGCTCAAAGCGTTGCAGGTCTTCCGATTCCAGGAACACTGCTAGCATCCACACCCAGTTTTACTCCTTTAATGCTTCGTGGTATTCAAATTAACCCTAAAAATCCTTTTGAATTTAACTTTCTTCTAGACACAGGAACAAGACACCTTTCTCAAGATGAAATCAAAACCCAATCTGAAACCATCGCGAAATATTTTTTATCAACAGTCACGATTCCAGAGGAAGATCTATGGGTCAATCTTTCTCCTTATGAGAAAGACCGAATCGTTCCTGAGGCTTTATCTCAAACGGATATGGGCCGTGATCTTTTAGCTCAGGATTATATATTAAAGCAGCTAACTGCTTCTTTAATTCATCCAGATGATGAGACAGGCAAAGTGTTTTGGGAAAAAGTTTACAAAAAAGCTTATCAAGAATATGGAACAACGAACATTCCAGTTAATACTTTTAATAAGGTGTGGATTGTCCCTGATAAAGCCACAGTTTACCAAGAAGGCAATAGGGCCTTTGTAGCTGAGAGCTATATGAAGGTGATGGTGGAGGAAGACTTCTTGGCTAGACAAGTGAATAGCGAAAAGTCGTTAGTGAATAGTAAGAAACAGCAGATGCAGAATGTCGATGGTCATTTACAAGATGCTATTGCTCAAGACATTGTCCGTGAAGTTCTAATTCCCTTATTAGAAAAGGAAGTCAATGAGGGCAAGCTTTTCTCTCAACTTCGACAAATGTATCATTCCATGATCTTAGCTACCTGGTATAAGCAGAATCTCAAAGGTTCCATTATTAATAAAATCTATGCGGATCAAAGCAAGGTTAAGGGGGTTGAAACTCCTGATCCAAAGACTGTTAATAAGATCTACGACCAATACCTAGAAGCCTTTGAAAAAGGGGTTTGCGATATCGTTAAAGTTGAGTATGATCCTAATACTCAAAAGAATGTACCAAGAAAATATTTTTCAGGTGGATTTGCTGCGAGTGCAATCTTATCTAGATTTAAGGTTAGCCGCTCTTCAAGAAGATTTCGTAAAACAGTTGTTAATTCGGTTGTTGGCTTTGTTTTTATGGCTATATTTGCGCTGTCTTCGGCCGATAGTCTTCAAGCGCAGATAGTGGATCGATCCTCACAAAATCCGATTGAAAAAACATCAACCAAGCCCAACGAGGTGAAACCGAGTCCTTTTGGCAAACCGGTGCCTGCGTTGCCAGAAATAACTCAGAGTGAAATTGATCAAATTATGGGTCGTTTTAAGTTTGAATATCCTAAAAAATTGAGCTCGTCAGATCAGCCGCCAGAATTTCCTGTTAAGGTAACTCCAAACTTTGGATCAATTCCTTTGCCTAAGATGATACCGCTTAAGCTAGGTGCGACTGAGAAATTAATATTAATCGACACCTTAAGCATACCGCGCATTAATGTTTCTGATTCTACAAAAGAGATTAATATCGACCCGCTTATTAAGAAATTTGGGCTTCATTGGTATTCAGTTGAGGAAAAACCAAAAGAAGGCGTAATTGTAAAAGAGAAGGTTTCAGAAATTACAGAAAAAATAAACGATAAGTATATTTTTGGATCAAAATCGGGCAATAAAATAGCGGATATTTTTATCCGCGTGCATACTTCTAAGGGTGTGTTTAATTTGCCAGGTATAGAAAATCCTAAGATGAAGCTTCTTCCGACTTCACTAGGGACAGACGAAGAATGGTTTAAAGCGCAGATTACCAAACAAGAAGGGGTAGACAATCTAACTTTTAAGAAATTTTCATTACTTAGAAACACAAATTTTATAGTAGAGAAAGACACAAACTTTTTAGATCTTCATATCGATGACTTAGCCAAATCTTATGATAAGGATGTTAAGGCTATATTAGTTGTTGCGTTAGATAATTTTAATAACGCATTTAATATAGACAGTCTTTTATATACCTTTGAGCTACTCGATCAAATACCTCAGGTGGACATACCTGGACCATCAGAAGAAAATATTGAGAGACTGTTAGAGCTTCGGGATTCATTTTCTGAAACAGGGGAGTTAGAAGTAGGTACTGTTACGATGAAATTTGAAAAATATGATCTTTCTCAAAAGATGCCTTCACCGATTGATGTTTCTACTGAAAGGGGAGAAGGATTTATTTCCGCAAAAGGAGCTTTTTCAGAGCTATCTTTTTTGCCAAAGAGTTCTTTGTTGAATGATCTTTCTGGACCATTAGGTGATTTTTCGCAAAAGAAGAAGAATGTGGATCAACTAAAAACTTTGCCTTCAATTACTTCTCAATTTATCCCTCAAAAGGATATTCTTAAGGAAGATTTGCCTGACATCCCGTTGTTATCTAATTTGTCTTCGCCTGAGAATCCTAATATAGGCAATGAAAAGGAGTTATTACTTCCCATGCTAATTCCAGATTTAGTTCTTCCAGAGCTAAATATTGATGAGATCAAGGATTTTCCTGAGGGAGATTTTGAATCTCAAAAACCATTGATTCCAGACTTTGGTGAGCAAAAAGAAATTTATTTTCATATTGTTGATTCGGTTTCGGAAAATGCTTTTTTTCAAAAAGCCCCTGAGAACGAAAATTTGTTACCGGAAGATACAGAGTTTATTCGTACGCACTATACAGAAGCTGTAAAGAACATGAAGAATAAGCAACATGAATTGTCGAAACAAAATCTTGTTGAGGCAAAAAATAGCATCTTTGATTTACTTGAACGTTTGAAAAATGCTGATGCCAGCGATTCGCAAGCATCAAAAGATTGGCTAAGCAATGCTTTATTAGCACTTACCGAAGTATCGCTAAAAAATGAAGAATTTCTTATTTTAGAGGAACTGAAGGTGGCTTTTGACACTCTAGGTGCTGGCAATGTTGTGGAGGCTCTGCAACATTACGAAAATGCAAAGCAAAAGCTAGATGATGTAATCAAGTTCCTTAAAGATAATCCCATTGATTTAGAGGGTGCCGATCAGCAACGCCAACGTTTTGAAACAGTTCAAAGCGATGTCCAGAAGAAAATAGATGCATTAGGCAAATATCAAGGTGACTCTAAGACACGCGTGCAGCAAAACCAAGAATTTGAACGTATAAAAGAAAAATGGTCTCAGGAAGTTTTTTCTTTAGATTCTTTGCAGAAGCAATATTCAGATTCATTGAAGAATTCTCAACCAGAAATATATGAAGAAAGTTTGAAAAGAATCCTATCGAAACTTGATTCGCTCACAACTCTTGTTCAGCGCAATAAAAAAAGAATTGCAAATGAAAAGACGACACAAGATTCTTTATCGAAACTCTCAACCGCTGCTGAGAATATAATTCAAAAAATTCATAACTATAAAAAAGCTTTAAAATTTTATGATGAAGGACAGAAAAAAGTTAATTTATTAAATGCCCAGCTACTCAAAGACATAGAAGAAATAAGATCAAAGTATTCTGTAGCATTTTCTTCTGCTCAGCAAAGAGAGTATCAAGGCGCTTCCGACAGTATTTCCGCGGCTAAGGAGATTCGAGCGTTGACTTCTGCCGCTTTAGACTCTGCGGAAAAATTTGGCCTAACTATTCCAAATTCAACACTAGATTCTCTCGAAGAAATTAGGGATATTTTGCAAAGAAAATACGAAGAAGCCAGATCCCTTCAAAATCAAAAGACTAACCATGATACACAACTTTCTGATTTTGATTCTTCTGTTAAGAAGCGATTTAATCGTTGCAAATACTCGTATAAGCTTGCTGCTGAAGATATTGAACTGGCGATTGAAAAAGATACTGCAAATTATGTAAAACATTTTAAGAATGCTAAGCAGAACATTGTCGATGCTCAAGATTCGATAGCCAGCCTTAGAGCAGATCTAGTTCAATTTATCGATATGGATGGAACTAAGGATATTCTTAAGGTTGCAGATGAACTTCTTGACCTGGTGGATAATGCTGCCATCAGCATTCCATTGTTGGAAAATAAATATAAGCATTATCGAAATGTTCAGATAGAAATTGCACATTTGAACGAAATGATTGCGACTCGTTCTGCGGTTGTAAAAGCTGCAGATAGTTTGGCTAATCAGAAGATTAATCAAAACAAGGAAATATATATAAAGGAAGACTATTCGGTGGCTGAGGCTGCTATTCAAGAGGCCAAGAATTATTCTGATTCTATCGTTGCTAGTTTGTCAGCGGCTAAATATGCCAGCATCCCTAATGCTATGATGACGTTTTATAAAGATCGTCAAACATATTTTAGTGAATTGCTTGAAGTTTTTCAGGATTATCGAATAAAAAAAGACGAAGAACAGGAAGTTGTGGACGCATATAATTTTTTGTTGGAAAGTGACAAAGCGAAAATTGTAGATTTTAACAAATTAGCTTTTGCAGAGCTTGATAAAGCGAGTGAAGGCAAGTCGGTCAATTATTCTCAGGTTTTTAAGCTTTTTTCTACTGCCGAAAAGAATTTTATTAATTTGATAGAACGAACAAAGCAACTAAAAGAACAAAGTGATCGCCCAGACGTTATTCAGAAGATTATTGAATCTCAAGAAAAAACTTTGAGTGATTTTAGAAAAATGCAACAGGTTATCAAAGGTGAGGAAGGAACAGATCTCTCAGACGTTAATAAAAGAATTCAGAATGCTAAAGTAAATTTTATAAAAGGCTGCGAGTTTAGTCTTAATAATGGTATTAAAAATCTCAAAACTGGAAAACGCACGAGGGCTGATGATTCTTTTAAATTAATAGATCAACAAATAGTAGAGCTTAAAAGATTTGCTAAAGAAACAAGATCTACGGAAATTTTTGACTCATTAATAAAGGTGTCAGATCAAAAAAGCATTCAATTAGCTAAGATTCTTAAAGATATAGAGGATGAGCGCAACGCGTTTGTATATGCGCCTAGAACTGTTTTGCTTAGGAAGCTAGGGCCTGTGATATATGGAGGTCGTTATAAACGAGGTGGGATCAAAGCAAATAAAAGCTCTGCAGATAAGTATATTTCTTATGGCGCTTGGAAAGCCGCTTTGCAAGAGCTTGGTAATGTTAGGAAGCTTATAGAAAGGGCAAATATAATTTTAGAGGAGGATCAATATAAAGATGTTGAGGATATCGATACGTTTAAAAATATTTTTTCTTCTGTTGAAAATATCAGAAATAATTTATCTTCAAAATTAGAAGAATTTGATCAATTCTATTCTGTCTCATTTAGCCCAAAAATATCAAAAATTCGTGAACATTTCAAAAAGGAGAAAGAATTTCGTTATAATGGACAATTTTCTGAATCACAAAAAGAACTTATCGCAGCAAAAGACATGATTCAATCTTTGATTGATGAATCATCTAAAAACCAGAAGGTAAAATTATCCGAGGCCTTTAAATCATTATTATTTCTTGATTTGCAAGCCATCGATGCTCTTTACAAGAAAATAGAAGATTTAGAAACGCTTGATGAAGAAATGAAGGTGCTGCAGGATTCGACACAGAATGCAGGAGATGGTTATCGGAATTTAATCCTTATTTTAAACAGAGATCAAGATGTTAGACGTGCGATGATGAATTTTAATATTTTAGTTTCGCGTCTCGAAAAAGTAAACCAACAGATTAAAAGTGGCAAGATGAGCTTTTCAAAGCCGGTTGAATATAATTTTGAGATGTCGTTCAAGAATCTCAAAGCCATGCGTTCTCATCTTTTTGAAACAGATTTGGTTTATCATATTTCTTCTGATTTTAATGAAAATGTTGTTTTGCGCAATACAGAATTAGATCTATTGCAAGAGAAAATTTTAAATTATGACAACATTGTAACTGGTTTGCGTAAACGTTATCAAGGCGTCCAGGATGCTGCTTGGAATTTTAAAGAACGCGTTAAAGAAAATTCTTCGGAGAAACAAGAACCCGCTGATTGGCTTGAAAGCAGATTGGCATTTTTAAAGCGTACATTAGAGCCAAATGCTTATGCGAATGTTGTCAAAAGATTACTTCGAAGGACAGATGTTGTTGAAACTTTTAATGATGTTCCGGAAACTAATTCTGAATTGAACAACGAGTATGAATTATACATAGAAAATCTTATGGGTTACAAATGGCGTGCTGCTGGTTTATCTAAAAGTGATTTTGCACAAAAAACGAGTCAAGAAGAGAAGCAGGGTGGGGTCAGCGCGGATACGTTAGTCAACAATCTTCTTGAGCAGGTCCGTGGGCGCAATACGGCTAATCGTACAATAATTGGTCAATATTTTAGTGAGCTTAAACGACTCAATTCTCAATTTTCAATGGCTGTTTCAGAGCAAGAAGAAACCTGGTTTTGGAATTTTGTAAATACGCAATTTAACTCGATTCCTTCTAAGCTGTTTTCTGTAAAAAAAGAGAATTTTAATATCGATGAAATACTTTACCGCCATGGTTATTTTGGTTTGGGAACAGTTATTCCTTCTGGGATGAATAAAATACAGCGCCAAAAAATAGATGTTTTTGATATTATAGAAGACACTGCCTGGGTAAAGAACGGGCTTGATAAGCCTTATTTCCTTAATAGACGCAGCATAGAAGTAGGAGAATATCTTGACGAAATGGAAAAGGACATGGTGACTATGGGTTCTCGTCTGCTCGAACTCGTAAAGAAAGAAGGATATTCGCCAACCATCAGAAGGGATAGCTCTTATTTTACTACAGAGAGATATCGCAACTTAACTGCTATTCCTATTGATCCTGAAAGAGGTTTTCGTAATCCTTTTCATCGGATGAAATATGATGCCGATTCTATTCTTCCTGCTCTCCCAAATGTGCAAAAAATACGTGATCAGAGGCTCCAGGCCTTAGAAAAAACTTTGCAAGACAATATTCAAACCGTTAAAAAACTTCGCGAGGCGAGGAAAGATTTTTATTTGAAAAACAAAGAAATGCAGGAAAAGCCTACCGAGAAAGAGATAGAAGATCTTTCGGTTAAAGATCCTGCCAAGAAGAGCGCTAATCAGATGCTTGATGAAATTTCAGAAAAATTACAAAATTTTGAAAAGGAATTACAGCGATCATTTAAAACGGCCCAGAAGACTGTTAAAAATAATGACCTTATTATCGGTCGAGATGACTTTAGAAATCTTATCAAGAAAGGAGAGGCAATGATTTCTATCTTAAATAACTGCTCAGGCATTGACAACCTTGATGAAATTATTGACTCTATCAGGAAGTTTCAGAATGCTGCGAGAGAACAATTGATTTTTTGCGATGAATATGAGCAATCTCAATCTTCTAATAAAGCACTATCAGATTTTAAGAATAATTTTAAGGCTAAATTAAATGCGGCTCAACAAGAATTTCGCTCGATTATTGCCAATAGTTCAACAGAAGTTCCTGATTTTACTATTTCTGATTTTGGTGAAATTAAAAAAGGCTTAGAGTTTTACCGCGCGGCTATTTCAAAGAGTCAATCGATTACAAATAAAGACGCGGTTATCAAGCCTTTAGATAAAATTATCTCCGATTTAGACACAATTATCAATACTCTTCCGCAATTTTCAAATTATTGGGATGAGTATCATTTCAAGAGCAATATAAAGGACAATTTTTCATTTCATGCAAAAATGAAACTGTCGGAATCAAAATCTTTTTATATCAGAGCTTCAGATGAATTGCGTGTCGCTAAGCAAGAAAAAAGAAATCCTGATTCAAAAAAAGTCGAGGAAAATTTAAAGATGTCTGTTTCTATTCTTGATTCTTTATTTGCTCAAAGCAAGAATTTGCAAACACAAGATTCAGCCAGCATTGTTAGTTTCTTTAGTGAACTTGAAAAGAATTTTACAGACCTTATTAACGTGGTCATGACTCTTGATGCGTCAATTAGTGCAAGGAACTCTGCACAGAAAGAGATTGCTCTTACAAACAAAGTGATTGACTTTGTTAACCTTAACGAAAAAGAATTGAAACGTATTGCTCCCTTGCTTGAGGGAAACAAGGACGCTGAGGCAATAGCTAGTCTTGAAAAAGTTAAAGAGAAATTATCAGATTTAGCTGGATTCTATGCCGAGAATGAAACAAGCAATGACAGTAAGTTTATTGTTGCTTTAACGGATACAATAAGAAAAATCGATTCTTTATTGAAAAAAGCGATTCATGAAAAAGTTAAGTCAGAGCTGTTTGCTGTTCCGGAGAACAATATTGCGAACATCAAAGTCTTACTTAAGACTTTGGAAGAGAATTTCGATGTTTCATATCGCAGTATTTTGAACTCCATAAAAGAAAATCATCTTGACCTAGCAAAAGACGAAATCTCAAGATTTCAGCAATATATTGAGGCTTCTTTTTCTTCTATGCAGAAAGATACAGATACTGATTTTCTTAATCGGATCACACAAGCGTTTGAAACTGTTATGAATGATAGTGTTCCGATTTCTGAAGAGCAAAAAACGATATTGGAAGAATCGTATCAAGAGATTGCGAAGTTTAATGCATCAATTATTCAGACTCCTGTCTTGTACGGAAATGTTCTCGATTCAATAAACAGTAATGTTTCTTTAGCATCTGTTACAAAAACTTGTAGCAAAGATTATAAGAAAACAAAGAAAGCCATTCAATCTTTTATTGCAAACTTGACAAATATCGAGAGAATTCTCAACGACATAAAACCATCGCTCGATGAGCTTAAGAGTGCAGTAAATTCTGTGAATGCAATTTCCGTAAAAGAGACAAAAACAAAGATTCAAAAAGCTGTTGATATTTTAGATGTAAACAAAGATATACTAAGAAATCATATCCCAGACATTGAAAATATTATAAAAGATCTTAAGAATTTTTCTTCTGGATTTGAAGAGTTTAAAGCTTCTCTGTACATCGAAAAATCAACCAACCAGATCAACTCTATTCGCGAATCCTTTGCCGAGATAGACAATCCTTATCATTCGCAGGTAACTTATGCCAATATGAAATATAAGCTCGCGGTTGCCTTTATGGGTAATCCAAATGTGCAAAAATTTATTGATGAGGCCACAAGACGATTAGACGATCTGCCCTATCTGGAAAGAGAGCCAGAATTGTTAGGAGAGAATTCTGAAAAGATTATTCAAAGAATACTAAAAAAAGGGGGTTTAGAATCAATTTATCAGGCCTTAGCGGATA
>Ga0307990_1001537_pt1 | contig 19337 bp, 18 predicted proteins | sample EllFjometagen129_FD_203168 | JGI IMG/M metagenome (GOLD analysis project Ga0307990, IMG submission 203168) | Marine microbial communities from Ellis Fjord, Antarctic Ocean - #129 | ecosystem: Environmental > Aquatic > Marine > Unclassified | place: Southern Ocean | collected 2014-10-08
TAATGATATTACAACAACAAAATGGCAAGAAATAGCTCCCAAATCAGAATTTCATCTTTTTGTTCCAAGGGATGAAAGGCTTTTAGAACAATATGAAAAGTCGCCGAAAATAACCGATATTTTCCCGGTGAACAGCGTGGGGATAGTTACTTCAAGAGACAAGTTTATTATTGATGTTGACCAACAAGCGCTCAAGCGGCGCTTGAGAATGTTTTGTGACGAAAAAATACTGGATGAGCTGATAAGCAAGCCATATAAACTTAAGGACAAGGCCAACTGGAAACTGAAAACAGCGCGGGAAAAAGTAAGAAATGACAAGGATTGGGAAAGTGCATTTGCTAAAATTTTATATAGACCCTTTGATATTCAATGGATATTCTATCATGATGCGTTGATTGAACGATCCCGGAAAGATGTCATGCGGCATATGATGCAGGAAAATTTGGGGATAGTAACTTCAAGACAAACTCAAGGTGAATTTAGGCATATTTTCATAACAAAAAAGATTGTAGAATTTAATCTAACAGGGACAGCTGGTAAGTATGGAAGCGGTTATTTATTCCCCCTTTATCTCTACCCAGACCCCGATCAAGAAGACCTCTTCAGCCATATAGAAGAATCCAAAGGAAAGCAGCCGAATATCAACCCAAAGGTATTCTCCGCCCTGGCGAAAGCCTATAAAACCGATTCGGAGCCTGAAGACATCTTTTACTATATTTATGCTGTTCTCTATTCCAACATTTACCGGACGGAATATGCCGAATTTTTAAAAACGGATTTTCCAAGAGTCCCTTTTACAAAAGACAAACGCCTCTTCAAAAAATTAGCCGAATACGGCAAGCGTCTTGTGGATCTGCATCTTATGCAATCACCTGAGCTTGATTCCCCGGTCGCAAAGTTTCAGGGCACTGGCGACAAAAGAATAGAAAAGATAAAATATGACAAAAAGCTCTCATGTGTTTACATCAATAAACACCAGTATTTTGAAGGGATACAGGAAAATATCTGGCAATACCGGATCGGCGGCTATCAGGTTTTAAGCAAATGGCTCAAAGACAGGAAAGGGAAAGTCCTATCTCTTAATAATGTTAAGCATTACTGCAAGATTACAACCGCAATTCAAAACACAATATTCATTCAAAAAAATATTGATGAAATCTACAGGGAAGCGGAAAATGCAATAATTGAATTTTAACGGTGGCTTTTGGTCTTGATCAATGCTGCACATACACAATGGGATGAACTCGGATTTGAAAAAACTGACGATTTTTTAAACCGGTTATCCCAAACGTTAGCCTTAGAAAAAGGAAACAATGTGAATACAATCGAAATAAGAAAAATGAGCACAATAGAGCGTCTTCAAGCCATGGAGGTTCTTTGGGATTCGCTTCTATATGAGGAATCCGAAATTGAGTCCCCAGAATGGCATCGGGATATCCTCGAAGAGAGAAAAAGAAAGATCGAAAACGGTAAAGCAGAATTCATCTCTCTTGAAGAATTGAAGGCTAGTCGTAAATCATGTGACACCCTGACCGCATTTGATCAGACACTCAACCGCAACTTTCAGAAATAGGTATTCCAAAAACAGGCCGGAATTCTCAAATTCAATGAAGACCAGATGGAATGGCTGCGGATGATCAGAGACCACATGATCACCTCGGTTCATCTGGATAAAGACGACCTCGATTACGCCCCGTTTGACGACAGTGGGGGCGTCGGCTGGATGTATCAGGCGTTCAGGAATAAGATGGATAATATTATTGATGAGATGAATGAGGCTTTGGCGGCGTAGGATGAGTAATAAAGACAATGTAACATTGAATGATTTGCCAACAGGTTGGATTTATACAACATTGGACATTATAAGAGTAAACTGGAAGATTTTAGTAGGTTGGGTTGAGGTACGAAACCCAACATAACCTTGCAGGTTCAACCCAACCTACCACAAACAGACTATTTTCCCAGTCACTATCCATGATAGAAGCCCAGTGCTTTGGGTTTGAGAAGGGAGGTTTTGGATGCGCCTTGATGAGATACTCGACAAGAGATCCATGGAACAAAAGGCAACAGATGGCAGGATAGATTTCCATAAACACATCTCAAGAGTCAGGGACGAAGCTTCGAGTTGGCTTGAAGGCATTGAGAAAAATGGCGTAGAGCATTCAAAAAGACTGGAAGATTACCTGGATCTCCTCATTCCGGACGAGTTCAAAGAAAAGCTCAAACCCGCCGAGGTATTTATCCTCCTCTATGCCGTCTATCTCCACGACATCGGCTACAAGGTCGAGGATAAAGACGGCAAGATAAAAGAAGTTTCTCAGGGACACCCCTTACGAAGCAAGGAGTATATCCTGGCGAATCCTGCAAAATACCTCTTCGACCAATTCCCACCCATGAAGCAAGGAGAAGTGCCGTTAGCCGCCCAAGCGGTCGCCGAGGTATGCCACGGGCACGCTCATGAATCTATTTGCCCTCTTCGGAATATCTCAAACGACTTCGGAGATTTCACTCTGTGCAAAGATCCTCTTAACCTCCGGCGGCTTGCAGCACTGCTGAGGCTCACAGATGAGATGGACCAAGCCTATATACGCTTAGGGCGCTTGAGAGACCGTATCCGTTTGCCTGCAATTAGTCCGGGTATAGTCAGAATGCACTGGAAGGGCGATCAGAGTGTTGGGGAGGCCCTTAGTGATCTGGTACAGGAAATTAACGAAACCCTGGAGCCAGTGAATGACTTGCTCTATGAGTGGGGTTTCCCTAAAACAACCGTAGTGCCGGAACCATTAGTGAAGAAACTGCGGCATCCACCAAAGGAGCCAATAGACTACAAGGAATTCATCCCTAAATACTATATTCCATCTAAATGCCACTATAAAAAGGGAAAGGACAAGGGCCTTCTTCACGATTACGTCCGTGAATGGTTAAACGACCCCAAACGAAAGCTCCTGGCAGTGCTTGGTGACTACGGCATCGGCAAGACCTCTTTTTGCTATAGATTTGCCTGTGATATGATCGGGTCTGCATACGTACCCGTTGTCGTCGAGCTTAAGACTGTGATGACAAAAGGATGGCGCGAGGTCATCCAAAGGGAAGTAAGAAGCAGGGCCGGAGACAGCACCCAAAACTCCGTGCTTATCCTGGACGGTTTTGACGAGTTATCGCTGACCTTTGATAAAGAGACCGTCCTCAAGGAAATCGAAAACCTCTCAAAAACCACTCAGGAATACAAAAAGGTGATCCTGACGAGCAGGACACAGTTCTTTAGAAGTGAAGAGGAGGAAAAGGAGACACTCGTCCGGAAGAAGTCCCCTAGACGAGGTCCTCGTTCGATGACACACCCCCGTTTTGAGAGAATATATGTCTCGTTATTCGACGATGAGCAGATAAGACAGTATCTCGATCTTTGTTTGGGCAAAGAGGAGTCAGAAAGATTCTGGAACGAAACGGTAGAGGTGATTTTTGATGTCAAAGACCTGGCCAGACGCCCGATATTGATCGAGCTCATAGTCAATGATCTGGATGCCGTGCAAAACATAGAGGGGAAAGTAACACCGGGCAAGGTCTATCGCACTGTCGCAGAGAGGTGGCAAGAGAGGGAAGAACAGCGGCTTCCTTTATCCCTTGTGCTGCAGCACAAGGAAAAAAAGATACCCAAGAATATCATGCTGTTTATGGAGGAACTGGCCTATTGGATGTTTACGAAGGGAGTGGATCGGCTGCATTTCAAAACTCTGAGGGATGCAATAAATGAGTACTTTGACGATGGAACAAAGGGCATACTGAGTTTATCCCTCGACAATCTTGATTATCAGATACGCAACTGTTCATTTCTCAGCCGTAATAAGGCCGGGGGTTACTATGCCTTCGCCCACCGTTCCTTTATTGAATATTTCGTTGCAAGGAAACTTGCCAGGGAGATCCCGGAGAACAAGGCTCAAGAGATAAAGATCACAAACGAGACAGCCCTTTTTATTTCCGAATTCGTAAGCCCCTCGGTCTATGACAGGGTTGAACCGCCTCAAGGTCTCGCGATTCCCGACGGTATGGTCTACATCCCGCCCGGCCAGTTTATTATGGGCGAAAAAGATAGCATCCGGGTAACGAGCTTGAAGAAGGGGTTCCTCATCGACAGGTATCCCGTGACCAATGCCCAATTCTGCGCATTTCTCAATGAGCACGGCAATCAGCAAGAAGGTGGCGAGGAGTGGATTGACCTGGAAGGGAGCTACGAAGACGAGAGATGCCGAATAAGGAAGGATGGCGACAGCTTTACGGTAGAGTCCGGCTTTGAGGATCATCAGGTTATCTATGTCACCTGGCATGGGGCGAGGGCGTATGCCGAATCGGTAGGAAAGAGATTGTCGACCGAGGAAGAATGGGAAAAGGCAGCCAGGGGGATAGATGGGCGTATCTATCCCTGGGGAAACGAATTTGACAAGGACAAATGTAATACCAGGGAATCTAAAATTGGCCATACCACTCCTGTGAAAGAATATAGGGAAGGCCGTAGCTCTTACGGCTGTAGTGATATGGCCGGAAATATCTGGGAATGGACTAATAGTTGGTATGATAAAAAAGAGAAAGCAAGGGTCCGGCGGGGCGGTTCGTGGGACGTCAGCGAGGTGCTTGCCCGCTGCGCGTCCCGCTTCGGGGACGGGGACTACGGGTTCCGTTGCGCCAGGACTTTATAACCCTTTGCACTTTTACTCTTTTACCCTTTACAGCCGAAGGCGGTCGAATTTATTTTTGAGACATGCCCAAAGAAATTGATGCCATAACGAAGCTCTATGACTTTCTTCTGTGGATCATTCCGAAACTCGAGAAATTTCCGCGCAGCCAGAAATTTCTCATTGGCGACCGGATAGAGACCATTTTGCTCGATGTCCTGGATCTTCTAATAGAAGCGGCCTATTCAAAAAGTAAGTCAGGGCCGCTGCGGGCAGCGAACCTCAAACTCGAACAGCTCCGTTATCTCGTGAGGCTCTCAAAGGATCTCAAGCTCCTTTCCCTGAAGAGCTATGAATTTTCCGCCCGGTCCATCGACGGGGTTGGGGTATCGGTTGGCGGCTGGTTGAAATACTCAGCGCGTGAAAACGTATAGGGATCTCTTCGATAGGGTTACGGCCTTCGATAACCTGCTTCTGGCCGCCAGGAAGGCGCAGAAAGGCAAACGGTTCAAGGAGGCCTGCGCCGTCTTTAATCTGAATCTTGAAAAAGAACTACTCCGAGTGCAAAGGAAACTCAAAGAACAGACCTACCGACACGGGACCTACCGCGATTTTTTCGTGTATGATCCAAAACAGCGTCTGATAAGCGCGGCTCCTTACCGGGACCGGGTAGTTCACCATGCACTCTGCAACGTCATAGAACCACTCTTTGACCGGGCGCCAGGATTTGATATTCTTCATGGTGCCGGAGCCCAGTCTTTCAGGGAGGACAAGGGAGCGCATCATTGAAGTCCAGGTCTTATTCCCGTGTTGGCCTCTCGGTCAACCAAAACACAAACCCTCCCTCTCCGGGCTGGTAGCTCTCGGGCGAACGTACGGGCAGGGAACTTTTTGCACCTATTGGCCCTGGCACGGTGTATGTAGAGATGAAAGTGAAATTTTGGATTCAGTCCATTATTTTTTAAATTAGTCACGGACTTACAAAGATACACACAGACGTTTTTGCCAGACAGGCCCGGGTCTGTGTTCGTCGAAACGGATGCCACAGCCCCGCGCTGCTGAACCGTAAGTCCAAATTGTTCATCTTTAATGCTAACGGCTAACCGCACAGATCCAAAAAATGTAAACCGATAAACGAAGAATGCCAAGATGTGATATGACTGTCTGCCTGAGACGAAGAGATTTTTTGAAAGGATTTGCCGGTTTATTTGTGTCAATTTTTCCTAATGCATTTTTTTTCACAGAAAAAGCCAGGGCTCGAAAGATTAATGGAAATATTCAGAAAAGGAAGCTTATGAAACTACCAAAGCCGAAAACTCACGGGGAAGTTTCTTTAGAGACCGCCATCAAGCAACGCAGAACCGTCAGGTCTTTTACTTCTGAGCCTCTTTCATTGGAACAATGCTCACAACTATTCTGGGCGGCCCAGGGTATCACGGAGGACAAGGGTTTTAAGAGGGCTGCCCCTTCAGGCGGAGCCCTTTATCCTATGGATATTTATGCCATTGTCGGGGAAAATTGTGTAAAAGGATTGGAAAGTGGAGCCTACCATTACGACCCGAAAAGCCATGCTGTTTCGCTTGTATCTAAAGGAGATCTGAGAAATAAAGTGGCTGGCGCGGCCCTGTCCCAGGTATGGATGGCCACTGCCCCTTTAAATATTCTGATTACTGCGGAATATGACCGGATCACCAGGAAATACGGCAATAGGGGTGTAAGATACGCTATTATTGAGGCCGGTCATATAGGTCAAAATATCTTGCTCCAGTCGGAAGCAATGGGTTTAGGGGCCGGCGTGGCCGGGGCCTTTAACGATGATAAAGTAAAACAGGTTATCAATATTCCCCCGAACCATGAACCTTTGTTGATATTGCCCGTGGGCTATAAGACCGAGGGATTATAAGATGGGCCTATTCTCCGGGAATGTACCGGTCGTTCGATTTCATAATATCCCCCTGGGTATCTGGACGATATAGCCTTCTTCGCCTTCCAGCACCTTGACGTGGAGCTTGGGAAGGTCTTTCTTGGCCGGGCCTGACAGATATTTACCATCCCAGGTGAAACGACTCTGATGACAGGGACAGAGAAATTCTTTGTCTGCCTCTCGATAATTGATAATACAGCCCAAATGGGTGCAACTGCGAGATACGGCCAGAGGCCCCTGATCGGTTTCGAAAAAGGCAAACTGGGGCTCAAGCAGGAATTCTCCAGGCTTTAGCTTGCGCCTCAATCGGACTTCTATGGGCGGACGAAATCGTTTCTTTGCCACAAAGGCATAAACAGGGTAGATGAGCCCCAGGCCAAAAGCCCAAATGCTTGCCTTTTTCAGAAAGTCACGGCGTGTCATTTGCGATTACACCGCAAAAAGTCCTGAAATATGATTTTGCTCAAAATGCCCAAGATGCAAGGCGCGAGATTTCCAAGGAGTGAGGAGTACTTAGCGTACTTCGCAGTGACGATGGAATCGAAGCAACGCAGCAGATGGGGTGTTTTGAGCGGAATCATTTGCGGAATATGAAGAATATCAAGGTAAGGACTATGCTCAGGAGTATAGAGGTGGCCAGGGGAAAATAAAGGGTGAAATTGCCTCGCCTGACCATGAAATCTCCCGGCAGCTTGCCCAGAAGAGGGATCTTGGGGCCTAACATCAGAAATAGCCCTATTACCACAAACAGTATCCCTAAGATCAGCAGCAGCTTACCGAACTCAGGCAGGGGATTCATTATTGGTTTACCTCTTTGTAAAGGTTCAAGGTTCACCGTTCAGGGTTATTTTTTCCGTTGTCTTTGCGAGAATTCTTTTCTGTAATCTCTCTGCCCTCTTGCTGTAGCGCTCTTCCTCGCTATAAATACAGCCACAATATGGTTGCCTGTAGAGCCCGAGTTCCTTTGAGATCTCTATACCCTCTATCCAGCCCTCACGGAAGTCCTGGTAATAGAATTCTATGCCGTAAGCAGAAGCAAGCTCTTTTCCGATATCATGGATGAGGTCGTGGCGCTGGTAACGGCTGTAAAGGAGGGTCGTGCTGAAGGCGGGCAGGCCAAGTTCCGCGGTCTTTCTGGCGGTAGCTTCCAGACGAATGCGATAACACACTGGACAGCGTTCATCCGGGTCCTGTCTTGTCCCTATTTTGTTCAGCCAGTCTCTGAGCCCATATCCGGATTGATCCCAAAGCACCGGGAATTTGAATTTTTCTGAAGCTATTTCCAGGGCCTCGACCCTACGTTCATACTCCCTGAAGGGGTGGATATTGGGATTGTAGAAATAGACAAGGGCCTTGTTGCCTTCTTTTCGAAGCTCTTTGATCGGGTACAGGGTGCAGGGCCCACAGCAGGTATGAAGGAGAATTTCCATAGAAACAGATAATAGAACTAAGTGATGACAGGGTCAATATATGTTTGCACTGTTGATGATTGATAATTCCAGCAATCTTCAATCTTCAATAATCAATTATCGGCATTGTTTTCCCGTGTTTTCGAACCTTCGTGTTTTCGTGATTAAATGGTTTAACATTCGTAATTATATCCCTGATTACGCTGAAAAAAAGTCTATTTTAAGCCGCCGCATCGAAATAGCTATATAAGTTTCGTATGTGTAACTTATATATTACGAATATGTTTATGTTATAGCCTTAGATTAACTCCGACTTTTTGCAGTGTAATCATCCCTCAATTTCTCAGTTTGAATTTACCAAAATCACTGTTACTTGTGAGCATACTTGGCAACTTGTTAAATTATGTGTATTAGGATAATAAAATCCTGTCAAACCATCAAAATCAATTATTAACTTAAAAGGCTTAAGTGAAACTTAAAAATAGACGAGTAGCCATTACAGGAATTGGTATTATTTCCTGTTTGGGCCTGAATAGAGATGAAGTGCAGACCTCTCTCCGGGAAGGAAGAAGCGGTATACATTTTCTCCCTGAGCGTAAGGCTTTGGGGTTTCAGAGCACGCTTAGCGGTATTGTTGAGGGCTTTGATCCGAAGAATATTTTGAACCGGAAGCAGCGCAAGACACTGCCGGAATATGGTCTCTGGGCCTGGTCCGCGGTATCTCAGGCCCTGGAGCAGGCCGGTATTCATCCTGATAGTCTGACTGGTGATGAGAAAACAGGAGTGGTATTCGGCAACGATTCCTCTGCTGTCACAGCAGTTAAGCAGGTGGATATGCTTCGATCCGCCGGGGAACTCTATGGCCAAAACAATGCATAATGCCTTGGCTGAGGCCGGATTGAATGGAGATGACATTGATTATGTAAATGCACATGCCACAGGGACCGTGCTTGGAGATATAGCAGAGGCCGTTGCAATCCATAGCATATTTGGTAAAGATGTGCCGGTCAGCTCATACAAAGGACATCTGGGACATACCCTCGGTGCAGATAAAACAATTGCTAAACCTTTTAATCTGGAAGAGGTATTAACAGCTGTCAAAGAACTTCTCGACTGATAGAATGACTGAGAATCAATTTATGCTAAGGGGCGGAATTGAGGGAAATCATTGAGTCCCTCACCGCTTGGAATTTTGTGAGAATAAAGCCTTTGGTGGAAAGGCAACATAGTCTAAAAATTGCCGACCTAGCCGTGAAAATGCGCTCCCACGGCTTCTTCCTCACTTTAGAAAGGGAGACTCAATCTGTCCTGATACCTTCGGTCAGTACAAGGGCGATCAGACACGTCTTACAGATACCTTCACATATGCTGCCGAAATAGGGCCGGGAGCCGTGCTGTGCAAAAATGGTCCCGGGGCCGTTGTCGAATTTGTATCCGTCTACTCTTTTCAAATTTCGATCAAGCCTCATATCGAAACTCCACCCCTTTTCAACCAGAATCTCCATGATTCCCCAGGCCTGGGAGAGATGTTCCTCATCCCTCAATCCTCCAAGTTTGACATTGAAATTTTTTTCCACGATATCCAGGAGGGGCTTTTCCTCCAAAACCAATATGGTGTCTCTATCCATGCTATTTATCTCCTAATATTAATATAGGCTAAAAAAGGCTTTTTGAAACCTCCTGTCAAGCATTTTTCAATTTGTTGTAAATTCCGGACCAAAGTTGCCCCCCCACTTCCGACATTCCCTGGCAAAAAACAGCACCGCCATAATCATAATCCCATATTTGTTCCGCTTGCCGTGCAATCCTTTTTACTTTTTTTAATTGAGGTGAGGTGATAGGGACGGAATTGAGAGACGTAATTGACTAGCTTGACCTACTCTTTCGTTTTCCTTGTAATTGCCTTAAAAATGGCAGACTTAGAGACTCCGAAAGCCACATTTATTCAACCTAGTCAATGACGTCCCTTGATTCCTCCCAAAAAAACTAAAAAATATAGTTTCCTATTCAGGAATGTTTGGCCACTTGATAGTCTGGCCTTTGTGGTTTCTCAGAGTGTATTCATTTTCGGTTTTACCCTGAATGTAATAGTCTGGCATTAGCGGGATTTTGCCGATGTTGGTTGCTACCACATACATGGGCTGGGCCAGACCTGTAGTATGTCCACGGATGGCATCCCTGATCAGTTCTGCGCCCTTTTCCACTGGTGTGCGGAAGTGGTCGATTCCTGGTGCTGGTTCACAGTAGAAAACATAATAGGGTCGGATACGAACTGAGAGCAGTTTCTGATGCAGTTCCCTGAATGTCTCCTTGTTGTCATTGATTCCCTTGAGAAGCACAGCCTGGTTTCCCACATTAACACCGCAGGAGAGCAGGTCGAAAACCGCTTTAGCAGTTTTTTCAGTGATCTCTTTGGGATGGTTGCACTGGGTATTTAACCAGATGGGAACCTGGTGATAGCCGCTGAGGACCTTCTTAAGGCCGTCGGTGATACGGTGAGGCAGTACAACGGGGGTTCTGGAACCAAACCGGAACATTTGAATGTGCGGGATTTCGCGCAACTTCCGGATAAGATACTCTATTTTGTCATCCGAAAGGATAAATGGATCACCACCTGTAATAAGCACATCCCTGATCTCTTCATGCTCCTTGATCCAGGCCAAGCCTTCATCCACATCAAATCGTAATTGAAGATTCCGGTCAACCACGAGTTCTTTCCGAAAACAGTGGCGGCAGTAATTCGCGCATAAATCAGTAACCGTAAATGCGATACGGTCATGATATTGTCTTGCAATGCTGTCCGGCCGAACTTCATCTGTGTCTCTGTTTTCTTTCCAGATCAGGTAATTTGGGATGCCATATTGATTTTCTTTTTCCTTCAAAGAGGGTATTACCTGCCGTCGTATCGGGCAATCAGGGTCATCTGGATCCATAAGAGAAGCAAAGTAGGGCGTGGTACCCCATTTTGTGTTGAGCGTCCTGATGGCGATTTCTTCTTCTTCTGTAACATTGATAACCGATTTAAGCCTTTCCAGCGTGTTTACACTGTTCTGCAGTTGTTCGGCCCATTCTTCCATAATTCTTTTCCTTCGACCTAAGTCGAGAAAAAATCGCTCAATTTAGGTTAGAGATATTTCTCTAGCTCTAGTGGCGTGACATTAACTCTATGATCTTCCCAGTCTGCAATTTTGAGTTCCATATATCTGTCGTAGATACGTTCGCCCAGCAGTTCTTTCAAAAATTTGCTTCTTTCGGCTTCTACAAGCGCTTCATAAAAACTTTTGGGCAAAAAGCGTTTGTCCCATACCTTAGTTTTATAATGCTTGTCATAGGTGCTTCCGCTGTCAGGCCGACCACAGTCTAATTCTTCCTTCATACCTGATAGCCCCATAGCAATCAGCGTAGCCATCTGCAGGTATACATTGCCTGACGGATCCGGCGATCTGAGCTCAATGCGTGTGTTATTCGGGCTGTTGCTGTACGGCACCCTTACCATGGAACTGCGGTTTCCAAACCCCCAGCCCCTGATAATCGGTGCTTCTTGTTCCGATACATAAGCCTTGTAGGAATTCAGAGTTGAGGCCATGACAAGCGAGGTCTCCCGACCGTACTTTTCAATGCCGCCGATGAATTGCCTGGCCTTTTTGCTGAGAAAGTAATCAGCATCTCCATCATAAAACAGGTTTTCACCGACCAGGTTCAGCATGGAAAGGTGGATATGAAATGCACTGCGATTAAAGTTATCAAAAGGCTTTGGCATGAAGGTAGCGTGGAGGCCGTTTTTCACAGCAACCTTCTGGGTGACATGATTAAAAAGGACAGTTCGGTCCGCAGCATTTAGCGGAGTAGCCGGTTCAAGGTTGATTTCGTGTTGGGACGGTGTAACTTCGTGGTGCGCTTTTTCAAAAGCAATACCGCATGATTTGAGAATGGCGATAATTTGGTTTCGAATTGTTTCTCCCTTGTCATGGGGAGTGGTATGAAAATAACCAGCCTTGTCTGAATGCACCTTCTCACCGACCTCGTTTTCGGCAAGAAGGAAAAACTCGTGTTCCGGCCCTACCAAAAACCTGACTCCATACTCGGTTTTCGCCTCGACCAAAACATTTTCCAGTACTGCTCTGGGATCGGCCTGCGCTCTTGATCCTCTTTCGTTATATACACTGCCAATAAAAAAACCCAGTGTTTCATCTGTAAATTTTACAAGCCTGAAGCTTTCCGGGTCTGGAAAAAGGAGGCGGTCACTGTTTTCAACCGTAGCAAAACCCGCAACAGAACTTCCGTCAAAACCGATTCCGTGGGCGAGGATCGACTCGATGTTGTCGGGATTGACAGGCAGGCCCATAATACGTCCGTTCAGATCGGTGAAAAAAATTTTTACGGATTCCACACTCTCCAACTGCGTTTTAATTTCATTCCAATTAGCCATAAGATAAATTCCCTGTGTTATCAGAACTGATTTGCCACAATACCAACTGTAATTTTAAATTGCTTTAAGTATAACTAATCAGAGCCATTAAAAATTGTACATACTAAAATTTTGGTTCTTTCGTTTTTAAGTTGAGAATCAACAAATATCATTAATTACATAAAAAATATAATGCATCGGCATTTAACGCCGCTAATCACCGGATGCCAAAAGTTGCAGAGCGAAGCGGCGCAGCTTTTGGTAGTCCGAGTGCATTTGTCCTGTTAGCCTTTAAATATCAAAATCGAATCTGAAGGCCGCCGCCAAAGCCGTAATCAGAGTGCCATTGACCAACAACCGAAAGGTTTTTATGCACTAGGTAGGAAAGTCTTGTTCTACCTTCCCACTTATCATGGGTGTCAAATTGAGCTTCGCCGTATAGTGCGAGGCGAGGCGTCAATTCAAAAGATTTTCCCAAGTTGAACCTCGCACCGCCGTCGGTATCAATCCACGCGCGAGACTCCAGGTTGAGTGGCAGTAGGTAGCGAAATCCAAACACTCCTCGGGTTTCGTCAAGCTCGTCCCTTTCACCCAATAGGTAAGCACCAGCGAAGATAGATAAAAAACGGTTTATGTAGCGATCGTAGGTGAAGATCCCTTCCCACTCGGTATCGTCCACCTCCTGCCACCCCAGTTCCCACTCTGCGGTCAGGATATTGCGGGTGTTGGAAAACATCAGAAAGCCCTCAGTCATATTGGTGAGAACGTCACCCTGGCCCCAAAAATACCAGAAATCTTTGTAGAGGTTAGGCCGGACTTCGGCAAGTTGGGGGTCGAGGGTAAAGCCTTCGTAGTGTACAACGCGGGCCATACCACCCTTCATGTGATAGAGCAAGTGACAGTGGAAGAACCAATCGCCGAACTCGTTGGCGTCGAATTCAATAACCGTGGTGGACATCGGGGCAACGTCGACAGTATGTTTAAGCGGGGTGTAGTCACCCTGGCCGTTGATGACGCGGAAGAATTGGCCGTGCAGATGCATTGGGTGATGCATCATGGTGCGGTTAATCATGATAAAGCGTGCGACTTCGCCTTCGCGGATGCGGATCGAGTCGCTTTCTGAGAGTGGCTTGTTGTTGAGAAACCATACGTAGCGCTCCATGTCTCCATCAAGGGTGAAGCGGATTTCGCGGACGGGTTTGTCCTTCGAAAAAGCATTGGGCTTGGTGGCCCGCAGTTTGGCGTAGAGGGGCCATGGGCGGCCCGGATCGCCATCAACTGCGAGGTTTTTGGATGCGGCTACGTCAGCAGCGAGTAAGCGAAAATCCGTAGCATATTTTTTGCCGATCCGCGAAGTTTGGATAGGGATAGACATGGAGTGGCCTTCACGGGCCATACCTTCGGCAATGGAAGTGGGATGATCCATACCAACCATCTTCATTTTGTTATGGTTTGCACTTTGTTTCATACTTTCCATGTCGTGCATGGCACCCATATCCATCGAGTCCATCCTCATCATCCCGGGTTGATCGAATTTACCAGCTTCAACCTTGCGATCGGGCATGCCCATGGTGCCAGCAGGGGTGAGGGAGAAGATTTGTTTCAAGCTGAGATCGCCCATGGTGTGGTAGAGATTTGGTTTAGGCACATCGGGGGCCGGGTGGCGTTGGCCTGAACCTATCCACACTGAAGAGTATCCCGAGCCGTCGTGGGCAGTAGCTCTGAATTCATAAGCCCCTGAGGCAGGAACTTGAACGAGCACATCATATGTTTCCGCGACGCCAATGAGAAAACGATTCTCTTTGAACGGTTCTACGTCCAGACCATCCGCAGCGACGATGGTCATCGGGCCACCGGCGAATTCAAGGTGGAAATAGGTGGTGGCAGAGCCATCAATAATGCGAAGCCGAACAGTGTCATTTGGCCTAGCAGGGAGGGTTGATTCAGGTTTGCCGTTGGCGAGGAAGAGGTCGTAGGCCACATCAGCAATGTCCATGGCCGGCATGCGTTGGAGCTCTCGCTTTAAGTAATCGCCAAGCATGGAGAGGCTTGCAGCGCCGAGGATGCTCTGGCCGCCGCCTTTCTGTATCGCATACCACTCACTACCGCGCTTGAGTGTTCGATTCACTTCGTGTGGATCCTCATCGGTCCAGTCGGAAAGGAGAACAACATAGTCATGGTTGACTTTCAAGGCATTCTGGCGCGGCTCGATGACGATGGAACCGTAAACGCCGCTTTGTTCCTGCAGGCTTGTGTGGGAATGATACCAATAGGTTCCGCTCTGGCGAATGGGAAATTCATAAGTAAAGGTAGTGCCGGGCCCAATGGGTGGGAAGCTGATGTAGGGGACACCGTCCATATCGGGGGGGACGAGCAAACCATGCCAGTGGATGGAGGTTTCCACTCTCATCTCGTTATGGACATGGATGCGGGCGTAGTCACCCTCTTTGAAGCGCAAGGTAGGACCGGGAATGCCACTGTTGATTGTCATGCCCTGGGTGGGCTTTCCAGTGAAGTTGACCTCTTGCTGGGCGATGGTGAGTTCGTATTCGACAGTTGCTGCTTGGGCCTGTATATGGATAAAGATGATAAAGGCTACCATGCCCGCAATTATCATGCTTCTTAAGAAAAGTATCATATTGGACCTTATTGTTTTGACACGCTAACGGTGGGCTTCAGTGGGCGTATGGTCCTTGCGATCCACTGAAAGCCCTGGTTGGATTTTACCGATTATTTGACTTCAACAATCTCAAGTTCATATCTATTTTTCACCTTAATGGTTTTTAAAAAACTTATATTTTTTCTATGCGAGAGGATGTTTTTAATAGTCTCCCTTTCTTGCACCGGCATTTTTAGCCCGAAAATTATTGCTGTGATTTTGCCAGGCACAAGTAATTCAATGCCTCCTTCTTCATTTAACATTCTCCATTCCTTTTCGTACTCCCAATTTTTTGCTTTCGTAAAGAATAATTCATCAAACAATTTTTCCATTCCATTTTCGGAAAAAGGATCTGGCGAAGGATATTTGCAGCTATAATTAACGGGACGAGTCTTTTCGATATCGCCTAATTGGCTTTTTTCGTTTCGTATGAATTTAACGCAAAATCCTTTGTGATGATCAGCATAGTGGGACCACATTAAAATGTTCTTGGGGTGTTCACACATACAAAAAACTCCCCATTTTTTTATGTCATCACGAAACTTCTCATTCATGATTTCGCTTATCTCATTTAACGCCTCGTGATCAGGAATATATTTCTCATAATCTTCAAATTGTTCTTTTGAAATCATTCCATTATTCTTAAGGACCTTCATCTTAATATACAAAATTATCTGGTGATATTGGGCTTATAAAATCAATATCAATATCAAAAGGATCATTTAAAGCCTCAGGTTTTGAAAACCGGACTTTATTATTGATTAGTACAGATAAGGAATGAACGTTGTAGGAATAGAATTTATATAAATATTTGATAGCAGGATATTCCATTTTTCACTACTTTGCCGATAGCAAATCCAACGAGTCTGTAGAAAAAGTCCTTTTAAAAGTGTTGCCATTTCCCAGTGGCGCTGATTTTTAAATCAGCATCCTTGAGTTCCATTCCAGCTTCAGTTGCCGTTATATTTTCAAACTCAGTTTACGTCACCTTGCATCCCTTACAAAGGATTACACCGCCCGATTATTTGAGCAGCATCCTGCCATTTTCTATGATGGTTATGCAAATCCAGGCCCATAACGTTGAATCTTTTTCATGTTGTGTATAATGCAGAACAGGTTCCACTGGACATTCACCTTTCGTTTGCCGCGCAGATTAAATCTATCCAGGCGGAGAGCGGACCTGATGTTGGCAAATGGCGGCTCACCAATCGCAAGACTTATGGCGTAAAGCGCCTGGCCAGCGGCTGAGTCGATCTTGCGCTTCATCCTCTCGGTGAAGGTGTTCTTTCCTTTTTCCGTTCTGCCAATAAAATAGGCCACCTGACGAATCTCAGTGCGTTCCGGATGTCTAAGACATTGAGACCGTAGTTTGCAGTGAACGCAGGCTGACTTGGGACCCTTGAATCTCACCGAACGAAAGCCGCCTTTGCTAACAGCATTGACACCGCTCCGGTACAGTCGCTTTCCGGCAGGACAAATGCAGTGGCTTAGATCCTCAGGAAAGGTAAAGTCCTTTGTCGAAAATAAGTTCCGGCGACCTTCCCGTATGGCACGTTCCTTACGAAATCGCTCCTTGTACCGGCCATAATCAGCAAAGCGTGGATCACGTTTTCTGAATTGGGTATCTGCCACATATGCATCTATCTCTTCGGAAAAAAGCATCTTCATATTCTGTTCCGTATGAAAGCCGCTGTCTGCCAAGAGCTTGGCGTCTTTGAAGACGTCTTCTTTATTGCAGATAGACTCGAAATTATCACGTACCCCCCCCCTCTACCATGGGCTTGAGAAGATCGTGTTCCTGCGCCTGCCCAAAGGCTTCGGCATGAACGATTACCTGGTGCTTACCGTCCACTGCAGTTACCCCATCATAGCCCTGGATCACTCCTTTAGATGTCTTCATCTTGGCGCTGTCATTGTCGGTAATATTGCTCTTTATGGGTTTGCCTGACTTTCCGATCTTATCATCATTCTCTGAAAGCCACTCTCGAATTTTTTTCATTCGCTTACGGAGTTTCTTTATATATTTCTCTTCCTTGGCAATGATTTCCTTATCAGTCTTGGCGTGATCATTTTCCCGATGCCTTTTAAGTATCCCGGAAATGGCCGTCTCCATCTTGGCGGTCTTCTTCTCAAAGTCGGCCTTTGTCCCGCTCCACTCCTTGGAGGCATTAGACGGCAGCTTGCAGCCGTCAATGGCAAACATCTCCTTGCCTATAAGCCCTTGATCATCGCATATCAGCAATATGTCACGAAATAGCTGAACGATCTCCTTATCCATTCTCGAAATGAATTCCGCTATTGTTGTAAAGTGAGGTCTGGTATCGGCGGATAGAGCCATGAAGATGATATTCTCACGACAACACTGAGCAATTTTTCTGCTGGAAACGATACCTTTGGAATAGCCGTACAGAACAATTTTCAACAGAATTGCAGGATCGTATGCAGGAGCACCTGTATCCTCGTTTTTGTATTTTTTGTCAAAGATAGACAAATTAAGTTCATTATCGATTAGATAATTAAGCGTATATTCAAAAATACCGGGGAGAATCTGTTTACTGAAATGTATAGGAATAAACTTACCTTGACTATATGAATACTCCTTATAACGTGCCATGCGTCAACCCCTTACTAATATTGTTAACCGCAATATAGCACATAGCCCGAAAAAATCATCAATATTTTGGGGTAATTAAGACTTTTTCTACAGATTCAACGCCACTAATCAACCGCGCAGTTTTTTTGCGTCGGCTGAATTAGCCTTAGCCTTTTTTATTTAGATGCAAGGCTTACCACAATATAGCAAGCTCAAGCAAAGCGGGCGGTGAAAAAATATTGGCTCAACCGGAACTGGTGTGATGCTAACCCCGTCAACCGGAATCAATGTGGTCAATAAAATCAAACTGTTACGCAACCCATTGTTAATATATCAATATTTTAACAATGGTATTAAGAGTAAAAAACAGTACTTTTTTGATCTTGACATAACTACTTGTAAAACAACGAATAAATGACAAAAAGAGAGCTATTTTACCACATCAGTTCCGGTTGACCCAAAATATTTGGCTTGCTATTACGTTCAAAGGTGCTTAGCATATGTTATCAATTAAGTCCCGCCGTAAGTTAGCGGGAGGGTTTCTTTCTGTAGGAATTATCTGTTTGTTAAACGCTATCATCCTTCAGTTTGCAACGTTGAAATTTTATAAAGGAGGATGATATTATGACAAACGGAACTGTTAAGTGGTTTAATGACAGCAAAGGTTTTGGATTCATCGAACAGGAAAATGGACCGGATGTATTTGTGCATCATAGCGCAATCAATGCGACCGGTTTTAAATCCCTCGGTGAAGGTGCGCACGTGACCTTTGACATCGAGCAAGGGCCAAAAGGTCCGGCTGCTACCAATGTAACTGCTGCCTAACCTGCTTTTTAAGACAATTAAGGGCATCTCCTGTGAAACGGGGGATGCCTTTTTTAATGATCGCTTGCATCAAGCCACAATTATGTCGGCCGAGATTCTTTTTCCTGTTTTCATGAATCTGTGAGCTTTTCCAAAGGATTGCGCTCCAGTGGCATGAAAAAAAATGACTACTTTGAATACAAAAAACATTCTAAATGACTTGGGGGACTGAGTTAGTCTAATAGTTTAACATCATTCTCTTTTGCAAATTTTTCACCTCGCTTGATGGCTTGCGAGACTGAAGGCCGGGACACACCGAAATACCGGGCCAATTCCTTCCCGTTGATGCCAAGCTGGTAGTAACCTAAATAACAAATCAAACTCTTGGCGGATGAAAGATTGTTGGCCCTGCCTTTTTTGTGCAAATCATCAGGATCAACCGAAAGCATATGGCAAACTTCATTCACTATACGATTCAGGTCCCAGCCTTGCCTTTTCAATTCCTCCTGATGGGTCAACTCCTCTTCAGATAGTTTTAAAACTTCATTGACAAAATCACCGTCACCTAATATCCGTTCATCCCCCTGCCAATATTCTTTTGCCCTCCTCAACTCAAAAACACCTGCGCTTCGTCTCAGACCACCACCTGTCAAATCTTCACGTCTCCCCATATTGAAACCATCTTCAATGAACTCTCGATACCGCTTCACAGCTTCCCGCTTCTTTAAACCAAAATGAGAAAGTATTTCACCCCGGTCCTGCCAGGTCCTTCGCCTACGACCAACCAAAACACTGTGCCCGGACCACCGGTACAGGTCAAGCTCGCTGAGACTCTTCACCACACCGGCCCTGACCGGATTCAGATGGATATAA
>Ga0307990_1001538_pt1 | contig 19327 bp, 18 predicted proteins | sample EllFjometagen129_FD_203168 | JGI IMG/M metagenome (GOLD analysis project Ga0307990, IMG submission 203168) | Marine microbial communities from Ellis Fjord, Antarctic Ocean - #129 | ecosystem: Environmental > Aquatic > Marine > Unclassified | place: Southern Ocean | collected 2014-10-08
TCTACGCAATGAGTGCGTGACGATGCGAATCCTTGCTGACGAAAACTTCCCGGGCATGGCTGTGGAAGAATTGAGAAGGCGCGGTCACGATGTGATCTGGGTAGGCACTGTAAACCCTGGGCTTGGGCACAGGATGAGCAAAGACTGCTGGTTACATTGGACAAAGACTTCGGCGAATTAGCATTCGGCACAGACCTTCCGGCATGCTGCGGAGTTGTGCTTTTCAGAATAAAAATGTCTGATGCAAGAACAGGTTCGATGAAGATCGCGGAAGTATTGGAGAGCCGTTCTGACTGGCCTACGCACTTTTCTGTTGTTGAGGACGACCGTATCCGTATGCGGCCGCTTTCAGCTACCTATCGCACCCGACTCATACCAAACAACTGATCGATAAGCTTACAAGTTGACTACGCCCCCCATATTCAGATTTTGGCGCCCCATAAGTTTACAAGTCGCCAACGTCCCCTATTGCTCACATCCAGGTATGTTATAGTTCTGAAATAACAGGGATAGGGAAAATTCAGCCGCCCCGGTTAAATAAAAACAAAATCGGATTTAACTGGGCAGGCAGATGGACAGAAAAACATAGGGGTAGGAAGCAAGGAGTTAGTGGAAAAGATCAAAGAGAAACTGGGCGCTTTATTTTTGAGTCGTAAGGTGGAAGGGGAAAAAGCCCAATATGAACTCCATGATCCACAACGGGCCTACTGGATTACCGAGAATTTTTTTCCGTGGCGAAATCTTTAGATATTCCTTTCGCCAACTTTTTCTTAAAAGCCCCATTTTGTCCCTAAAAAGGGGTGTTTAAGGAGCTAAAATAGCCTGTTTTTAGGTCTTTTTGTAACTATATTAAAGGGTTGCTGAGGTCCGACCCCATTCCGACATTCACGGTCGGCAGAGACGCTACACCACAGAGCATGTCGCTGTCATCAAGGAGATAAAACTGTTGAAAGAGGCGGGATTGAGCCTGGTCGAAATTAAGGAAAAGTTGAGAAAGGGGCAGATGTCAGAAGCCGGAAGTCATAGATCCCGGGACGGACAAACGGACGGGATTGATCTTTTGGCTGAGAGAGTGGCGGAGGTTGTTAAGATGGAGGTCCTTAGATTCCTCAAGAGGGAATAGGGATAAACCCCTCTGTGGAACAGTAGACGAGGTCAGAAAGTAACCGCGTCCCCCACATAACCAAACAAGCCGCTTACCTCCCCCTCATTCTAATTGATAGGGTGGAGCCTTAAAAGATTTGAATTAATATGGTTTTGTAAGGGTCTTGTAAATTTCTCAGAAGAAAGAAGAAGGGGAGGAATTAATTTTCATGAAAGTCGTGATATTTGCAGGCGGTGCCGGTACTCGTATCTCAGAGGAGTCTTATCTTAAACCAAAGCCTATGATTGAAATTGGCGAAAAACCCATCTTGTGGCATCTCATGAAAATATTCGAGGCCCAGGGCTTTAACGATTTTATCATCTGTGTCGGCTATAAAAGTTACGTGATTAAGGAATATTTTCTTAACTATTACGTCTATAATTCAGACGTTACCGTCAACATGCTGACAAACAGCTTCGAGGTTCACCGATCCAATGCGGAAAATTTCCGCGTAACGCTTGTGGACACAGGTCTGAAAACCCAAACGGCGGGCCGCCTTAAACGTGCCCAGCATTATATAGGCCACGAAGACTTTATCTTAACATATGGTGACGGGCTGGCGGACGTTAACCTGAAAGAATTGATCGCCTATCACCGGGAACACGGAAAAATTGCTACCGTTACCGCAGTGCAGCCTGCAGGCCGCTTTGGTCTTCTCGGTATCGAAGATGACGCGGTTGTGTCAAGCTTTAAAGAAAAACTGCTGGGTGACGGCGGCTGGATCAACGGCGGTTTCTTTGTATTGAAGCCCGAAGTATTTGGCTATTTACCCGAACATTCCGATAGCCTTATGTGGGAGGATGATCCTCTGGAGAAATTGTCCCAGGACAATCAGTTGATGGCCTATAAACATCACGGGTTCTGGCAATGCATGGACGCCGCCCGCGACAAAGGGATTCTCGAAGAGCTCTGGATGTCGGGGCAGGCAAAATGGAAGATTTGGGAATAGATAGCTCGTGGCACTCATCAGTCAAAATCTAATACATTATGTTCGACAATATTTATCTTAATAAGAAGGTCCTCATCACGGGACACACCGGATTCAAAGGATCATGGCTTGCTTTGTGGCTCATGGGCCTCGGGGCAAGGGTTGCCGGTTATTCTTTAAATGTCCCAACAGCTCCCAGTCATCACGAAATTGTCAATCTGGATTGTGAGACAATCTTCGGCGACATTCGTGATCTAAAAAAATTACAAAATGCCATCAAATTTTTTCATCCGGATATAGTTTTTCATATGGCGGCTCAAGCCCTTGTCCGGGAATCCTACCAAAGCCCGGTGGATACATTTGAAACCAATGTTATCGGAACGGTTAATGTTTTTGAAGCTTGTCGGAAAACAGATCACGTAAGGGCCATTATAAATATCACCAGTGACAAGTGTTACGAAAATCAGGAATGGATTTGGGGCTACCGGGAAAATGATCCAATGGGTGGGCATGATCCTTACAGCGCATCAAAAGGATGTGCGGAATTGGTCACTGCCAGTTATCGGAAATCATTTTTTCCACTTGAAGAGTATCAGAAAAGTCATCAGATTCTCTTGGCAAGCGTCAGGGCCGGGAATGTTATTGGCGGTGGAGACTGGGGAGAAGATCGGCTTGTTCCTGACATTATGCGTGCTGCCAGCCAAAACGAAAAAGCCCTTATTCGTAATCCACAGGCAACACGTCCCTGGCAGCATGTCCTGGAACCCTTATCGGGATATTTGCTTCTCGGACAACAATTGCTTGAAGGCAAAAGGGAATTTTCTGAAGCATGGAATTTTGGCCCCACTGATGAAGGTCATAGAAATGTGCTTGCCATCGTCAGGGAATTACAGAAGCACTGGTCAAACATTGATTGTCAGATCTTGACTGATGAAAAAAATCCTCACGAGGCCAATTTGCTAAAGCTTGATTGCTCAAAGGCGTATGCAAATTTGAAATGGAAGTCGGTGTGGGATAGTTCCACTACATTCGCCAAAACCGCGCAATGGTACCAAGAGTATTATGAATCAGGGCGTGTCCTTAGCGAGGAGCAATTGACAGAATACATAACAGATGCGAAGCACAAACAGATATCATGGGCAGTGGAATGAAGATCAAACAAACTCCACTTCAAAATGCCTTTGTCATCGAACCAGAACCATTCACAGATGATAGGGGTTTATTCGCCCGTGTTTTCTGCAAACAGGAACTTCAAAGCATTCTGCATGGCAAGAACATAGTTCAGGTCAATCACTCTATGACCAGACAGAAAGGTGCTATCCGTGGGATGCATTTCCAACTGCCTCCCATGGCAGAGATCAAAATGGTCAAATGCCTGCACGGTTCAGTTTTTGATGTGATCGTAGATCTCAGGAAGCTGTCCTCAACTTTCGGCAAATGGCATGGAGAGATATTGTCTTCGGATAACATGAAGATGATGTACATTCCCGAAGGCTTTGCCCACGGATTTCAGACCCTGGAACAAGACTGCGAGCTTATTTACCTCCACACAGAATTCTACAGCCCTGAACATGAAGGCGGCGTGCGCTATAACGATCCAAAAATCGGAATAAAGTGGCCTTTAGAGACGACAGATATTTCCGAAAGAGATAAAAATCATCCATTATTGGGTGAAGATTTTTCAGGCATTGTATTTTAATTAGCCGCGGAAAAACGCAGATGGACGCAGACAAAAATATTAATGATCTTACATATCAGATTAACGGCGCAATATTTGAAGTCAGCCGAACATTGGGAGCTGGCTTCCTGGAAAAAGTGTACGAGAATGCGTTGATGGTTGAATTGATGGAACGTGGAATAAAGGCTGAAAATCAGGCTCCTATCAGGGTCTTGTATAAAGATGAGACTGTTGGTGAATACTTTGCCGATATTCTTGTTCAGGATAAAGTTATTATCGAACTTAAAGCGGTAGAAAATTTAAGCAAGCTCCAAGAAGCTCAGATTCTGAATTATTTAAAAGCAACAGGAATCCAGGTTGGGTTGCTAGTTAATTTTAAACATCCAAAAGCAGAAATCAAGCGAATGGTGCTTGGTTTAAAAGAATAAACTGTCTGCGTTTTCTGCGTGGGTCTGCGGCTAATTATTGAGGTTTTATATGCGGTGTCGATTTTGCGGTACAACACTAACTCATGAATTCATTGATCTGGTCAATGCGCCGCCATCTAACTCTTTTCTAACAAAAGAGCAGTTAAGCGAGCCTGAAGTTTTTTATCCTCTAAAACTCTATGTTTGCGACAATTGCTTCTTAGTCCAAATCGATGAATACAAAGACTCAAAAGAAATTTTCAGCCATAACTACGCATATTTTTCTTCTTACTCCACCTCCTGGTTGGAGCACGCTAAACAATACGTCGAAATGATTATTGCTCGTTTTGGATTCGATAAAAATTCTCAGGTGATCGAAATCGCATCGAACGATGGTTATCTGCTGCAATATTTTCAATTAAAGCAAATCCCAATTCTTGGTATCGAACCCGCCACGAATGTAGCCAGGTCGGCACAGGAAAAAGGTGTTGAAACTATTGAAGACTTTTTCGGGAAAAATTTGGCTAATCGACTTGCCTCACAGGATAGAATGGCGGACCTCATCATAGGAAACAACGTAGTTGCACATGTGCCGGATGTAAATGATTTTGTAGCAGGACTGAAAATTGCACTTAAAGACAATGGCGTTATCACGTTAGAATTCCCTCACCTCATGCAACTTATAGAACGAAATCAATTTGATACCATCTATCACGAGCACTTCTCATATTTTTCGTTTTCCACAGCAAAGCTTGTTTTTGAGAAACATGGCCTTGATTTATTTGACGTCGAACAAATATCTACGCATGGCGGCTCATTGCGTATCTATGGAAAGCACAAAGATGATGCTTCAAAGACTATTTCCGCAAATGTTGCGGCACTTCTTCATGAAGAAAAAGCAAAAGGAATGCAGACAACCGAATATTATGACGGATTCCGGAATAAAGCAGACAGAGTGAAGTACGATTTGGTTGATTTTCTTATAACACAGAAAAAAGACGGTAAAAAAGTCGCGGCTTATGGCGCGGCGGCCAAAGGCAATACCCTGCTTAATTACTGCGGTGTAAAAAAAGATTTGATTGAATTTGTAGTTGATGCTTCTCCGCATAAACAGGGCATGTTTTTGCCCGGGAGTCACATACCCATCGTTAAGGAAGATGAAATTATCAGATCAAAGCCGGATTATGTCCTGATTCTGCCGTGGAATATCAAAGAAGAAATTATGACACAGCTTGATTACATTCGTACATGGGGCGGCAAGTTTGTCGTACCCATCCCCGAACTCAGGGTAATGTCATAATGATCCGACGGAAAAATGAAGATTGTAAGATGAATAACGGCAAAACGAAGCGTGTTTTAGTGACCGGTGCTGCTGGTTTTGTCGGGGAGCACTCTCTACCCATTTTAATAGAGAATGGCTTTGAAGTCCACGCAGCCGACCTTTTTGTTCCTGAAGAAAAGTCTTACGGTGTGCATTGGCATCCCGTTGATTTGTTGGACACAAGGCAGACGGATGAATTGTTGGTAGCGATTCACCCAACCCATCTGCTGCACTTTGCCTGGTATGCCAAGCCGGGCGAATACTGGAATTCGCTGGAGAATATACGATGGGTCGAGGGGAGCCTGCAATTGCTTAGGTCATTCCATGCAAATGGTGGAAAACGTGTAGTTATGGCCGGAACATGTGCCGAATACGACTGGAGGTACGGTTACTGCTCTGAACAGGTTACTCCGCTCGCCCCTTCAACATTATACGGCACATGCAAGAACGCTCTGCAACATTTATTAAAAGAAGTCTCACAGGTGACAGGATTAAGTAGCGCCTGGGGAAGAATTTTCTTTCTCTATGGCCCCGGCGAGCACCCTCAGCGCCTCGTTTCGTCCGTCATCCTGAATCTGCTCCGGAATCAAATGGCATCCTGTTCCCACGGGCGGCAAATTCGCGATTTTCTGCATGTGGAAGACGTGGCCTCGGCCTTCGTGTCCCTGCTGATGAGTCTCGTCCAGGGACCGGTGAACATCGCGTCGGGATGCCCGGTAACGCTTAGGGACGTGGTGCTTGCAGCCGCTGATTGCCTTGGTGCATGTGAGCGAGTTCAATTCGGGGCGCTACCTGCACCAGAGAATGAGCCGCCGCTGATCGTAGGCGACAGTCATCGTTTAGCCGATGAGGTTGGCTGGCATCCAACCTACGATTTGGCAACTGGTGTTGCACAAACGGTGCGCTACTGGCAGGAAAAGAGAAGGCAATGAGTGTGACTATAATTGGACATGACTAACGAATCAGCTATTAGGAGAAAACATGACTAAAGCCACTGAAAATAAAATGGATATGGCCCTTGGGATATCGTCAGAATACGATCGTTATCTATCAGAATCTCTGGCTATCCTTGCCGAAAAGAGAAGCTTTGAAGAAATTGTGCAGTGCTTTCCTGCGTATATCAGAAGAATCAATCTGACCAGGTTTTTGGCCTACTATGAGCTATTTAAAAAAATTGAAACAGTACCAGGCTGGATCGTAGAGTGCGGAATATATCGAGGATTCAGCTTGTTTGCTTTAGCAAAGTTTCTTGAAATATTTTGTATGGGAGATAAAACAAGAAAAATCCTGGGATTTGATAATTTTCGGGGTTTTACTGACCTTCACGAGGAAGATGGCCCCGAAGATCGTAGTGTGACAAGAAACAAGGGAGGAACTAACCCAAGCGATTTCAGGGACGATTTTTTCAAATTGCTCGAACTGAACAATCAGGACGCTTTTGCACCGTGGGCAAAAAGAATAAACGTTATTGAGGGAAATGTTCAGGAAACAGTTCCGAAATATTGCACTGATAATCCAGGTCTCCGCATCTCATTTTTAAACTTGGATATAGATATTTATGAACCGGTCTACACTTGTTTGGCAAATCTTTATCCCAAAGTTGTGCCGGGTGGTATTGTTGTTTTAGATGAATTTGCCCATAAGGACTGGCCTGGCGAAAGTGCTGCGCTGGAGCATTGCTTTACAGAGAGAGGTTGGGATCTGCCAAGGCTCCGAACGTTTGGGTGGGTGGGTACGCCAACCACTTACTTTATTAAGGAGATGTGGTGAGATGAAAAAAATAATGAGTCTAAATGCTGCTGATTGTCTTGATATCAGTGGTGAAGCGAATAAAGTTCGGGTACTTCATATAACAGCGCATCTTGGTGGCGGATTGGGAACCGCTATTAGTTCATATATAGCTGAATCTAAGATAGAGCACACTGTTTTAGAACTTGAAAAGTCTATCAATCCTTGTTTAAATCAAATTAATCTTAATATCATAACCATGTCAGTCCCAAAAGAACTTGCTGTATTAGCAAATAACTATGATGTGCTCTTATTCCACTATCATTGTCATCCGTTGATCGTATGGGCTCTCCTTGAAATTAATCGTTTCCCTGGAAATAAAGTGATTGTTTGGTGTCATAATAATGGATTAAACGCTTTGCATCCATTACCTGACAATTTGAATGAATTCGCCAATTCTGTCATTCTTTCAGGATGTAGGGATAATAAATTTAGCGGATGTGAAATTATTCGGCCCAGACCACTTATGACTTCACTTAATGAGGCTGCTAAAATATTATCTATAGCCAAAAAAGTTGATACGCCATCATTTAGATATATCGGAAGTCTTAATGAATCTAAGATTCACGAGTGCGCATTTGAATGGTTCGGTTATTTATCGGGTAATTGGAAATTTGATATTGCCACCCTGGATTTAGATCATAATTTCTCGAATTTTAAAGTGTTAGTAGGTGAAACAAGAAGAAGTGTTCTTTATGATCATTTTTTTTGCTTAGTATACCCTCTTAGAGATAATCACTATGGCTGCGGCGAGCTGGTTTTACAGGAATTATTAATGCTCGGATACCCGGTAATTATTCGTAGAAATAATGTAGAAACTGAAATTGTAGAGGGGCTCTCCGGCGTCTACTATGCAGATTCAGTGACCGAGCTAGATTCTGCATGCCTTGAAATAGTTGACAATTGGCATTTGCTTTTAGAAGATTGGTGGGCTCGTTCAGCTTATAACATCAAGATTATAGAGTCTCGGAAACCTTACGTAAGGCTTGATTTACAAATAAATCAAGTCTACAGACGAGGGCAAGGGCGAAAAAAAAGTGTTCGCAAGCCAGATTCTTTAGACATTATTAAATTCGCATATAACCAAAACAGTGATGAAGGCCTTGATGAAATCCTTCTTCTTTGGGATCAATCTGGGCGAGGAAAATTTCCGAATAAGGGTTCACCGGCTCAATTCTTAAAATATTTTCCGGATCTCAAGCACTTGCATTTTTTTACTTCAAACTTTAAGCAGGCCTTATAGGTAGTTGCTGTGCTTTCATAGCGCATCTTGCAGTTCATGATATTGTGCACTTACCAACTAAACTTTTGCTTTCAAAATATGAATGACGTTTTGTAATATTTTATGAGCGAATCTGATGGCAATTTGCTGTCTTATAACCATCCAGCATGTAAAGGCGTTAAGTTTAAATGATCTATCGATCAGGGAGGTTTTAGCTGAATGGAGGTTGTATGCTGAGTATTGATCTTTCAGGAAGACTGGCGCTTGTGACGGGCGGTAGTGGCGAGTTGGGGCGTACGATAGTACGTACATTAGCGCAGGCCGGGGCCGATATCGCAATTCATTTCCAGAACAACTTCAAGCAGGCAGATAAGCTGCTTGATGAAGTACGCGCGATGGGCGCGCGCGCGGTTACCGTACACGCCGACGTGACGAAACTGGACTCTGTCATGGCGATGCGTGATCGAATCAGGCAGACACTCGGCGATCCGGACATTATCGTCAATAACGCTGTCATTCAGTACACGTGGACTTGCGTCCTCGAACAAGCGGCAGAGGACTACGAAGACCAGTTCAGGTCTTGCGTACTTCACAACGTATTCATGGCAAAGGCCTTCGTCCCTGAGATGAAGCACCGGAAGTGGGGTCGAATCATCGGCATCAACACTGAGTGCGCTATGTTGAACATGCCGAACCAGTCGGCTTACGTTTCGGGGAAGAGAGGGATGGACGGGGTGCTGCGGGTCCTGGCACGTGAGGTAGGGGAATACGGTATCACGGTCAATCAGGTGGCGCCAGGATATGCAATCACTGAGAACAAAACTGACACGTCTGTGCAGGAGAACTACCGCAAGAATGTTCCCCTTCGAAGACGAGGCACTGATCGGGAAATTTCTGGAGTCGTGGCCTTTCTTGCATCGGATCTGGCCGGATTTATTACCGGCGCGTTTGTCCCCGTTTGCGGCGGGAACATCATGCCCGCAATATGATTGGTTTGGCAGTGAGCACCTATTTCAAAATAGATATATCATAGGTGATGGATTCACAGATACTAGAATACCTGAAGGATGGTTTAATGAAAGCGATAAACAGAAATTGCCCGATATGTTACACTGAACAAGTGTTAGAACTCATAGAGTTAGATGTTTATGATTTTGATGATGTGAGTCTCGATGAAGATCTTATTATTGTAGCATGCGAGAACTGTGGAATGATTTATAATGATATTCATGCTAATGATGATGATCTCGATTCATATTATGAGAATGATGCAGTATATGATTCTGTTCAAGGTATTGGTTCGGGTGGGACTGTACAGTGGGATATTGACAGATATACCGGATATATCGAGCTGTTTGATTCAATATCTATCCGAAGGGATATAAGTTTGGTTGATGTCGGTTGCGCTAAAGGCGGCTTTTTGGCGTATCTAAAACAAAATGGTTTTACAGATGTGAGTGGTGTTGAAATTAATCCCCGATGCGCTCAATATGCTTTGTCAAATTATTTCGTTAAGGTTGATATTGGGACAGCAAACAAACTACCATTGCCAAGTAGTAGCAAAGACCTTATAACGTATAATCACGTTTTTGAGCATGTAAATGATTTGTATCGTGTTCTTAAGGAGGCTGATCGGGTTCTGAGTGAGGATGGATTGTTATTCATTGATGTTCCTGACGGATCAAGATATGGCGAATGTTCCATATCAAATTTCTACATGGCAAGTATCCAGGAACATATAAATCATTTTGATATTTATCATCTAAAAATGGCATTAAAATTTGCTGGTTTTGACTGTGTTAAGTGTACTCAACAATTCGCATCATCTACCAGTCGTTTTGTCTTTCCAACCATAAGCGGCTTATTCAAAAAATCAGCCACCGGCAGGCCCTCACAACCTTTTGAATTTAAATATAATGGTGAATTAATTAATTCATACGTCAAATATATTGATGATAGCAATATCGCCTTAAATAAAACACACCAATTAGTCAGTGAGATAGCGCGAAGCAATAAATCAGTGTATATATGGGGGCTTGGGCTTGAGTTTTTTGGGTTGTACAGTATGGCCGGATTAAAAGAATGTAATATTAAAAAATTAATTGATAAGAATGTGAACAAACAAAGCAGAAAAGTTGACGGTTTGGAAGTTGCAAGTCCTGAAGCGCTCCTGAATGTCCCCGAAAATAGTGTTGTTTTTCTGACATCAGCACAACATCAGCACGATATGCTAGACTACTTAAAGAGTATCCGATTTAAAGGAGAGGTGTTTTCATTATGCTAATTTTTGAAAAATATATGAGATAGCGCATTTAAATCAATTGATAATTTACAGAGAAATAGATCAAAGGGAGTCATAAGAATGAGAGTTTCACTAATTGCACCTCCAAAGTTAGCGGGGTTAAGAACAATCAAAGTCAGCATGCCACCAACCCCTCTATTGTATCTGGCGTCAACACTTCGCGTTTTCAACCATACCTCTTGCATTCACGATTTATCCGTTATCCCAAAACTGACAACAGACAATAGAGATGATTTGCCAGATGTTATCGGACAATCAATTAACAGGTTTTCACCAGATCTATTCGCGGTTAACTGTTTCACTACACTGCACTTCCAATCCGTCGCCCACATTGCCAAATCATTACGCAAGAATTACCCTGATATTCCAATTGTTTTAGGAGGAGCTCACCCGAGCCTCTTCCCAGTGGAGATTCTTAATAACTGCTCATATATCGACTACGTCATCGTAGGAGAAGGAGAAGAACAAATTGTACAACTTGCGAATGCACTTTCCCTCAACGGGCCTAATGGAGATCTCTCCCATATCCAAGCGTTGGCATGGAGAAAAGACAGTGAGATTGTTTATCAGCAACGGCAAAATTTTGTAGAGGATCTAGATTCGTTGGCAGATCCTGCATGGGATTTAATCAATCTTAATGATTATTATTCCGATCATTCCCAATGGTACAATCCTAAAAAGCAAATATTTAATCTCGCAGTGCCGATTTTAACATCGCGTAGCTGTCCATTTTCGTGTAACTTCTGTGCAGCATATATAACTATGGGCCGTAAGTTCCGCATGCGTTCCCCCAAACGTGTTGTCGATGAGATACAAATGCTTCATGAAAAATATGGAGAAAACTATTTTTCTTTTCTTGATGACAATATGAACTTAAATAAAAAGCATATTCTTGAGATCTGCTCTGAAATATGCAAGAGAAACCTAAATATTCAATTTGAAACACTTAGTGGCCTTCATCTGGGTTCTTTGGACAACCAAGTAATTGATGCGCTTGAAAAGGCTGGGTGTGTGTTTGCTCGTCTTCCAATTGAACATGGAAATGACCGAATCCGCAATAATGTGATTGGCAAAAGACTTGATCGTAAAAAGATTTATGCAGTTTGTGAGGCGTTTAAAAAAACTAAAATTCGTACAGCTAGTATGTTCATTATGGGGTTTCCGGAGGATACCTGTGAAACTCTTGATGATACACGAAGAATGATACTTGACTTGCAATTCGATTTTAATCAAGTAAGCAATTTAATTCCTTTTCCGGGCACAAGAGTTTTTGAACAAGCATCACGTGACGGACTTCTTTTGAACAACTACAAAGCTGATCGATTGTGGACCGGTGAGACTACGCTGGACCCTACTGATGGCGATTTTTTCTTAAAGCCTTATAATATGACGTTGGAAGAACTTATGAAATATCGTATCGTTTTCAACGAATTACGATTTCTCCCGAACTCAAAATTAAAGATATCATCTGAACAACAATAATTAGGAACCTTCAAAAAAATAGGGAGTATTTATTATGCAATCATTTGAGAAACAAAAAACGGCTAATATTTTGGCGCTTGGCGCTGATAAACAATTGAAAGAAACCTCTCGTTTATGGATTCAGGATTCTGGCATTCATAAATATGCCTGCAATTTTTCCTGGCTTGGCCGTCCTATCATTCAGTTACCCCAAGACATTGTGGCCATGCAGGAACTGATCTGGCAGGTAAAGCCCGATCTCATCATCGAAACCGGCATTGCGCATGGTGGGTCGCTTATCATGAGCGCTTCCATGTTGGCACTGCTGGACTATTGCAATGCGGTTGAAGCGGGCGTAATGCTTGACCCGCGCGCCACCCGCCGTCGTGTGCTGGGAATTGACATCGATATCCGCGCCCATAACCGAGCCGCCATCGAGGCGCACCCCATGTCTCATCGAATTGACATGATTCAGGGATCATCCATTGCACCGGAAATCATCGCGCAGGTACACGAGAGCGCCAAAGGCTACAAGCGGATACTGGTCTGCCTCGATTCAAACCACACGCATGAGCATGTATTCGCCGAACTCGAAGCTTACGCACCGCTTACCAGCATAGATAGCTATTGCGTTGTATTTGATACGGTCATTGAAGATATGCCGGAGGACATGTTTTCAGATCGTCCGTGGGGCAAGGGGAATAACCCAAAGACCGCCGTTCGGGAATACCTCCGCCGCATGAAAGAAGAAGGCCGCACCGCCGCCGACGGTACGCTACTCCATTTTGAAATCGGCAAGATGATCGAGAACAAGCTCCTCATCACCGTTGCGCCAGATGGGTATTTGAAGCGAGTGGGATAGGTGATAATTCTTGGCTGTCAGGGAGTTGCAGGTGATGAGAGGGAGGGTCATTTTGAAAATATTGGGACATGCGAATGATCCACATTGCGTTTGAAGGCATTGATAATTCGGGGAAGACTACGCTTGCCGAGGCCCTTCTGGAACATCTGCTCGATAAGGGGATTCGGGCTGAGCTTACAAAGGAACTCACGACCCCTGTGGATCAAATCGTAAAGGATGCTTTTGTCAAAGGTGCTTATTTGAGCGGCAGTATGAAGACATATCTTTTTGCTGCTAATCGCCTGGAACGGTATGAAAGCCTGGTGCGTCGTGAGGAAGAAAACGAAAAGCTTGATTTGGTGATCTGGGATCGTTACGTATATTCCGCCATCGCTTACCGTGTCACTGAAGGCATAGACCCTGACTAGGTGAGAGCTTTGAACAGCTGGCTATTTCCCCCGAGGCCGGTTTTATGGCCGATTTTTTAGAAATCCGCATTCAATATCCGTCCGATAGTACGGGCCGGAGATGATATTTTTGTTATGGTGAGTTCATTTTACCCCCACCACCAGTTATATTCAGGGCAATTGAGAGTACCCCGTGGTACTGTTGAGTCACCACCCATTTTTCATGCTGGTACCACCCTGATTCCTCGGAGAAGATTGAAGGCCATTTGTCTGAACAGGGCATCAATAGTGTTTTTGATCAACCTTGGAAATCTGGCCCTAAAGGCATTGTTGTGGAGATGAGAGATGCCAAAATACTGCTCAACAATATAACGAACTTTTGAAATGGATTTATTACGTTCTTTTTCATATTCAGTAAGCTCAGTGCCTGTCGTTGCTTTTCTCATAATGCCGTCTTCGAATTTATTCAGGGCGAGAAAATCTCGATTAGGCTTTCCAAAATATCCTTTATCCGCATACACCTTTTTGACAGGTTTTTTAGTATGACAACTGCCGGCGACACAGAGAGGAAGATAGGGACTGTTATGGTGGGAAGCCGGGGTTATCTCAGTAGCAAGGACAAATCCATACCGGGTATCGACCGAGGAATGTTCCTTCAGGCCGTAGTGAGGTTTATCATTCTTGACAGTCCACTCGGATTCAAGATCCCGGGAGAATTTAAGAGGATTCCCCTTTTTATTCAGTTTACCCTCGGGAGTTTCTCTTTTTTGTTTTTCTTCTTTCAGCTTCTCTTTGCTCATGGGATGACTGGCCGACTGAACCAGGCGAGCGTCAATGGCGATGCCTTCGTTAATGGTTAAGCCTCTGGAGGCGAATTGGAAAAGCAATTCATGATTAATGATGCGCATAGTGTCTTTAGAAAATCTGCCTCTGAACCGGGAGAAGGTCGAATGATCGGGAGCTGGATCATCAAGGGAGAGACCCAGGAATTTCTTAAAAGAGATCCTGTCATTGATCTAAGTTTCCAGTTCGGGGTCGGAATCGATCTTAAACCACTGCTGGAGCAGGAGGCATTTCATAAGTATCAGGGGAGGATAGGCTTCATTGCCATCGGCACTCTTGCCGACGGGATAGTTTTCCATGAGCAAATTATCGATTCGGGACCAATTCACGATTGCGTTGATTTGCTCCATTCTTTTGATGGCCCTGTTCTTTTCGATGGAAGCAAAAAGAGAGAGATCTGTAAAGGTGAGATTGGTTTTCATTTTCTTGAAGCCCATATGTCCTCCGAGTCTGTTTATTTGAAGGAAGTATGGCACAAAAGCACATGAATATCAATATTATTAACATGTTATCTTTGAATAACAGCCTTTTCCAGCGCACAGTCTATGGTTGAAGATGGAAAAATGGAGAGGTTGTGCAAAGGTCTCAGCCTGTCGGACCGAAACGAAAAAACAAGAAAAACGGCGTTGGACAACATTAATCAACTATATAAATCTTCTCAGCTCTGGAGAGCAAATACACGGGGAACGGCTAATCATTATTCACTTTTTTTCCCCGAAGATAATGACCTCAAACTCTGGCGAGATATGGCCACCGAGAAAATCTAAAGGACAAGCGCCATAGGCGAATTCTGAATACCAGAAGAAAGGACAAACGCATGAGCGACAATAAATTAAACCCCGCCGAACAATACTGCCGGGAACGGGATGAAAGAATTGAATCCTATAAACAAGACAAAAAGCTCACATCCATGGCGGATGCTTACATAAAAGAATTAGCTTTCGCCACATATAGCGCTAATTTTTCCTGGCTGGGCAGATCGGTAATTCAGATACCGCAAGATCTCATGGCATTTGCAGGGAATCATCTGGGTGCTGTAGCCTGACTTTATTTTCGAAAGGGGTTAGTAAATATGAAATTTTCAATTTGTGTCATGGAACCGGAAGGTTATAGACATACACATTTTCTTTATGATATTTGCAAATATCTTTGTTTTGGGATCGAGTCGGCAGGATATGAATGCTGCATTCTGAGAAACAAACTAACCGCCGATCGTACCAATATTATTGTTGGCGCACACAACTTGAACGACCCGGCCATCGTTAATGAGATAAAGCAAAGGGGTAACTACATCCTGCTCCTAACGGAGATTATTACGGGTAATTCGATCAATAACTGTCCGGTTCAAAAGTCTTTTGCCGACATTTTGCTACCGCTCATGCGACAGTCTCGGGTTGTTTGGACGGGTGGTGAAGCAAATGGTGACGCATTGAAAAAATTGGGAGTGGAAGTGGACCTGATATCAGGGTTGGGATACCATCCCCTGATGGAAGAAATTCACCATAAACATAATAAGGACATCGACTTTTTGTTTTGCGGTTCCATTACCCCGCACCGGAAAAAATTGCTCGATCAGTTAATCGCGCGCGGCGGCAAAGTTGTCACCATCTTCGACGACGCGGCCATGTACCGCAACGACCTGATTGCCCGGACGCGGGTCAACCTGGCGCCAAACCAGGGGCCGGGGATGAATCAATTCGGCGGGAGCCGGGTGCTATATTTGATCAATAACAAGTCCATCGTCGTTGTCGAACGCTGCCGTGACCAGGCCATGTACGAACACTGTTTTCCATGGGCCGATACGGAGCAATGGGTTGATCTGTGTATGGAAACGCTCAGGCGCCCCGATTTGGATCAGATTACGGAAGAATATTACGAACGGTTCAAAAAGATTCGTATGGTCGATATGATTGAGCCCCTGTTGGACAAATTTCTTTCAAAATACCCCTCTCATGCGTCTGGCGACAAAAAAATTCAGACAGATCAACTACCTACGCCGGGCGTCGCTTTGGGAGAAAACCTCCTGTCGACTCGGTTTAAAGAACGAGAAGTGACCTCCGGTTTGACCTCCGTTGTCATTCCTACCAGCAATCAGCTTGACTATACCAAAAGGTGCGTAAAGAGCATCCACCGTCACACACCCGAGGCCCATGAGATCATATTTATTGATAACGGCTGCAGGGGCGCCATGCTGAAATGGATAAGGCAGACAGTAAAAGGAAAATCAAACTACAGACTGATAAAGGTCGGAAAGGAAGCCGGTCTCGGAAAATGCTTTAACAAGGGAATGGAGGCCTCTTCCGGGGAATACATTCTCCTTATGAGAGACCATGTAATTGTTGCGGACGGATGGTTGACCGGAATGCTGGAATGCCATAACAATGCGAATGATTCAGGTATTGTAGGGCCCATGACGAATGCCAAGGCAGCCGGTAGACAATATGTGGCAGACTCGGTTCATGTAGAAATCGATCAGCTCGAAGAATACGCAAAGGCATTTCATGAAAGGAACCGCCACCGACGCGTATCCTCGCAAGGCATAACGGGTTTTTGCATGCTTTTTCGGCGGAGCCTCGTTGAAGAGATAGGACCATTCGACGAGGAGCTGGAACATGGGAGTGAATCCGACGACTATTGCCTCCGCGCGCAAATAGAGGGCTATCAAAACCTCATTGTAGGTGATGTGTTCGTATTATGCGGCCTTCTCCCTCCTAAGGGGAACAAAAGATTCTTTGATTATAAGTGGAGAGATATCGATGCAAAGAGTCATAACGGAGAAAGGGTCGGCGTCCTCAACGCCATAACGGACGCGGAAAAACTTTATCAAAGGGAAGAGGTTGACAAGGCCATTGTAACGCTTATAGACGGGATAAAGTATCGCCCCAATGAAGAGGGCATATATCACCGATTAGCGGAGATGCTCATTGATTGCGAACGCTTTAAGGAAGGCCTTGACGCCATCAATTCGATCCACGAAGATAAAAGGGACAGTGCAAGAACCGTTGAACTGACAGGTTATTGCAAGGCCGGGCTGGAGATGTACGACGAGGCGGCGGAATGGGCAGACCGGGCACTTTCCCTGAATGGGTCGTCGGCGCCGGCTCTGAATCTGATGGGAGTGCTGGCCCACATAAGGGGTGATAAAGGCGCTTCCGAGGACTTCTTCAAAAGGGCCATTGCCTCTGATCCGGGCTACGGGGAGGCATATACAAACCTGGGTATCCTTGTGTGGGAAGCCGGGCGTAAAGAGGAGGCCCTGGAAATTTTAGAAAAAGGCTTTATCCTCTCTCCAACTGCCGAAGACAATAGGACTGCCTATCTTTCTGCCATTTCGGAAACAGCGGAATTCGAAAGGGCTGAAGGTATATTTCGAGAGGCAAAGGCGTTATATCCGCAAAACCGGCGAATAGCATTCCTACTTATAGATATCCTGATCCGACAGGAAAAATATGATTCGGCCATGCAGGATATTCGGGAAGCCATGATCACATTTGGGATCAACGACGGAATCCTGTCTGCGGCACAAGCGGTCCTCGATAGATTCGATGCGCAAGAAACAAAAGATATCGAGAAAAAAACATCGCTTTCACTTTGCATGATCGTCAAGGATGAAGAAGATTGCCTGGCAAGATGCCTCATGAGCGCAATACCCGTTGTTGATGAAATCATTATTGTGGATACGGGATCAACAGACAGGACAAAGGCCATCGCGAAGACATTCGGAGCAAAGGTGTATGATTTTGAATGGACCAATGATTTCTCTGAGGCAAGGAATCTTTCACTGTCAGAGGCTACCGGTGATTGGATACTTGTCCTTGACGCGGATGAAACCATATCGGCTTTAGATTATGACCGGCTTATTAATATCGTAAAGAATAATCCTGATCATCCCGCGGCCTATTCAATTACGACAAGAAATTATGTCAAACCGCCATATGTCATAGGATGGACCTGTAACAACGGAGAATACGCGGATGAGGAAGAGGGAACAGGCTGGTATCCATCATTGAAGGTACGCCTGTTTCCCAATGATAGCCGCATACGCTTCGAAAATCCCGTCCACGAGTTTGTGGAAGCCTCGCTGAAAAAAAATGGCATTGAAATATTAAAAACTGATATCCCTGTGCACCACTACGGCCAGCTTGACGGGGAAAAATATGTTGCCAAGGGGGACAAATATTACCAGTTGGGCAAGAAGAAGTTAGAAGAACGCGGAATGGACGATATTAGGGCCCTCACTGAACTCGCTGTTCAAGCGGGTGGCGAGTTCGGAAAATATGAAGAAGCGGTTGATCTATGGAAAAGAGTCCTCAAGATTGATCCTCACAACATAAAGGCCCTCGTCAACATGGGAGGCGCCCTCTTGAGATTGGATAATTATGAAGCAGCACGAACGGCATCATCGATGGCCATGACCCTGTCTCCGGGTTTGAAGGAAGCGATCATAATCTATGCTACCAGCGAGATACTGATCGGCGATGCCGGCAAAACCATCCCTAAACTTGAGGGTTTGTTGGAAAAAGTACCTGAATACCCGCTGGCGCTTGCCATACTCGCGGTGGCATATTGTGTCGAAGGCGAAAGAGAAAAGGGTTTGAAGAATATCAAACTCATTACAAAAATGGGGTTCGAAACCGCCCGCTACCTCCATGATCTGTCTAAGATGCTCATTTCCACGGGCAAGACAGAAAGCGCCGTCTCCCTGCTTGAGTTCGCAGTGGAAAGTGGAAAGGGGACGAGGGAGATAAGGGAACTGCTGGATGGCTTGATGATTCGTTGATTCGTTGATTCGTTGATTCGATAATTGGGGAAAGGGATAGATGATTGGTTGATTAGAGATTGGTTGATTGGTTGATTAGAGATTGGTTGATTTGATGATTGGGAAAGGACAGAGGTCAGAAGTCAGAAGTCCGAAGACAGATGTCAGAGGGCACCCCTGTTTGACGGCGCAAGGAGATCAAGAGACGTAGGATGGGTGGATGAAC
>Ga0307990_1001539_pt1 | contig 19320 bp, 14 predicted proteins | sample EllFjometagen129_FD_203168 | JGI IMG/M metagenome (GOLD analysis project Ga0307990, IMG submission 203168) | Marine microbial communities from Ellis Fjord, Antarctic Ocean - #129 | ecosystem: Environmental > Aquatic > Marine > Unclassified | place: Southern Ocean | collected 2014-10-08
TGCGTGGAGGAGTCGCTTGGTTGTCTGTGATCTCCCCAGAATGCACGCCCCGGATAAGGATTAAGGTTTGCTTTGATGAACTCTGCGATTTCCTCGGCCTGTTCGAGGGAAGTGTTGAGTTCTTTGGCCAGATTGCGGTAGCTGTGTTGTGATAGATCCTTTAGACCGATCTTTATGGCTTCTTCTGCCAAATACGGGACCTTGGTATCTTCTCTCAAGAGTTCAAGCTGGATCAATAGTGCTTCCTGAGGTGAGGAAGCGCCTACTCCGGTTGGTTCCGCATGTTTGATAATATCTGCCACGCGAGTGACCCGGGAAAGAGGTACATGATAAAACTGGCTGATCTCTTCCAGCGGGACTTCCAGTAAGCCGTCATCATTCAAATTATTGAGGATGTGGGCCGCGATCAATCGTTCATCTTCCTCGATCTCTGGTGCAATTTGTCGCAAGACGTAGGAAGGAAGATCTTCTACGGCAGCGGCAAGATTGTCATAGGAAACTTCTTGAGGGGAGCTCAAATTCCCGTTTTTATTATATTGAGTAGGGAAATCGTCAGGTGAGGAAATAAACACGATTGGTTCGTCGAGCTGGGTATCAAAAGGCTGACTGCAGACTGGGCAGGGGCCAGGTGTAGACAAAATTCTGCCGCAGCTAGGGCAGCGGCTATCTTCCACTACTTCCAGGGCGGGATTATTAGCCAACTCTGTGCGGATCTTCTGCCGAATTTCAGTAGCGGGCATTTGCAGCAAAGACATTGTCTGGGCGAGATGGGCGGTAATTTGGGGTCGCAGCTCATGGTTTTGAACTTGAAACATATCATCCTCCTACAGAAGTATAGCGTTGTTGTCTAATTGTTGCAAGATGCATGCCAAACTAGATGCAATTTTTATACCGTAATTATTTCATCGCAAACCTATCGAGTAGGGTAGGCCTCAGTGGTAGAATGAATTTTGGTTCTTTTTCAACCGCAGTGGATCGACTGTATACTAGTAATTGCGTGTAGGCATTATGGTAATAATCAATAATAGATTAAGAATATCGTTTCTAATTATTCTCGTGTTCTTTCTGGTAAGCCTGTCTGGATGCCAAGTTACTAAGAGGAGTCAAAAAGATCTGCCTATATTCAATGCTGAACGGGCATATGCTGATATAGAGTATCAATTGTCTCTTGGCCCCCGCATCCCCGGGACGAAAGGACACGAATTAATACTGGATTGGATGCAATCTGAATTAGAAACCAACACTTGGATAGTAGAAAGACAAGAACTGATTATTAATGGAAAAACGATCATAAACCTTATCGCAAGCAGGGGGGCAGGAGATTATGTCTTGCTGGGAGCTCATTATGATACAAGGATATTGGCTGATCAAGACCCTGAACCTTCTTTAAGAGATCATCCTGTACCTGGGGCAAATGATGGTGCTTCAGGGGTTGCTGTTCTTTTGGAATTAGCTCGAACCTTGCCGGAGGACCATCCCGGAGCGATAAAGTTAGTATTTTTTGACGCAGAAGACAATGGAGGAATCGATGATTGGGATTGGATACTTGGATCGCGTGCCTTTGTTCAAGAATTAGTTGAAAAGCCGTCAGCAGCTATCATTGTAGATATGATTGGTGATGCTGATTTGGAGGTGTATTATGAACGGAACTCTGATGTTACCCTGATGAATCAGATCTGGCAGCAAGCCAGGAATTTGGGATACGACAATGTATTTATACCGGAGTACAGATATTCAATGCTGGATGACCACACGCCATTTATTGAGGCTGATATTCCAGCGGTGGATTTGATCGATTTTAGCTATCCCTATTGGCACACTACCAGCGACACGTTGGATAAAGTTTCCCCAGAAAGCCTGAAGGTCATCGGAGATACATTAACAGCGTGGTTGTTAGAACAAGAATAAATTTGCAGAAAAGGGTATTAGGTCATCATGAGTCAAAATAAACAACCAGCAAAATTAAGAGTGGACCGGGCATTACTGGTAGGTGTTGAAATTGCTGACAATAAAAAGATTTTGTCATTGGAACACTCTCTCGCAGAATTGAAAAGGCTTGCTGATACAGCAGGATTTGAAGTCGTTGGGGAAGTGACCCAAAAACTGGGTCATCCTAATCCAAAAACGTTTATAGGGTCAGGAAAAGTGAAAGAAGTAAAATCCATCGCTGATGAGTTAATGGCGGATGTGATCCTATTTGATGATGAGCTTTCCCCACGTCACCAGCGGGAACTTGAAGAAATTATCCAGAAGGAAGTGCGTGTTATTGATCGGACGGCTCTTATTCTGGACATATTTGCCCAGCATGCCAATACCAGAGAAGGCGCCTTGCAGGTTGAATTGGCCCAATATGAGTACAGGCTACCGAGATTGACAAAGGCCTGGACTCACCTTGTCAGGCAGGCTGGGGGCAGTGGAGGAAGGACTGGAGGAACGGCAGGTGTCGGACTTAGGGGACCCGGAGAAACTCAGCTGGAAGTAGACCGGCGGGATATCCGGAGAAGGATCAGCCACTTGAAAGCGGAGCTGGAAAAAGTTCGTGCCCACAGACAGCGCCACAGGACCCGAAGACGGGAATCCAGAATCCCCGTAGTTTCTTTGGTCGGTTATACAAATGCTGGGAAATCTACCTTACTTAACCAGATCTCTGACGCAGATGTCTATGTGGCGAATAAATTATTTGCTACCTTGGATCCGACTACACGACGAGTATCTCTGATTGACGGTCAGCAGATATTGGTGACCGACACTGTAGGTTTTATCCAGAAATTACCGACGACCCTGGTTGCAGCCTTCCGGGCTACGCTGGAAGAGATCGCCGAAGCAGATCTCTTGCTGCATATTGTGGATGTAACCCATCCGCATGCCTTGTCTCAGGCTGAAGCTGTTAACACTACATTAAAAGATATTGAGGCGGATCAGATCCCCTCTATCCATGTGCTAAACAAGATCGACCGGTTGGATGATCCGAGTAAAGCACAGGTGGTAATAGATACTTTTCCTGACGCGGTTTCGATATCTGCTTTGCGGGGTGATGGGATAGAAGCGCTGCTGCATACTATAAAGGATAAGCTATTCGCATCTTACCAGTTTGTATCTGTGGAGCTTCCTTATAATGAGGGAGGCTTGATTTCCCTGTTTCATGAAGAAGGGCAGGTAGATTCAGTGAAGAACGAATATGAGGGAGTGACGATCCAGGGAAAGCTGCCAATCCGCTATCTTGCAAAATACAAGAAGTTTATCGTGGATGGCTTTTTGCCTTAATCAATGAACTTAAATCGGTTACGATAGATCTACATCGGCCCTGCGAGAAGAACATCTTGCGGGGTCGAATCTTCATAACGCTTCATGTTGATTTTAAATTTGCTGACGAGATCCCGGATGGTTTTATCATAGGCTTTTTTATCCGCCCAGGATTCTGCCGGGTTGAGGATCTCAACCGGAACGCCTGGACAGGTTTGGGGTATTTCAAAACCAAACCAGGGATCTACGCTGTATTCAACCTGGTCTAGTTTTCCTTCCAATACTGCAGATAATAATGCCCTGGAATGAATGATTTTTATCCGGGAGCCAATACCCGAAGGGCCACCAACTAATCCGGTATTTAACAGCCAGGTTTTAACGTTATATTTTCTAATATTTTCCTTAAGTAATTCAGCATAATAGGCTGGATGGAAAACCATGAAGGGTGCTCCGAAACAGGCGCTGAAGGTAAGCTCGGGGGCTTCCCCGACACCAGCTTCTGTGCCACCTACTTTTGATGTATATCCAGATATGAAATGGTATAAAGCCTGGTCTTCGGAAAGTCGGGCAATTGGCGGTAAGACACCATTTGCGTCAAATGTCAGAAAGATAATATTTTCTGGGTGGCCTCCACGTTTTGATGGGAGAGCGTATGGGATGCAAGAAAGGGGATAGGACGCTCGGGTGTTCTTTGTAATGGAAGAGTCATATAGGTCCGCTTCACCTGTTTCTGGATCCAGGATCACATTTTCAAGAATAGTTCCATATTTCCTAGTACAGGCAAAAATATCCGGTTCAGCTGAACTTGATAGATCAATCACCTTGGCATAAGAACCATCTTCAAAATTGAAGATACCTTCGTCATCCCAACCGTGTTCGTCATCACCGATCAAATGGCGCTCAGGGTCAGCTGAGAGGGTAGTCTTTCCGGTCCCGGATAAACCAAAAAATAATGCTGAGTCACCGCTATCACCAACGTTGGCTGAACAATGCATGGTCAGGATTTTCTTTTTTGGCAGGTAATAATTGATTGCAGTGAAGATCGACTTCTTAATCTCGCCTCCATATCCAGTGCTTCCGATTAGGACTAGTTGTTTGGAAAAATCCATCAGGATCAAGGTTTCAGAGTTGAGTTTTTCTTGTTCGGGAAGCCCCTTAAATTCAGGTAGGGAAATAACGGTAAACTCTGGAATGAAATCATCTCCAGCTATTGCTTCTTCACCTGTGATGAACATATTTTTGGTAAATAGTCCCTGCCAGGCCCAGGTTGAGATCACGCGGATGGGGATCTGGTGAGCCGGGCTGGCTCCAGCGATACCATCCTGGATGAAAATGTCCTTGTCCCTGATATAGTCCTTCATCCTGGAAAACACATTCTCGAAGTCAGCGGCATTGTAGGAAATGTTATATTCTCCCCAGGAAATATCTGCTTCGGATCCTGTTTCACGGATGATGAATTTATCATTGGCCGATCGGGCAGTTCGTTCTCCAGATCTGACAACGAGGGCTTCATGTTTGCTCTTAATCCCCTCACCACGGAATATTGCTTCCTGGTAATACTGGTCTCTTTCTAGATTCCAGTATGCTCGTCTGAAGCCAGTTAATCCCAGATGTTCCAATCCATATCGGCTCTGGTTTTCTTCAGCGTGATTCTCAGCGGGTGTTGGATTGTCTATTGCCATATTATTTTGATATCTCCCAATCGCGAACAAGTTGTTGGCCACCTATGATGATTTCTGGAGAAGATTCCGGATCAATTGCCCACCGGATGCGAGCTGCGCTTTCAATGATCTGGTCAGTTGTGCAGGTGAAACTCAATCTCAAGAACCCCTCCTTTCCAAATGCGGATCCAGGTACCGTTGCCAGGAAAGCTTTCTCAAGCAGAAGCCTGGCCAATTCCTGGGAATCAGGTTGGATAGAGTGAAAATCGGGGAAACAATAGAACGTTCCTCCGGGTTCGTTCACATTAACACCATTGATCTTCTTGAGCTCGCCTACCAGGATATCCCGATTAGTCCTGATGATCTTTTTTAGATCATGGAGAGTGTTACCACCCTGGGTCAGGGCGCTCAATGCGCCTTCCTGAAGGAGAGATGAAGCACCTGATGTTGAATGACTTTGGAGTTTGTTCATTGCTTGAATTACTGGTTCAGGACCTATCGCCCAGCCAATGCGGAAACCAGTCATTCCAAATGTTTTGGAAATACCATTGATGATGACCAAATGTGATTTATCGAATTTCTTGGATGTAAAAACGTACCCTGGAACCCATTTAACAGGTTCAAATAGCAGTTGATGATAAATATCATCCATGATAAGGAAGATACCTTTTGACTCGCACAGATCTACAAGGGCAGCGACCAGTTCTGGAGGATACACAACCCCCGTCGGATTATTCGGAGAATTTAATAGAATTGCCCGGGTTTTCTCTGTCAGGGCAGTTGTGATAGTTTCCATATTCGGGATAAACTCATCATTTGTTTCGACGTGGACGGGGACGCCCCGAGCTAATTTAACCATTTCAGGGTAGCTGACCCAAAATGGGGTAAAGATAATAACTTCGTCTTCCGGATCCAGGATAACCTGGAGTAGATTGTAGATCGCTTGCTTGGCGCCTACTGTGACTGTGATATTTTTCAAACCTGGTTTGCGGCCGTAATGATCCATGGTATAGTCCTGGATCGCATTTTTCAAAGCCAAGGTTCCACTGGTAGGGCTGTATTTTATCTGCTTTTTATCCAGAAGATCCCTGGTGCTTTTTAGAACGCTATCAGGGAAATCGTTTAGAGGTTCGCCTATGCCGAGGTTGATCACATCAGCACCGGTTTGCCTGAGCTGATTTGCGATTTCATTTAATGCCAGGGTGGGGGAACTTTGAATTTGCGAAATGAAATGACTGAGATTATACATATGAAAACAAACCTTAATGTTTTTGAGATTGTATGCTAATTATGTTGTCAGCGTAACTTTTGATAAGCCGCGGGGAGTGTCCGGGTCAATGTTTTTGACCAAAGTTAAATGATAGCTGAATAATTGAGCTGGGATGATCGCAACCAGGGGGGATAGCCATTCTGGGATATTTTCTGGGAGTAGTAGAGGACAATCGGCAATTTGCAGCAAATCTTGATCATCAGACACTATAAAAAGGTCAGCCCTATGGGTTTCCTTTAATTTCTTTAATAAAACGATCATGTCTTCCAAAACTTCACCACGTGGAGCAATCGCGAATACGGGAAATCCGTTGGACACCAGGGCGATTGGACCATGAAGAAAATCAGCCGATGAATACGGTTGAGCAACTACATACGAAAGTTCTTTGAGTTTTAAGGACCACTCAAAAGCGGTAGCGTAATTGAATCCCCTTCCCAAAACAATGCATTGATCCATGTAGCGATACCGTGAGGCATAGGTCTGGATTAAGGTTTCCTGTTCAAGCAATTTTGATATAAAGGTGGGTATTTCGGCAAGCTGTTTCCAGAGTGTTGAGTCTCCTGCCCAGGCGGCTGATATCATTGCAATCGCCCCAAGTTGGGCAGTATAGGATTTTGTTGCTGCTATTGAAAGCTCAGGGCCAGCTTGGATATCAATTGCATAATCCGCTTCCATGGCAAGTGGGGAACTGGATTGATTAGTGATAGCAAGGGTTTTGCACCCCTGGTGATTTGCTTCTGCCAGTACAGCCAGAAGATCAGGTGATTCTCCAGATTGACTGATCCCGACAACCAGGTTATCTCCCAGGAGCGGTGGTCTCTTATAGACGCTAAATAGGGAAGGGGCTGCCAGGGCGACGGGTATCTGATTGTTAGAACCCCAGACATATTTTGCATAACGAGCTGCATTGTCTGATGTTCCCCGGGCTGCAACGAATATATTGGAGGGTTTACCAATTCTTTGAGCAATGGATTGGATAGTATCTGCCTGAGAATTAATAAGCTTTCTGATGGTTTCTTGTTGTTCAAGAATTTCATCTCGAAGAGCCATAACTAGTTTTCCCGGATAATATTCGCTCCGAGCGAGCGAAGTTTTTGATCAATCCTTTCATAACCACGGTCAATCTGGGCTACATTTCTGATGATGGACTCACCCTTGGCGGCCAGTGCTGCGAGGACCAAGGCCAGACCTGCGCGGATGTCTGGACTATCAACATTTCCAGAGGAGAGCTCTGAAGGTCCATTAACGATGCAGCGGTGGGGATCGCAGAGAACGATTTGTGCTCCCATGCTGGTTAATTTATCCGTGAAATACATCCTGCCTTCGTACATCCAATCATGGAATAACACATTCCCAACGGATTGTGTTGCAACCACAATTGCAATACTCATCAGGTCGGATGGGAATGCAGGCCAGGGCATTACAGAGATCTCCGGTATGACTCCACGAAAATCGGGCTGGATTATTTTTTCCTGTTTTGATGAGACAAATAGGTCTTCTCCTCGTACTTCCCAGCTGACGCCCAGCCGCTGGAAAACCTGGGAAATCATACCCAAGTATTCAGGGCCAGCCTGGCGGATCGTTATTTCTCCTCCCGTTACAACTGCAGCTCCGACGTAGCTGATAACTTCAAGATAGTCTGGCCCAACTGTAAATTCTCCCCCAACCAGTTTCGAAACGCCCTGAATTTGAAGGGTATTTGAACCAAGATGGGTTATTTTAGCCCCCAGGATATTCAGGAGCTGGCATACTTCCTGGACATGGGGCTCGGAAGCTGCATTGCGGATTATAGTTTCACCCTCTGCTAGAACCGCGGCCATGACAGCATTTTCTGTAGCAGTTACACTGGCTTCATCTAGAAGGATATCGGTCCCAATTAATTTGCTGGTTGTAAACTCGAAGATCTTTTCTTCTTTATTGTAGGATGTCTTCACCCCCAGAGCTTCCAAGGCTAATAAATGTGTATCCAGCCGACGGCGTCCAATCACATCTCCACCCGGAGGTGGTAATTGGAGTTCACCGGTTCTGGCAATTACGGGTCCTGCCAATAGGATCGATGCCCGAATTTTTGTACACAAGTCGGGATCGAGGTTGGAGCAGTGGATTTTGCTGGCGTGAATTTTCCAGGAATGATTGCCAAGGTGTGTTATCTCAACCCCAATGCTCTCAAGAAGGTCTCGCATCGCCTTGACGTCATTGATCTCTGGCAAGTTGTGCAGGATTACCGGTTCAGTTGTCAGAATGCAGGCTGCCAATAAAGGGAGGGCAGCATTCTTATTTCCAGATGGCGTGATCTCCCCTTGGAGGGGAATACCGCCTTGGATGATGAATTTATCCATGATTAATCCTTTTATCATTTAATGAGATCGATCTTAGTTTTACCATAACTTTTCTGCTGTGGAAGGTCAAGTATGTTTATTCCCAGACCAGGCTCACTGAGGCACCTTTTCCAATGCCAAGAAGGGATTTTGCAGAGGATTGATTTGCGACGATTTCTAGCAGGCCTGTGCTCCCGATCAGTCCCGCACACACCCCATGACCGATTGTAGCAAAGGTTCGAACGAGGGGAAGTTGGTGATTGTTAACTTGTATTTGAATATTGGTGGGGTCGTCGATTTGTAATTTTTCATTTTCAATCCAGGATCGATAATGGAGGGAGTTGTTCTTGTAGACGAAACGGCCCAGCGAAGTGAATAGGTTGCCAAAATGATCCTGGGAAAGGATTTCTCCTGACAGGGAGCTTTCACTGGAAGACAGGGTTGGTTTTGCTAGTTTGTTGAGGGATGTCACTTTCGGGCCGAATTGATCCCCGGAAATAGATCTTGCTGCATAAGCTGCTGCCGGAGCAAAAATATCTCTCCCGTGGAATGTTGCTGATGGTTTTTTCATTTGATATTCTAGATTGGATAACTCATGGCATCTGAATTCTGAATTATAGAGCAGGTAACTGAAAAGGCCATTATCGGGGCCAATATAGATCTGATCCCCGATTTGCAGGAAAATCGGTTTGCGTTCTGTTCCAACACCTGGATCAACCACACATAAAAAAATAGTTCCTCTCGGGAAGTCCTGCGCAGCCTGCCAGAGGACAAAAGCACCACGTTTGATATCACCCGGAGGGATCTGATTAGTGATATCAATCATAGGCGTACCAGGCGAGATTCCCGATATGATCCCCTTCATAATCCCAACATAGGGGTCATCTATTCCGAAATCAGTTAACAAGGCTATGGTTCGTGAATTCATGAATCCTTCCAAAGTCTGCGAAATCTATCTCAATAAATTATAATACGTGCATGATTATTTTTATCCCGGCAGTTATTCTTGGTTGGATAGGGTCCCTGATCGTCAACTATCTTAGTGATGTTCTGCCTCACACGCGTGCAATCACGAGACCAGAATGTGTAGAGTGCCAGACTGACCTGGCTATGAATTACTACCTCTTAAATCAACCGTGTCAAAATTGCGGTAGCAAACCTTCGCTCCGGCATTGGGTTGTCATGATAATGGGGCCGCTGCTGGCAGGATTGATATATTATTTCCCGCCACCGAACCTGGGTTTGTGGGGAGGTATCCTCTGGTTGATATTCTTTGGCATTGTTGTTGTGATCGATTTGGAACATCGTCTGATCCTTCATCCGGTCAGTTTAACCGGTGCAGTTTTAGGGATGATCTTCGGAAGCATCAATCATGGTTTTCTGAACACCATCTTGGGTGGTGCTGCGGGTTTTGGGATTATGCTGGTATTTTACATGTTTGGCAATTTATTCATTAAATTCTTGTCACGCAGAAGGGGGGAGGAAATTGATGAAATCGCCCTGGGGTTTGGTGATGTCAATCTGGCAGGAGTGATCGGTTTATTGCTGGGTTGGCCAGGTGTGATCGCCGGTGTTTTCCTGGCAATAGTTGTTGGCGGAGTAATTAGTGGATTTTTCCTGATAGTCCAGCTTTTTAGAAAGAAATATCAGGCTTTTCAGGCCTTACCTTATGGACCCTATCTCGTGATCAGTGTTGTACTGCTTCTGTATTTTTCCCAACATATCAGCTAATAACTTGGAAAAATAATGAACCATCCTAACAATATTGTTAGGATGGTTCATTATTTAAGAATTTCCACAGTCAATCTTGTTAGCCCACCTTACCTAATCCAACCCGTTAGGCTATCTTTGGTTTATTGTTTTATCTTTATCTTTATCTTTAGATCGTGTATTTATTTATCTGGAACTTATTTGAGGAGTCATTGTGAGCAGGAAGCCGCTATCTGGAAATGATAACGGGCAGGGGATGGTGGAATTTGCGCTCGTATTTCCTTTGCTTGTTATTCTAATTATTGGCATTTTTGAAGTTGGAAGAGTCATGTTTTCGTATTCGGTGGCGATCGCTGCCGCGAGGGAAGCCGCCAGATATGGCGCTGCTGTACAGGATATCGGTGGTGGTATACCCCAATATGAAGATTGCCAGGGTATCCGGGATGCGGCTACGCGTTTTGGTAAATTCGCCGGTATCACAGATGCTGATATAACGATCCAGTATGGTGATGGATCAGTGATTTATTCAACATCGTGCCCTCCATCCCAGGAAGTTGGCCTAACTGATTCGATTTCTGTCACGATCAATACTGCAATTTCTCCTATCACACCAATGGGGAGTTTTACTTCCATACCGGTTACATCCAGCTCGAGCAGAACAATTCTCAGAAAAATCAGATTAGGTGAGAGCGGTACCGGCGCCGGTTCATTAACGGGTTTAGCATCGGATGTTAATTTTAAAACCACAACTCAATCCGCTGAAGAAACCAAGGGCATAATCGTGGCTGAAATTGAATTGAACCAAATAGCTACCGATTTGGTGACAATCCCATTTTCCGTGACGGGTACTGCATTTGAAGGCGTGGATTACACAATAACTAATAGCCCGGTTTATATCAATCCCGGTAATACAACTACCACCATTTATATTACCTTGATTAATGATGCAATTGTAGAAGGCAATGAAACACTTTTTATTGGAATAAATACGCCCACAAATGCAACGAAAGGTCCACAGGATATTCACATGATAACCATTGTGGATCCGCCGTTGGTGAGTTTTGCTATAGCAGATTGCCTAAAATTAGAGGCTGAAACTATTACTGGATTGAATATTGTGCTTTCAAAAGCCAGTACGCAAGATGTGACGGTGCCAATTGTCAGTGTGGGAACGGCCACCTGGGGGGTGGACTACCAGACAAACCCCAGTACTGTCGTCATTCCAGCGGGATCGATATCTTCATTATTAAATGTGATCATCTACGATGACCAGATAGATGAGGATAATGAAATTGCTGTTTTGGGTCTGGGCGCTCCTTCCAACGCAGTTTTGGGAGGCATTCCACTTCATTTGATGACAATTGTGGATAATGATGCTCCAACGGAAGTGACTTTCTTCACTGCGAACCAAGTAGTTTCTGAAGAAATTGGCACCTTTACTACCCAGGTAACTTTATCGTCCATTTCTTCAAAGGCGGTCGTGGTTCCATATTCAATCTCAGGCACTACGATTCCAGCCGACTATATCATTCACAATCCCTCGCCACTAATTTTCCCTCCGGGTACACAGACAGTTGATGTGAATATGAGCATCCTGGAAGGTGATGGTTGGGAGGTTGATGAAACCCTAATCTTCACTCTGGGTTCTCCCACAAATGCCATAGTCGGTAATCCTGGCGCGCAGACCATCGTGATAACCGAATCGTCTGGATTACCTGATGTGTATTTCTCAACTGGCGCGCAAAGCACCACGGAAGGTAATCATTTCGTAGATGTGTATATGCAATTATCCAATGCCTGGAGTTCAGATGTATCCATCCAGTATTCGCTCTCAGGTAATGCCACCAACGGGAGCGGTCAGGATTATTTACTTGCATCTAACACGCTGGTGATCCCAGTTGGATTCACCCAGGGTGTTGTCCGAGTAGAGGTTTTCGATGATGTATTGGATGAGATTACAGAACAGATCGTTCTATCCATTGGAATAGTCGTAAACGGTTTTGTTGGTTCTCCGAATGTTCACAATATATCCCTCATTGATAATGACTCATCTCCAGAAGTGGATTTTGCTCTGACCCTGGTTGATAAACTTGAATCAGCTGGTCAGTTTTCAGTCACAATAACAATGAATACGCCGGCTACCCAGGATGTCACGGTGCCCTTAATCCTGTCCGGGAGTGCTTCCAATGGCGGTGACTATAGCCTTTCAACTTCAACGCTGACAATTCCTGTTGGTGCTATCAGCACGTCGTTTGATATATCTATAAACGATGATGCTCAGTTTGAGCCTGAAGAGACGATCATAGTGGATCTCGGATCTCCTACAAATGCTGTGCTTGGAAGTAATACGAGATTCACCGTGAGGATTGAGGACGATGAACTGCCATTATGTGAGGTAGGCACTCATATGTTAACTATTGGTACTGATTCTCTTACCTGGTCGATTACAAACCAAGGCGAGGAGCTGATTTTTAAGGGAGGATCAATAACCTGGATTGATTCTGGTGTAAATACACCTCGATTGATTGAAATTCGCTTTTCAGGCAACGTGATAGACAGCGTTAACGTAAAACCACCTTTGTATTCTTATACTTCGCTGGAGTCCTTTTTTGAGCTTGAAACCACCACTGTCCAATATTCCTTCGGTGGCAACCTGGGGATCGGTCAACACGTATTGTTAGGCAATTTTGCAAATGTGTCCGATGGTACCCCGTGTTCATTAACTGAAAGTTTCCAAACTCATTAAATAAATGGAAAAAAATATGAAACCTCATTTGAAAGAAGAAAATGGCCAAAGCCTGGTTGAATTTGCTTTAGTCCTAGTTTTTTTGTTGACGTTATTGGCAGGGGTTTATGATCTTGGAAGGGCATTCTTCGCATACATTATCATTCGCGATGCTGCTCAGGAAGGAGCTGTGTTTGGTTCCGTTGCGCCCAAGAGTGATTTGTATGGTTTCGAAATTGCTGTCGCCGATCGTGTAGAAACTGCGTTTATAGATCCTGTTGATCCTGGAAACTCCCCCATCGATCTCAGTAGAATGAATGTTCAGGTTGATGTGATTGGATCCGCTTGTGCTGCTCCTGGTAATGGCGTTAGAGTTAAAGTAGATTATTCTGTTCCAGTATCAATGCCTTTCCTGGGCGCAGTTATCGGCACGCAGACTATTCACTTAACCGCCCAGGCCGAAGATTCTATTTTATCTCCAATATGCCCCTGATGTCAGAAAGGAAAATTAAAGTATGAACGAAAAACAAAAGGTTGAGCCAAAAAGAGGGGAAGAAGGACAGGTGGCTGTATTTTTGGCACTGGTCTTAGTAGGATTGATGGGATTTGCAGCTCTTGCCCTGGATGGTGGCATGTTGTTCTCTGATCGGCGGCATGCCCAAAACGCAGCAGATTCAGCCTCTTTGGCTGGTGCCAGTGCTGCTGCCTATTATATGAGTTCCCACGCAGTGAACTACAATGCTTTCATATGCGGTACAGGTGGCACGGTATTCACAGAGGTTACAGCAGAAATGGAAGCCATCAACAGGGCGGCATCCAATGATTATGTGATCGATGCTGATATTAGTGACAATCATGGCGTTGATGTTGTATGCAATATCACGGATATGGTCAGCTATGAAGACAAACACATTGATGTCATTACCAAGATCACCAGAGATACTCAATCCAACTTTGCCCATCTTGTATACGATGGCCCGTTAAGGAATGAAGTAGAAGCTGTAGCACGGGTCTATCCACCTATGCCTCTGGCATTTGGAAAAGCCATTATTTCATTGAATCAGGCGGCTTGTTCTGGAAATAAATATGGCGTAATCTTCTCGGGCAGCAGTAATACAACAGTTACCGGGGGAGGGGTTTGGTCAAATGGATGTCTAACAGGAAATGGAACAAGTTTTAGTGTGACTGTAAATGACGGCGGAGTTGGCTTTGCGGGCGCTTCTACAGGTACGCTGACAAATATAAGTCCAGTACCTTTGTATATCCCAAGTGTAATACCAGAATTTTCTACGATTGTGGGTGAACCGGACTGCTCTAGTCTATCTAATCGTACTGTTCCTCACAGCGGCCCAGCGACAATTCAACCAGGTATCTATGATGAGATAAAGTGGACCGGTGGTGCCTTGACCTTTAATCCTGGTTTGTATTGTGTAACAGGATCAAAAGGTATCCAAATTACTGGTGGATCTGTTTCGGGTGATGGTGTAACTATCTTCGTTACAAATGCTGGCATTTCGATCACTGGAAATGTTTCACCAGTCGACCTGCGGGCGCCTGAAGAATCACCTGATCCGTCTCCAGCAATTCCTGGAATTCTTATCTATATGGCGAATGGCAATACTGACACGATCAGCATGACTGGAAACAGCACGTCATTTTACCTGGGTACGGTCTATGCTCCTGATGGAGATCTGTATTTTTCTGGATCTTCAGGCACGGAGCCGACTTTCAATACCCAGTTGATAGGTAATAATGTTGAGGTCAGTGGTGGAGCTACGATTGATATTAACTTCAATGATGAAGAAAACTTCGAGAAACCGCCTTATTTGGACCTGCAAAGATAATATTTACACCAATTTAATATTGCCCTGGTCTGTACGCCCCGATAGATCAGGGCTTATTATTCTCCCTAACAAAGCTGTGATTGGCTTATCTCTTGAAGGAGTTTTATAATCTAGGTGATGAAAAATAAGCAATTACTCATTCCGTTGGTACTCATCATTATTTGCTTGAGTGCCTGTAGTGGAAATCTTGAGACTGTTGAGGGTGCGTTGATTAGACAATCAACTTCTATTCCTTCGCATACTCCCGAACCAACGGGGACTTTTACTCCAGCTCCAACTTTCACTCCCACAGTAACCCCAATTGTTATTTTAGCCCCCGAACCGCTAGAAGTGACATTCATGACCGAGGATGGAGTAGAGCTTGAGGGTGTGTATTATCCAGCGTCTGAAAACCCTGCACCCTTGATTGTCCTGGTTCATTGGGCAAGAGGTGACATGACGGAATGGGAACAGATCTCTTTTTGGCTGCAGGACCGGGGGCAGTTGGTTAGAAATCCTGACTACAACACAACGTGGAAATCTTCTGATTGGTTTACCATTGATTCTTCGGAAGGTCCGTTGGGTGTGTTTGTTTTTACATTGAGGGAATGTCAAGGCGGCTGTAAATCCTATTTGCCCGAAAAGTGGCTGTTGGATATTGAGGCCGCGATGTTGCATGCTTCTCAGCTGCAAGGAGTTGATAAGGAAAGGATCATTACCGCCGGCGCCTCCATTGGCGCTGATGGCGCTTTATATGGTTGTGCCTGGATGAACCAGGCTGGTTTTGGTTCATGTCTGGGAAGTTTCTCGTTATCCCCCGCCTCGCTATTGACAATCGCTTACGAAGATCTGTCCAATCAATTGATAAACTCAGAACCATCTTTACCTGTTTACTGCTTATATGGATTAAGGGATGATGCATCCGTTGAAACTTGTTCCGGGATACCTGGTTTGGTATCTGTGGATTATGGGTATATCGAGAATCATGGATTTGAACTTATCCAATCAGGGCAGGATCCAGATCCTCTGATTTTGTTGAATGAATTTATAACTATGTCCCTAGCAGGAGTAGAGGAATGAATGCCATCAAACGATCTCTGTATTCTCTAATTATTGCGGGGTTGTTCCTCTCGGTATTTAATGTCGCGCCTGTTCTGGCTATGGGGCAGGGAGATGGAATATGCAATGGACCCGATAGTGTGGTCTATATCCTGGTGGTTGGCACAGATACTCGAAGTGTGGGATACCTTTATGGTATGGGCGACTCATCGATGGTCATCAGGGTGGATTTCCAAAACCAGGAAGTAAATGTAATTGGTTTTCCAAGAGACCTCTGGGTGGAAATTCCGGACGTTACCGAAGATAACGGCAGGACTCATGGCAAATTTAATCAGGCTTATTTTTTTGGCACTGAAGGCATGGGGTACTTTTCCGGTGACGGTTACGGCGCTGGGCTAATGGCTGAAACCATTAAGCATAATTGGGGTCTTGAGATCGACCATTACATTGTTTTGAATATGAGGGTATTCAGGGACGTTGTTGATGCGCTTGGCGGTATAGAGGTCTACAATCCTGCGCCTGTATATTCCTATCACCAGCCCAACCAGCCTAAATTTCCTGTAGGAGGATACTTTTTCGGTGGACAGGAAGCACTGATGTATGCCAGATACCGTGATCCTAAGAACTCAGTAGATCGTGTTGACAGACATGCGATCATAATGAAAGGGCTATTTAAGCAGATCTTTAGCTTATCAACCGTACCGAAGATTCCAGAGTTAATTGGATTATATAAAGGGAACGTCCTGACAGATATGCATCTGGCGGAAATCAGTCAATTTTTATGCCTTGCTGCCCAGACGGACTTTGAAGACGTGCGTTTTGGAAGGATACCAAAGGATACTCTGTATATACCAGACTGGGAAGGATTTGTTTGGTTGGAAAAAGAACCTGGTTCGATTGAGACCTTGCTTCAAGATTTTCAAGCAGGTAATTGGCCAGAGTGATCAGTTTTGAGTTTAATATATATAAAAAGATCCCGTTCAAATTATACGGGATCTTTTTAGATTTAAAACATGATCAACCAATTTTCAATAACTGGCTAGCCGTGAATGGGTTGAATTGTATACTTTCAACACTCCCCATTTTTTCAAGGCCAGATCGGATTTTTTTCTCATCTCCACCCCTTTCTTTCGTATCAATGTAGAAGTACTCACCTGATTCTTCATATGTCAGGGTTAGGGAAACAATCCAGCTGCCTGCGTCGGCCATTACTCTTGTAAAATCAGCCAGTTGGCCTTTGATATTGGGTAATTTAGCCTCAATTCTGGTCCCGGCTTGCCCACCACCTGTTACTTCAATGAAGATTTTGAAAATATCTGTATCGGTAATAATCCCAATAAGTTTATTTTCGTTCAGCACAGGAAGGCATCCAATATCCGATTCAAACATGAAGTGGGCAGCCTCGGAAATACTGCAATCCTCAGTGATAGCCAGAACAGGAGAGCTCATTAATTGATTCATAGTGACTTTATCTAGAAGAGCTGCTATTTCATAAATACTTAATGTGCTCACTCTAGATGGCTCGGCTTTTAGCATGTCTTTATGGGTGACTAATCCAACCAGATCACCTTTCTTGTTAATGATAGGTAAGTGATGGATGTTGTTACTCTCCATCAATTTTAATGCTTCATTAAATGTAGTTTTTGGTTCTGCTGTTATTGGCGCGCGAGTCATTCGGCTTTTTACTCTCATCATGGTATTCTTCCCTTTTTTTTGCATGCGACTTTCAATAGAATTGGAATTAATTAACCACTGACCGCGGTACTTGCCTCCCAATTTTTTAGCCTCAAGGTTATTTTCCGCAACTAATTGCCGAACCCTGGCAGTCGAGACACCCAGGGTTTCCGCAGCTTCTTTTGATGTTACCCAGATTATATTTTCCATAATATGTGCTTACGCTAACGTAACCTCTTTCTATAATTTACACCTAACGCTAGCGTAAGTCAAGAGGAATTTTGTGATTCTTACAGGAAAATTACTTTTACTTATCTGGAGAAAATCTACGTTTAGGTTCATAGAGCGTTAGTGATAGTGTGAGTAGGGGGAGGATATGGATATGATAAACAGCTATTTGATGAGATGATTGAGTTAATTTTAGTATCAGGATTGATCCACTCAGGGAAAATTTATTAGGAAATTCTGCATATGATCCTTCACTTGGATCGGAGAGCGTGCAGGATCATAATAACAAATCAAAAGGGTGGGGGATCATTGGGATGCTGTGCCCTGGATAAGAATACAATTCAAAAAGTAATTTGATCAATGTCCTGGTAACTTCTTATGTCGATAAGCGATGTGAGGGTCTGGATGGATGTAATGTGAATAATCCAGAACCTCCTAAGCTCGATCAAAAGTACAAGATCTATTGAGTCTTCTTTACTAATCCAGAATACTTTAAAATTGAGAGCAGGGAACTCCGGGTTCACGCTTGGTAGTTACTGTTCAGAATAAACACAGCTGGAGTGCGGGGGATTTTCCATTTATTAAGATATAGGGCGTTGTTCCTTCTGTAATCAGTTTGAGCTTTTTCAATCGAGAATAGGAATTCAATCGTCCGTTCCGGCGCAAGGTAAGGATACTCTCAACCCCTTTTCGGTCCAAGACCTGGAACCCGCAGTAGCTGTTCTCTAGGCGCGAGATTGATTTCCAGGGGGTGATGCAAGAGATGTTTTTCAGCCCAGGCTGATTTAGGGTCTTTTTCTAGTGAGAGATTCCCGGTTCCTTGATAATTAAGTTCCTCTATTGTAAATCCGTAATCACGGAGAAGAAAGAATGCCTGGTATAACCTGAACTCCCTGCGGGGGTGGGGGGGAGCTGTGTTTTCGAGGGGAGTGCCTTGAATGGGTTTGAAGCTTGAATAGTAGGCCCGTTTTATTCCGCTTGTCTCGTGTAAATACGCTGTAGTTGATAGGATATCAAGATCGGTCTCCCCGGCTGCACCAACCACGAATTGAGTAGTCGAAGATGGCCATATCCCTTTCCAGGCCTGGGTTGGCGGTTTTGAATTACGGATCTGTTGGATCCACTTCAATGGCGCAAGCAGATCTGTTTCCAGATCTTTTTGGGGAGCAAGTACAGCCAATGCATCAGGGTGGGGTGCCTCAAGATTCACAGAGAGTCGATCTGCTAATGCCATAGCTTGCTCCACCTGAGCTTGTTCTGCTCCCGGCATGATCTTTAAATGCAAATACTCTCTAAATTGATATTTAGTTCTTAAGATCTCAGCTGTATCGATCAGTTTATCCTGGGTTTTGATTGCTCCATCAAAAATGCTAGAGCTGAGAAAAATACCTTCAACGAATCCACTCCGATATAGCGAATCGAATAGTTGGGCAAAGTAATCAGGAGTAAACGCAGTTCTGGGTATATCGCGCTGGGCACGAAACGGACAGTACCGGCAATTATTCTCACAGTAGGAACTCAATAGTGTTTTTAAGAGCTTGATCATTTGACCGTTTGGCAAAATAGCGTTTTTAACTGTAATGGCCTCAGATCCTCCAGCAGGTAAGGG
>Ga0307990_1001540_pt1 | contig 19316 bp, 8 predicted proteins | sample EllFjometagen129_FD_203168 | JGI IMG/M metagenome (GOLD analysis project Ga0307990, IMG submission 203168) | Marine microbial communities from Ellis Fjord, Antarctic Ocean - #129 | ecosystem: Environmental > Aquatic > Marine > Unclassified | place: Southern Ocean | collected 2014-10-08
TCGTAATATCCGCCGGCTGTGGCAACGACCTGTTGCGCTTTGGCCTGGAAAATGCAGGCTGTAAAAGCAAGTGCGCTAATAAACAGTGTTAAATGTTTCATAAGTTTGGGATTGAAGTGAATAAATAATTTTTGTGGCTGTAAATATAAGAATCATACAGAATTTATGGACAAAAAAAAAGAAATGAAGTGCTTATTTTCGATGATTCCATAACTATCTATGCGAAAAAATGATTTATCCGAATAGATTACTAAAAACCTGTTCGATTCGGGATACCGGGATTAATTCGATGGTATGATTTTTTTTCGACAGTCCTTTAAAACTATGCAATGAAATAAATATTTTTTCGAAACCCAATTTAGAAGCCTCGCTAATTCGCTGCTCTACCTTGTTTACGGCTCTTATTTCGCCCGAAAGACCTACTTCAGCAGCAAAGCAAACTTTTGGATTCACGGGCATATCTTCATTCGAAGAAAGCACTGCTGCCACCACTGCCAGGTCAACGGCCGGGTCGTCAACCCTTATCCCGCCGGCCACATTAAGAAAAACATCTTTCGATGAAAGTTTAAAACCGTGGCGTTTTTCCAGAACTGCCAATAACATGTTCAACCTTCGCGAATCGAAACCTGTTGTAGAGCGCTGTGGAACCCCGTAAGCAGCCGAACTCACCAATGCCTGTATTTCGATGAGCATTGGACGTAATCCTTCGATGGTCGCGGCAATAGTAATGCCGCTAAAATTCTCATCCCGCTGAGTAATGAGCAATTCAGATGGATTTACTACTTCACGCAGGCCATTGCTTTGCATCTCAAAAATTCCAAGTTCGGAGCTTGAGCCAAAGCGATTTTTTACCGATCTCAAAATTCTGTAGCCATAGTTGCGGTCGCCTTCAAATTGCAAAACAGCATCCACCATGTGCTCTAATATTTTGGGCCCGGCCAGATTCCCATCTTTGGTAATGTGGCCGATTAAAAAAACAGGTGTATTAGTAAGTTTTGCATATTGCTGCAATTCGTTGGCACACTCACGAATCTGGGAGATACTACCCGCTGAGGATTCGATGGATTCGGTGTGTAAAGTTTGAATTGAATCAACTATAATAATTTGAGGTTGTAGTTTTTCGAGGTGCTTAAATATTACCTGGGTCGATGTTTCGGTAAGGATATAAGTTTCTGCTTTATCTTCACCCAGCCGGGCTGCCCGCATTTTAATTTGTTGTTCGCTCTCCTCGCCCGAAATATAGAGCACACTCATCCCGCGCATTTTTAGAGCTATTTGCAGAAGCAGTGTTGACTTTCCAATTCCCGGCTCGCCGCCCACCAAAACTACCGAACCTTGCACCAGTCCCCCGCCAAGCACCCGGTTTAACTCGCCACTCCCGGTATCAATGCGATCATCAGTTTCAAAATTTAGCTCATGGAGCTTTTTAGGCAGGCTCTTTTTTGGCTGAAGCCCGATTGAAGCCCCACGGGTAGATTTTGCCGATTGTACAACTTCTTCAACATAGGTATTCCACTCGCCACATGATGGACACTTCCCAATCCATTTTGGTGAATTCTGGCCACAGTTCTGGCAGAAAAATGTTGTTTTAACCTTTGCCAATCTTAGTGTATTATTTTAAATTTTTAATGCGGTTTATTATTCCGCTTGTTGAATGACCTTCCAAAAAATCGATGGTAACAACCTCGCCACCTTTTGCCGAAACGATGTCGTAACCAACAATTTGTTCAGCCTTGTAATCGCTACCTTTCACAAGAAAATCAGGTTGAACGGATTTTATTAAACTGTATGGAGTATCTTCATCGAAGAGTACAACAATATTTACAAATTGAAGCGCTGCAAGGATCATTGCCCTTGATTTTTCGCTTTGCACAGGACGACCCTCACCTTTAATGCGCTGCACAGAACTATCGGAGTTTAATCCCAGAATCAACACATCGCCCAGGCTTGCTGCTTTTGCCAGGTAGTCGATATGCCCTTGATGAAGAATATCGAAACACCCATTAGTAAACACTATTTTTTTTTCCTTAAACCTCAAACAGGCCAGCCAGCGATCGAGTTCAGTTTTATTGTTGATTATCTTGGATTGTAACAGGCTGAGTTTGTCCATATTCTCCTTTTTTATTTAAAATGGGTAAAACTATTAATGAGATCACACCGGAAACAACAATAAGCAGGGTTTGAGCAGTCCATGTAAGCCAACCCAGTGCATAACCGGGAATAGCCTGAATTCCATAAATTGCCAGTGTTTCGGCAATGATTACCGGGTAAATCCCGATGCCTCCCTGCACAATCATTATCCCAATGGAACCAAAAATAAGCAGCGACAAACCTGCTCCCACACCAAGATGGCTGGTCTCGGGTAAACTAAAAATGCATACAAAGATCATTAGAAAATACAAAATCCAAATTAAAAAGGATTGAAAAATAAAGGCAACAGGCTTTTTAATTTTTGTAACCGACCACAAGCCATGCCAGAAGCCTATCAAAATTTCCTTCCCCTTTTTATACATTTTTATTTCTCTTACTTTTTTCCTAAAAAGAAAAAAAGCAATTAAAGTAATTGCAAGAGTTACAAAAATTAGTACAAGAAAATAGGTTGACACCTGGGCATATTGAAATTTTTCGCTTAGTGGGATAAAAACTTTCTCTTCGACGTAATGATTAAGTTTATCAAAAAAAACAATGAAGTTTATAAAAAATAGTATTACAAATACCACCATATCAATACTTCTCTCAACGATAACCGTTCCTATTGATTTATTCATCGGTATTTTTTCGTATTTTCTAAGCACCCCACAACGGGTAACTTCGCCCAACCTGGGCAAAGCCATATTGGCAAAGTAACCAATCATTACAGCATAAAAGGTATTTGAAAGTTTAGGATGATAACCCATGGGGTCGAGCAACATGCGCCATCGCATAGCCCTTACAAGATGACTTAAAAATCCAATAATCAAAGCAAGTACGAGCCAGCTAAAATTGGCATGTATAAACGAATCCCATATTTCAAGTTTTTGATCGGGAGTAAGCTTTCGCAGGAATATCCAGATAAAGAATATTCCAATGGAAAGAAAAAACAGAATCTTAAAAGCTAATAGGACTTTTTTTTTCAAAGTCGTTTACAATTTATTATGTTGATCAGGAAAAATAATGGCGGGTTTAAATTGTTTTGCCTCCTCAAAATCAACGGATGCGTATGAAACGATAATAACGAGATCGCCTTCGTGTGCTTTTCGTGCGGCAGCGCCATTAAGCGAAATGAGCCCTGAGCCACGCTTACCCTTAATCACATAGGTGTCAAAACGCTCACCGTTGTTAATATTATAAATATGCACTCTTTCGTTCTCGATAATGTTAGAGGCATCCATCAAATCTTCATCGATGGCAATACTCCCAATGTAGTTGAGATTTGCCTCGGTAATTGTCCCTCTGTGGATTTTCGACTTTAAAACTTCTATTTTCATATTGCTGGCAAAATTACTAAAATAAAATAATATTATCTATGAGTCTTACTTTTCCAAGATTTACGGCAGTGCATGCAACAACACTTTTCTTATCATCCCAGTTACTTATCTGTAAAAGATCATCGGCACCTACTATCGAAAGATATTCTACAGACATTTCATCAAATTTGTTTATTTGACCAGTCCCCCACTCCTGTGCTTCAAGCGGAGACATTGTGCCAATTTTATCTTTCAAGTTGTTTAACACCCTGAAAATTACAGGTGCAATGGATCTTTCGTATTTGTTTAACCTGACATTTCTCGAACTCATGGCCAGCCCGTCTTTTTCGCGCAATGTGGGACAGGGAATAATATCAATTTTCATGTCCAATTTTTCGACCATGGTTTGAATGATTTTCAATTGCTGATAATCTTTCAATCCGAAGTAGGCCTTAGTTGGAGCAATAATTTCGAATAGTTTTCGTACCACGACAGCCACACCATTAAAATGTCCCGGACGATGCCGGCCTTCCATCACCTTATCTAAATGCCCAAAATCAAACCTTTCGAGTACAGGCTCAGGATACATTTCCTCAACCGATGGAGCAAAGAGAACATCGCATTGAACCTCTTTAAGCTTTAAAACATCTTCTTCGAAAGTACGTGGGTATTTTTCTAAATCTTCTTTTTTATTAAATTGAATTGGATTGACAAATATGCTGCATACCACAACATCATTTTCAAGATTTGCTTGTTGCAAGAGCGAAATATGGCCTTGATGCAAAGCCCCCATCGTTGGTACAAACCCTATGCTTTTGCCTTTTTTTGACCTTTCTTCGAGGTAGGTCTTTGTTTCAGAAATTGATGAAAATATCTTCATTGTCAAAAAATTATGATCCCATGGCTAAAATCAATAGCAAATCCTTTTCGAGGGTAGAATTAGGAGTTTCTACGATCCTTCCAATCTCCCGGTCGTTTTTATATAAAATAAAGGTGGGCACCCTTTGAATATCCATTGCAGCTATACCCACACCACCGCCTTGCTTATCCCTGTCAACACAAAAAATATTAAGCCTGGAATCTTTAAATTTCATTTCATCCAGAATTTTAATAAATCGTGGAACTTGCTCTTTGCTGTCATTACACCATGATCCCATTACAATCGCTATGCTAACTCCTTTTTTTTGTTTGGACAGTTTTTTAATAATAGTTTCATCAGGAACATAATCAGCATATCCGGGTGAAAAAAATTCGCCAAAAGGCTTAGCCTTTAAACCCTCCCTATCACAAGTACCAATTAATAATTGCTTATTAGAATCCTTGTCGGAAATGACTTTATTTATTTCCTGCGCGAAAAGCCCGGAGGATAGAACGATTAACAATGAAAGTAATACAGTTTTCATAAAAATATTTTAAAAATTAATAATTGTTTTCAAATAGCTTTTAATTTTTCAATTAAGGTATAAAGTTCCTTTTCAGTTTGCAAACAATCGATATGAAACTCAGCAAATTTAGAATTAATGTACGAATCAGGAATTATAAATAATCACAATTGATGACGATTTACTGTCTGTCTGTAAAGCCGATACTTTTCACTTGCCCCGGGTTTTCCAAAAGGGATGCCTGCAGCATAACCCGGGGATTAATGAATTTAGCAATGCCTCCCCCGCCTTTTCGCTGTCAATGCCTTCGGCATTGACAGCGAAAAGGCGGGGGCATTCATCACATCAATTTAATCCACAACCTAAAGGATGTGGAAATTGATATTTCAAAAAAAACTCACTTTAAAGACCGACACTATTTAGTGCAGACTCCTTTATTCGTGTTTATGGAAGGACACCATTTTTACATAAATGAGAACAGTATAGAAAGCCATCTTACCCCTATCTAAACGCATAAATTACATAAACAATAAAAAAGGGGCTTTCGATTGAAAGCCCCTTTAATAATTATTATACTTACTATTTACTACTTAACAGTAAGCCTTTTGGTAATAACAACACCATCCAGGTTTTCGATTTGTACAAAGTACATTCCTGAACCATAATTAGATGTGTTAATTTGGAAGTTCATTTGATTTACATCCTGATTAAATACAACCTGGCCTACATAATTAACAACTTTAACATTGCTAATTTCGAAGTTTGTTTTAATATTTACAAGATCAGTAGCCGGATTTGGATACAGGCTTGCAGTAAGATTAGATGTAAAGTCGTTGATGGATGTAACACCAAGCTTGAGGCTTGTAATGGCAGAAACACCATTTTCAGCGAATACATTTTGATTGGGCAGATTTGCATCGAATGCAGCCTGAGCAATCATTTCTTCGCCATTACGCCAAACTTTGATGGTCATTATGTCGCCTTCAACAAAACCTTCGGTTTCTTTAGTGAATGGATTGTCACCAAAGGTTCTTAGCATCGCGATCTCATTTGTATTGGTAATTTCAACCATACCGGTCATTTGATTATACTCGTTGAACGCACCAACTACATCACCATCTTCCAGTTGCGACATGGCATCGGAAGTAATAACAATGTTGTGTTGTGTTCCGGTAAGTACAGCATCATTCCAGGTGGTAATATTTCGTGGAAGGTTAGCATAACCAGGAGCCGCATCAACTGCAGGTACATCAAAGTCGAAAGTAACATCATTATAAAGCAGAACTGAATAGCTACTACCTGGAACGAGGTACTCCAGGGTAAACGCATAACCAGGGAACCAGTATCCTGAATAATCCATGCTAAATACAGCAAAGATATCAGCAATATGAGGACCAAATACGTCATCAGCAAGTACTACGCTTTGCGACCAAACAGGAAGATAACTTCCATTTGCAGAATATGGTACATCAACAGTTGACCCAAGTGTTGGGTAACCCGTTACTTCAACAAAGGTTGGATAACCACCTGTGCCTATATTAACTTTTGCCCCTTTATCTTCAGTCAAACTGTAAGGAAGACCACCGGGTACCCAGGTGAAATTAGGACTTACAAAGTCAACTTGCTGTAAAGCAGGTACACCACCAAAGATGGTAGCGACACGCTTTTCGGTTAACTCAAGATAGGTTGAGAAACCATTTACAGGACCAAGGAAATCGATTTTTTGTGTCCAGGGCTCTACAGTTAAAGTAACAGTTTCTGACATTACATTTCCACATTCACCCATTACTTCGCAGTAGTAGTTACCAGCATCTTCCGGCATAGCACTTTCGATTGAATAAGTAGCATCAGTTGCACCTGCGATCGGCAGATCGTTTAGATACCACTGATAAGCAGTTGCATTAACAGCTTCAACAGAAAACTCAGCAGGATAACTAAATTCAACTATAAGACTTACAGGTTGCATAGTAATTTCTGTAAGAGGAAGAACAGTGAGTTCAAGACCTTCAACTTCCATAGCCATACATCCGTTAGCATCAACTACGCTAAGAACCTCAAGTGTATAGAGACCGGCTACATCAGGAGTTAAAGGAATTACCAGTGGAGTACCATCAATCATATCTGTCATTTCCTCGCCATTGATTGTATAAACAACAGTGTAAGGATAGAAACCATCTACAGGACCTGTTACAGTTCCCGTAACGGTTTCACCGAGGCAAATTTCGAGAGCATCCAGTGCAAGTGTAATGTATGGTAATGGATTAACAACGACTTCAAATCCACAGAAATCTATACAGCCAAATTCGCTGGTTACGGTTAATGTGAACATATAGGTTCCGGCCATCATCGGATCAAATCCGGGAACTTCCGTTCCTTCAGCATCAGTATAATCTCCGCCGTCAACTTCGGGGAACATGATCATATCACTTCCTTCACAAACTGCTTCATAAGCAGGACATTCTGCAACGGGCAATGGGTGAACAACAACGGTAAATACCTCATTTGGCATTGCTGAGCAACCGTTAGCATCAACTATACTTACAAGAACACCTTCGTAAGTACCAGCTTCTGTAATTTCGTCGAATACAAGAAATTCATTAGCACTTGGCATTTCAATTTCAAATGTGCCACCAGCAAGGGTATAAGAAACCTGGTAAGGATAAGCACCCATCTCAGGACCAGTTGCTGTAAGCGTTATAGAACCTCCTACACATACTTCATCTGCTGAAAGTTCAACATCAATGTAGGGTAAGGGATTAACAACTACTGTAAATACATCATTTGCAACTACAGAACATCCGTTAGCATCAACAATACCAGTTAAAATTGCAACATAAGTACCAGGTTCAGGAGCAACTAATTCGAGTTCTTCAGTCATGCTTTCCATAATTCCTTCGACAGGTTCACCGTTAAAGGTTCCTGTGATGGCATAAGGATAGGCTCCGCCTTCGGGACCGGTAGCAGTAACATACAAAGTTTCATCGAGGCAAATTTCGGTATCAGAAAGCACAAAATCAACATAAGGCAGTTCATTAAAGCCTAACATCATGCAATCCATAGCCGGGTCGCATAAAACGTCTGAAGGCTGTACTGTCATACAAAGTTCAACCGTACCATTCATCAAGTCCATAGCACCCGGAGTATAGGTAGGTGCCAAAGCAGTGGCATCATCAAACATACCATCACCAAAACTGACCCACATTACGGATGTGTAGTTGGTAGCAGCGCCAGCAAGTACGTAAACTTCGTTAGCACAAACTACGGCATCATCTCCTGCAAAAGCAGTAGGAGGATTAACACAGCCACCAGTAAAAATAGTCAGGGTCATACAATCGAAAACATCAACACCACAATAGAATGAGTTAACCCAAAGACAAAGTTCAACACTTCCGTTTTCGATATCATCTTCGCCAGGTACATAAACGGCGTTAAGTGCAAAGGCATCGGGGTCAAAAGTACCATCACCGGATGTTTCCCACCACGACCAATCATCTTCCTGGAGATTTTCGATAGCAGCATCAGCAAGTGTATAAGTTTCATCGGCTCCAATGGTATCATCATCACCAGCATAAGGTTCAGGAAGTGCCATGACTTCAATTTCGAAATCGCAGCTTGCTGAACAACCATTTTCAGTTACCGTGAGGGTAAATGTAAAGATTCCTGCCATTACCGGATCAAAGCCTAATACTTCTTCACCTAAATCGTTGGTATAAATTCCACCATCGACTACGGGGAATTCTACAGCTTCTTCGCCAACACAAAAGAAATAATCTCCAGGACAGTCAGCAACCGGTAATGGATTTACGGTAATGTTAAATGTACAGCAGTTTTCACACATATTGACATCTACATAGCAATAGATAATTTCAAAAGTACCTACGCCGGCAACTGCCGGATCAAACATACCCATATCAACACCAACACCTGAATAAATACCACCTTCGGGTGTTGCGCCTTCTAAGGCGAAAGCATCTGCATCTTCGCAAACTGCAAAGTCGGCAGGACATACAACAACAGGTAATGGATTTACTGTAATGTTAAAAGTACAGCAGTTTTCACACATATTGGCATCTACATAGCAATAGATAATTTCAAAAGTACCTACACCGGCAACTTCCGGAACAAACACACCCATATCAACACCTACACCTGAATAAACACCACCTTCGGGTGTTGCGCCATAAAGATCCCAAGGCTCTGCATCAATACAAACTGCAAAATCAGCAGGACATTCAACAACAGGTAATGGATTAACCGTAATGTTAAAAGTACAGAAGTTAACACACATATTGGCATCTTCATAAGTATAGGTAATTTCAAAAGTACCAACTCCGGCAACTGCCGGATCAAACATACCCATCATATCAACACCAGTTCCTGAATATTCACCACCTGCAGGGCTTGCACCATCTAAGGCGAAAGCAACTGCGTCAACGCAAACTGCAAAATCAGCAGGACATTCAACAACAGGTAATGGATTTACTGTAATGTTAAAAGTACAGAAGTTAACACACATATTGGCATCTTGGTATGTATATGTAATTTCAAAAGTACCTGCGCCGGCAACTGCCGGATCAAACATACCCATATCAACACCGACACCTGAATAAACACCACCTTCGGGTGTTGCGCCATAAAGATCCCAAGGCACAGCATCAATACAAACAGCAAAATCAGCAGGACATTCAACTACAGGTAATGGATTTACTGTAAACATTAACTCTGCTGTTGCATCCAAACAAGGATCAAAGGCATAAGCAGTTACTGAAATTGTAACAAGCCCTACATAAGTATCACTCAAAACAAAATCAGTTCCAAGGAATTCACCAGCTTCAGCAGGAACTATCAACCATTCTACTGATGAATCATTTTCGAAGGTAACACTAATGAAGTCAATAACCACTTCTTCACCAAAGCAAACATCTGCAGGAGCAGCGGGGAAATTGTTGATAACTGCGTCCAAACAAGGAAATGGAAGTAATACACACATTTCATTTGATTGACCTGATTCGCTCAAATCTTCCATAATTTGAGAAACAGTGAAGCAGTATTCTTGTCCATTGGTCAAACCATCAACAGTGTACATATTTCCTTCAACGCCTTCAACTGCAAGAAGACCATCCTGGTAAATATTAAAGGTAGGTACATACTCTTGCGGACTAGTAAAAGCGAATTGTGCAGCAGTAAATTCATTTCCTGTTGGAAATACATCACCTATATAACCACCCTCAAGGAAGTTGTATTCAAATGCTGTGGATTCAACACTTTCGCTGGCATCCCAACACATCACTGTAAATGCATTACCGGGGGTATATCCAGAATTGGGTGTACCATCCAAATTATTCCAGGCATTGAGTGCAAAATCCGGATCCGGTACACCAGGAGGAGTTCCGGGAAGAACCAGGCTACCTACCAAAGTGGCACCATCGTAAATCGCAAGTTCATCACCTTCTTCAAGGTCAACAGTATTTAGCGTTGCGTCAAAAACATACATCGCCCAAATCAAACCTGAAGGGTCACCTTGTACAACAGGCCAGTGGTCACCATCAACATTGTCAGTTAAAGGAATAGGCTCCCAGGTCAGGTCAACCACTGCATCTCCTGCCAAAGCCTCTATTAATACTGGTGCAAGAGGCTGATCAGTAGCAAACTCAAACTGAGCTGCAGTAAATGCATTTCCTGTTGGAAATACATCACCTATATAACCACCCTCAAGGAAAGTGTAATCAAATTCTGTGGATTCAACACTTTCGCTGGCATCCCAACAAATTACTGTAAATGCATTACCGGGGGTATATCCAGAATTGGGTGTACCATCCAAATTATTCCAGGCATTGAGTACATAAGCCGGATCCGGTACACCAGTAGGGGTTCCGGGAAGAACCAGGCTACCTACCAAAGTGGCACCATCGTAAATCGCAAGTTCATCACCTTCTTCAAGGTCAACAGTATTTAGCGTTGCGTCAAAAACATACATCGCCCAAATCAAACCTGAAGGGTCACCTTGTACAACAGGCCAGTGGGTATCTTTGGCTTTTTCATTGAGAGCTGGTTTAGCAGCATCGCTTGAGGACTGATTTACATTGTCGCTAGCAGGATAAATCAATTGATCATCTCCATCCATTGAAAGCAAATATCCTTCTCCAGGATTTAAATTACCAATACCATTAACCCAGTTACCAAAAAAGAATTTTAACTGGTCACCATCTGAATTCCTTGCGAATTCAAGGTTATCAAGAATACCGTCAAAGCCAAATAGTGCATCCATTGGCTCGTAATCCAGGTAAGATACAAACTGGAAACCAGTAGTAACATCAATTGGGGTTTGTGGATCAACTTTCTCTCCACAAATCACAAGTGTATCAGGTGCATCCATATTAACCAAGTATCCTTCTTCGGACACCCAGTCTCCAATCCCGTTAACCCAGTTACCAAAAAAGAACTTTAATTGATCACCTTCAGAGTTCCTTGCAAATTCCAGGTTATCCAACACATCACCCATAACAACAACCATGTCGGGTTCTGGTGCGGCAATGTAAGAAGATATAAACTGGAAACCTGTTGAAAGAGCAATCTCCTGACACTCTTCACAAAGGCCAAAGCTGGCTACTGCATCCAGTGCAGTATTCATCCAATTAAATTCAGCACCTTCAGCATCGTAAGCTTTTACACACTCATCAGCATCCCGATAAAACATCCAGTAAATTGGTTCGTTTTCGCTAAAGCCATTTTTGTCTGGTGCAACTAAAGTATCGTTGCCAAAAACAACAATGGCAACATTGTTTGTACCATCCCATTGAACAGCACCACCACATTCCATTACACCATCGTCCATGTAGAATGCCCCAATCCAATTATCGGGAGCTAATGCATCAACACCATCGAACACTACATCGGTAGGAATGGCATAGGTTGCTGAATTTGGGTTGAGTGTAAAATTCCACCCAACAGGCAGACCCGGGATTTGTGCATTGCCAATCAATGGCATAAGCATAAAGAGTAATATCCATACTCTTGATTTGTAAACTTTTAATAACATGTAATCCTCCTTTTTTAAAGATTTGTATTAAGTTAAGGTTAAGAAAATTCCGACTTTTCGTAAACAAATATATGATTATTCTTCAAATTTGATATTCTTTTTTTAACTTTTTTTAAATAAGACACTTAAAGCCAAAAAAAGAATTTCTGGTCAGAAAAAATAATTCGAAAATAATTGTGATTTTTCTCAAATTTTCAATCAACAATAATATTATTTAATAAATTAGTAGATGTTGCCATAATCGTTTGGTTATAAAGCAAATTAGATAGAAAACAAAACAAAAATGTATTGTATTTGACTTTATTCAAGATTTACTTTTTTAATTATTTAACATTATCAAGCACTTCTATTTTATCACAAAACAAAAATAAGATAATTTTAAAACAAACAACAAAAATTTAGATTCAATCAAACTGAAAAACTTTTTAGTCCTAACCTGGACAAGCCAAAACCAAACAAGGTGAGCATGTAAAATTTATGGTGTATTCCTGTTTTGGTTTGTCCAAGCTAGTCGATTAGCAAAATTTTGTGATTATAGGTTTGATCTCCACACCTAATCTGCAAAATAAAGACTCCTTTGGCTGGTGGCAGATTAATTGTAAGATCTCCATTAATAGAATAATCACTTTTTGATATCTCTTGTTCAAATACTTCTTTTCCATCTCGGCTATATAGCTTAATCAGCAAATCATAACCAGGAATTTCATCAAAATTAATGTGTACTATACCTGTGGTAGGATTCGGAAAAACAAGCAGACCCCTGTTTTCTGCGTAATCATTAATATTTACAAGTGTATCGATTGTTAATGTAAGATCATCGAAATCGCTAACAGAGCATGGATTAATAGGTAATGCACTCAATGTAAGTGTTGCAGCCGCATTGGCAATATCAACTATACCGGGAGTGTAAATTGCATTTAACAGGTTGGTATTATTAAATGTTCCATCACCATTGGTGTTCCATTCAATACCTAAAAAATTATTTGCTGATCCATCACACTCGAAACTTTCTCCTTCGGGAATGGTGTAATCTTCTCCTGCATTTGCTTCAGGAAGAAGTACAATAAATACGGTAAGGCTATCCACATTCTGCAATAAGCAGGGAAATACAGGCTCTGCCAGTAGAATGATATGTGCCTGGACATTTTGGATATCCACACTTCCCGGATGATACACCGTGTTTAAGCTATTTGGATTATCAAAAGTACCATCCCCGGAGCTTGTCCAGGATATTTCATCAAAATTTGTGGCAGTTCCGTTTAATTGCAAATCAGCAGTTTCGCAAATACTAACATCGTTTCCTGCAAAAGCATCGGGAAGAAATTCATAAAATACAACAAGGCTATCCATTTTTTGCAATAGACAAGGGAAAAGAGGTTCAGCAATTAAAACAATATGTGTTAGTGAGTTTTGGATGTCGTTAACCCCGGGATAATAAATCGTGTTTAGGCTGTTCGGGTCTGTAAAGCTACCATCTCCGGATGTAGTCCATAATACATCGTCAAAATTATTAGCAGTGCCATTAAGTTGCAAATTGGAAATTTCACATATAGTTTCATCGCTACCGGCAAAAGCATCCGGGTTTTCAATGATGGTAATGATAAGCGCATCGGAAGCACCAACATTACATGGTTCGACAGCCTGGGCTGACAGAGAAATATTAACTGATCCTTCCTCAATATCAAGTATTCCCGGAAAATATAAAGTTTCAAGTTCTGCAGCATTTCCAAATGTGCCATCACCAGATGTTTCCCAGGCAAAACCCGAGGTATATAATACGTTTCCTGAAAGAGCAACTTCATTTCCCTCACATACAAGCTGATTTTCACCGGCATTAACTTGGGGAAGGTAAGCAAATAATAGCTGAAAGCTATCACTGTTTGTTCCAGTGCATGGCGAAAGTGCAAAAGCACTTGCTGATAGTTCCACACTGCCACTTTGAATATCGTTTAGTCCCGGGAAATACTGCGTTTCAATTAGTGTAGGGTTACTAAATGTGCCGTCACCGGATGTTGACCACATTAATTCGATGGCATTCAATAAAGTAAGCGAAACAAAAACATTTTCATTTTCACAAACTGTCTGGTTATCTCCAACATCAACAAAGGGAAATCCGATAATCGAAAGTTCCATTGATGAAGTAGCAGGTATTAAACAAGGATCGACAGGATTTACAGTAAGTGTTAATTCAGCATCCCCATTATCGATATCCATTGGTCCGGGCGTATATTGCGGTGAAAGTAAATTAATACTATTGAATGAACCATCTCCATTAGTACTCCAAAAAAAATCGAAACCATTGGCTTGCTCACCGGAAATAGTTACCGTGGAATCTTCACAAATTGTAATATTTTCACCTGCATTTGAAAAAGGTTGAGGGCTAACTTCAACCAAAACATTGGTTTCAAGTATTTCATCTACATCCTGAACAGCTACTGCATAAGTGGTATTAATTTGAGGAGTGGCAAGTGGATTGGCAATATTTGAAGTAAATCCGGCCGGTTGTGAGGTCCAGGCATAAGAGTAAGTACCGGAGCCACCGGAAGGCTCAACAAAAAGTTGTGTATTACTACCGGCACAAATTGCATCGGGGGTGGCAGAAGCCACGATATAAAATCCATTTGCCCAGGTTGTATCGATACCTGATAAACCAAGCGAAATAAAAACATCGCAAGTAACAGGCAAACTATCATTACAAATTACTTCTGCATCATATTCTTTTTGAACCGACCAAGAGTAATAGCGATAGGTAATTACTTCACCGGAGGAAAAGCCATCTTTAATGGTGGTAAAACTATCGTTGCCAAAAGCAATAATCCCGGTATTTGCATAAGCTAACCATTCGGCAGCACCTCCACATGCAAGTTCGCCGTCATCGTTTGTAAAAAAAACACCAATCCAATCGCCCGGGTTTATTAATACACCATTAATATTTGGTTGGGAGGTAATCGGAATTGAAATAACATGATTTATAGGTGTTGAACTATATTCCCAGCCCGGTGGTAAGCCCTGGCTATATCCTGAAAGATATGCTCCCAATGTCAGGATGCCCGATACAAGTACTACAATAGATAGTTTCATTTTGTTCCTTATTAATGATAAAATGGTTGGTAAAATTACAACTTTGGAGTTTCCATTACAAGTTTCGTTAATAATAATTACAAAAAAAAAGGGACCCACAAAATTGTGAGCCCCTTTGAAGATTATCAATTTAATGATTATTCAACAGAAACGCGCTTGGTAACAACATTACCATTAACAGTTTCTAATTGCAACACGTAAATACCTGTTACAAAATTTGAAACATTAATCTGTAAGTCGAGACCATTTACTTTTTCGCTGTAAACCACCTGACCTACAAGGTTAGTTAGTGTTACGCTCGTGATATTGATATCAGAAGCCACATTAACAATATCCGTTGCAGGATTAGGATATACATTGATAGAGTTATTACTGAAACCTTCGCCAATTGATGTAATGCTCATTGTTAAATCAACAACTTTTGAAACACCGTAAACAGCAAATTGGTTATCGTAACTTGGATATTGAGGATCGTAAGTGAAGGAAACATTAAATGTTTCGCCTGTTGAAGGACGATACAATTTAAATGTCATATTTTCACCAATTTCGAAACCTTCAATCTCTTCGGTAACAGGATCATCACCCATAGCAAGGAGTTTGAACATATCATCCCTGTTTTCGAGTTCGGCAACACCAACACACTCGTTGTATTGATTAAATGCGCCAAAGATATCACCGGTTTCAACCAGAGCCAATACTTCGTCAGCAAACAAGATAAAGTGTGGCTGAGCAGTATTAACAACATCATTCCAGGGACTGCTGTAATCAACAGCAACAACCGGTTGTGATACAGCACTAACAATGCTTCCGTCAATATCAATATTCGGGAAGGTAAGTTCGTAAGGAGTAAATCCATACTTGTTAACCATCAGATAAGCATTACCGGGAACGATTGAATCCAGAGGATCAATTTCAGGACCAGGAGTCCAAAGGCCGCCTGAATACCAGTCATAAACCAAGAGAATATCAGCAAAGTGACCTGCAAAGAAAGTATTTAATCCAACTTTTTCATTGGTAAGAACAGGCAGATAAGTAAAGTAACCATCGACCATAAATACATGACTTGTGGTATCGTAAGCTATATCACCAAATATTGGTAAACAACCTTCTGCTTTGAATTTAGCCTGGTAACCAATGGGTTCCCAATCGCCAAGATTGTTAATTGCAGGAATTGGTTCCGGCCAGAATGAAGTACCAACCTTATTGATCATAATTACAAGACTTTGTGAGCCAGGCACAATAACAACAGGATCCATTACTACTTCCACAGAAGTAGTATCCTTAGCTACATAGGCAGAAATACCTCTCCATGTAGTATTAGGCTCAATTCTGATGATTTGCTGAGGTACATAGAATATGTAATCTGCAGAATCTTGAACGTTGCAATTACCGGCACCATTAACTATTAAAGTTAGCGTTACCAGGCGATTCCACTTATCATATACATCACCTAAAGTATAGGTAGTGTACAATGCAGTTGCATCACCAAAGTTACCATCACCATCAGTTTTCCATTGGTAAGTTGCTCCGCCTGTAACTTGAACTAAACTATTATCAAGTTCTAATGGCAACCATTCTCCCAATATGAAATCATAGTTATCACAAGTAAGTTCAACTGGACTTACGGGTACAATTTCCGGATCAGGAATAATTGTGAGGGTCATACAAACAGAATCAGTAACATCACATCCAGGCAAAGGTTGAGCTACCAAACAAAGAGTAACCTCACCATTAGCAATATCATCGTTTCCGATATAGTAAATTGGTTTCAGCATTGTGTTATTACTGAATGTACCATCACCACCTGTATTGGTCCAATGCACTGAAGAGTAATTAAATGCATCTCCATCTACCAATTCATATTCTCCATCACCTTCGCAAATTGTAGCGTCAGCACCGGTAACAGCAACAGGTGTAGGAATAAATGTAATGGTAAAACATGCTGATACAGAACCTGTACATGGAGGATTAATAGGAAGTACCTCAACGCAAATCTCCGGAACTACATCGAATCTGGTTGGATTGAAATTTGTTGAAGCTAATGATGCATCATCAAAATAACCTGCATCTATAGGATCAACAGTCCAGTTAAATCCAACGAAGTTTGTTGCAACAGCAGTTACAGGAATACTAATACCTTGTATAGCACATGATGACATATCGTCGATTGGCAGAACTGTAGGTGCTGCAATTACGGTAATGTTAAAGGTGCAGTAGTTTTCACACATATTGGCATCTTGGTATGTATAGGTAATTTCAAAAGTACCTAAGCCGGTAACTGATGCATCAAACATACCCGCATCAACACCGACACCTGAATAAACACCACCGGCAGGAGTTGCACCTGTTAGAGCAAATGCGGGTTCAGTTTCACAAACATCAAAGTCACCCGGGCAGATTACAACCGGCAACGGATTTACAGTAATAATAAATGTGCAAGAATTTACACAAGTATTAGCATCTTCATAAGTATAGGTAATATCCCACGCGCCAGCTCCGGCAACTGAAGGATCAAACATACCCATATCAACTCCGACACCTGAATAAACACCACCAGCAGGAGTTGCGCCTGTAAGAGCAAATGCGGCTGCATCAACGCAAACTGCAAAGTCAGCAGGACAATCAACAACAGGTAATGGATTTACAGTAATAATAAATGTGCAAGTATTTACACAAGTATTAGCATCTTCATAAGTATAGGTAATATCCCACGCGCCAGCTCCGGCAACTGAAGGATCAAACATACCCAAATCAACTCCGACACCTGAATAAACACCACCAGCAGGAGTTGCGCCTGTAAGAGCAAATGCGGCTGCATCAACGCAAACTGCAAAGTCAGCAGGACAATCAACAACAGGTAATGGATTTACAGTAATAATAAATGTGCAAGAATTTACACAGGTATTAGCATCTTCATAAGTATAGGTAATATCCCACGCGCCAGCTCCGGCAACTGAAGGATCAAACATACCCAAATCAACTCCGACACCTGAATAAACACCACCGGCAGGAGTTGCACCTGTAAGAGTAAATGCAGCTTCGTCTATACAAACTGCAAAGTCGGCAGGACAATCAACAACAGGTAATGGATTTACAGTAATAATAAATGTGCAAGTATTTACACAAGTATTAGCATCTTCATAAGTATAGGTAATTTCCCAGGTACCTACGCCGGCAACTGAAGGATCAAACATACCCAAATCAACTCCGACACCTGAATAAACACCACCGGCAGGAGTTGCGCCTGTAAGAGCAAATGCGGCTGCATCAACGCAAACTGCAAAGTCAGCAGGACAATCAACAACAGGTAATGGATTTACAGTAATAATAAATGTGCAAGAATTTACACAAGTATTAGCATCTTCATAAGTATAGGTAATATCCCACGCGCCAGCTCCGGCAACTGAAGGATCAAACATACCCAAATCAACTCCGACACCTGAATAAACACCACCTGCAGGAGTTGCACCTGTAAGAGCAAATGCGGCTTCGTCTATACAAACTGCAAAGTCAGCAGGACAATCAACAACAGGTAATGGATTTACAGTAATAATAAATGTGCAAGAATTTACACAAGTATTAGCATCTTCATAAGTATAGGTAATTTCAATATCACCTGCACCGGCAACTGAAGCATCAAACATACCCATATCAACACCCATTCCTGAATAAACACCACCTGCAGGAGTTGCTCCTGTAAGAGTAAATGGAGCTTCGTCAACGCAAACTGCAAAGTCGGCAGGACAATCAACAGTTGGTAATGGATTTACAGTAATGTTAAATGTACAGAAGTTAACACACATATTAGCATCTTCATAAGTATAGGTAATTTCAAAAGTACCTACGCCGGCAACTGAAGCATCAAACATACCCCAATCAACACCTACACCTGAATAAACACCACCTGCAGGAGTTGCACCTGTAAGAGCAAATGCGGCTTCGTCTATACAAACTGCAAAGTCAGCAGGACAATCAACAACAGGTAATGGATTTACAGTAATAATAAATGTGCAAGAATTTACACAAGTATTAGCATCTTCATAAGTATAGGTAATATCCCACGCGCCAGCTCCGGCAACTGAAGGATCAAACATACCCAAATCAACTCCGACACCTGAATAAACACCACCAGCAGGAGTTGCGCCTGTAAGAGCAAATGCGGCTGCATCAACGCAAACTGCAAAGTCAGCAGGACAATCAACAACAGGTAATGGATTTACAGTAATAATAAATGTGCAAGTATTTACACAAGTATTAGCATCTTCATAAGTATAGGTAATTTCAATATCACCTGCACCGGCAACTGAAGCATCAAACATACCCATATCAACACCCATTCCTGAATAAACACCACCTGCAGGAGTTGCT